>OKRS01002309.1_pt1 | contig 11074 bp, 9 predicted proteins | sample 1601191 | NCBI WGS metagenome assembly OKRS01 (sample SAMEA3541509, study PRJEB24748) | human gut metagenome | biome: human gut; feature: human-associated habitat; material: faeces | place: China | collected 2012 | reverse complement strand
TCGCCTGATCGGCGGACGCCGCCACACAGCCCGTCGGCAGACGGCGCGCGACCTCCTCGGCGTGCGAGGGGCCGGAGAGCACTGCGATACGATAGCCCTCGCCGCATTCCTGTGCGATGATCTCGCTCATGCGCAGGTGCGTTCCGCGCTCAATGCCCTTCGTGAGCGAGACGAGCAGCGTGCCTTTTTTCAGGTGCGGCGCAGCCTCATGCGCAACGGAGCGCAGTGCAAACGACGGCGACGCGAAGACGGCCATCTCCGCATTTTGGAGCACCGCTAAGTCGCTCGTGACGGCGATGCGCTCGGGAATGCGCACACCTTTGAGTAAAGGATTTTCCCTTGTCTTATCCAGAAATTCCGCCTTTTTCGGGTCGTGCGACCAGAGCGCGACGGTATGGCCGTTGTCCGATAACAGCATCGCGGCGGCGGTACCCCAGCCGCCCGAGCCAAGCACTACAATGTTCATTCGTCCTCCCCCGGCTTGGGCGCGTTCACATGGAAATGGAACTTGCTCTCCGTACCGCTTAAGAGTCTTTTGATGTTGCTGCGGTGCGCCCACAGCACAAGAAGCGAAATGCACGTGCCGAGCACTGTGCAGGCCGTGTTATGAAACACGAAATACGTGGTAAACGGCAGGCTGACCGCCGCGGCGACCGAGCCGAGCGACACATAGCGCGTCGTGAGCCACAGCACGACGAACGCGCCCCAGCCGACGAGCGCGATGCGCCAGTCGAGAAGCAGCAGCAGCGTGCCGCTGCACAAAATGCCCTTGCCGCCCTTGAAGCCGTAAAACACCGGAAACATATGGCCGATGACGCAGAACAGTGCGCCGAAATACTTGCCTGCGGCGCCCCAGCCGAGAAGATAGCCCAGGAAATAATTGCCCAGCAGCACCGCGCCGACGGCCTTGAGCATATCGAACGCGATGACCATGGGCGCGCACTTTGCACCATAATTGCGGTAAAAGTTCGTCAGCCCCGCGTTGCCGCTGCCATGGCGGCGCACGTCGTCATGGTAGAAAATGTGCGACGTTGCGATCGCGCCGTTGATGCAGCCCAAAAGATACGACAGCACCGCGACGGCGACCGGTGCGCCATACAGCACTACTGCTGCGAACGTAGTGACCTCATCAGGATAAATTCCCATCAGTCTTCCTTATCCCCCTTCTCGCGAATGGACATGATGACCGGCGTACCCTCGAGCCCAAAGACGTTGCGGATGCAGTTTTCAAGGTAGCGCTGGTAGGAGAAATGGAAGAGCTTGCGCTCGTTGCAGAACACGACAAAGTGCGGCGGGCAGACGCCGACCTGCGTCATGTAATAGATCTTCAGTCTGCGGCCACGGTCCGTCGGCGGCTGCACGCGCGTCTGCGCGTCGGCCAGGATGTTGTTGAGCATGCCGGTCGAGATGCGCATGCAGGACTGGTTGTGCACGTAGTTGATCATCTCAAAAAGGCGCGGTACGCGCTGGCCCGTCGCCGCCGAGATGAAGAGGATCGGCGCATAGGTCATGTAGGAGAGGTCGCGGCGGATGTCGTCGCTCATTTTGTCCATGGTCTTGCCGTCCTTTTCGACAAGATCCCACTTGTTCACGACGATGATGCAGGCCTTGCCTGCCTCGTGCGCGAGACCCGCGACCTTCGTATCCTGCTCGGTCACGCCCTCCTGCGCGTCGATCATGATGAGGCACACGTCCGCACGGTCGATGGCCATCGTGGCGCGCAGCACGCTGTAGCGCTCGATCACGTCGTCGACCTTCGACTTTTTGCGCATGCCGGCGGTGTCGATGAAGACATACTTGCCCTGCTCGTTTTCAAAGTACGAGTCGATGGCGTCGCGCGTCGTGCCCGCAACATTGCTGACGATCATGCGCTCGGTGCCGAGAATGCGGTTCGTCAGCGACGATTTGCCGACGTTGGGTTTTCCGATGATGGCGACCTTGATGACGTCCTCATCCTCTTCCTCGTCATCCTCGGGCGGGAAATACTGTAAGCACGCGTCGAGCAGGTCGCCCGTGCCGTGGCCGTGCACGGCGGAAACGGCGATGGGATCGCCGAGGCCTAAATTGTAGAACTCATAAAAATCGGGGTCGACCCGTCCGGTCGAGTCCATCTTGTTGACCGCCAGCACGATGGGCTTGCGGGATCGCAGCAGCATATTCGCGACCTCCTGATCGGAAGCCGTCAGGCCGGTCTTCACATCCGTCAGGAAAATGATGACGTCCGCGTGCTGAATGGCGATCTCCGCCTGTTCGCGCATGAACGACAAGATCTGATCGTCCGTGCGCGGCTCGATACCGCCGGTGTCCACCAGACGGAATTTGCGGCCGCACCACTCGCTCTCGCCGTAGATGCGGTCGCGCGTGACGCCCGGCGTATCCTCGACGATGGAGAGCCGCTGGCCGATGAGCTTATTAAACAGCATGGACTTGCCGACGTTCGGCCGTCCAACGATCGCAACCAAAGGTTTCATCTCTCTGCCTCCTTTATTCCAAAGCGGCGCGCGATCGCACCGCTCTTTATCGCAAAGCAAAATATTACAAATACAGTATAACCGAATTTTCGAGGTTACGCAAGGCTAACCTTCTCTTGCGGCATAAGAAAAAGCTGAGTGGAGTTCCACTCAGCTTTTCTTAACGATTTTCGTTCCGAATCAATTATTCGGCTGCGACCTTGGACTCGATGACCTTGACCTGACGGCCGTTGTAGGTACCGCATTCCGGGCACATTCTGTGAGGCTGGTGCAGAGCGCCGCACTTCGGGCACGCGACAAGCGCGGGAGCGGTGAGCTTCCAGTGAGAAGAACGTCTCTTATCACGTCTCTGACGGGATACTTTCCCCTTGGGGACTGCCATGTTGACACCTCCTTAAAGTTAAGCTGAATGAACAGCGAATTTATTGTTCCAAAAGCTTTGCGAGGGCTGCTAACCTGGGGTCGACTTCCTTTTTGCAGCGGCACTTCTCATAGTTGAGGTTGACGCCGCAGCCGGAACACAAGCCCCTGCAATCCTCGCGGCAAAGGGTCTTGCTTGGCATATTGAGGATGAACGTCTCCCGCGCCAGCTCGCTGAGATCAACGGTTCCGTTGTCCAGCAGCAGGATATCGTCGTTGTCGTCTTCCTCCAGCTCCTCAGCGAGCAGACACTCGAACGGAACCTTGTACGGAAGATCAAACGGCGCTCCGCAGCGATCGCACACGGCGGAAAGCGTTGTAGTCAGGTCAAACTGCAACCGCAGCATCCCCGCAATGTTCTCTGCCTGCCCTACCACTGAGACCGGCCGAACCGCAGGACACACGCCGCCGAAGTCCACATCAGAAAAGTCCTCTGTAAAGTCAAAGGGAATTCTGCCTCCGGGGGTGTTAATGATACGTTTTACATCTAAAACCATGCTACACCTCGCAATGACACGAGTGATATTATAGAGGACGTTTTCTCGATTGTCAAATACTTTTTTCACGGTTGCGGCAAAAATTTTGACAGGATTTCTTTACTTTTTTTGCCCGCTATCGTACAATAGCAGAAAATCGCGCGCTGCGCAAGCGGAGGTGCCGCCCATGCGGGAGTTTCACATCGGAAAAAATGACGAAAATCAGCGGCTTGACCGCTTTCTCGGCAAGGCCATCCCCCTGCTCCCCGCGTCGCTCGCGCAGAAGTACATCCGCCTAAAGCGCATCAAGGTCAACGGCGCGCGCGCCCAGCGCGACCAGAAGCTCTTCGCGGGCGATATTTTACAGTGCTACATCAACGATGAGTTTTTCGAGTCGCCGAGCGAGGAAAACGTCTACCTCACGATCACGACGCCGCGGCTCAAGATCGTCTACGAGGACGAGAACATCATGCTGCTCGACAAGCCCGCGGGAATGCTTGCCCACGCCGACGAGCACGAGAAGGTCAATACGCTCGTCAATCACATGCTCGCCTACCTCTATCAAAAGCGCGAGTGGCGGCCACGCGAGGAGAACGCCTTCACCCCCGCCCTCTGCAACCGCATCGACCGCAACACTGGCGGCATTGTCGTTGCGGCGAAAAACGCTGAAGCGCTGCGCATCCTGAACGACAAGATTCGCGACCGCGAGATCGCCAAATACTATTTATGTATCGCCCTCGGCCGCGTCGAGCCGCCGAAGGGCCGCATCGAGTGCTTTCTGCGCAAGGACGAGAAGAGCAACACCGTCCGCGTTTACCACCGCCCCGTGCCGGGCGGCCGCAGCGCGATCACCTTATACCAAACGCTCCAGACGCGCGGCGAGCTGTCGCTTCTGGAGGTCGAGCTGCTCACGGGCCGTACGCATCAGATTCGCGCGAGCATGGCCGACCTCGGCCATCCCCTGCTCGGCGACGGCAAGTACGGCGTCGGCAGCGTGAACCGCAAATATGGCGAAATGCATCAGGCGCTCTACTCCTATCGCCTGCGCTTCGACTTTCCCAGCGACGCGGGCATCCTCGAATATCTGCACGGACGCGAGTTTCAGGTGGATGAGGTCCCGTTTCAAAAGAAGTACTTTGGTTAAATCCCACAAGCGGAGAGCTGCAATCGGCTCTTCGCTGTTTTATTTTTCAAAAGTTCAAAATATTGAACTTTTTGTTAAATATACTCTTGCAATTTTGCACGCGCTGTGTATAATAGTCTCGGTTTAGCAAAAACTCACCAAAAGTTTAGTATATCGAACGAGGAGGCGTGTGTATGGACATTGGCAATAAGATCAAGCAGCTGCGAACGCGACAGGGACTGACTCTGGAGGAGCTTGCCAGCCGAAGCGAGCTCACAAAGGGGTTTTTGTCCCAGTTAGAGCGCGACCTCACCTCCCCCTCGATCGACTCGCTCAGCGATATCCTCGAGGCCCTCGGCACCAACCTCTCGGAATTCTTTCAGGAGGATAAAAACGACCAGTTTGTCTTCCGCTCCGAAGACTTTTTCGTCGACGAGCGCGAGAACTGCACCGTCAACTGGATCGTTCCCAACACGCAGAAAAACCAGATGGAGCCCATTTTATTGGAACTTCCCGCCGGCGGCGAATCGTTCGAGATCGAGCCGCACAACGGCGAGGAGTTCGGCTACGTGCTTGACGGCAGCGTCATTTTAGAGTGCGACGGCGAACGCAGCGTCGTGTGCCGCGGCGAAACGTTCTATCTCCACGGCAAAACGTTCCACTACCTCAAAAATGAACGCAAGACCACCGCGCGCATCCTCTGGGTCTGCACGCCCCCGCTTTTTTAACTACTATTCTATAAAATTGTGAGGATATCGGAAATGGCCGAAGAAAAGAAAAAGATCATTCAATTCAAGAACATCGTCAAGAGCTTTGAGGACGGACAGGTCGTTCTCAAGGGCGTCTCTCTTGACATTTACGAAAATGAGTTCGTCACGCTGCTCGGCCCCTCTGGCTGCGGCAAGACGACACTGCTGCGCATCCTCGGCGGCTTTTTGCAGCCGAGCGAGGGCAAGGTGCTCTTCGACGGTGAGGACATCGTCAGCGTCCCGCCCTACAAGCGCGAGATCAACACCGTCTTCCAGAAGTATGCCCTCTTCCCCCACATGGACGTGTACGACAACATCGCCTTTGGCTTGACGCTCAAAAAGGAGCCGAAGGACGTTATCGAGCAGAAGGTCATGCGTATGCTGCGCCTTGTTAGCCTTGAGGACTATGCCCACCGCAACGTGACCGAGCTCTCCGGCGGCCAGCAGCAGCGCATCGCCATCGCCCGCGCGCTCGTTAACGAGCCAAGCGTGCTGCTGCTCGACGAGCCGCTCGGCGCACTCGACTTAAAGCTCCGCAAGGAGATGCAGCAGGAGCTCAATTACATCCAGCAGGAGGTCGGCATCACGTTCATCTTCGTCACGCACGATCAGGAAGAGGCGCTGACGATGTCCGACAAGATCGTCGTCATGAATGCGGGTGAAATTCAGCAGATCGGTACGCCGACCGAAATCTACCGCACCCCCGTCAACGAATTCGTCGCCAAGTTCATCGGCGAGACGAACATCATCGACGGCGTCATGCTTGAGGACGACCTCGTCATGTTCGAGGACAAGAAGTACGCCTGCCGTGCCCGCGGCTACAATAAGAACGAAAAGGTCGACGTCGTCATCCGCCCCGAGCACCTCGACATTGTCCCGCGTGCCGAGGGTATGCTCAAGGGCACGGTCAAGTCTCAGCTTTTCAAGGGCATGCACTATGAAACCGTGGTCGAAACGCGCGTCGGTACGTCCATCACCGTGAAGATGCAGGTCTCGCAGGACCGCCCTGTCTACAACGAGGAAAAGGGCGAGAAGATCAGTGCGAACGCCTTCCTTCTGGACGTGGAGGACGTCGAAGAGCTCGACGACGCCAAGGTCGTCGCCCTCGCCTCTGCCGAGGCCTGGGACGCCGAGACCGAGGAGCCCATCTCCATCAAGACCGTCGAATACGACATCAAGCCCGAGACCGGCAACTACACCGTGACCTTTGCCACCGCGAACGATACGTCTATCACCGTCAAGGTGCTCGTCGTAGCGCAGAACCGCGTCGAGAGCAAGGTCTATCAGGAAGAAATTTACGCGATGAACTTCTTCAAAAAGGTCGAGGACATTCAGGAGAGCATCGCGCTCGACACCGACCTTGAGACCTGGGCCAGCGCGTCGGCGTGGTCCCTCGAAGACGGCGAGCAGGTCGAGATCACGGACGTCAAGTACGACTTCGACCCCGAGACCATCACCCCGGGCGTTTACGATGTGACCTTCTCCACCGAGGGCTATGAGTACAAGGTCTCCACCACCCACGCCTTTGAAGAGGGCGAGCAGGTCGGCCTTGTCTTCCGTCCCGAGGACATCCACGTGATGAAGAAGGAGGGCCAGTGGTGAAGCGCTTTCGTTCCATGACTTACCCGTATATCGCGTGGATCATCGCGATCATCGTGGTGCCGATGCTTCTGATCGTGCTCTATGCCTTCACGACCTCCGGCAACTCGGTGCTGACATTCCAGTTCACCTTTGAGAACTTTGCCCGCTTCGTCACGGACAAGGTCTTTATGGATGTGTTGCTGCGCTCGCTCTATATCGCGCTCATCACAACGCTCATCTGCGTTGCGCTCGGCTACCCCATCGCCTACGTCATCGCGCAGCGCGGCGGCCGCAGCAACACGATCTTAATTCTGCTCATCACCATGCCGACCTGGGTCAACATGCTGGTGCGCACCTATGCTTGGATGGGCATTTTGCAGGACGAGGGCATCTTCAACACGATCCTTTCGTGGTTCGGCATCGGCCCCGTGTCGATGATCCACACGAGCTTTGCCGTCATCCTCGGCATGGTCTATAACTTCATTCCCTTTATGATCCTGCAGATCCACACGTCCCTTGCCAAGATGGACAAGAGCCTTTTGGAAGCCGCCAACGACCTCGGTGCAACGCCTGTGCAGGCATTCCTGCGTGTGACGCTGCCGCTCTCGCTTCCCGGCGTGATCTCCGGCATCACGCTCGTGTTCCTGCCCGCAGTGTCGAGCTTCTTCATTCCGAAGCTTCTCGGCGGCGGACAGTACGTCCTCGTCGGCAACATCATTGAAACGCAGTTCCTCACCACTGGCGACTGGAACTTCGGCTCGGCCATCTCGCTCATCATGGCGGTCATCATCATGATCTCGATGTGGCTGACGCGCAAGGCGGACGTTCAGGTCGCCTCGCAGGGAAAGGAGTGAGAAGCGCATGAAAAAGAAAACCTCTGTCGGCTCGAAGATCATCCTGACGCTCACGATGCTCTTCTTCTACCTCCCCATCCTCTATATCATTATCTTTTCGTTCAACGATTCCCGCTCGCTGACGAAGTTCGGCGGCTTCTCGCTCCGCTGGTATGAAAAGATGTTCGCAGACTCGACGATGATGGAGGCTGTGCTCTACACGGTCATCATCGCCGTCATCGCGACGGTCGTCGCGACAGTCGTCGGCACGATCACGGCCATCGGCCTCTCCAAATCCCGCAAGGTTGTGCAGAAGATGGTCGAGCGCATCAACGACCTGCCCGTGATGAACCCCGATATCGTCACGGCCATCTCACTTCTGATGTTTTTCAGCGTCCTCACGGTCAAAAAAGGCTTCGGCACGCTGCTCATCGCGCATATCATGTTCTGTATCCCCTACGTGATGCTCTCCGTTACGCCGAAGCTCCGCTCGCTCGACCCTAACCTGATCGACGCGGCGATGGACCTTGGCGCAACGCCGTTCCAGGCGCTCACGAAAGTCATTGTGCCGCAGATCAAGCCGGGTATCGTCTCCGGCGCGCTCATTGCGTTCACGATGAGCTTTGACGACTTCGTCATCTCGTACTTCACAACGGGCAACGGCGTCAACAACATTTCGATTTTGGTCTACACGATGTCCAAGCGCGTGAACCCGTCCATCAACGCCCTTTCTACCATTGTGATTCTTCTCATTACGCTGGTGCTCGGCGTCGTGAACATCGTGCCGATCGTGCGCGAAAAGCGCGAAAAGGACGGCAAGTCCTCCCGCGCCGTGAGCCGCAAGGCCATGGCGGCTGTTGCCGCCGTGCTGGTGCTGGCCGTTGTCGGCGGCACCGTGGGCGCGAGACTTTCCCAGCAGCACAAGAGCGCCGCGGCTGTCGAGAAGTACGGCAGCAACGTTTTGAAGCTCTATCTCCCCGGCGAGTACCTCGGCGAGAACGTCATCTCCGACTTTGAAAAGCAGTACGGCGTGCGCGTCATCGTCGAGAACTTCGACTCCAACGAGATGATGTACACCAAGCTCATGGCCGGCGACCGCTACGATGTCATCATTCCGTCCGACTACATGATCGAACGCCTGATGAACGAGGACTTCCTCCAGCCGCTTGACAAGAGCATGATCCCCAACATGGAGAACATGTCTGATGCCGTGCTCGGTATGAGCTACGACTCGGACAACACGTACTCCATCCCCTACTTCTGGGGCAGCGTCGGTCTCGTCTACAACCACGAGAACGTCGACCCTGCCGTCATCGAGAGCGAGGGCTGGGAGGTCCTGCGCAACACCGACTACGCCGGTCACATCTACATCTACGATTCCGAGCGCGACTCGTTCATGATGGCGTTCAAGGCGCTGGGCTACTCGATGAACACCGAGGACCCCAACGAGATCAATGACGCCTATGAGTGGCTGCTGCAAATGAACAACACGATGTCCCCCGTTTATGTGACCGACGAGGTCATCGACGGTATGATGAACGGCTACAAGGACATCGCCGTTGTCTACTCCGGCGACGCGGCCGTGGTGCTTGATGAAAACGAAGACATGAGCTTCTATATGCCCTCCCAGGGCACGAACATCTGGTGCGATGCCATGGTCATTCCCCAAAATGCCGAGAATCCCAAGCTCGCCCACGAGTTCATCAACTACATGCTCACCTATGAAGCCGCGTTTGACAACACCGAAACGGTAGGTTATACTTCTCCCAACGCGGAAGTGTTTGAAGAGATGACCTCGTCTGAGGATCTCTACGCGGACAATGCCGCCTACCTTCCCCGCAGCGGCTACGACAAGGACGAGATGTTCCACGACAACCAGGTGCTCATGCGCGAGCTGAGCAAGCTCTGGATCAAGGTCAAAGCTGCCAAGTAATATCGTAAAGGAGTTTTTTAAGATGAAAATCGGAGATACTTTTACCGTCAAGAAAGTTGTTACGGAAGACATGACCGCTGCCGCGCTCGGCAGCGGCGGTCTGCCGGTGTTTGGCACGCCGTATCTCGTCGCGATGGTCGAAAACGCCGCCTTCACCTATCTCCAGCAGGAGCTGCCCGAGGGTAAGAGCACCGTCGGCACCAAGGTCGAGGTCTCCCATGTCTCCCCCTCGCCCGTTGGCATGGAGATCACCGTTACCGTCGAGGTCACGGATATTTCCGCAAACGGCAAGATGGTCGACTTCAAGGCCACCGCGACCGACACCGCCGGCCTCATCGGCGAGGGCACGCACCAGCGCGCCGTCATCACCGTGGATCGCTTCATGGACAAGTGCCAGGCCAAGCTCGGCTGATTTTGTAAGGAGGAACCCTGATGCATTATTCGGGAGCCGTTTACCGTCCCCCCAGCGAGGCGCGCAGCCTCATCGTGCAGTGCACGCTCGGGTGCAGCCACAACAAATGTGCGTTCTGCACGATGTACAAGGACAAAAAGTTCTCCATCAACCCCATTGAGCAGGTGCTCTCCGACCTCGACGAGGCACGCGCCTACGGGCGCTATATTGAGAAGATCTTTTTAGCCGACGGCGACGCGCTGATCCTGCCGATGGACTATCTTCTGACCGTTCTCGACTATATCTGCGACCATTTCCCTACCTGCAAGCGCGTTGCGGCTTACGCAACGACCAAGGCCATCATGCGCAAGACGGACGACGAGCTGCGTACGCTGCGCGAGCACGGCCTCGGCATCGTGTATATCGGCCTTGAGAGCGGCAACGAGGAGCTTCTCAAAAAGTTCTGCAAGGGCGTTACTGCCGAGGAGATTGTCTTAAACGCCATCCGCTGCAAGCAGGCGGGCATCGCCACCTCCGTCACGGCCATCAACGGCATGGCGGGCGCGAACGGCGACTGGCAGGCCCACGCCATCGACACGGCGAAGGCCGTTTCCCGCATGAAGCCCGACTATATCGCGTTTTTGACGCTTCGCGTCTACTCGGGCACGCCGCTGCACGACTGGATTGCGAGCGGCGAGTTCAAGATGATGGAGCCGCCCGAGCTGATGCGTGAAACACGCCTCTTTTTGGAGCACATCGACTCCGACGGCAGCATCTTCCGCTCGAACCACGCGTCGAACTACCTCCCCCTCGGCGGTACGCTCAACCGCGACCGCGAGGCGCTGATCCACACGATCGACGAAGCGCTCGACGGCAAGGTTAGACTTCGCCGCGCCGTCGAACTGGGACTGTAAGACCTAAAAATAGAACCTGCCGCAAGGTAGGTTTTATTTTTGCGTTTTGCCCTAAAGGGTAAAGGGGTACCCCGTACCGTGCGGGGTGCGAAAAAAGGGGGATATTCTCTCACGTGAGAGAATATCCCCCTTAGACCCCCAAGAGAACGCAAGGGGCCCTGCCCCTTGACCCCCCCATTGCAA
>OKRS01002308.1_pt1 | contig 11075 bp, 8 predicted proteins | sample 1601191 | NCBI WGS metagenome assembly OKRS01 (sample SAMEA3541509, study PRJEB24748) | human gut metagenome | biome: human gut; feature: human-associated habitat; material: faeces | place: China | collected 2012 | reverse complement strand
GTGAAGTATTTTAGTAAAACAACAAGAAAAGTGTAAAGTAAAATCAGTTAAAGTCGTAAGTCTATGGTTTTCATGTCGTAAGTCTATGGTTTTCATGTCGTAAGTCCATGGCTTTCGAGTCGTAAGTCCATGGTTTTCATACCGTAAGTCTATGGCTTTCGAGTCGTAAGTCTATGTATAATGACACTCGGTTATCTTGAACTGGGGTAGTACTCTTCGCCAAGTACTCCAGTACTCTTACGTAAGTGCTGGAGTAATCTCCCGTAAATTCTGGAGAATTTTACATAGTTACAACACTAAAGTTACATACTCAGGATGCCTATTTTTAATTTTCTTTATAGAAAATGTTGTTTTTTCAAAATATGTTTTTACCTTTGTATAATAATAAATAACATGTCTGTACCAGTATCAGTGTGCAATACTTGAAACGTAAGGTTTGTATACCTGTTCGGAAAAAAATGACAATAACATAATCATAAAAAAAAACATAATCGTTTAAAACATGAAGGCAAAATTCATTATTGTTCTTCTTGCATTGCTCACATGTGGTGGCGTGCAGGATGTAAGTGCCCAGAAGTGGCTTAAAGCCTTGGGCAGCATCGCTGATGCGGTGCTTGGAGATGACAGTAGCTCAAACAGCTCGTCAAGTTCGTCAAGTTCGTCAAGTTCGAGAAGCAGAAAGAGTTCATCTGCAAGCAGTTCGGCAATAAGAAAGATAAATGTTACTCTGACAGATGCAGTGCGCTATGGCACCCAGTGTGTACGTGTAGGCTTCTTGATGGAGAATACGAGTACAGACAACCTTAATGTTATCCTGAAGGCAACGCGTGCCACTTGGGGCGGTAATGAATATTATCCAAATGCAACATTGGTGGGTAATTGTGGCTTTGATTATCTTATGTCAACGGATTATGAAATGCATATTACCTATGCTTCGCATCGTATTCCTGCGGGAGCGAAGGTAAAGGGATATTTCTATTTCTGCGGAGCAACGGAAGACGTCACTTATATAGACAAGGTCGCTTTCAAGGCATATTTCCAGTCTTCTTCCGACAATGGCTATTCGTTCGACCGTGACAATGCCGTCGGTGAAGAGATAGAAACCAAGATGCTTCCAGGTATTGCGATAAAGGACTATACTCCATCCAATCTCAACGACTGTTATTGTACCAATCCTGATGTACGGCTTACAGTGAACAGTCTCCAGCGTTCAGGCACTACGGTAACACTGTCGTATACGATAACCAATACCGGAAAGATTCTGAACTGTTTCTTTGATGACTGGTCTGCTTATGATGAGAACGGAACAGCATACAATGCCCCCACAGCTCCAGTGCGTGGTCTCGACATAACGATGAACTCAAAATTGCTTTGGAGTAGCAATATCTTGAAGTTTGCGCCGGGCGCATCAGCTACATTTAAGTTGAAAATCACCAATGTTCCTCAGGGTGTGAAGAGTTTCAACCTTATACGTATTCCGTTTAAGGTTCATGGTTGCTATCCATCTCTACCAGGTACCGATAATTTTGCCAAGCCGTATATCATATTGCGTAATGTGAATATTACGGCAGCTCCAAGTTCCCAGTCTGCAACGAGGACAACTACAACATATAGAAAAAAGACAACAAGACGTTAAAAGCATACAATTATGAAAAAGACAGTTCTACTATCGATATTTCTGATTTTCACAGCCGTTAGTTCTATGGCTGATGTTAAATATGGTTTGGAGTCATGTGTACGTTATGGTACAGATGTTCTGATAACCTTCTCCATTGACAATAAGGATGATTATGACCATTTTATCTCGTTCGACAAGCATGATTTCCTTGTTCTGGATGCAGAGGGAAATGAATATATGACTTCCAATGGCAGTTATGGCACATTGAAAGAGCGCAGTTGCAATAATAGTTGTAAGCTCATAGGCATACCGGAGGATTGTGCGCCTGTTGGAAGTAATGAAATCTATGATTCCACTCCGGTGACTGTTCCGGCAGGAGTGAAGGTCCTTGTCCGTGTTGTTGCAAGCGATGTGCCGGAGACATTAAAACAGTTCGACTTAATACAGTGGCGTGGCAAGAACTCAAAGGGTGCGTATGATGATTCTCCTTCCGTGTTCTGCTTTAATTGGAATCAGGCTGAATATCACTCGTATCTGATGATAGAGTCAAAGTGATAGAGGGCAGACATGCATATAAACAAAGAGTCCAACCGGATGAATTCTTCTTTTCATTTGTTTGGACTCTTTTAAATCCCAATGATCGTTTTGGGCTAAATTATCAGTATATAAGTGATTTTTTTACCTTATATAATTATGAATTTCGATAATTTCTTACTATCTTTGACCCCCAAAGAGTAAGAAATCCTTAATAAAAGGTTGAAAAAAGTATTGCCTATATTGTTTCTGTTCCTTATAATATCTGTTGTAGGTAAGGCACAGACAAGTTCCGGTAAGATGGATGTTTACAAGAGTCTTACCGGAAAGAATATTGATGACTTGTACTCATTGGGCATGAAGTATGAGAAGACTGGAGAAAAGGCAAAAGCATTGACGTTCTACAATGCCCTCGTTTCAAAGTATTCCGATGATTTGGCAAAGGAAGAAAAGAAGAAGTGTGCCGAGGCTTTTTCCCGTTCTGGAGATATATATTACAGGAGCAGACAGTATTCTTCAGCCATGAACCAGTACTTGTCGGGCTTAAGGGTGAGTGAACTCAACTCTTTCGGTTTTATCACTGCGCAGATATATATAGGGATTGGAAATATATATAGTTCGCACAATGATTATGAGATGGGAATCCACTATTACAAGCAGGCACTACTGCTTGTTGACAATCCAAAGGGAAAGAGCATAAAAAATAAGGTTCTGAACAATCTTGTGGGGGCTTCATGCTTCGCCGGAAGAGCTTCTGATGGTGAGAAATACCTCAGAATGTTGCTTAACAGCCGTGAAAACACTACGGATTATGAGTTCAATCTGTTGATGTGCAACGGGCTTGTGGCAAGTTACAAGGGGAATATGCTGTTGTCCATCCAGTTTTATAACAAGGCTCTTAGGTATGTAGAAAAGGAGAAGCTAAGTGAGGCGTATTATGAAAGCGTATCATCATGTCTGGCACAGATATATCTTGAAATCAACCAACCGGACTCCGCAATATCATATTTACGTAAAAATGAGGAAATAGCGAAGCGAATACACCAAATTGACTTGCTTGAAGAGACTATGCGCAGTCTTTCGGAAGCTTATGAGAAGAAAGGAAACCATACAGAGGCTATGGCGTATAAGATGAGATATGTAGACTTGTCTGACTCTCTGTATAACAACACGGAATTCAATGCAATAAAGAATGCAATGTTCCAATATGAAGCAAGCAAGAGCGAAAATGCCATACTCTCACTTACTCAGGAAAAGAAAGACAGGGATAAGCTGATAACCATGCAGCGCGGATGGATAGTGACTCTTGTCGTTGCGTTCATCGTGTTCGTGATAATGCTTGTTGTGCTGTATAGGCAGAAGAAGCAGCTGTTCCTGGCTTATCATGAACTTTTCAACCGAAGTCAACAGTATATTACCGATAGAAACGGTGTTGAGGAAATTTCTTCAAAAGATTCTGCACCATCGGATACTGGTAAGATGCTTTCAGAAGAGCAGCATAATGCCATTCTTTCAAATATCGTAAGGGTGATGGAATCGACCGATGATTTCTGTCAGAGTGACTTCAGTATAGACACCCTTGCATCCCTTGTGGGAACAAATTCCCGTTATGTGTCGGAAGCGATAAACGAGGGCTTCGATAAGAACTTCCGCACCTTCCTCAATGAATACCGTATAAAGGAAGCGATGCGCAGACTTGCTGATATAGAGCATTATGGCGGCTATACAATAAAAGCAATATCAGAGAGCGTAGGCTATAAGTCGCAAGCCAACTTCATCTCCGTGTTTACAAAAGTGACAGGAATGAAGCCGTCTATATATCAGAAAATATCCAAGGAAAAGAGAAATAGTTCATTATGATAAGGTTTTTATTACTGATTCGTGAAATAGTAATCGAAAAAATAATAAAAACCTCCTTTTTAGAACTTATTTCGTAAATTTGCCACATCGCAAGCAAATAAAACCTAAAATTAAATAGTTATGAAAGAAAAATCCTACTTACTCCAAACAGCCTCTTGGCTGCGATCGGTTGCCGTAATGTCGGTGTGTGGAATAGCTTCGGCTGTCTGTGCACAGAATACAGCACCTTTGAAACCTGTTAATCTATCTGCTGATGCAGATTATAACAAAGTGGTTCTTACATGGGAAGACCCTGTATCGACAGAAGAACTGCTCAGCGAAGATTTCGAGGGAGCATTCCCGGCAGAAGGTTGGAGCCTGAAAACAACCAACACTGATTATTATATGAATACCTGGTTCCAGTTCCCGTCAGCGGAAATGGAAGAGGAAGGCGTTGACGATGAAAGCCGTAGCATGTTCGTTCATGGAGGCAAGAAGAGTGCTCTGTTGTATCCGGATATGAACACTCCTCATGAAGATGGTTCTTCGGCATGGCAGAACGAATGGCTCTATTTGCCTGCCACGCCAGGTGCGGAGTATGTAAGCTTCTATACATATATTAATCCGGAGATTTTGAACTATGCTGAAAGCGAAGACTTCCCAGACCATTATTATGTGAAGGTGAGTCACGACAATGGCGCAACATGGAATGTGCTATGGGATGGACGTTCTGATATCTCAACGGAGAACGCTTTCCAGTATGTAAACCTGTATCTTGGTGATGCAAGCAAGGGTGCTCCTATCGTTGCTTTCCATGCAACGGGAAATGAGAACGACCCAGAGACAGGACTCTATTTCGCATGGGCTATAGACGACGTGAAGCTGTCGAAGCGTGTGTTTGCCGAAGGTGCAGACAAGAATGCCGTTGCAACAGAAGGCTACAACGTATATCTTGACAATGAGCTTATTGCAGAGAATGTTCGCAAGTCTACATATACAGATCTTTCCAACAAGGAGCCGGGAAGCCATTTGTATGCTGTAGAGGCTGTGTCAAACACATACAACCTCAAGTCAGACAAGGTAGAGAAGACAGTTGAAATCAAGGAACCGATACTGAACTCACCTACAAACTTGAATGTTAAGGCTTCAAAGGATGAGGCGTCAGGAAAGTATAACGTCCTTGTTACATGGGATAAGCCAGAGGGCGACCGTACACCGGCTTACTATACCGTGCGTTGCAACAATGCCCTTGCTGCCGATTTCATGGAAGACCGTGAGATAGAGCAGACTGGAAAGCCAAAGGGTGTTTATACCTATTCTGTATATGCCGTTTATGAATATCCGTCAGGAACATCAGAGCCTATAGAGATGACCGTTGCCGCTGGCACACGTCTTACAGCTTCAGACTTCTCTGCTGCGTATGACGGAAAGAATGTTGTAATGTCATGGAAGGCACCGTCTGGTTCTGAATATCCGGTAAAAGACTACTGCGTATATCGTGGCAACGAGAAACTTACAGAAACATCAGAGACTTCCTTTACCGCAGCCAATGAGCCGGAGGGACAGTATGATTATAGCGTGAAGGTGGTTTATAATGACGGTTTCGAGTCATTGCCAGTAACAAAGACATTGTCTTGTGGCACAAAGCCTGCTTACACACTGCCATTCTCAGAAGATTTTACAGGTGGTCTGACACCAGGCAACTGGGTAGTGGAGAAGGTAGACGGCAAGATGCAAGATCAGTATCTGTGGCGTTTCGACAACTGGTTCGAACTTCCTGTCAGCGGCGGAGGCTTTAGTGGCGAGTTTGCTTCTGTAGCATCATCAGTAGCCGGCTATACAAACATCTTCACAACTCTTGACACTCCTCCAGTAGTACGCGGAGAAGTTGCAGACGGCACTAAGACATACATCGAGTTTGATATGGATTATATGGAAGGTGGAAAATCATCGTCAGCATCATTGCACTATTCTTATAATGGTGAGGAGTGGGCAAGTATAGAAGACTTCGGTGGTTATCTTGCTTCTGACCTGGCAGGAGGCGAAACCTGCAAGCCGGTTCATAAGAAGATTGATGTGACAGAGTATTTCACAGACTCAGAAACTCCGGTTTACTTTGCTTGGAAATACAATGGCAAGCTTGCCAACCATCTTGCTATCGACAATGTGAAGATTTATAATGATAAGGCAACAGGCATTTCTGTTGTAGGCGAAGACAGGGAATATAGTATAAGTGGCAACACATTGAATGTAAATGGTTCTTCAGTAACAGGCGTTAAGGTGTTTGCTGCCGACGGAACATGCGTTGCAGATGTACCGGTCAATGGAGAAAAGAAGGTTGCTTTGCCTCTTGGCGCAGGAGTGAACATCATCAGTGTTTCTACTGCTGCCGGAACACAGACCATAAAGATTTGCAGATAAAATTTCAGTAGTGTAATTAAAAAGCTTCCGTAAGACGGTTCTCACTGTTTTGCGGAAGTTTTTTTGTTTCTATTCGTTATTTCATGTACAAGTATTGTTATTATTCCGTATATAATCATCTAATATTATGTAATTTGATTTATTTTTACTAACTTTGCCACCGGAACTATGTAAATCTACTAACGAAAATAATTAGAAAGAAAACAAAATGGAACAAGTATTCAGTTACATTATCAGTCTGGGTGCAAGTGTGATGATGCCTATCATCTTCACCATTATCGGACTTTGTATAGGCATGAAATTCGGAAAGGCTCTCAAGTCTGGACTCTTTGTAGGAGTAGGATTCGTTGGTCTTGGTGTTGTGACAGCTCTGCTCACCACAAACTTCAATGACCCGCTGAAAGGTATCTCCGACCTGTATCATTTGCAGCTCAATGTCTTTGATATGGGTTGGCCGGCAGCAGCTGCCGTGGCTTACAATACGGCAGTCGGTGCTCTTATCATTCCAATCTGTCTTGGTGTCAACTTCCTTATGCTCGTCACCAAGACCACACGCACGGTGAATATAGACCTTTGGAACTATTGGCATTTCGCATTTATCGGTGCTGTGGCATATTTTGTAATGGGAGAGAGTCTGCTGTGGGGGTATTTCGCAGCAATAGTCTGCTACATCATCACTCTTGTGTGTGCAGACCTTACAGCAGAGAAGTTCCAGAAGTATTACGATCTCGACGGAATATCCATCCCACAGCCGTTCTGCCAGAGCTTCATGCCATTTGCCATAGTGTTTGACAAATTGCTGAACCTTATACCGGGATTCTCAAAACTCGATATTGATGCAGAAGGACTTAAGAAGAAGTTCGGCGTGCTTGGAGAGCCACTCGTACTCGGAGTCATAGTAGGTATGCTTATCGGATGGGCAGCCCAGCTTGATATTAAGAAGATATTGTTTCTTGGTGTTACTATGGGTGCTGTTATGGAGCTTATCCCACGTATCACCTCTCTCTTCATCGAGGGCTTGAAACCGATATCAGAGAAGACCCAGGAGTTGGTAAAGAGTAAGTTCAACGGCAAGAAAGTACATATTGGTATGAGCCCGGCACTCGTAATAGGTCATCCTACAACGCTTGTCGTATCAATCATCCTTATTCCTGTAATCCTCGCATTGGCGGTGTTCCTGCCAGGCAACCAGTTCCTGCCGCTTGCATCCCTTGCCGGAATGTTCTATCTGTTCCCAATGGTGTTGCCGTTTACAAAAGGTAATGTGGTGAAGACTCTTATAATCGGTCTTGTGGCACTTATCGTCGGTTTGTATTTCGTTACCGATATGGCTCCTGACTTCACTATGGCAGCCAACCACGTGTTTGCTGCTACACAAGATAAGGCAGCGGAGATACCTGAAGGCTTCTCAGGCGGTGCCCTTGACTTTGCGTCATCGCTCTTCGGTTGGCTTATTTATCGTGGCGTAAAGCTTGAATATGTAGGAATGGGAGTTCTTGCAGTTATTACTGTCGGACTGATGTTTATAAACAACAGACGAATCGTAAAGGAAGACAGAGAAGCAAAGAAAGACTAATATAAAATAATCAGAATAATGAAGAAACTATTGTTATCAGTAGCTCTTGTGGCTACCGCAATGTGTGCAAACGCACAGACAGACTACAAGATTCAGACGGCTTGTAATCCTTTGGATGTAAAGACCTATGACACAGATCGTCTGCGCAGTGCTTTCACTATGGAGAATGTGATGGAGGCAAACAAAATCCATTTCACATACTCCATGTATGACCGTCTCGTGTATGGTGGCGCAATGCCTGTAGGCTCAGTATTGAAGCTGGAGACTATCGATCCTTTGAAGGCTCCTTATTTCTGTTTCAACCGTGAGCTCGGTATCATCAATACCAGCAAGGGCGTAGGTGTGGTAACTGTTGACGGAAAGGAATATGAGCTTCATTTCAAGGATGCGCTTTATGTAGGTCGCGGTTCCAAGGATATTACTTTTGCCAGCAAGGATGCTTCAAACCCAGCAAAGTTCTATCTGAACTCAACAACAGCCCACAAGGCATATCCTACACAGATGATTGTGTGTAACGATGCTGCACGTGCAAAGAAGTTGAAGAGCCTGAACTCAAACAGTTTCCATGCAGGAAAGATGGAGGAGAGCAACGACCGCGTCATCAACCAGCTCATCGTTAACAACGTGCTTTCTGAGAAGAACGGTGGTAAGGGAGGACCTTGCCAGTTGCAGATGGGACTTACCGAGCTTGCTCCAGGTTCTGTTTGGAACACAATGCCTGCACACACTCATGGCCGTCGTGTAGAGGCTTACTATTATTTCAATCTTCCGGAGGGCAACTCTGTAGCTCATTTCATGGGTGAGCCACAGGAGACACGTGTAATCTGGCTGCACAACGAGCAGGCTATCATGTCGCCGGAATGGAGTGTTCACTGTGCTTCTGCTACAAGCAACTATATGTTTGTATGGGGTATGGGTGGTGAGAACCTCGACTATGGCGATATGGACAAGATTCCATACGTTAACATGAAGTAAATCATAGTTTCCCGATACCCTTTCTGATTGGGATACGTAATGTAAAAGAGGTGGATGCTTTATCGCTTCCACCTCTTTTATGTTAATTTGATGTGATGAACGCACGACTCATTCCTTATTCCGCCGAAGGCAAGCGATTGGTGAAGGTAGGAGTGAACTATGACAGTGAACAACGCACCATCAGTGGTTGGATTATCAAGAAATAACAGATAGGGGCTATACGTGTCAATTTTTTAAATACTTATTATAGCCCTTCGTTCTTCACAATCTGGTTGAAATAAGGATAAGGGATTTCTATCTTCTCCTTGTCGAACCGTTCCTTAATGCTTTTGAACAGGTCGTATTTCATTATTATTGCATCTGTTGCCGTTGATGCCCATGCCCATGCACGCAGAGTTATTGCAGAGTCGCCGAGGTTAATAACCTTTATCACAACCTCCGGCACTCCAGCTTTCTTCTCCTCTCCTGTGCGATGGTCGATAAGCAGCTTGTGTTTCATTATTTCCTCACGCATCACTTCTATTGCCTGGTCGAGATTCGTGTCGTAAGAGACGCCGATGTCTATGAAGGCACATGTGGAGCTGTCGCCGTATGAGGAGTTGATGATTGTGGCGGAGTTAATCTTGCTGTTAGGTATTAGAATCATTCTGTTCTCCACATTCCGCAGTATCGTGTGGCGTAGTGTAATCTCTATTACAGTACCTACCACCTCATCGTCCACTTTAATGAAGTCACCGACCTTGAACGGACGGGTGAATATTATGAACAGTCCGCCGACGATGTTTGACAAGGCCTCCTGTGAGGCGAGACCCACAGCCATGGCAAGGATTCCTGCACTGGCAAGTATGGAGTTGCTTATCTTCTCCATTCCAGGGATGAGCGAGAGGAAGGTGGCGCAGCCGATGATATATATCGCTGTCACCACAATCTGTTTCAGAAACATCACTTTTGTCACATCCATTCCCTTTTCCGCCTGCTTTCGCATAGTGTGGCGGAAGAGGTATTTTGCGATTGCCGTGAGAATTCTTACGATAAGGTATATCACGACAAGCTTGATGCCGAAGATGATAGCATCCTCCACCTTTATGTTAAAGTGTGCTTCGTTGAGAAGATGCTTGAGGGAATGTTCCGGCACCTTCTCTATTTCGCTGATGGAATTTAAGAACAAGCGACTTGTCATCTGTTGCTGTGATTATGAAAACTGTTAATATGATGCTGTACAAGGTATGCCCATCGCAATTACCCTGTCGCGGATGGCGTCAAGTTCCTCATGGGTTGCCTTCTGTAGGTCGTGGTCAGGTGTTTCGCGGTCAATGGTATAAACCATAACCTCCATTGGCTTGATTTCTCTTACGGCCTCCAGCCACGGCTTTATATACTCTTCTTTCACGTTGCTTACGTCCTCGCCATTGCTGAGGCCTTTCATGAACATGGTCTGTATTATCACGTGTCCGTTGAAAGCCTTCATGCCCTCGATGATGTCCTGCACGTCGTATGACGGTTGTTGTGGACGATCCACCTTATTAATATATGCCGGGTCAACGGTATCAATCTTCAGGATGTTGTTGTCAACCCGCATCAGAGCGTCGTGCACCTGCTTGCGGTGTAGCATAGTGGAATTGCTCAGTACCGACACCTTTGCCTGTGGACAATACTTGTCGCGTAGCCTTATCGTGTCGTCTATGATTTCGGCGAAATGGGGATGCGAGGTAGGTTCACCGTTACCGGCAAACGTCAGCACATCGGGCTTCGGCCCGTTCTCCGCCATGTCTTTCAGTTTCGCTTCAAGAGCTTTAGCCACCTCTTCGCGTGTCGGGCGAGGAAGTGTAGGATGATGGTCAGCATTGAAGCCACACTCACAATATATACAATCAAAAGTGCAAATCTTGCCATCGGCAGGTTGCAGGTTTATTCCCAGCGACACACCCAGTCTGCGGCTGTGTATCGGTCCGAATATCGGTGATGGATAAATTACTGTACTCATGTGGGCAAAAGTAATAATTAAAAAGAACAAAGAAGAAAGAAACCCAAGAAAGTTTATAAAAAACATCAAAAGCTTGTCTTATACTGATATAGGTAGACACATTTTATAAACAATAAAAATGTGTAATA
>OKRS01002302.1_pt1 | contig 11097 bp, 9 predicted proteins | sample 1601191 | NCBI WGS metagenome assembly OKRS01 (sample SAMEA3541509, study PRJEB24748) | human gut metagenome | biome: human gut; feature: human-associated habitat; material: faeces | place: China | collected 2012 | reverse complement strand
GCTTTCATGAAAACACTGCTTACCATCTTGAATTCCAAATTCATCCAATCGTCCCTGGCCCTGCGCTGCCTGTCGACGGCGTGTGACCACCAGGGCGTCGCCGTGTCCGTAGCCGAATATACGATCAATCAGAACAGCTATGACATCCTGCGCCACATCGCCTCGTTCGAGGCCGACGTCATCGGCTTTTCCTGCTATATCTGGAATATCGAAATGACCTGTCATCTCATCGACCTGGTGAAACAGGTCTTTCCCCAGACCAAGGTCTTCGTCGGCGGCCCGGAAGTATCCTATACGGCCCGGCAGATACTGGAAGATTATGAGCATATTGATTACGTCCTCCAAGGTGAAGGGGAAGAGATGGTACCGGCTTTCCTGAAATCCCTGGCAGCCGGCCGCGATGGGACAGAAGTCCCCGGCGTCCTCGGCCGCGTCAGCGGCGTCATCCAGGGCGACGAGACCTTCCAGGAAGTAGAAGACCTGGACAGCCTGCCTTTTCCTTACGAGCATCAGGACTTCCGCGAACTGGACCACCGCATCATGTATTATGAAAGCTCCCGGGGCTGTCCTTTCCACTGCCAGTACTGTCTGTCGGGCATGAACGACCGCGTCCGCTTCCGCTCGGTCCCGCTGGTCCTGAAGGAACTGCAGGCTTTCGTCGATGCCGGCGTCCATCAGGTCAAATTCGTCGACCGCACTTTCAACTGCAGCCCGGCCCATCACCGGCCGCTCATAGCGTACATGATTGCCGTCGATAAGCCCATCAATTTCCACCTGGAAATCGAGCCCGGCGTCCTTACCGATGACGACATCGACCTCCTGGCCCAGGCACCGAAAGGACGGATCCAGCTGGAAATGGGCATCCAGACGACGTATGAGCCGACGCTCCAGGCCATCCACCGTCATAATGACTGGCCGCGCATTACGCATATCATGGAACGCCTTGTCGCCTTGGGGACGATGCATCTCCATTTAGACCTCATCGTCGGCCTGCCTTATGAAGACTACGGCCATCTGCGCCAGTCCTTCAACGATATCTATGCCCTGCACCCCCATAAATTGCAGATCGGTTTCTTGAAGCTCCTCAAGGGCTCCGGCATCCGCCGCGACTATCCTGACGATTACCGGTACGACCCGCAGGGGCCCTATGAAGTCCTGGCGACGACGTGGCTGCCTTATGAAAAAGTCGCCTATATGAAGGTCCTGGAAGACGTCTTCGAGCGGACTTATAATTCCGGGAAATTCACTTATTTCTTCAACTGGCTCGGCCGCCGCTATGCTCCGGATTATATGAAACTCTACGAGGCCTTGACAGACGAGTGGCTCGTCCTGCATAATGACCAAAAGGCCCTGTCCGATGAGTCCTTGTGTCATTTCCTCTGCCACTGCATCGAAGATATCCTGCCCCTGACAGAAGACCAGCAGCGCTTGGCCAAAGACCTGCTGGCCCTGGATATGCTGACCTTTTTCCGCTTCCGCCTCCATCCCGATTTCCTCGGCTGGTGCGAAGCGCCGCGCAGCCAGACCGACGCCATCTTCCGCGACGAAGCCTGGCTCCGCCAATTTGCCAGGGACTATCATTTCACCAACTGGCGCGACATCAAGATGCGCTATCGCATCTGGCCTGCCAGCCCGGCCCTGAAAGGGGAACTGCGCCGCTACGGGCCCGTCCCGGAAGGCGCGGCCTATATGCTGGCTGAAAAAAAGAAAGACCGGGCCGAATGGTGCGCCATCCCGGTCAAAGGAGAACCATCGTGAACGAACGTTACCGCGTCTACTCGACGTATTTAAAAGAAACATATGGCGAAAAAGTCTATAAACTGCCTATCAGCATCCCCGATACCTGTCCCAACCGCGACGGGACCCTGGGCGTCCGGGGCTGTGCCTTCTGCGGTTCCATCGGCGCCGGCTACGAGAACCTGCCGGCGACGGTGACCATTGGCCAGCAGATCGAGCAGAACATGGCTCACATCAAGCCCAAGTACAAGGCCAATAAATTCATCGCCTATTTCCAGAATTTCACCAATACCTACCTGCCGCCAGAGCGTTTCCGGGATTACCTCGCCGCCGCCTGCCAGCCCGATATCGTGGCCCTGGCCGTAGCGACCCGGCCGGACTGTCTCAACGAGACCTATCTCGATATCATGGCTGACGTCAAAGAAAGGTACGGCGTCGATATCCTCGTCGAACTGGGCCTGCAGACGGTCAACTATAAGACCTTGGCCAAGATCAACCGCGGCCATACCGTTGCCGAATACATCGACGCCATGGTCATGCTCCGGGAGTATCCTTTCCGGACCTGTACGCATGTCATCCTCGACCTGCCCTGGGACACCATGGAAGACACCGTCGAGACAGCCAAGATCATTGCCGCCCTCGGCTCTGACGAAGTCAAGCTCCACGCCCTGTACATCATTAAGAACACGGCCATGGCCGAATGGTATGCCCAGGGAAAGATCAAGCTCTGGACCTGCGAAGAGTACGTCCGCCGCGTCGTGGCCTTCCTCGAATACAGCCGGCCCGATACGGTCTTCCAGCGTCTCATCGGCCGGGCGCCGAAAGAAGCGACGGACTTCGCCAACTGGGGCATGGGATGGTGGCGCATCCGCGATATGATCGATGAAGAACTGGAAAAACGCGGCACCTGCCAGGGAGCCCGCTGTGACTACCTGCACGGCAAGGCCGTCCGTAAATTCATGAAATAAAGGAGTATCTCACTTTGGTAGAAAAGAAACTGCAATTTTCCGATTTGCGTGAAGCCCGGGCCGTCCTGGGCATGAAAGACGAATTCCTCAAGACGATGCAGCGCGAATTCCCGGACTGCCGCATTGCCGTCCGCGGCGATACGGCCATGATCGTCGGCAGCGAAGAGGATGTGGCCTATGTGACCGAAGTCTTCCGCGTCCTGCGCTACTTGTTCCGGGAAAATACCTATCTGACGACGCAGCACGTCCGCTATTCGGCCAGACTCATCAAAGAAGGCCAATCGGAGGCCCTGCACAACCTCTATGAAGATACGGTCGGCATTTCTGCCCGGGGCCGTCTCATCAAGCCCAAGACGCTGGGCCAGAAACGCTACGTCGATTCCATCCGCAAGAACCTGGTCACCTTCGGCATCGGTCCGGCCGGGACGGGCAAGACCTACCTGGCCGTAGCCCTGGCGGCTTTTTATCTCAAGAACCGCGAAGTCGAACGGATCATCCTGACCCGGCCGGCTGTCGAAGCCGGGGAAAAACTGGGCTTCCTGCCCGGTGACCTGCAGGAAAAGATCGACCCGTACCTGCGCCCGCTCTACGACGCCCTGGCCGACATGTTCGGCTATGACCAGTTCCAGAAGATGATCGACCGCAACATCATCGAAGTGGCGCCACTGGCCTACATGCGCGGCCGGACCCTGGAAGAATCGTTCATCATCCTCGACGAAGCCCAGAACACGACGCGGGAACAGATGAAGATGTTCCTCACCCGTATGGGCAACCACTCGCGGGTCGTCGTCAACGGCGATGCGACCCAGATCGACCTCGTCGACCGGCGCATGTCGGGCCTGACGGAAGCCGAAAAGATACTCAAAGACGTCCGCGGCGTCGGCATGGTCTACTTCAGCGATGAAGACGTCGTCCGTCACGATATGGTAGGCCGCATCATCAGGGCCTACGAAACTTATTATCATCACGATCACTAGATTGGGGGAATTGCCATGAATATCAACATCAATTACGAAGATCCGTCGTTCCAGCACGATGAATATGAAAAAGTCATCGACCGCGTCTGTGAAGAAGCCGCCCTGGTCTACGACCTGGGGCCGAAGGCTGAAATCAGCATCCTTCTGTGCCATAACGACTATATCCATACATTGAACAAACAGTACCGCAACATCGACCGGCCGACGGACGTCCTGTCCTTTGCCCTCAACGAAGGGGAGGAAGACGGCTATGACGGTCCCGATACGGCCCTCTTGGGGGATATCATCATTTCTCTGGAAAAAGTCCAGGAACAGGCCGACGAATACGGTCATTCCTTTGAACGGGAACTGGCCTATCTGACCATCCACGGCATGCTGCATATCCTCGGCTATGACCACATGGAACCGGACGATAAAGCAGAAATGCGCAAAGAAGAAGAATTCATTTTACAGCGCCTGGGCTATGTCCGCGAAGGCGAAGAATTATAAGGGAGGAATTACGATATCTATGGAATCATTTAAATCGGGTTTCGTCGCCGTCGTCGGCCGCCCGAATGTTGGCAAGTCGACACTCATCAACCACATCATCAAGCATAAAGTCTCGATCGTCTCCGATAAGGCACAGACGACGCGCAACCATACGGACGACGAATGTCAGATCGTCTTCCTCGACACGCCGGGCATCCACAAGCCGAAGCACAAGTTAGGGGAATTTATGGATGAAGCGGCTTACCAGTCCCTGCGCGACATCGATGCCGTCTTGTTCCTCATTTCCGGCAATGAAAAGAAAGGCCCTGGCGACCTCTTCGTCCTGGAAAAATTGAAAGACGTCGGCGTTCCGGTCTTCTTCATCATCAACAAAGTCGACCTCATGACGAAAGAAGAGATACTGCACAAGATTACGGAATATGCCGAACTCTATCCCTTTGCCCAGGTCATCCCCATTTCGGCGCTGAAAGGGGACAATGTCGATGCCGTCGTCGACGAATTGCGCAAGATCCTGCCGGAAGGGCCGAAGTATTTCCCGGACGACATGATTACGGACCAGCCGGAACGGCTCTTAGTCGCTGAAATCGTCCGGGAAAAGCTCTTCCGCTGCACCCGCGATGAAGTACCCCACGCCATTGCCGCCTATGTCGAAGAAATGACCCAGCGCGGCAAGAACAAGGTCTATATCCGGGTCACGGTCTACGTCGAACGGGATTCGCAGAAGCGCATCGTCATCGGCAAGAACGGCACGGTCCTCAAAGAAGTAGGCAACCTGGCCCGCCAGGAAATCGAAAACCTCCTCGGTTCTTCGGTTTACCTCGACATCTGGGTCAAAGTCAAGCGGGACTGGCGCAATAAGTCGGGCGCCCTCAGCGAATTGGGCTATAAGAACGAGTAGGGGGCTGCATGATGGAAGTACAATCAATCGTCCAATGTCTGCTCGTCTTTCTCATCTGTTTGGCCGTCAGCGCCATCTGCGTCACCGGTAAATTCGCCTTTGCCCAGCTGCGCCGGGAATACCTGGAAGAACTCGTCCGCGACGGCGATACGTCGCTGAAACCGCTCTTGTCCCTCTACGACAAGCCCATCGTCTTTCTGGGGACGGCCCAGCTCGGCATGGCCTTGTCCGGCCTCATCGCCGGCGCTGCCGGATTCTGCGGCCTCTATGGCCTCTACGGCCTGCTGGCTCCGTATATCGGCCATACGTGGCTCATCTGGCTCATCGAAATCTGCGCCGGTATCGTCCTCTGCTTCATCCTCTGGGTCTTTGGCGAGCTCATCCCCAAGTCCATCGGCCTCCAGCGCCCGGAAAAGAGCCTCAAGGCCCTGCGCCGCTTCATCCAGCCCTGGAGCCGGCCCTTCATGCCCTTCATCCTCTTCGGGAACTGGCTGGGCCGGGCCATCCTGGCAGACCGCAACCTCGATGTGACCAATGAAATCGATATGGACCATTCGGAAGATGAAATCCGCATGCTGGTTACGGCCAGCCACAAGGAAGGGAAAATCGACCAGGTCGAAAGCGAACTCATCGGCAACGTCTTCGATTTCGCCGACCGCCTGGCCAAGGAAATCATGGTGCCCCGCCAGGACATCGTCTGCCTCTATACGGAAGATACGATGAACCAGCATTTGCAGACCATCCGCCAGTCGCGGCATACGCGCTATCCCCTCTGTGAAGACGATAAGGACCACGTCCTGGGCCTGGTCCACATCAAGGACATTATGGACCTCTATATCCACAAGCGCAGCAACTTGAACCTCATCAAGCGGCCGATCCTCATGGTCCCGGAAATCATGCCGGCATCGAAGCTCCTCCAGCTCATGCGCATGCGCCGGACCTACCTGGCCATGGTCGTTGATGAATACGGCAGCACCGTCGGCCTCATCGGCCTGGAAGACATCCTGGAAGAACTGGTCGGCACGATCCAGAACGAACACACCCAGGAAAAAGAAGAAATCCAGCCCCTGCCTGACGGCGCCTATGAATTTGCCGGGACAGTCCTTCTCGACGACGTCGAAGAGCTGCTGCACATCCCCGTCGAAGACGATGTCGATACCGATACCATCGGCGGCTACGTCTTCAATGCCCTGGGCCATACGCCGAAAGTCCACGACGAAGTCACTATCGGCGCCTACTGCTTTACAGTCCTGGAAATGCAGCGCTTCCGCATCGTCCGCCTGAAAGCCGTACCCCTGCCGGGAGCGGCTGCCCCTGGGGAAGACAGCGGGGATGAAGAAGATAAGACTCATGAATCGTAGCGGCTACTATGGCCGCAAACCGTCGCGGTCCTATGAAGGCATCATCCTCACCGTCCGCAAGACCAGTGCCAAACAGCTCGTCGTCACGGTCCTGACCCGGCAGGCCGGCATCCTCCACGTCCTGGCCCGCCGCAGCACTCAGGGCAAGATGGGCTACGGCGCCTTGACGCCTCTGGCCGAGATGACCTTTGACGTCTTTGAAAAAGACGGCGTCTACACGCTGACGGAATACGACTGCCGCAGCAACCAGCGCCTCCGCGAGCTGACTTGGGACGGCTATATCTATTCGCAGATCTTCGTCGAAATGGTCCTCTTCATGGCCGGCGGCGGAGCCGATGAAGTCCTGTACGATCTGGTCCGCCTCTATAGCCGGGCCATCGAACTCAAGGACATCCGCATCGTCACCATCATCGCCGGCTGGCAGCTCATGGCCCTGACAGGCTTCCTGCCGGACATCGACACGGCCCGCGTCTTCTGTCAGGGCCAGGGCTACTGCCGGCAGCCCGTCTATTACATCGACGATGAAAGGCCGGAAAACATGAAAGAACTGCCTCTGACGCCGTCTGTACGCCAGACCTGGAAGACCCTGGTCCACTATCCCTGGGGAACCCAAGAAACCGTGAACCTGCGCATGGCCGACCTGAAATTCCTGGAAGCCCTGCTCTACAACTACGTCAACCAGTGCAGCGAACGCCAGATGAAGACACCGGAATTATTAGTGGCTCGTGGCTAGTGGTTCGTGGCTCGCGGATCGCGGATCGTAGGGGCGGCCCACCTGGCTCTCTTGATAGGAGAGCTGTCAGCAAAGCTGACTGAGAGGTTGCTCTTTTAAATAGTTCGTGTTTCGTAGGGGTCGCCACGTGGGCGACCCGTTAGGGATTTGTGTGATTCTTCTAGCAGACTGGTCGGGAAATCGTACATATTTCAGAGCGGGCGCCCCACGTGGACGCCCCTACAAAAAAGAGGCTGTCGCGCATGCGGCAGCCTCTTTTTGCCCCCTCACCGCTTATGCAGCGGGTCGTATTTCCAATGATGGGCGTATTCTTTTAGACTTTCGGCGACGGCGTATTGGGCCGTATCGGTATAGACCATTTGCGTATCTACGGACTATTCACAGATGGGGACAGGCCAGTCGCGGGGCGGTTCGATGTAATAGAGCAGGAATTCCCTGGTCTTTTCGATGAACCATTCCGGCAGGCGGGGGTGGAATTTCTTGTAGAAGATGAACAAGTGGATGTGATTGGGCATGACCGTGAACTCTTTGATGATGGCAATCTGGTTGTTCCGCTGCATGGCCTTGAGGGCCCGCGTCGCCGCCATGCCCCAGGCGGTCGGCCGCCAGATGTGCTGTCCCTGATAGCGCAGGACTTTCCCCAGTGTTTCTTCCTTTTGATACGTACAAAAGGTGATGAGCTGGCACCGGGGAACGGTAGAGAAGGGTTCCCGCCATGCAGGAAGGGAGAAAAACGGTTTGTGATACATGGGCAACACCTCCGAAAAAAAACAAAACGTTTAAAACAAGATGCGTGTTACGCCTATTGTACCCTGGAAATATGAAAGGGACATTAAAAAATCAGGGGCCTTGATTAAAAAATGATTAAAACTTGTTTTTGTGCCCTATCATGCTATAATAAAACTATTTCACTCCTTGTTATTAGAGAAAGGACGATTCCATGGTTCGCAGTATGACTTCGGGCAATCCCATCCGCCTCATCCTGGCTTTTACGGTGCCCCTTTTAATCGGCAATGTTTTCCAGCAATTTTATAATATCGCCGACATCATCATCGTCGGCCGCACTATCGGCGTCAATGCCCTGGCCGCTGTCGGCGCCGTGGCACCCGTCTTCATGGCCGTCTTCGGCCTGACGATCGGTTTGTCTTCCGGTTTTTCCGTCATCACGGGTCAGCGCTTCGGTGCCGAAGACATGGACGGCGTGCGCCGGTCTGTGGCGACGTCTGCCATGCTGGCCCTGGTCATCACCCTGATGCTGACGGCCTGCGTGAGCCTGGCCATGCCGCTCATCATGCGGCTCATGAACATTTCAGATGTCCTCTACGACGACGCCTATCATTACATGCTCATCGTCGTCCTCGGCCTGGTAGCCATGATGAGCTATAATCTCCTGTCCTGCATCTGCCGGGCCCTCGGCGACAGCCGGACGCCACTTTATTTCCTCATCGTGTCGTCTCTCTTGAATATCGCCCTGGCCCTGTTGTTCATCGTCGCCTTTGGCTGGGGCGTCCCCGGCTCGGCCATCGCCCTGGTCATCGCCCAGGCCGTATCGGCCGTGCTCTGCCTGTGTTTCATGCGCCGCCGCTTTCCCATGCTGCGCCTGACCCGAGCCGACTGGAACTTTGACTGGCCCTTTGCCTGGCAGCATTTGCGCCTGGGCCTGCCCATGGCCGTCCAGTTCCTTATCATTTCCATGGGCATCCTGGTCCTGCAGTCGGTCTGCAATACCTTTGGCCCTGAAACGATTGCCGGCTTCGTATCGGCGACGAAAATCGAACAGCTGGCCTTGCAGCCCATGATTTCCTTCGGCATCGCCATGGCTGTCTATTCGGCACAGAACTACGGCGCCAGCCAGTATGGCCGCATCCGCCAGGGCGTCCGTCAGTGCTCCCTCGTGTCCCTGGTATTCTGCCTGGCCGCAGCCGTGGCCATGTACAGCTATGGCCGGGAACTCGTCAGCGTCTTCACGACGGACCACGACGAAGTCCTCATGGAACAGGCTTTCCTCTATCTGAAGATGTCCGTCCCGTTCTATCTCTTCCTGGGCCAGATCTTCGTCTACCGCAACGCATTGCAGGGCATGGGCATTTCCAGCGTGCCCCTCATCAGCAGCATCCTGGAACTGGGCGGCCGCAGCGTATCGGCCCTGGTTCTGGCCGCCATGTGGGGCTACTTCGGCATCTGCTGTGCCAGCCCTATTTGCTGGGTCCTGGCCTGCCTATTTACAGGTGGTTCCTATTTCTGGGTCATGCACACCATGAAGGCCAACGGCTGTTAAAAAGGGAAGGGGACAGTCTATGAATACAGAGAAAGAAAACAATATGACTTCGTTAGGAGTATGAAGCATTTTTTTAGCAAGCTGATTGGGAAAACGTACATATTACAAAGCGGGCGCCCCGCGTGGCGCCTCTACAGAAAAAGCGCCGTCCGCGAGGACAGCGCTTTTTTTCTATTCAAACTGATTGACTAATTCTATGAGTCTTTCTTTATGCTGGGGATACCATTCGTTGTAGGACTGGTTGGCATCGAAAAGGGTCTGGTTGAGGGCCAGGAAGAAGTCGGGCAGGTGCTCGATGGTGATGACCCCGATTTGTTCGCCCATGACGCCTTTACCGATGGCGTAGTTGCCTCCGGCGTAGATGTTGAAGGCCGGTTCCATTTTGTCGCCGATTTTTTTGCTGGCGCCGCGCAGGCCCAGAGGAGCCAGCTGCTGGACCGTGCAGTTCGACGGACAGCCAGAGAAGTGGCATTTCGGCAGGAAGTGGCTGTCGATGCCGCGGTCTTTGAAGAGCTGGGCCAGTTTGACGAAGGTGCCGTGAGAATCGCGCAGGCCCTGCTGGCAGACCGTAGCGCCGATGCAGCTGACGGAATGTTCAAAGGCCGTCGTCGCCGTGTCGTCCGCCGTGAGGGCAGCGACTTTACGGGCTTCGTCTGCCGTGAGGTTAATGATGTAAGCCGTTTCGTCGGCATTGAGGCGGATTTCTGCGCCTTCCATGGTCTGGAGGGCCTTGAGCAGGTCGTGGAAGACGGAGAGTTTCGGCGTGCCGCCTAAAGGCTTGTATTCGACGTAATAGAGGCCGGCCTGTTTCTGTTTGCCAATGCGGCCGTCTTCGAGGACGCTGTCATCGGCGCCGCTCTTAGCTAACGGCGTTTCTTCTTCGATGGTCAGGCGGTAATCGCCTTCGGCCTTGGCTTTGGCGACGGCATCGCGGACGGCCTGGCGGAAGGCATCGTCGCCGAGCTTGGTGAGGATGAAACGCGAACGGTTCTGGCCGCGGTGTTCATAGTCGCCGTATTTCATGTAGACGTCCCGGCCATAGCCCAGGATGTAATAGGAAATATCCTGCGGATCGACGCCTTCGTCGATGAGGATGCCGAAGCGCGAGCCGTTGAGTCCGAAGCCGCCGCCGGCATAGACGTCGAATTTGTGGTCCGGCCGGGCCACGAAGCCCAGGTCCTTGAAGGTCGCATGGCCTTCGTTGTCCAGGCCGCTGGAGAAGCTGATTTTATATTTACGCGGCAAGTTGAATTTGGGAATGCAGTTGATGACGAAGTTGGCTGCTGCCTTGATGTACGGCGTCATGTCGAAGTATTCGCCCGGAGCGACGCCATGGAGCGGGCTGGCCGTGATGTTACGCGGATTGTCGCTGCCGGCGCCGACGCAGTAGACGCCGTGGTCGAAACATTCCTGATAGAGGGCGAGGACTTCTTTTTCGCCCAAATGATGGAGCTGCAGGGCCTCACCTGTCGTGAAGTGGACGAGGTCGATGTCGTAGCGGTCGAGGACGTCCTTCAGGAAAGCGATGTGTGCCGGTTCGATGGCACCGCCGGAAAAGCGCAGGCGCAGCATGGTGCTATGGGCCCCCCGTTCGCCATAGCAGCCGAACTTGCCCGACGTCCCCTTATATTTGGCCGGCGGCAGTTCCTTAGTGTA
>OKRS01002298.1_pt1 | contig 11127 bp, 8 predicted proteins | sample 1601191 | NCBI WGS metagenome assembly OKRS01 (sample SAMEA3541509, study PRJEB24748) | human gut metagenome | biome: human gut; feature: human-associated habitat; material: faeces | place: China | collected 2012 | reverse complement strand
GGGCTTACTCGGGACTTGCACCCGTTAGACAATGCTCATGCCGAGCATACAACAACAACAGGGAGCTGCGGTTATTGTCCACAGTTCCCTGTTGTTGTCTTACATCTTATAAAGCGACCAAAGAAGACGAATGTGAGTTTCGTTTATAATATTCAAAACCCACCTTAATTATAATAAGTAGGTGTTCAAAATTAATCGCATATATGAACCTTATAAGAAAGGTTATGCTTTCAAAATGACATAATGCGTTTCTCAAACTCGTCGTTGTTTACAAATGAGCGATTCTTTGCCCTTGTCTTGTATGTGTTCACCGTGTGAACAGAATATCCGAGATAGTGGGCAATGCGTTCATTCTCGCTTATGCCCATGCGTATAAGTGCAAAGATGCGCATCTCGCTCGTCAAGGTGCCTTCTTCTGACGGATATTTGCGGTCGCTTTCGTTGAAAAGAGAATTATACTGCTCCACAAATTTAGGGAACAGAGCAAGGAAGGTCTTGTCAAAATTCTTGAACATCGCGCTGCGCTCGTTGGCAATGAGGTCTTGGCTTGTGAGATTCTTTATTTTGTCATACTGTCGGGTTACCAGCGCCTTGTTCACGATGTTGAAATAGTGTTCAAGGGCAGATATGTATTCGGTAGAATCGTACAATGTGCGCGCTATATATTCGTTCGTCACCTTGTTTGCCTCAACAAGCTGCTCATTTGTAGAATTAAGTTCGTCAAGATGCTGTGAGATAAGAGCGTGCGCTTGTTTCAATAGTAAGTTGAGCTTATGGGAATAATAATAGGCTCCGCCGAGCACACACAACACAACAAACACGCACACACAGAGACAGATGGAAAGGTCGCGCTGCTGGCTAACCATGCCGAGACGGGTCTTTTCTACCTGTGGCATGATGTTGCTCAATGCGACAAACCTTATTGGAGCATTAAAAAAATTGATTGCTTCTAAAGCCTTTGCCATATACTTGCTCGCCCTTGCATCGTCAATGTGTTTTATGAAATTGCTCAAATTATAAAGCGACGTCAGTTCCTTCGTTGACGACTCGTTGTCACAAATGGCCGATTTTATAAAGCACACCAATGACTTGTCTTCGTCTCCTTTCCTTTTATATGCCCATGCCTGCGACATAAAAAGTCCTGCCATTAAATGCTTGTCTTTAGTGTTGGCAAGCGCCTGATTAACAAGCTTTATCACCTGATCATTGTCTCCCTTTAAGTCCTTCTTAGCGATGGTATACAGAAACCAATTGGCCGATTTTGGTTGAACCAATGCAAGCAATGAATCAATAGCATTTTCTGCATAACGCGCATAAATGGCCTGCTGCTTCTTGCATGCCACAAAACTGTTACGTTGCTCATTCCACAGCCTGTTTTGGGTCTTGTAATATTCAATCTTTAGCCAAGTCGGCATATCGCTGACATCAATAGAAGACATCAGCTTGTAAGCCTGTATGTTGTCGCCAGAAGTGACACTAATGAAAGCGAGGTTACACTTAGCAAGCGCAATAAGATCTGGCTTATTCAATTGGACTGCAATCTTCATGTTTTTTTGAGCATATACAATGGCAGAATCGGCATTATAGTAGAGATATGCTTGAAATATGCGGCGGGTAAACTCGAAACGTGCGTCCAAACTCTCATAGCCCGTTATCATCTTCTTAAGATCCTGTATGTGCTGCTCATGCTGAGCCTGATACACCGACGATTTCTCCAAACTTTTGTCAAGCTTGGTGAGCCATTGGTTAACGTCGCTGCTTGAAGCCTTTGAAGGAGATACCATGCAAAGGAGCAAAACAATTAAAAATGTAATCTTGTTCATTTCCATATCTATGAGCATTGACTATTATTTAGGTGGTTTAAAAGAAACCCGTAATATGTAATTTATGTTATAATGGTATGTTTTGGCCACATCCTGAAGATATTAGGTTTATCTCATGAGCCGCGTTTTCTAAACGCAAAATTAATAATAAAAATACATTTAAACAAAAAATGTGAAAAAAAAGAAGGCTATAAACAACAAAAAAGGCACGGCGAACCTACACAGTCAGCCGTGCCCATATTAGAACAACACTAATATATAGAAAAGGTATGAAGATTAAATCTTACCAATAATTCCGAGCTGGGTGCCCTTGATGAACTCGATAATGGCGTTCACCTCTTTACCCTCAGGCACCTGCTCCTTAATCTGGATAACAGCGTCGAACACGCTTGTCTGTCCGTGGAACACCAGACGGTAGGCGTTGGCAATGTGGCCGATCACCTTGTCTGTTGTGCCCGACGACTTAAGCAATGTCTCGTTCACGCCACCGTAACGCACGGGGTTGTCGGTAGCCACGATGAACGGAGGCACATCGCGAGAGATGCGCACACCACCGGTAACCATTGACGCACCGCCAATGCGCACGTTTGAGTTGACAATAACGCCTGACGAGAAGATAGCGGCACTGTGTATGTCGCAGTCGCCGGCCACCTTCGTACCATAACCAAAGGTCACATAATCTCCCACCTTCGTGTCATGAGAAATGTGTACGCCCTCCATGAAGAAGTTGCGGTTTCCAATGCGTGTCTCACCGTCAGCGAAGGTTGCGCGGTTGATAACAACATTCTCGCGGAAGATGTTCTCATCACCGATTATGAGACGTGTGTCGTCGCCCTTATAGTTGAAGTCCTGCGGCTCAGCACCGAGCACGGTGTTCTGGAACACCTTGTTTCCACGACCCAGGCGCGTGCCCTTCATAATGCTCACATAAGGATAGATCACACAGTCGTCGCCAATGACAACATCGTCTTCAATATAGACAAAGGGATAAACCGTGACGTTCTTTCCAAGCTTTGCTCCAGGAGCTATGTATGCTTTATCGCTAATCATAATTTTATTTTTTAGAAGTTATGGACAGAGAGTGGAAAACGAAGAGGCAAAAGCTTACGCTTTTTTCTTACGAGAGCAAGACGCTTCTTATCGTTTTTTCAACAAACGGGAAGCATCATAATTCTTAACTCTTCGTTCTTCACTCTTCACTTTATTTAGTTTCTTCCTCCGCCCAGAGCGTAGTAGAGGTTCACGACAGCCTGCATCTTGTAGAAGTCGTCAGCAACCTTTGAGAGCTGCGCGTTGAGCAGACTCTGCTGTGCTGTGATAACCTCAAGATAAGTGGTGCCCTGTCCCTGTGAGAACAGCATCTTGGCATACTCCACATTCTTTTGCAGACTCTCCACCTGCTTAGCCTCAAGCTTGCTCTTCTCGTCTGACGAGTTGTAGAGCACGAGAGCGTTGCTTACCTCGCTACCTGCCGACAACACAGCGTTCTGCCAGGTGTTGTAAGCCTGCTCCTGCTTTGCCTTTGCCACCTTCAGCCCAGCGATGAGCTGACCGTGGGCAAAGATGGGCTGTGTCAGGCTACCGACAGCGTTCCACAACATCTTGCCGGGGTTCACGATGCCACCACCGCCACTATTGGTGTAAGCACCAGAGCCGCTGATGGTGATGCTGGGATAGAAGCGTGAGCGTGCCTGGTTAGTGTCATAGAAACACTGGGCAAGCGACATCTCGGCATAGTGAACGTCGGGACGGTTGCTGAGCAACTGCACGCCGATGCCTGTACTAAACTCAGAAGGCAGCGACTGGTTCTCCAGTTTTCCGCGACTGATGGTCTGTGCGGGCTGTCCCAAGAGGAGCGATAACGAGTTCTCGGTCTCACGGATCTGACGCTTAAGGTCGGCAGACTGTGCAAGCACAGAATAGTAGTTCGACTCGGCGCTCTGCACGCTTGTCTCCTTAGCACGCCCCAGCTCCTTCTGGAGCTTCATCAGGTTCCAGGTGTCCTTTGTCAGATTAGCCATGTTGTTCACAAGCTCGAGCTGCTTGTCAAGCATCATGAGCGTGTAATACATGTTGGCGATGTTGGAAATGAGACCCGTCTTCACCACGAGCTGATAGTCTTTCGTGGCAAGCAGACTCATCTGTGCGCTACGCTTTACGTTGAGCAGATTGCCGAAGAGGTCAATGCTCCAACTTGCCTGAACGGGCAGCGAGTAGGTCTTTGTGGCCTTGTTGCCGTCCCATGAGGTGATAACACCTTGTGGCGAGAAGGTGAAGGCTGGCACAAACGCCAGCTTTGCAACCTTGAGCTGCTCCTCAACCATCTTAACGTTAAGGGCTGCGTTGAGCATGTTGGTGTTGTGAGCCAAGCCCTGCTCAATGAGCGACTGAAGCTGTGGGTCGGTGAACACGCTACGCCAAGGCAGGTTGCCAAAGCTGGCGGTGTCGGCCACAGCCAATGTGTCGGAGATAGATGCAGAGTCGCGCACCAATCCCTTCACATTGACGTCAGGACGCTCGTACTTATTATATATTCCGCAACTGCCGAGCAGCAATGTGGCAGAGGCGAAAATCATTATTTTTCTAAGTTTCATCGTTTCTTTATTTAGAGTTCTTGTCTATCTGACCCTGCAGAGCACCTGCCACATAGGGGTTAGTGTACTGCTTGATCTCTGTGTCCACACTTGCGTTGTCGTCCTCAAACTCGATAGGCTTGATCTTCTCCTGCAATGTCTGGAAGATGTAGAACAGGGCGGGCACAATCATAATCTGGCAAAGCATACCTATCAACATACCGCCGATAGCCGCTGCACCGAGAGTCATGTTACCGTGGTAACCTACACCCCAAGGCATAAGCATAGGCAACAGACCGATGATCATGGCCAGAGAGGTCATAAGGATAGGACGCAGACGGGCGGTGGCACCAAGCACGGCAGACCACGAGATGGCCATACCTGTCAGGCGGCGCTCCAAGGCGAACTGCACAATAAGGATGGCGTTCTTTGCCAACAGACCCATAAGCATAATCAACGCAATCTGCATGTAGATATCGTTGTTGTTGCCGAACAGGTTGGTGAAGATAAAGGCACCAGCCAAACCGAACGGAATAGACAAGATTACAGAAAGAGGCAGCAAATAGCTCTCATACTGTGCCGAGAGGATGAGGTACACGAACGTCAGACAGAGCACGAAGATGATGCCTGTCGAGTTGCTCGACTCCTGCTCGTTTCGTGTCAGACCAGAGAACTCGTAGCTGTAGCCCGAAGGCAGCGCGGTCTTTGCGACCTCAGCCATGGCGTTGAGGGCATCACCGGTAGAATAGCCTTCAGCAGCCGATGCGTTCACGTTGATAGATGTGAAGAGGTTGAAACGGTCAATCTCCTGAGGACCGTAGACACGGCTAAGCTGCACATACTCGTTAATGGGCGCCATCGCACCTGTTGACGTGCGGACAAAGATGTTGTCCAGGCTCTTCAGGTCGGCACGGTTCTTCGGGTCAGCCTGTATGTAGACACGATAGAGCTTGCCGTAGGCGTTGAAGTTTGATGCATACATACCGCCGTAATAGCCCTGCATGGTTGAAAGCACCGTAGAGGGGTCAATGCCGCTCTGCTTACACTTCGCCACATCCACGTCGATCTTATACTGCGGATATTTCGTGTTGTATGATGTCATGGCGTTGCTTATCTCAGGACGCTTGTTCAGCTCTGCGATAAATTTCTGCGTCACGTCATAGAACTTGTTCACATCACCGCCCGTGCGGTCCTGCATAGAGAAGGTCAGACCGTTGGTGGCAGAGAAGCCCTGCACCATAGGCGGCTGGAAAGCAAGAATCTGTGCACCCTTGATGGCTGCTGTCTGCTTGTAAATCATGCCGAGCACCATGCCTGAGCCGAGGTTATGCACGCCGATATACTTCAGCGGACCCTCCATCTTCTGACGCTCCTCAAAGCTCTTCAGCTTGATGATGAACGTACCTTGGTTTGAGCCCTGGCCAGCGATAAAGTTGTAACCCGTGATGCGCATACGGCTCTCGATGGCGGGATTGGTAGCAAGCATGCGGTCTACCTGGTCCATAACCTCCTGAGTCTTCTTCATAGAAGTGCCCGGAGGCGTAGAAACGGTACAGAAAACGGTTCCCGTATCCTCATCAGGCACAAGACCTGTCTTGGTGGTGCCCATGAGCACAGCCATAACAGCGATGCCCATAACAACAGAGCCGATGGCTATAACAGGACGTTCCACAATGCGGCGCACGCCGTTGCGGTAGCGATTCTGCACCTTGCCGTAGGCAGCGTTGAACGAAGCATGGAAACGGTCTACCATCGACATCTTGCGCGTTGTGCCGTCTTCGTTCTTCGGCTTCAGCAAGATGGCGCAAAGAGCAGGAGAGAGCGTGAGGGCATTAAGAGCCGAGATGATGATGGAGATGGCCATGGTGATACCAAACTCGCGGTAGAAGGTACCTGACGTTCCGCCCATGAACGACACCGGAATGAACACGGCAGCCATAACGAGAGTGATGGAGATGATAGCACCCGAGATTTCATTCATGGCGTCGATAGATGCCTGACGTGCCGACTTGTATCCAAGGTCAAGCTTGGCATGGACGGCCTCCACCACCACAATGGCATCATCGACCACAATGGCGATGGCAAGCACAAGGGCTGCGAGGGTCAGAAGGTTCAGCGAGAAGCCAAACACATAAAGGAAGAAGAACGTACCGATAAGCGACACAGGCACGGCAATAAGCGGAATAAGCGTTGAACGTGTGTCCTGAAGGAACACATAAACCACGATAAACACGAGCACAAACGCCTCAAGCAAGGTCTTGACAAGGTCCTCGATAGAAGCGAACAGGAACTCGGTAACGTCCTGCATCACATCGAAGTGGAGACCCGGGGGCAGCGTCTTGGTCTGCTCGTCAAGGAGAGTCTTGATGTTCTTGGCAATCTCGGTTGCGTTAGAACCGGCTGTCTGGGTAACCATCATGGTCACAGACGACTTGCCGTTAAGCTCTGAAGCTACCGAATAAGAAAGGGCACCCATCTCAACACGAGCCACATCCTTAACACGGATAGTCTGGCCGTCCTGTGTCGACTTGATGATCATGTCACCAAACTCCTCAGGAGTCTTCAGACGTCCCTTATAACGGAACGTGTATTGGTAGGCGTTGTCGCTGTTCTCACCCACTGATCCAGGGGCTGCCTCTATGTTCTGCTGTGCAAGCACACCTGTGAGGTCGGTAGGAATAAGTCCATAGCTCTTCATCTTTACAGGGTCAATCCACAGACGCATGGTGTAGTCTTTCTGAGAGAAACACTGACACTCACCCACACCGCTCACACGCTTTATGGCCGGCACAACGTTAATGTTTGCATAGTTGGCAAGGAACTCGTCATCGTAACGGTCGTCATCGGCAGTAAGACCGAAGAGGATAACTGTCGACGACTGACGCTTCATAACCTGCACACCAGCCTTTGTAACCTCAGCCGGCAGCAAGGCCGAAGCCTGAGACACACGGTTCTGGACGTTCACCTGACACATGTCGGCATCCATACCTTGCTTAAAGAACACGGTGATAGAAGCCGAACCATCATTTGTGGCCGAAGAGGTCATGTAGGTCATGCCCTCCACACCGTTGATCTGCTCCTCCAGTGGTGCGAGCACAGAGTTGAGCACAGTCTCCGAGTTGGCACCCGTATAAGCGGCACGCACCATGATGGTAGGCGGCGCAATGTTCGGGTACTGCTCAATAGGCAGCGACACCAAGCCGAGCACACCCAGAATAACCACCAAGATAGAGATCACGGTGGAGAGCACTGGGCGCTTGATAAATCTATCTAATTTCATATTTTCTTCTTATCTGGACAAGTTGACATAGCAACACGTCATGCGTTGTTTCAACATTCCGCATTGTCGTCAACCATTTTATTTGAATGTCTTTTTTTTATTTTGTGAGAGCTTTCTTCAGCTCGCCAAGGTCGCCCTGAGCGGCACCCAGCTGCTCAGTCTTCTTCAGTTTCTCCTGATACTGAGCCTCTGTCAGCGGCTTGATCTCCATGCCGTCCTGCAGACTTGAAATTCCGTTCACAACAATGCGGTCGCCGATGCTCAAACCGCTTGTGATGATGTAGTTCTTGCCATCGTCGTTAGGATTGATTGTAACGGCTGTATACTTAACCTTATTGTCCTTACCCACAACATAAACGAAGTGCTTGTCTTGTACCTGTGCCACAGCATCCTGAGGAATGATGATAGCAGAAGAGGCAACGTGAGGCACAACAATTGAGCCCGAAGCACCACTCTTGAGCAGATGGTCAGGGTTAGCAAAGTCGGCACGCATAGAAACGGTTCCGGTGGTAGGGTCGATGACGCCGCTCACAGTTGCCACATGACCTGGCTGGTTGTAGATAGTGCCGTCAGCAAGCTGCAACTTGACAGCGGGATAATCCTTGATAGCAGCGTGGAGACCGCCGGCAGTCTTTGTAAGGTCAAGAAGATCCTTCTCTGTCATAGAGAAATAAACCTGCATGCTGCTAATGTTGCTCACGGTTGTCAGGGGCTGCTGTGACGAAGCGCTCACGAGAGCACCCACACGGTAAGGCAGGTCACCGATAACACCTGTAGCGGGACTGGTCACATAGCAGAAATCGAGGTTCTGCTTGGCTGAGATATAAGCAGCCTTTGCCTGTGCAAGCTGTGCCTTTGCACTCTCATAGTTGTTCTGTGACGACTGAAGATCGAAAGCACCGATAACGTTATTCTTAAAAAGTTTCTGATTGTTCTCATATGTAAGCTTGGCAGTAGCCAAAGCAGCCTTTGCAGCGCTCACCGAAGCCTTGGCCTGACGCACGGCAGCCTCATACGTTACGTTGTCGATAACGAACAACAGCTGGCCAGCCTTGACGTTCTGACCTTCCTTTACACACAACTTGGTGATGAAGCCCGACACTTTCGGACGAATCTCAACATCCTGAACACCCTTGATGGTTGCTGGATAAGTGGTCTGCAGGTCCGCATTTTGACCTTGGATTGTACGAACAGCATATTCGTTGTCACCAAAATCGGGTTTTCCCTGCTTCTTGCCTCCACTGCAGGAGACGAGCAATGCAGCAAAAGCCGCAATCAATAAAAACTTGTTTCTTTTCATACCTAAATTTATTATCTCAATTTCTAATTATTTTAATCTCTATTTGTTATAAACTATTTCCTTTTAAGATCAGGTGCTAAAACCAGATTATTTCTGATGTCTTTATGTCTCGTGAATGATGTTATTCCCTTTTAATAGTTATCGTTGAAAAACGTCATAAAGAAAACTCAAACCACTCGTTCAAGTTTACGACTGCAAAATTAATAACAATCTATCACATATTTATATTTAGCGGAAGACATTTAACAATAATTATTCAAGAGTAATGATTTTTTGAGCTTAAGTAGGTGTTCAAAATTAATTTAAATGATTCTATGCTCTATTTTGGTCTGGATGTTCAGCTCCGAAGAGGGAGTGTAGCGGGCTACACGACCGATGAGAGCTGGGCATACGGACCAAAAGAGGGCGTAGAGGCATTTGAAAGCATAACCTTTTTTATTAGATTCATATATGCGATTAATTTTGAACACCTACTTAATCAAATAAAAAAGTTGAGGACTTTGCCTCATATCTTATCTCAAAGGCCCTTATCTACAGATTAGTTGCCATTGAGCAAATATGAAGCAAAATCCTCAAAAAAACATAGTAATAAAGACATGGACCAATCAACACAAGCCCATCTCCTCAGCCTTCTTCATAAGAAGCTGCATAAGAGGCTCGCGCTCGTTCTCTACCTTGTTGTCAAGCACAGCATCTTTCAGACACTGCTTGAGGGCACCCACCTCACGGCAAGGCTTAAGATGGAACATCTCCATAATCTCGTTGCCGTCAATGACAGGCTGAAGCAGACGCTTGTAGTCGCGTTCCTTAAGGTCAGCAATCTTCTCGCGCACCATACGGAAGTTCTCTAAGAACTGACGCTTTCTAACCTGATTCTTACTCGTTATGTCAGCCTCACAAAGCGTCATGAGGTCATCAATGTCATCTCCGGCATCGTTGAGCAATCGACGGACAGCACTGTCTGTAACCACCTCGTCAGCAATGACAATAGGACGCATGTGCAGGTCGACAAGTTTCTGTACATATTTCATCTTCATGTCCATAGGCTCTTTCAAACGACGGAAAATCTCTGGCACCATCTTGGCTCCCAAAAAATTGTGGTTATGGAACGTCCAACCTAAGGCAGGGTCCCAACGTTTGCTGCGAGTCTTGCCAATGTCGTGAAGCAATGCTGCCCAGCGCAACCAAAGGTTATCGCTTTTCTTAGCCACATTGTCGAGCACCTCAAGCGTGTGATAGAAATTGTTTTTGTGTGCACGTCCATTCTTTGTCTCCACAATGTCGAGAGCAGCCAATTCAGGCAAGATAAGATTCAAAAGCCCAGAACGCTGAAGATCAACAAAGCCACGGCTGGGTTGCGCCGATTTCATGATCTTGTTCAGCTCATCACATATTCGCTCACCACTGATAATCTTAAGCCTGTCAGCGTTACGCGTCAGAGCTTCAAACGTCTCGTCTTCGATGAAAAACTTTAGCTGCGTGGCAAATCTGACGCAACGCATCATACGCAAAGGGTCATCAGAAAAAGTGATGTCGGGATCAAGAGGAGTGCGGATGATGCCATCTTCCAAATCTTCGATACCACCAAACGGATCTACAAGCTCGCCAAAATGGGCTTTATTTAGCTGTATGGCCATTGCGTTAATGGTAAAATCGCGACGGTTCTGGTCATCTTCAAGCGTGCCGTCCTCAACAATGGGCTTTCGGGAATCGTGACTGTAGCTCTCGCGACGAGCACCGACAAACTCCACTTCCAAGTCTTTATATTTCACTTGAGCCGTGCCAAAATTCTTGAACACAGAGATATGAGCCTTACGTCCCAACTTACGACGCAAAGCGTCAGCGACCTTAATGCCGCTACCAACAACTACTACGTCAATGTCGTTGGAGGGACGCTCAAGAAAAATGTCACGAACATAACCACCGACAACATAACAGTCGAGATGTAGCTCATCAGCCGCTTCACCTATCAAATGGAAAATATCTTTATCAAGTATTTGTGCCAGTTCGGCATCCGAATATATCTTCATTTCGTAAACGTGGAATAAAATCTAAATAAGAAATGCAAAATTACAAAAAAAAACTGAAAAGCACAAATAAAAAAAGAGTCCCAAGACTTTCGTCTCAGAACTCTCTTCTAAAAGAAGGCGG
>OKRS01002296.1_pt1 | contig 11131 bp, 8 predicted proteins | sample 1601191 | NCBI WGS metagenome assembly OKRS01 (sample SAMEA3541509, study PRJEB24748) | human gut metagenome | biome: human gut; feature: human-associated habitat; material: faeces | place: China | collected 2012 | reverse complement strand
TCAATGTCAGTATTCGCTTTTTGTGAAGCAGAGTAAGATAACTAGTTATAGGTGAAAACATATTAGGTGGTGTTGGCATCATTGTATGTTGCCATTACCTTTGTTTTGTATATGTAACCACCCAAAATCGGATAAAAATGTATCATGATGGGAAATAATGAAGTTTTTCAATTTGGTGAGAAGTCAATTTATATAGAGCGTAATGATGGAAATGTTTATGTTGGCGACTATGTGTCAAAAACGAATGAGGCTTTTGCTGATAAGTCTTTTGAATTGCATATGTTTGCTCCTCAAATAACTCCCCAAATTAAGCGGGAAGAGGTAGGAATCATACTTAATTGGATAGCAATAGAAACTGATAAGACTGACCCCAAAAGAGTTGCTTTGCTTTATGGCAGTGCAGGTGTTGGAAAGTCGGTTGTTATGCATGATGTTCTTTTGGAATTGGAACAAAATGAAGAGTATTTAGTTCTCGGACTCAAGACAGACCAGATAGAATTTGGAGATACTGAAGATTTGAGTAAACGGATGCATCTAGCAAAACCTTTAGTGACTATTATTAAGGAAATGGCACAAAAGGCAAAGCGAGTTGTTGTTCTAATAGATCAAATAGATGCTCTTTCCTTGTCGTTGTCTTCTAATAGAACTCCCTTACGGTCTATATTTAAATTAATAGAGCAGATTAAATCTATACCACATGTTCGGGTTGTTATATCTTGCAGACCTTATGATTTGGAATATGATCCGATTTTGAATGATATGAAGATAGAAACAAAATGGGAACTCAAAAACTTATCTTCTGGTAGGGTAAAATGTGTCTTGAAAAGTCATAACTTGGAAGATAATATTAGTGAACAGCTACTTGCTTTCTTGGGTAATCCTTTGCATCTTTATCTATATTTGAAAGTGATGCCTTTTGGAAAACTACGTAATCCTATCACAGAGGAAGTACTTTATGATGAATTATGGAGAATATTTGTGATTGATATTAATGCAAATAAAAGGGAGAAGGTTTTGAAATTACTTGATGCAATGGTAGATGCTATGTACAGGCGTCAAGAATTATTTGTTCATAAGCAGGAATTTGAAAGTAACTATAATGATGAGTTAAATTATCTATTATCAAATGGTTTATTGCTTTGCACTTCTAATGGACGGGTACAGTTCTTTCATCAAACCATGTTCGACTATATTTATGCAAGGAGATTTGTGGAAAATGACTATGACTTGTTAAAAGAATTATCTAGTCAGCATCAAGGGCTTTTCTCGCGTGCTGCGGTAAAAAGTATCTTTAGTTTTTTGCGAGAGACCAATCCTGCTTTATATATTCAAAATATGAATAGGCTTCTTTTTGACAAAGGCGAAACCGAAGAATACTGTTATCGTTTCCATCTGAAATCATTAATCTTGAGTAATATGGCATTTTTTGATGAGCCAAAACAGGAAGAACTTAAGCTGATAGACAGAAGAATCTTCTATGATTCCTTGTATATGAGCGTGATTTTTGAGTCTGTACATAATGGCAATTGGCTTAATGCTATATGGAAGATAATAGATAATAAAGGTGGATGGGCAGCTTTGTCTAAGGAATATAAAGAGAAAACCATATTAATGTGCAGTCGAACTTTATGGGACGATGCTGATAAAATATTGGAGGTGGCATTTCGTGTTCTGCAAACAGGAGATGCTGATGGTAGAAAAATGATAATGGATTTTGTCAGCCATCAATCTATAAAGTGTGATATCAATAAGTTGATAAAACTTTATAAAGCATTAGGATTAAAAAGTTATCCCTTAGAGTGTCCAAATTTGCTTAAGCTTATCCTTAGTGATGATCCAAAGTTTGTGGTTGATGTATTGAAAGACAATGTCCAGAAGCAGCTCTGTCAAAAAGACAAGAGCTCTTTGCATATTGTAGATTTTACTCATGAGGAAGAACAAATTTTCGAAATGATGGAATCGAATCATCATGAGCTAGCTATACAATTGTATGTTGAGTTATTGGAAATTATCATGAAGAATACCCGTTTTGATATTCCAGGGCATGAGATAATTGGTTCTTTTGAATTCTCTAGTTTCCAGAGAGTAGAAGGGGAGCGTTTTTATCATAATTTTCCGAAAGCTTTGGTAAATAAACTGATTGATGATTTCTTGAAGAATATTGACACAAGCGAAACGCGACGTTATTTACAAGAATTTTGTTGCAAAAAGTATGAGGCTTTTTTATTTATTGCACTTTATGTATATACCCAGTATCCTGAGAAATTTTATAATGATATTTATAAAATTATCGTTTGCCGTTCTGTTTTATCTAATGCTCCTTGTTGGGTAGAGTACCAAGCTTTGGAAGCATTAAAGTGCTCTTTTCAATTTATGAGTGCTGTACAGCAAGACAAAATAGTACATAAAGCTGAATCTTTAAATGATGATGGAGAAAAATGTATTTATGACAACGAATTTGTTCGAAGAAGATTACAAGGTGGCTATCCTATCTGTGACATTGATTTGCATCGAGGAAAAGTATTGTACGCTTTACCAAAAGACTCTCTGTTAAATTATAGCAAAAAAGCTTATTTTGAACGCTTGAGAATAGAGCGAAAATTTGGACATAAGAAAAATGGTATTGTTTGTTATTCATGGTTGGAAAATGAGTTACCTTATAGAAGTTCGTTTATGAGTGGTTGGACTTCCCTAGGATTGGATAAGGCGAGGAAAATGAGTTGTAAAGCTTGGTATAAGTCTATGACCAAGTATGTAGATAACGTCCATTCGCATGATTTTGAGCGTCCGTCCTTAGAGGGCCAAAATCAATTGTTTAGGCAAATTGTTGCTGAAAATCCTGAAAAGTATCTTAATTTATTGGACAACATAATTGCAGATAACAATATCTTGTTATGCTATGCAGAATCTGGTGTTAGAGGATTGCTGGATGCCAAAAAATATGTTGAAGCGAACCGGATATTTGATAATATCGTTAAAGTCATTAACAATGATGCCAACTCAGAATATCGAGGATTTGGAATACATTCTTTTCTTTTAGTAATAGATGATTTCCTAAGAGGTGACTATATGCCAAAAAATGTATTTGATTTTTTGTGCAATGTCGTATTGAATGTAAAAGAAAGTGAGATAAAGGCAGAAGACGTCAAAGAAAAAGACATTTACAATACTGCAATAAATCAAGCAAGAGGACATGCAGCCTATATGCTTATAGAGTGCTATCGATTTAAAGAGTATCAAGATGAAATTTTTGATACACTAGAGAACATAGCTTCTACAGCATCAGTATATACTCGTTCTGCCATATTGCTCAATATGGCATTGTTGAACCATTTAGACCAGCAACGAAATGTACTGCTATTTAAAATGCTTTTACACGACTATGACGAAAGATTATTGGCAATGCCAATACATAATTATAATCCATTGGTGTATTTTGTTAATTATGCAGTGGATGATATATTGGATGTCTTTGTTCACGCGATAGATAAACCATGGTGTTATAAGGAGCAAGTGATAATCTTGTGGCTTGCATGGGTACATAACAATTATAGAAATGATATCAAAGTTCTTCTTGACAAAATGTGTGAAAAGGGACAGGAGGCTAGACTATCATTGCTATCTTTCCTAACTCGACAAGATGTTGAAATTGATCAAGAATCCTTTAGCTATATCTTGTTTTTGATGTCAGAAAGGTTTTACTCTGCTGAATTAGGGCATGAATGTGATATAATATTTCGACATGTAAAAAAGTGGACTCAAGAAAGGCAAGATATAATGGCAAAGACTTTTGTTGAGTCTCCTTTGAGTAAATTTACGGGCAGAGGTTTTATAGATTTTTTGGCTGGCTATGCAATCAAGAAACCTGTCCAGGCATTATACTGGTTAGAATGTGTTATTCATAACATGGCTCCTAACGACTACAGTATATGGAATTCTGTAACAGACGTCTTGATACAATCTTATAATGGAATTCGTTCCTTTAATGATATAGAATACCAGTCGACATTGGAATATGCCATGGATTTGATTGACGGTCTAATGATGAATAAAGATAAACGTTTTCTCATTACCAATTTCATTCATAAGTTAGATGATGAATAATGAATTGTCGCATTTACATTCTATTTTGCCTAGTTTACAATCTGGTTTGTACTTGCTGGAAACTGAGCTTACGGATGAGGAAATCGTGAACTACTTTAAAGAATATAGATTTTATTCTTTCTATACTGAGGAGTTGTTGCCATCCAGAGGTGGAACACCATTTGAAATGTTTGTAATGTCGTTGTGTTGGCAATTTGACTGTAAAGAGTTAGAAGGATTAAGGTTGGCTATAATCAATTCTAGTGGTCAACAGAAAGAGAACATTATTTACGAAACTCTAATGAGAGTTATAAAAAAGATGAGTAATGGAAGAACTTCTGTTCTATTGTTGTATGGGGAACCAGATTTGTCATCTTTCAGGCATGAAGAACTTGCGGTGCTGAATTATTCTGTGTGCCATAATGGGATGACTACCTTGATCTTATCAAAGAAGAAATGCAACGGTTGTCTTAATCAAGAGGAAAATATTGTAAAACATATAACTTTAAAATCAAATTATAAAATGGGAAATAGACAGTACAAGGTTCATATAACCTATAAACATGATGAGTTACATAACTCAGGCATAGAAGCTATTTGTGCAGGTTTACATACTCGCAATATTCCTTTTTCAATTGATAAGTATGACATTTTATATAGAGATAATATACAAAGATATGAGGAAGAGATAGGTGTCTCGAATATTGTAATCATGTTCGTTATTCCAGAATATCTAAAATCTTTGGACTGCATGTATGAAATGACACAACTTTTCAAAAATGGAAATGTAGAGAATAGAGTCTTTCCTATAGTTGATATGGGGGATATTCCCCGTAATGGAGATGGATTGTCGCAAATCAAGAATTATTGGAATGACGAGAAAAATCGAAAGGCAGAACAGATTAAAAATGAGCCAGGAAACTCGACCTATCTGTTAAGTGAGATTTCTAAGATAAACGATATTTTAAAAACGATGGATGAGTTTTGGGAATATATCGTTCATATTAATACTGGAGACTATACAGAGATGGTAGCTGACAATGCAAACTTGTTGTTAAATGAAATCGAAAAACAAATAAATGTTTCTTCAGTATTTCAAGATAATAAATTTATCCCAACAACAGAGACCGCACCAAAACAGTCTAGACGTATCTTCCAACATGGTGATAAGTCTCTATATGTGGAGAATAATAGTGGAACTATAAATATCAATTAGTAGGGGTTGCTGACCACGAACATATTGCTAATAGGCATTCATAGTAATAGCTATTGCTGTCGGTTTTTATATGCAATGGAATCCAACAGCAATAGCTATATTGTTGGGAATGTTATTTGTGGGTATCATTTGCTATTTGATTGGTATTTGTCGACATTTAATTATGTCAAGTGTTATTTCCTGCAAGAGATGCAGACTGAGTATAAGGAAAATAAGGAATCTTGAGACTAGGACGAAAAATCTTACATAAACACAAATAAATATGGCAAAATTTATAGAATTACATGGCAAGCACAATGGCAATCCTCTATATGTAAATGTGGACGCCATCGCATTTATAGAAAATGAGAACGGACGAGTATATATAAACTTCTTGATGCAAAGAGTATCAACAAGTGGTAATAGTAATGTATCAAGTTATGTTTATCGAGAAGAAGTTGCAGAAACGTATTTGCAGGTTAAGTCAAAAATAGAAGAATAATGATGGAGGATTTTATTATACCCATAAATTCGGCTATAAAAAGTTTCTATAGTCATCTTCTTGCTAATCCAAGAACTATATTGTCATCAAAATTTGGTGATGGTAAGTCTTATTTCTTGGAGAATTTCAAAAATACAGATTTCGTAAAGGAGCAATTTGTCTTCTTGACAATATATCCTGTCAATTATCAAGTTGCATCCAATGAGGACATATTCAACTTAATCAAACGAGACATCTTGTTTCAGCTTATGCTGAATAATATGATTTCGAATGCTGTAGTTATTCCTAAAGATATAGCACTTTGGTTTTATTTGCAAAATAACAAGCGTTCTTTGGTCGCAGAACTTGTACACTATATGGCAGATATTGCTGTACCAAGTGAGCAGATGGCAAAGATTATGTTAGCAATAAAAGGACTTCGGTTGTTTAAAGACATGAAAAAGAAAATAGAGAAATTCACGAAAGATACAAATGAAGATGATCTGTTGATTAAGTTCTTGGATAATGTAAATCGCAATACTATATATGAAGAAGATATTGTAACAGCTATTATAAAGCGAGTAGTAAACGATTTTAAACATAGAACCAATAAAACTGTAGTTTTGATTATTGAGGATTTAGATAGAATGGATCCTGCGCACCTTTTTAGAATATTGAATATCTTTTCTGCCCACATGGATTATGTCTATAAGAATTTAACCAAACCTAATGATACTTTAGTTGGTAACAAGTTTAATCTTGACAATGTAGTGCTTGTTGGTGATTATTCAAATGTCAGAAAAATATTTAAGCATTTCTATGGTGAGCATACTGATTTCAACGGTTATATCGGTAAGTTTTTATCAAGCAAGCCTTTTACGTATTCATTACGAGAAGAGAGGCTAAAGTACATTTACGAAAAGTTAGCTTTGGTTACAGAAAGTCCTATTGAGTTAGTAAAGATTGTCATATCTGAAGATAAATTGGAAAACAAAACAATCCGTGATATTATTCATTCCTTTGAGATAGACAAACAAATTTATAAAGAGGCTAAAGTTACAGCAGAAGGGAAAACTGTAGTGCTGTGTCCTGTTATGCTAAAATTGTTGGCAGTGATGAGACGTTTGCAAATACCTGATGAGGATATGATTACTATTCCCGCCAAAGTTTATTCACAAAGTCAGAATTTATATTTCGAATACATTGCTCCATATATGTTATTGACTGAAAATGGTAAAACAAGTATGGAGGTTACTATCTATTACCGTGATGAAGACGGTGTTCCTTACGGACAAAGATGCAGAATCAACGAAAAGTCTGGGAAGGGAGAACGAAGTAGTATGTTTCGTTGTGGCGGAAATGATGAAAGAACGAATTTCTCTGCGATTGTGAAACGTATGTTAGAGTTTATTGTAAACTAAACAATATGGAACCAAACAACCCACATCATAAATCCTTTCTCTGGCATCTTGACATTGAGCCATTCACCTGGAAAACATGCTACGGAGAGCAATGCCCATCTTTTGTTACGGAAGAGAACAAAGAGGTATGGAGGCGTTACTTGGAGAAACTCATCAAGAAGCATCTGAAGGCAGAGGTGATGAATACACCAGAGTTCAGAGATATTGAACTCCAGATTAGGGAAGAAAAGCTGTTGCGCATCAAATGGGACGAGAAGAGAAAACGATCCATGGAGAAATCACTCCTGTAAATCATCAACTACACCAATAATGAAACAGAAACAATGAGAGAAGCACCTATAATTTTACCAGTGTTCACAACCAGTGTGCCTTTGGATTTTCCGGAAGAAATATCCTGTCATCAGCAGTCTGTATGGTCAACATACCGATACGGCAGAGGACTATTTCCATTAGGCAAGAACGAAATTATTTAATACTTCCTCTGTCGTTTTGTTGAGTAAGACGGCAGCCTTGGATTCTGTAATCAAGCCACTTGACAGGGCACGATAGATAAGGTTCTCGAATCTGGTGCTGTGCTCGTCATCAATGATGCTCTTCTCTACTGGGAAGCATCCTATAGTCATGTTAAGTATTGAATGTTAAGTGTTGATTTTTGAAGACTAATTATTGAAGAAATAATTTCTTTAGAATGAAGAAAATAGAACTTTTTGATTACCAAGAGGATATGAAAGCACGGATAGAGAAGGCTTTGTGCCTTCACCGTTCCGTTATGGCACAAATGCCAACGGGAACTGGAAAAACGGTTCTACTCGCTTCGGTCGTAGAATCGTTTTTGAGGGAACATTCCAATTGTAAAGTTTGGATTGTTGCCCATAGAAGGGAGTTGGTTTCTCAGATTCGAGAAACTATTGAAAGAGTCTTTTCTAAAATCACCCCGTCCCTCTTTACCATTAAAGAGGGCTCCACCTCTCACCCCGACCCTCTCACCCTCAGGGAAGAGGGAGGAAACCGCTCCTCCTCGTCGCTCGGAACCGCTACGCTCTAAGGTTGGCGGACCATCAAAGGTCTCGCCAGATTGTTTGTCGGCTAGCGCATTCAATGTTCCTATCAAGGCTGTGTCGATACAATGGTTGTCGAAGCACTATGACGAGATAGAGGAAGAGCCGGGGATGATTGTGATTGACGAGGCACACCATGCGCTTGCCAAGACCTATAAGGAGATGTGGGAGAGATTCCCGAAAGCTAAGTTCCTGGGACTGACGGCCACACCTTGCCGATTGAACGGAAAGGGATTCACTGACCTGTTTGATGTGTTGGTACAGTCGTGGGATGTTCCTGAGTTTATCAGCAAGGGAAGATTGGCTACATACGATTTTGTGAGCATCAAATCGGATGGTGTGACGCAACGGCTCATTGACTCCTTGCAGAAGCGAGGTGCAGATGGTGACTACCAGAACAAGGAAATGGATATGTTGCTGAATAAGAAGCCGAGCATCGAAAGGCTCTATCGGAGCTTGGAAGAATTTGGTAAGGACAGAAAGGGCATCGTGTATGCTATCAATATCAGTCATGCTCAGAAAATCACAAAACTGTATCAGGAACATGGCGTGAAAGCCATTGCCATAGACTCGAAGACTCCTGCCACGGAAAGACAGCAAGACATTGAAGCCTTCAAGAAAGGTGACATCCAAGTGCTGGTGAATGTGGACATTTTCTCGGAGGGATTTGATTGTCCGGATGTGGAGTTTGTACAGTTGGCTCGACCTACGCTGTCGCTTGCCAAGTACCTGCAGATGGTGGGACGAGGACTGCGAGTAGCCAAAGGAAAGAAGAACTGCGTGATTATAGATAATGTGGGGCTGTATCGGGTGTTCGGGTTGCCTTCGCAGGTATGGAACTGGAATGCGATGTTTGAAGGAAAGCTGAAAGTTGGCAAGAAAAAGGAGACAGCCAAGGAAAGAGAGTTTTTCCTGATGAGCAAGGTGCAAGACTGTTTTCCGATTCATCCAGAATCGGAAATGATGATGGTGATGAGCCATGAGGAATTGCTCCAAACGATACAGTATCGTGAGTTTGTGGATAGCAAAGGGGAGTTTGCCATCATCAAGCTGCCTGATGGAAAGATGACGGTAGTGAACCGACAAGGAGAACAAGTACTGGAGCCAGGCGATTACTATGACATGAAACTGCTGGATGGCAACATCCTGTTCTACCGCCCTCGCAGAAAGGCGATATGCTATTATGACCTATTGGCAAAAGCTGTCATCGACGACGGCACTAACGTAGCAGGGGCTCCCCAGGTTGTCAACATCAAAGGATGGGAGTTTATAGAATATAACGACATCTTCATGTCTCGAACCCAAGAAGAATTTTCTTTGCCCTATCGTCCTTCACAATATGATTTTCTGAATTATGGGTATTATATGATATTCAGATCCAGACTTTTTGCTACCGGTTGTCAGGTATGGTACTATTATGAGGGTAGTGAAGGGAAGATGCGCATGAGCAATGAAGAGAGCAGGAATGTATGTTTCCTGCGTAATGATTACGAGCATGTGTATTGGTTATGTGCAGTCCTGTATGGTGAACGTATTGTTGTCATGGACAGCAAAGAGGACTACTACCTGGTGGATTCAAATTTGAAGAAGGCCTATATAGGGTGCAATCAGCCAAAGAATGAGAAGGAAGATTTGAATTTTGTCATGCCTCGGATTGGCAAGAAATACTATCAAGAGGCGATGTTACAGAAGAAGGAAATGGAAGCAAGTGAGTTGCTTCTTTTGCATGAGAAGTCAGAGGCAGGTCATGTGGAATTGTATCAGGCCGGAAAGAAATGGGGCTTAAAGGTTGATGGTAAAGTTATCGTGCCACCCCTCTACCACCATATAGCGCTACCTGTCGGTGCCTATTGCGCCTTTGAACAGATACCCAGACATTGGGGTGTTATGACATTAAATGGAAAAGTGATTGTTGATGCCAAATATGAAAAGGTGGAGATTCGTGATAATGGAATCGCCGTGCTAACAGGCATACTGGGCAAAACACAGACCATCCATCTGAAATGACGGAGGATATTCAGCTTTTCAGAAATAAACAGATCTGTCAAATCATACTCTTTGTCTGAAGAAGTATGGCTTTCCTTGCTTTCTGAAGAGATAGAGTCTTTCTGATGATCCTCTATCTCCTCAGGAAACAAATTGAGTTCTACATATTTTGCTTGGTTTACTTTAGAATCTTTTTTCATTTTTATGAGTCTCCTATATATATGAATCTCCTATATATTTAATGGATATCAGATTCTTCTGCTACAGATGCTTTGTTTTCCTTGGGTTGTGGGTTGGGTACGAAGCCCAGAATGGCAACCAGACAACTCATCAGAGGACTGATGATGTTGAAGAAGCAGAAGGGAAGATAGACCAGGGTCGGGATGCCAAGAACTGTACTCTGCGTCATACCGCAATCTACCTGGGTATGGGTATAGCAGGTGGTGATGATACCTATACTGTGCTTCATACTTATATTGTACTTTTCCTGCAAAGGTAGCAAAAAATCCTAGATTACGCAAGAAAAGGTATAATATGTTGTTCTTTTTATAAAAAATTATAAGTTCCTTGGATTTTTCTTGGTTATTTGCCATTGAATATTGTTTTTTTCTTAACTTTGCATGCACAATTCATTATAGAAGTTATTTTCTCCGTTTTTATGCAGATTCTTACAGAAAAGTAAGCGAAAATGATAAAAATGCAGCAAAAAGCAATAATTTTTGGAATTTTATGCTTGATATTGTAGAAAAAGTCTTACCTTTGCAGCGGATTTGAGAAGATAAGCAGTTTCCGGCCGTCAGAAAGGTGAGGAATCATCGGGCAGGGAATGTGCATCTGGCTCATCCGTAGATTCACTTATAACAACTTTATAAATTAAAAGATTCGATTATGAAAGTAGCAATTGTTG
>OKRS01002290.1_pt1 | contig 11183 bp, 7 predicted proteins | sample 1601191 | NCBI WGS metagenome assembly OKRS01 (sample SAMEA3541509, study PRJEB24748) | human gut metagenome | biome: human gut; feature: human-associated habitat; material: faeces | place: China | collected 2012 | reverse complement strand
GAGGTAGCTGAAAAGTATGACATCAAGGTTAACCTCTTCGGTGGCGGTTACACTGGCCAGTCACAGGCTCTGCGCCTGGCTATCGCCCGCGCACTGGTGAAGATCAACGCTGAGGACAAGAAGACTCTGCGTGCAGAAGGCTTCATGACACGTGATAGCCGTGCTGTCGAGCGTAAGAAGCCCGGACGTCCCAAGGCACGTCGTCGCTTCCAGTTCAGCAAGCGTTAATATCCCTCTCTGGCAGGAGAGTGCCGCTCTGGCAGACGTTGCGTGATGCAATGCTGCGGCTGGCACTCGTGTTTAGCATCTAAATCTGCCTGACTCCACAGGCTTCTATATATAATATATAATGTATAGAGCGGTGGACTACTCGCAGATTGGTTCCCCAACCAGGCCATAAGGCCACTCCCCCGACCCTGTCACAAAGCTGTGGCGCGGCAGGGGAGAGGCTCGGACTAAGTCCGGAAGAATTAAGAAGAAAGTAAACAACAAATCAAACACACAACAAAAATGTCTAGAACAAATTTTGATACACTGCTGGAGGCTGGCTGTCACTTTGGTCACCTCAAGAGAAAGTGGAACCCCGCCATGGCTCCCTATATCTTCATGGAGCGCAACGGCATTCATATCATCGACCTCCACAAGACTGTGGCCAAGATCGACGACGCTGCTGAGGCACTGAAGCAGGTGGCCAAGAGCGGCAAGAAGATTCTGTTTGTAGCTACTAAGAAGCAGGCTAAGCAGTGCGTGGCTGAGAAGGCAGCATCTGTGAACATGCCTTATGTAATCGAGCGCTGGCCCGGTGGTATGCTCACCAACTTCCCCACTATCCGCAAGGCAGTGAAGAAGATGGCCAACATCGACAAGCTCACAGCTGACGGTACATACAGCAACCTCAGCAAGCGCGAGATTCTGCAGATCAGCCGTCAGCGTGCCAAGTTGGAGAAGAACCTCGGTTCTATCGCCGACCTCAACCGTCTGCCCGCAGCCCTCTTCGTGGTTGACGTGATGAAGGAGAACATCGCAGTGCGCGAGGCTAACCGTCTGGGTATCCCCGTGTTCGCTATTGTTGATACCAACTCTAACCCCGACAATGTGGATTTCGTAATCCCTGCCAACGACGATGCAAGCAAGAGCATCGAGGTGATTCTGGAGGCTTGCTGCGCTGCTATTGCAGAGGGTCTTGAGGAGCGCAAGGTAGAGAAGGCCGACTCTGAGGCTGCTGCACAGCAGGACGACCAGCCCGTGAAGAAGGGCCGTCACAGCGGCAAGGCTCGTGAGGAGGAGGCTGAGGCTACTGAGGCTGAGGCATAAAGGTGAATTCCCAACATTTGTCACAAACAAAAAAAGAGAAGAACTATGAATGTTACAATGACCGATATCAAGAAGCTTCGCGAGATGACCGGAGCTGGCCTCTCTGACTGTAAGAAGGCACTGGCAGAGTCTGACGACATGGACGGTGCTGTAGCTTACCTGCGCAAGAAGGGTCAGGCTGTGGCTGCTAAGCGTAGCGATCGTGAGGCTGCCGAGGGTTGCGTGCTCGTGAAGGTTGCTGATGGCTTCGGTGCTATCATTGCCCTCAAGTGCGAGACCGACTTCGTGGCTAACAATGCCGACTTCGTGGCACTCACACAGCAGATTCTGGATGCGGCTGTAGCCAACAAGTGCAAGAGCCTCGAGGAGGTGAACGCTCTCCCCATGGGCGATGGCACTGTGGCCGACGCTGTTACCGCTCGCAGTGGTATCACTGGCGAGAAGATGGAGCTGGACGGTTACAGCTTTATCGAGGGTGACAACATCTGCACTTACAACCACATGAACCGCAACGGTCTGTGCGCTATGGTGGCTTTCAACGCCCCTGTAGAGGCTGAGGTGGGCAAGAATGTGGCCATGCAGGTAGCCAGTGCTGCTCCCGTAGCTATCGACGAGACCGGTGTTCCTCAGGCAGTGAAGGACAACGAGATTGCCGTTGCTATCGACAAGACAAAGGCTGAGCAGATCCAGAAGGCTGTTGAGGCTGCCCTCAAGAAGGCTGGCATCAACCCCGCTCTGGTGAACAGCGAGGAGCACATGGAGAGCAACATCACCAAGGGCTGGATTACAGCCGAGGAGGTGGAGCGCGCCAAGGGTATCATCGCACAGGTTTCAGAGGAGAAGGCAAACAACCTGCCCGAGGCTATGATTCAGAACATCGCCAAGGGTCGCCTCAATAAGTTCCTCAAGGAGAACTGCCTCCTGAGCCAGGAGTACATCTGGGACAAGAACTTCACAGTGGCTTCTTACCTCGATTCAGTGAAGAAGGGTCTGACTGTGACTGACTTCAAGCGTTTCACTCTGCGCGCTGAGTAATATTGCTCAATCAGCAGAAACATGATAAAAAGTGGGATTCCCATTCGGGGATTCCACTTTTCTTTTTAACTTTGTTGTGCTCTTGTGTGCAGGGGCAACACGCTATGGCGGCAAAGCATCTCTACAGAAAATGAAGATATTCGGAATAGGAATGAACTATGCGGAGCACAATAAAGAGCTCCATGATACGTTATTATATAAGGAACCAGTAGTCTTCACCAAGGCTGACTCTGCGCTGCTGACGGGGGGGAAGCCGTTTTTCATACCTGCCTATACCCAGCAGTGTGAGTATGAGACCGAACTGGTGGTGCGCATCAATCATCTTGGGCGCAGCATACCGGAGCGCTTCGCTCACCGCTATTACGATGAGGTGTCGGTGGGTATTGACTTCACGGCACGTGACTTGCAGAACCAGCTTCGCTCTTCCGGCCTGCCATGGGACTTGTGCAAGGGTTTCGACGGAAGTGCAGTAGTGGGCACATGGGTGCCTCTGACTTCGCTGGGTGGTGTGCAGGATTTGCATTTCCACCTCGACATAAACGGCCAGACGGTGCAGAAAGGTTATTCGGGCGACATGATTCACTCTGTTGACAAGGTCATCAGCTTCATTAGCCAGTACTTCACCATCAAGACGGGCGACATCATCTTCACTGGTACGCCGGTGGGTGTAGGCCCGGTCCACATCGATGACCACCTGCAGGGCTACCTCGAGGACAAGCCTGTGCTGGACTTCCATGTGAGGTAGCTTGGCTGCCAGGAGATTGTTGGTTGGTGGCTGGAATTCCGTGAGCGGCCAATCGTCAGATGGTTATAGCTCGGAGTTGATGAACTGGAAGGGCTTGCCGTTGACGCTTTCCCGGATAGGGCAGGTGTCTTGCTCGGCTTTCCATTGACGGCTTCTCGTTCAGAGAAGAAGATTTGGGCGATTGATTGTGGTCGCTTTCTCGTTCAGAGAAGAAGATTTGGGCGGTTGGTTGTGGTCGCTTTCTCGGTCAGAGTTGATGATTTGAGCGGTTGGTTGTGGTCGCTTTCTCGGTCAGAGATGATGGCATGGGCGGTCGATCGAAGGATGGTTCCCGGTCAGAGCCGATGGGTTTTGGTGCTTATAGAAGAATAGAAGGATAATGAATAGACACTTATACAGAATGTGCCTGATGCTCCTGCTCGTGTTGGCAGGAACGGGTAGGGTGGTGGCTTCTTCCGCAATGGGGGAGGCTGGAAACATCAGTGCCGACTTTACCCGTCTGGACTGGAACGCATTGTGCATCGACTCTGTCTTGCCCACATATACCGAAGTGATTCCCTTGGAATCCGACTATAGGAACTATGACTATACGGTGACTCTGGAATATCCTGAGTATGCTCCCCTTACGCCAGCCGAATGTATGGTGGCAGAGAAGTATGATTCTCTGGTGAGTGAGCACATCAATGTGAGTACTTTTGTGGGCGTGCAGCGCAAGGTGGGCATGCTGGATATATCGTTCCTGCCCATTATCCGCAAGGATGGCAAGTATCTGAAACTCATCTCCGCACGCATTACCATCACCCCTACGCCCAAATCCTCAGGCGCTCGCAAGGCAATGGCAACTGCCACACAGACAGCCCGCTATGCCGACCATTCGGTGTTGCGCACCGGCAGATGGGTGAAGATAAGTGTGACCGAAGACGGCATCTATGCGCTCACAAAGGCCAAGCTGCGCCGCATGGGATTCGCTGACCCCTCCCGAGTGCGCCTCTTCGGTTATGGCGGCTACAGGCAGAAGGAACTCATACAGGCTGATTCCGACTACGACGATCTGCAGGAGATTCCCCTCTTCAAGCAGGATGACAACACCTGGCTGTTCTGGGCAAACGGACTTCTATACTGGAGCGGCAACACCCGCATCTTCAATCCCTATGCCACCCAGTCATGCTATTTCCTCACCGAAGGCGACAGCACTGCCACCCTGCAGACGCTTCCCGAGGTGGCGGCAAGCCTCTCCAAGGGCGAAATCAGCACCTTTACCGACCACACGCTCTATGAACGCGACGAGTTTGCATGGTTCTCGGGTGGCCGCAACTTATACGATGGTACCAACTATGCAAACAACAACAGCCACACCTACACCCTGCTGACAACCGACAGTGAGGGCGATGAGCGCCTGAGCGTAGCCTTTACCGCCGGTTATAAAGGCACTACCACTATGCAGGCACAGGTCAATGGGCAGAATGTGGCTACCCTTTCCATGGAGACCACTTCGCAGTATGTATATGCCACTGGAGACGAAGGCACCTACGATGTCAGTTCGCTCTCCAAGGGTGCCAACTGGTCTGTACGCCTCACCAGTACGGCTGGCCATGATGCCCGTCTCGACTATCTGGCCCTTCATTACAAGCGCCGCATCAGCGTTCCTGCCTCGTCGGGTTTCGTGGCCTTCAGTTCTTCTGAGGGCAAGAAAGTGCCTTCCACCTTTGTGGTCAAATGCTCGCCTGCCAGCACACGGCTGCTCAGGATAGATGCCGCACGCAGCAGTGCCGCTCTGGTCAGCCTCACCCAGTCTGACGGCGAGACAGCCAAGGCGGTGGTGTCAGACCCTACCGCACGCTATGTTGCCTTCGATGTGCGCCATTCCTACCCCGAACCCACCTACCTGGGAGAGGTAGAGAACCAGGATCTGCATGCTGCCGACAGCCTGGATATGGTCATCATCATCCCCTCCAGCGGCAAGCTCCTGGGGGAGGCTCAGCGCCTGGCCGATGCCCATGCAGAACACGACGGACTGCGAGTGGGCATCTTCCGTGCCGACCAGATATACAATGAGTTCTCGAGCGGAACACCTGACGCTACGGCTTACCGCCGCTTCCTGAAGATGCTCTACGACCGTGCACGCACCGATGCAGAAGCTCCCCGCTATCTGCTTCTCATGGGCGATTGCGCCTGGGACAACCGTATGATTTCCAATGGATGGAAGTCCTATTCGCCCGACGACTATCTGCTCTGCTATGAGAGCGACAACAGTTTCAGCGACATACTCTGCTATGTGATGGAGGACTACTTCGGTCTGCTCGATGACGGCGAGGGTGCCAATCCGCTCGTAGAGAAGGTGGATGTGGGTGTGGGCCGCTTCCCCGTCACCACCCAGCAGGAAGCCAAGGTGATGGTGGATAAGAGCATCGCCTTTATGACCCGCACCAATGCCGGTCCGTGGAAGAATCTCATCTATATGCTGGGCGATGATGGCGACAACAACAGCCACATGAGCGGTGCCGACCAGGTGGCCGAGCAGGTGCGTGTGGCCAACCCCTCGGTGGAGCTGCACAAGGTCTATTGGGATGCCTACCAGCGTGTGAGCACCATCAAGAGCAACACCTATCCCGAGGTCACCGCCCTCCTGCGCCAGCAGATGCAGAATGGAGCACTCGTGATGAACTATACCGGCCATGGGGCACCCTATACCCTCAGTCACGAGTATGTGCTCCAGACCGAGGATTTTGCCAGTGCGCGCAGCCGGAATCTGCCCTTGTGGGTCACTGCAGCCTGTGATGTGATGCCCTTCGATGGCCTTGTGGCCAATATAGGAGAGCAGGCAGTGCTCAATCCCAATGGTGGAGCGCTTGCCTTCTATGGTACTACCCGCACCGTGTTCTCCTCGCAGAACGAGTTGATGAACAAGCATTTCATGCGCAACCTGTTTGCCCGTGATGCCCAAGGCAATCCCCTGCGTGTGGGCGATGCAGTGCGCCTGTCCAAGGGAAGTATCGTGGCCAATGAGAATCCCGAAAGTCCTTATCTGGAGAATAAGGTGCACTTTGTGCTCCTGGGCGACCCTGCACTCACCATCTCGCTGCCTGCCCACCGTGTGGTGCTCGACAGCATAGCGGGTACAGAACTGAAGGCTTCGACTGATGTGCAACTGCGTGCCGGACAGCGTGTCAGACTGGTCGGTCATGTGCAGGATGCAGCAGGAAGTCCGCTCACAGACTTCCGTGGAGTGCTCAATGCCCGCCTCTTCGACAGCCGGGTGACTATCACCTGCCGCAACAATGCAGGTTCCAAGTCTCCTTTCAAATATACCGACCGCACATCGGTGCTCTGTGAGTTGCAGGACAGTGTGTGCAGCGGCACCTTCAGCATGGACTTTGTGGTGCCCATCGACATCAGCTACAGCGACGCCACAGGCCGCCTCGTGTTCTATGCCATCGACGATGCCGGACAGAGGGAGGCCAATGGATACTGCGAGCAGTTCACCTTGGGTGGTGTGGAAGACGGTCTGGAGGCCGACAGCATAGGGCCAAAGGTGACTGCCTGGCTCAATGCAGAGAGTTTCCAGGACGGAGATGTGGTCAATGCCGCTCCCTATTTCGTGGCTCAGATAGAGGATGAGAGCGGAGTGAACGTCAGTGGGGCAGGAGTCGGACACAACCTCTCGCTGGTCATCGACGGGCGTGCCGACATGACCTATAACCTCAACGACTACTACGTGCGCGAGTTCGGCGACTTCACACGCGGTTCGGTGGGCTTCACGCTGCCAGCTCTCGAGGCCGGTGAGCACAGTCTCACCTTCCGTGCATGGGATATGCTCAACAATATGGGTTCGGCCACCCTCCGCTTCAGAGTCAACCCCTCGCTCAAGCCCGAGATGCTCACGCTCACCGCCAGCCAGAATCCGGCCGTCACCAGTACCAACTTCCTCATCTCCTACGACCTTCCAGGAGCCGAATGCCAGTTCACTATCGACGTCTATGATTTCGCCGGCCACCGCCTGTGGAGCACCACCCAGACGGGCAGCAGCGCCACTGGCCTCTACTCCATACCTTGGAATCTGGTGAGCGGCAGCGGCGGTCCCCTCTCCACGGGAGTGTATTTCTACCGTTGCCGACTGCGCAGCGGAAACAGCAGTTACGTGTCGAAGACGCAAAAAATAGTGGTCATAAACAATAAATAAGCCCATTCGGAGGTTTATATAAGTGTATGAAAGTGAAGTTGCCATATAGATTAAGCATGCTGTGCCTGTGTGCCGCACTGGCTCTCCCGGCCCTCTCCGACAGCGGGAACAGCTATAAGAATAACATGTTCAACCCCGTGCGCACCAGCGTCACTTCCCTCTCCATCGCCCCCGATGCGCGAGCAGGAGCTATGGGTGATGTGGGTGCAGCCACCGAGGCAGATGCCAATTCCCAGTATTGGAACCCTGCAAAGTACCCCTTCAATATCGCCCGTGCGGGTGTGTCAGTGAGCTATACGCCCTGGTTGCGCAAGTTGGTCAATGACATCAACCTGGCCAATATGGCCGGCTTCTACCGTATCGGCGACTACTCAGCGGTGAGTGCTTCGCTGCGCTTCTTCAGTCTGGGCGAGGTGTTCCTCTCTGATATGGACGATATGACCATCAATCCTTATGAGTTCGCCGTGGATGCCGGCTACAGCCGCATGCTTAGCGAGCGCTTCTCGATGGCTGTCAACATGCGCTTCATCTTCTCGGATATCCGCTACGACTATACTGCCGAGAGCAAGGCAGGCAAGGCTTTTGCCGCCGACATCGCCCTCTACCGCCTGGGCTACTTCATGATGGGCAACCGCGAATGCAGCTTCGGCTGGGGTTTGAACATCAATAATATAGGTAGCAAGATAGCCTACGGAGGCGATGACAACGCGGAGTTTATCCCCACCAACCTGCGTCTGGGTATGAACATGACCGTTCCCTTCAACGAATACAACAAGTTCAGCGTGGCAGTGGATGCCAACAAACTCCTCGTGCCCACCTTCCCCAAGCAGGATACCGAGAACGGTGAAACGGAGTCGGACTACACCGACCGCGTGCAGAAGGAATACTACGACGTGTCGCCCATAGCAGGTATCTTCAAGAGTTTCCATGATGCCCCCAATGGGTTCAAGGAGGAGATGCAGGAGATACAGTGGAGTGTGGGATGCGAATATACCTACAATGACCGCTTCATGCTGCGTGGTGGCTACCATCACGAATCCGCCAACAAGGGCAACCGCAAGTACTTTACCGTGGGTGCAGGATTCCATATGAGCGTGTTCACAGTGGATGCTGCCTACGTGTTCAGTACCAGCCAGACCAACCCTCTCGACCAGACGATGCGCTTCACGCTCGGCTTTGACCTCGATGGAATGAAGGACCTCTTTGGCCGCCGTCGCCGTTAGACTGTCCTCCCCCGATACTCATCATCCCCTTCGCGCTCACGCTGCTTCGTGCATTGCAGCATATGTCGAGCCGAAGGGGATTCCTTTTCTCCATCCGCAAAGCCCCTTATCGTCCCCCTTCTCATTATATATATATTGCGTGCGCGATGGGAAATGGGGCGAAAAGTGCCTTGGTGCCTTGATAAGTCCCTTGTAGATTGTGTGGAGGACGGCATTGGCAGGCGGGGTGGAAGGGTGGCGCCGCTCGGGGAGTGCGGTGCGAAGGCCGATGCATAGCGTTGCGATGGCCGATGCACTGCGGTGCGTGGCGTGATGCAGCGTGCTGCGTCGGGCAGGCTGATGTGCTGCAATTCTGACGGCATATGGAATCGTGGAAAAAAAGAACACGATGCAGTACTTATAGGAATATTTTTCGTACTTTTGCGCACTGAAATGAACTTTGCGACACTCAAGGCCGGGACTTCAAGCGTTCGCAGATGCTGTCTGTGTTGCATAATGACGGATAAATGCATTCATCCATATATTATATATTAGGTAGCGCACGTGGCTGCGTGCGCCGTGCGTGTTTTGCTGTACTGCTCATCCTGTTTGCCGTGTCGGCGCAAGGCCGTGTTGCAAGCCGGGAGGCTGATGACGAGGTGGGCTGGAGTGTGCAGGAAGTGTCTTCCGACAGTATGTGCATGTTGCAGGATACCGGTTTTCCCTCTGCGGATAGTTACGCTCAGGCCGACTCGCTGCTGGCAAGCACCCTGGAACCAGACACCATTGTGCCATCTTCCCAGGCTGATTCCGTGGCTGCTGGTGTGGTGCTGCACGATATTGTGGTGACGGGTGGCGACTCGCTCGAAGTGGCTGATGCGCTCAACAAGAAGCATCTCCTGGCCAACACACGCACCTATAGAATGGTGTGCGTAGGGCTTCCGCTGGTGGCAGGAGGACTGCTTGCCATGAAGGAGGACAAGAATTTCCGCAGTCTCCGCACCGACTATCTGCCTCGTTACAAGCACACTGCCGATGACTATCTGCAGTACTCGCCTGCCGTGGTGATGGTGGGTCTGAAGGCTGCGGGGATGCGTAGCCGGTCGTCGTGGGGACGCATGCTCGTGTCGGATGCTTTCTCTGTGGCCATCATGGCAGCTGTTACCAACGGGATGAAGGAAGGGCTGCATGTGCTCCGCCCCGACGGTTCCAACCGCCGTTCGTTTCCCTCTGGCCATACAGCCACCGCCTTTATGACAGCCACCATGCTTACCAAGGAGTATGGGTATAAGAGCAAATGGGTGGGCTTCGGCTCCTATGCCGTGGCCTCCGGCGTGGGTCTGATGCGCATGGCAAACAACCGCCATTGGCTGAGCGACGTGATGATAGGGGCAGGAGTGGGCGTGATGGCCACCGAGTTGGGCTACTTCCTCGCCGACCTCATCTTCAAGGACAAGGGCATCTATCGTCCCCGCATGGAGCGCGAAGTGTATGGGCGCTGGGACAAGCCCTCGTTTCTGGGGCTTCGTCTGGGCGGTTATATTCCTCTGCATAGATACAATCTGGGCACGGGCGACAGGATGGAGGCCGCCGCCGGATGTGCAGCAGGAGTGGAGGGAGCCTATTTCTTCAATCATTGGATAGGCCTGGGCGGACAGTTCCAGGGCAGCAACTACCGTGTGCTGCTGCAGGATCAGCCCAGCCGCACGGCGCGTGCCCTGGCCGTGATGGCGGGTCCCTACTTCTCATGGCCGCTCACGTCCCGCTGCTCGCTGGGCACTAAGCTGGTCACGGGATACGTGCACATGGCATCGATGAAGTTGCCTGAGCAGACCATCGCGGCGCGCAACGGAGCCGATTTCGGCACGGGACTGTCATGCAGTTATAAGTTGAGGCAGAACTATATGGTGGCGCTTCATCTCGACTATCACCTGCTTCCTCCGCAGAGTACATACAGCCGTCGCGAGCAGCACATGCTGTGGGCAGGAAGCTCGTTCAACATCATCTTCTAAATATATATGTATTATGGCCAAGGACAGAAAGGTATATGTGTGTGAAAACTGCGGGCAGGAAAGCCTGCGCTGGGTGGGTCGCTGCCCCTCGTGCCAGCAGTGGAACACCATGAAGGAGCTGGTCATCCGCGAGGAGAAGCCGATGGCAGGTGCTGCCAGGGCGGCTCTCAAGGCTGCCGGACACGACAGCGCGCAGAAGGCACGCCCGGTGCCTGTGGCCGAGATACGTGCCGACGAGGAGCCTCGCATGGATATGGGAGACCGTGAGCTCAACCGTGTGTTGGGCGGCGGACTGGTGCCCGGGAGCCTCGTACTGCTGGGTGGCGAACCGGGCATAGGCAAGAGTACGCTGGTGCTGCAGACTGTCCTGCGCCTGGCAGGTCGCCGCGTGCTGTATGTGAGCGGAGAGGAAAGTGCGCGCCAGCTCAAGCTCAGGGCCGACCGACTGCTGTCCCAGGAGGCGGGGCAGGGTGTTGCCCTGGGCGGAAGTGACCTGCTGGTGCTCACCGAGACATCGCTTGAACAGATCTTTGTACAGATAGAGCAGACCCATCCCGACCTGGTGGTCATCGACTCCATACAGACCATACAGACCGAGGCAGTGGAGAGCAGCCCCGGCAGCTTGGCGCAGATAAGGGAGTGTGCAGCCAGCTTGCTCAAGTATGCCAAGTGCGGAGGAGCCAGCATCCTGCTCA
>OKRS01002284.1_pt1 | contig 11207 bp, 10 predicted proteins | sample 1601191 | NCBI WGS metagenome assembly OKRS01 (sample SAMEA3541509, study PRJEB24748) | human gut metagenome | biome: human gut; feature: human-associated habitat; material: faeces | place: China | collected 2012 | reverse complement strand
CGGCTCGCCATTTTGGGTTTATGACAGAAAGCGTTTTGTAACAGAAAGCGTTTTATGACAGAAAGCGTTTTGTAACAGAAAGCGAAAAAAGAGTTTGTTTTTGGTTATATGAAATAAAATCCGTACTTTTGCCAACGGAATATTAGCTTTCAGAAAAACCATAATCTGTTTTTTTTAAAATAAATGCAATCTATGACTAACAAACAACAACTCGTGATGTCAATCGTGGCGTGTGCTTTGGCTTTTTCTCCGATGGCAAATGCCCAGAACAAGACAGCGATAAAACTGTTACCCAAACCGCATGCTCTAACGTTTGGAAAGGGCGTGTTCGCAACCTCTGGTGCCATAAAGGTGGAGAACACCGTAGGCGAGATGGCAGAGAACGTGTTCGTGCCGTCTTGGGCTGCCGATGCTAAAGGCCAGACAGACAGGGTGGTGCGCTATGCAAAGCTCGTAGGCGCTTCATCGCCAGAGGCTTATCGCCTGCATGTCGTAGCCGACACGTTGCAGATAGAAGCTGCTGCAAAGGAGGGATTCATGCGTGCTTGGCAGACCGTAGGCCAGATAACAGACAAGAAGGGTGTGCCGTGTGTGGACGTGGAGGATGCTCCTGCCTATAAGTGGCGCGGACTGATGCTTGACGTGGTGCGCCATTTCTATCCGCTGAGCTTCATCAAACGCCAGATCGATGTGATGGCTCAATATAAGTTTAACCGTCTGCACCTTCATCTCACCGATGCCGAGGGTTGGCGCATGGAGATAAAACGCTATCCGCGACTCACCGACAGCGTGGCGTACAGACCGATAGAAAATTGGGCCGATTGGCGTGAGGCAGGACAGCCATATTGTTCTAAGGATACCCCCAATGCTTATGGCGGTTTTTACACACAAGACCAGTTGCGCGACCTTGTGGCTTACGCTGCTGAACGAGGCATAACCATCGTGCCAGAGATAGAGATGCCGGGCCACTCGAGCGAGGCAACGACAGCCTATCCCGAACTGTCATGCACGCATGAGAAGCATAAGCAGCCCGACTATTGCGCTGGAAGCATTGCCACATACGACTTCCTTGAGAATGTCTTGAAGGAGGTGATGGATGTGTTCCCCTCTCATTACATTCATGTGGGTGGCGATGAGGCAGCAAAGAAATCGTGGTCTTCTTGTCCTCTGTGTCAGAGCAAGATGCGCGAGCTGGGCACCACAAGCGTGGATGACCTGCAGGCTTATCTCATAACCAGCATGGGACAGTTCCTCAACGAGCACGGACGTCAGCTCGTGGGATGGGACGAGGTGATCGCAGGAAACCTGTCGAAGAACACCACGGTGATGGTGTGGCGTGACAAGGATCGCGCTCACGAGGCCATAAAGCACGGCTATGACGTGGTGCTCTCGCCAGCCGAATATTGCTATCTCGACCATTATCAGGATGCCCCAACCACACAGCGCCCCGCCATTGGTGGCTATCTACCCTTGGAGAAGGTCTACAATTATGTTCCTGGCGAGGATCTGCCTGAGGCTGAGCGTAAGTTGATAACCGGTGTTCAAGGCAACCTGTGGACCGAGCATGTAGCAACAACGGAGCATGTGGAGGCTATGTTGTGGCCTCGTGGCCTCGCATTGGCTGAACAGGGATGGACGGGTTCCGAGAACAAAGATTATAAAGAGTTTAAGAAACGCGCGTTAGTACAGATAGACCGTCTGCGCAACGAGGAAGGCATGCATCCTTTTGATCTTAGAAAAGAGGTTGGAGAGCGTCCGCAGGCCTTGGGTACAGTAAAGAACAAGGCTATCGGCGCTAAGATCACTTATAACAAACCCTACTATAAAGGCTATAACGCCGGCGGCGACAATGGTCTCATCGACGGCAAGTGTGGCGGCTGGACCTATAGCGATGGACGCTGGCAAGGCTTCCTCGGCACGCCTGCCATCGACGTGGTCATTGACCTCGGCAAGACGACAAGCATAAACAACGTTGAGATGAGCTTCATGCAGATGAAGCGCACCGAGGTGTTCCTGCCTTCTAAAGTGCAGGTGATGCTCAGCAATGACGGACAGACTTATGATGAGGTCTACAGCAAAGACGAGCCTCAGGAGGACACCGAAAATCCGTTATACCGCACACACAAGTGGAAGGGCCACAAGAAGGCACGTTACGTTCATGTAAAGGTTGAGAAATCGACCTTTGGCGGATTTGTCATGTGTGATGAGATAATAATCAGGTGATAACCGTTTCATCGCCATTGTTACAATAAGATTAAAAAAAAGCCTCTTGCCATTAAAAAACAATGGTAAGAGGCTTGCCGTCTCGCAAGAATTTATTACTTTTGCACCACAAAAGAATTTATCATTAATTTATAATATGGACGACTATCACGCGGAAAACATGAATTTCGTAGGATAGAGCCGCTTTTATGAGTAAAGCAAGGCTCCATCCTATTTGCATCGTCATGGAGATTTTGCTTTATGAGAACATATTGGAACACCAACTCGACACTTAAGACAATCAGCGATTGGCAGCCCAACTGCTGGATTCAAGTAACATGCCCCACAGAAGAAGACCAAGAATATCTGGAGGACAAGTTCAACATTCCCGATTATTTTCTTTCCGACATCAGCGATACGGACGAACGTGCCCGTTATGAGTATGATGACGGATGGATGCTCATCATCCTCCGTATACCCTATGTCAAGGAGATACGCTCGCGCACGCCTTACACCACCGTGCCTCTCGGCATCATTCATAAGCGTGACGTGACCATCACCGTGTGTTATTATGAGACAAACATGATGATCGATTTTGTCAGTTATCAGCAGAAACGTGGGGTGGGATTCACCGATTATGTGGACATGATTTTCCGACTGTTCCTTTCGTCGGCAGTGTGGTACCTTAAGCGCTTGAAGCAGATCAACACGCTCATAGAGAAGGCTAAACACAACCTCGACCACGGCGTGAACAACGAGTCGCTTATAGGCCTGAGCCGTCTGCAAGACTCGCTCACCTATTTTATAACCTCAATTCGCGGAAACGAGACCTTGCTTGCCAAACTGAAGTTTAAGCTTCAGGTCGATGAGCTTGATGCCGACCTCATTGAGGACGTAAACATCGAGATGTCGCAGGCACGGGAAACAACAAATATCTATGCCGACATCCTGGAATCGACGATGGATACCTACTCGAGCATCATCAACAACAACATGAACACCGTTATGCGTACCCTCACATCGGTGTCGATCATCATGATGTTTCCGACGCTCATATCTTCAATCTTCGGTATGAACCTCATCAACGGCATGGAGGAAAGCCGCTACGGATTCCTTATTGCCATGGTGCTCTCTGTCTTCGTGTCAGGCATATCGTGGGTTATCTTGAAACGCAAACGCTTGCTTTGACGCAGGTTTTAAGATTGGCTTGAAAGCTTCTCACGGCGGCTTGTTGTTGATGTATACAAACGTGCAAGAGTGCTTTAAGAAGGGCTTAAAAGCCTTATAAATAAGGTATATTGGACTAAAAACGAAAAAAAAACGCATTTTTCGTTGCTATTCAATTTTTTTTATTTAAGTTTGCACTTTAAAGAATGTGAAATGGTCATGCCGACAGACAGATTGCCCTCTTCACAGGGCTCTGTCCTACTGCCTTTTTGACGAGGCGCGGTGTGGCATTTATTTGAAAGATTACCTTGTCATAAACTAAAACAGTGAAATGATGGACTCTCAAGAGAACACCCTGAATCAGGGAACATTAGAAAGCGAGAAGAACGTGGAGCAATCTGCCGTTCAAGTGGAAACTGCCGATGAAAGCGCTACTGCAGCTCCCGTGGCTACTGATCCTCAAGCTAACGAACAGCCTGTGGAAGAGGCTGCGCCGGCAAAGGTCTACAAGACAAAGAAAGAGGTCATTGAACGTCTAAAGGAGATTGTGGCCAGTGACGAATGTCCTGCCAAGGAAGAGATAGACCATCTCAAGACCGTGTTCTACAAGCTGCACATTGCGGAGCGCGAAGCAGCGCTAAAGGCTTATATCGACGGTGGCGGCGATCCGGAAACTTATCAGATCGTGCCCGACGAGGACGAAGAGGTCTTCAAGGCCGAGATGAGCGTTGTGCGCGAAAAGAGAGCCAAGGTGTTCCAGCAACAGGAGGAGGAGAAGCAGGAAAACTTGCAGAAGAAGCTTGACATCATTGAGAAAATAAAGGCTATGGCCACCTCGCCTGAGGAGGCAAACAAGTCGTATAACGAGTTTAAGGAGTTGCAACAGCAGTGGAAAGAGATAAAGGCTGTGCCTGCAGAGCGCGCAAGCGAGCTGTGGCGCAACTACCAGCTTTATGTGGAGCAGTTCTATGACCTGCTGAAGCTTAACAGCGAGGCACGCGAGTATGACTTCAAGAAGAACCTCGAGATAAAGACCAAGCTGTGTGAGGCTGCCGAGAACCTGGCTAACGAGGAAGACGTTATCAGCGCGTTCCACCAGCTTCAGGAGCTGCATCAGCAGTATCGCGAGACCGGCCCCGTGGCCAAGGAGCTTCGTGAGAAGGTGTGGGCCCGCTTCAAGGCTGCCTCTACTGTTGTGAACAAGCGTCATCAGCAGTATTTTGAGACCTTGCGTGCTGGCGAAGAGGAGAACCTCAACAAGAAGACCGAACTGTGTGAGAAGGTTGAGGCCCTCATAAAGGAAGAGAACAAGGGTGCTGCCGATTGGGAGAAGCACACAAAGGAGATAATTGCTCTTCAGGCAGAGTGGAAGAACATCGGTTTCGCTCCGCAGAAGATGAACGTCAAGATTTTTGAACGCTTCCGCGCTGCTTGTGACGATTTCTTCGGTCGCAAGGTAGAATATTTCAAGAAGATGAAGGCTGAGCTTGCAGAGAACGCCGAGAAGAAGCGTGCTCTCGTTGAGAAAGCAAAGGCTTTGCAGGACAGCACCGACTGGAAGTCGACAAGCGACAAGCTCGTTGCTTTGCAGAAGGAGTGGAAGACAATCGGCATGGTGCAGAAGCGCCTTGGCGACCAGCTCTGGAAGGAGTTTCTTGACGCCTGCAACAAGTTTTTCGAGGCCCGTAACGCAGCCAATGCCGGAACACACAACGAGGAGCGTGAGAACCTTGCCAAGAAGAAGGACGTCATTGAGAAGCTGAAGGCTGTGCTTGAGGCTGCCGCTGACGATGCCCAGCAGCAGGTGCAGAAGCTTGTTGAAGAGTATAACGCCATCGGCCATGTGCCTTATAAGGAAAAGGACAAGGTGTATGACGAGTATCATGAAGTGCTCGACAAGATTTATAAACAGCTCAACGTTTCAGCTACACGCCGTCGCCTGAACAACTTCAAGAACAACCTTAAGAACGTGGCCAAGCGTGGTGAGGATGCTCTCGACAACGAGCGTGGCCGTCTGGTTCGCCGTTTTGAGCAGCTCAAGCAGGAGGTTCAGACTTATGAGAACAACCTCGGCTTCCTCAACGCAAGCAGCAAGAAGGGTAACAGTCTGGTGGAAGAGATGAACCGCAAGGTGCAGAAGCTCCGCGACGACATGGAACTTGTCAAACAGAAGATTAAGGCTATTGACGCTGAAAACAAGTAAAGAAGCTACAAAGCCAAAAGCTACATTTAAAAAGCTTATAAGCAAACAAAAAAAGGGATGTGTCTTTCAAACGACACATCCCTTTTTTGTAAACCAATGAGTTTTTTTTATTCCTGTGCTGCAAGATAGCGCTCTGCCTCAAGAGCAGCTTTGCAACCGCTGCCAGCTGCCACGATGGCCTGACGGTAAACAGGGTCGGCACAGTCGCCAGCGGCAAACACACCTGCCACATTGGTGCAAGGCGAGTTGTCGTGGGTCTTGATGTAACCTGTCTCGTCAAGCTCCAGCCACGGCTTGAACACATCGGTGTTGGGCTTGTGGCCGATAGCAAGGAAGAAACCGTCGATGGGCAGGTTATATGTCTGCTCGTCAGCCTCGCCCTTACGCTTCACGAGGTGTGCGCCCTCAACCTTGTCCTCACCATAGAGGCCAAGAGTGTTGTGCTCATACAGGATCTCTATCTTCGGGTTCTCCTCGACACGTCGACGCATCACCTCGCTGGCACGCAGATAGGGCTTGCGCACAATCATGTAAACTTTCTGACAGAGCTGTGACAGATAAGAGGCCTCCTCACAGGCTGTGTCGCCACCGCCCACCACGGCAACGGTCTTCTTGCGGTAGAAGAACCCGTCGCAGGTGGCACATGCGCTTACGCCACGTCCGTTATATTTCCGTTCGTCGTCAAGCCCAAGATATTTGGCTGATGCGCCAGTGGCAATGATTACGGTGTCGGCCTCAATTTCTCCCTCGTCAGTGGTAATGAGGTAAGGAGCTTTGGAGAAGTCGACCTTCATGACCATGCCGCTACGTATGTCGCATCCAAACTTTGAAGCCTGCTCTTGCAAGTCCATCATCATCTGGTTGCCGTCGACACCCTCAGGATAGCCAGGGAAGTTCTCAACCGTTGTGGTCTGCGTGAGCTGTCCGCCCATCTGCATGCCACAAAGGAGCACGGGGTTAAGGTTGGCGCGTCCCGCATAGATGGCGGCGGTGTAGCCAGCCGGTCCACTGCCCACGATGAGGCAGCGTGTATGTTCAATGTTGCTCATTGTGATGTGTTTTCTGTTTTTTTATTTTGCCAGTTCCTCTTCAATGGCTTTGGCAATGACCTCAAAACTCTCTGTCGGCTCAAAACGGGCAACGACCTGTCCTTTCTTGTTGACAAGAAATTTTGTGAAGTTCCATTTTATGTCTGCCTTCTCTGCATAGTCGGGATCAGCCTCGCCGAGCATCTTCTCAAGCACAGGTGTGAGCTTGTGGTCAGGGTTGAAGCCTCCGAACCCCTTCTGTGTCTGTAAGAAAGCGAAGAGAGGGTCGGCATCTGGTCCGTTGACCTTTACCTTCTTGAAACGTGCAAACTCGGTGTTGTAAGTAAGCTTGCAGAAATTGTGTATCGACTCGTCTGTTCCTGGGGCCTGCTGCCCAAACTGGTTACAGGGAAAGTCAAGCACTTCAAACCCTTGGGCGTGGTATGTCTCATAGAGTTTCTCCAGTTCTTCATACTGTGGGGTGAAACCACATTTTGTTGCTGTGTTGACAATTAGCAGCACCTCGTTGGCATAGCATTGCAGTGACAGTGTGCCGCCTTTTCTTTCTTTTACAGAGAATTCGTAAACCGTTCTCATCTTTTAATAAATCGTTATTTTAAAAAATGTTTGTTGTCTTATCCTTTTGTTTTTGCAAAGTTAGCTATTTTATTTTTAATTTATTGCCAAATATCTGTCTTTATTGCAATTTTCTTTGCCCCTCACAGCCGAAATGTGAAAAAAAATATGTAAGTTTGCGACATGAAAAGTGTAAGACCTAAAAAGAATCTCGGTCAGCATTTCTTGACCGACCTCAGCATAGCGCGCCGCATCGCCGACACGGTGGATGCCTGTCCCGACATTCCAGTGCTCGAGATAGGCCCAGGCATGGGTGTGCTTACACAATATCTTGTCACCAAAGACCGCGAGGTGAAGGCGGTGGAGATAGACAGCGAGAGCGTGGCCTACCTACATGCCAACTTCCCCAAGTTGCGTGACAACATCATTGGCGACGACTTCCTGCGCATGGATCTCAACGAGATTTTTGCAGGACATCAGTTTGTGCTCACAGGCAACTATCCTTACGACATATCGTCACAGATTTTCTTCAAGATGCTCGATTATAAGGATCTCATACCCTGCTGCACGGGCATGATTCAGCGTGAGGTGGCGTTGCGCATGGCGTCGGAGCCAGGCAACAAAGCCTATGGCATCTTGTCGGTGCTCATACAGGCGTGGTATGATGTTGAATATCTGTTCACCGTCGACGAGCATGTGTTCAACCCGCCACCAAAGGTTAAGAGTGCGGTCATACGCATGACGCGCAACGGCGTGACCGACCTTGGCTGCGATGAGCGTCTGTTCAAGCGCATCGTGAAGGCTGTGTTCAACCAGCGCCGCAAGATGCTGCGCGTCAGCTTGCGTCAGATCTTCTCAGGAACGCCCGCCCGTCCAGAGTTTTACACCAACGAGGTTATGACCAAGCGCCCCGAGCAATTGTCGGTGGCACAGTTTGTCGAACTCACCAACATGGTTGAAGCTGAGCTTGCTGCCGTGGCAGAAAAAGACGAGGACAAGGGTGCAGATTTATAGATGCCAAGGTGCAGATTTATAGGCTCTAAGGATGCAGAAGAATAAAAGTTGTAAAAATCAACTTTAAAGAGTTGCATAATTCGGAGAATATAGCTAAATTTGTGAATAAATTCTATTTTTTGACACATCAAACAACAAACACAACAAATATATGATTGACGTAAAAGAGACATTAGAGGGTGCCAGCGAGCGCATGGAGATGGCTGCCATGTATCTGGAAGAGCAGCTGGCACGCATCCGTGCGGGACGCGCCAACGTAGCCATCCTCGACGGAATAAGAGTTAGTTCATACGGCTCTATGGTGCCCCTGAACCAGGTTGCCAACGTATCGGTGCCCGATCCGCGCACCATCGCCATACGTCCTTGGGACAAGAAGGCCATCCGCGACATTGAGAAGGCCATCATGGACAGCGACGTGGGCATCACACCCGAGAACAACGGCGAGATCATTCGTCTTGGCATTCCTCAGCCCACAGAGGAGCGTCGTAAGGAGCTGGTCAAGCAGTGTAACAAGATTGGCGAGAAGACCAAGGTTGAGGTACGCAACGCTCGTGGCGATGTCAAAGAGAAGCTGAAGAAGGCCATCAAAGACGGTCTGTCTGAGGACCTTGAGAAGGACGCTGAGGCCGAGCTGCAGAAGATCCACGACAAGTATATCAAGCGTGTGGACGACCTGCTGGCTTTGAAGACCAAGGAAATCATGACCGTGTAAAAAGAAATTCATGACCTTGTAAAAGAAATTCATGACCTTGTAAAAGGCATCATGACCTTGTAATTAAAAAAATAAAAAAGGTAAAAAAGTAAAAGACGTAAAAAGGTGAAAATGTAAAAACGGTGAAACAAACAAAGAGTGAAGAAAGCCAGCATCACACAGCTGTTCAGGCTTTCTTCTCACATAGCTGACAAGATTTTTACAACCCGCAGTTGTCAAGCATTTTAGCGATCCGCAGTTGTCAAGCATTTTCAGCATCTTGTTTTTTTACCTTTTTACCTTTTTACCTTTTTACCTTTAAATAATGAAGGGATTAGTAATTAAGAACACAGGCAGCTGGTACACGGTGAAGACCGACGACGGCGCCATTGTGGACAGCAAGATAAAGGGCAACTTCCGCCTCAAGGGCATACGCAGCACCAATCCTGTGGCTGTGGGCGACCGTGTGGAGATCATTCGTAACCAGGAGGGCACAGCCTTTATCAACGCCATCGAGGACCGTCACAACTACATCATCCGTAAGTCGCAGAACCTGAGCAAGCAAAGCCACATCATTGCGGCAAACGTAGACCAGGCTTTCCTTATCGTGACGGTCAACTATCCGCAGACAAGCACCACCTTCATAGACCGCTTCCTCGCTTCTGCCGAGGCTTACAGCGTGCCTGTGACGCTTGTGTTCAACAAGACCGACCTGCTTGGAGAAGAGGAACGCCATTATCAAGACATGATGATGACGCTCTACAACACCGTGGGCTACAAGTGTGTAGCCATCTCGGCAGAGACAGGCGAAGGCGTTGAAGCGCTTCTCCCCATGCTTCATGACAAGATCACGGTGCTCAGCGGCAACAGTGGCGTGGGCAAGTCGACGCTCATCAACCGCATACTCCCCGATGTTAATCTTCGCACAGCCGAGATTAGCGACACCCACAACACAGGCATGCACACCACCACCTTTAGCGAGATGCTGGAGCTGCCGCAAGGAGGCTACATCATCGACACTCCGGGCATAAAAGGTTTCGGCACGTTCAACATGGAGCCAGAGGAGATAACAAGCTATTTTAAAGAGATATTCAAATTCTCCAAAGACTGCCGCTTCAACAATTGCACCCACACACATGAGCCTGGTTGCGCCGTGCTCAAGGCCGTTGAAGACCATTACATTGCAGCCAGTCGCTACCAGAGCTATCTGTCCATGCTTAATGACAAGGACGAGAACAAATATCGTGAGGCCTATTGATGCTCGTCATTATCGAGCATATACACAAACAGCCGTTTTGCGCACCATAAAGGTTTGCAAAACGGCTGTTTTTATTACGGGCAAGCTCTAACGACCGATTGAGGTTTACTTTTCCACAACCTTTATTCCAGCAGGTAGTGCTGGCTTGCCGTTGTTGACAACGAGCTGCATGTTGGGGCAGTCGGCGAAGTGCCAGAGAATGCGCCGTCTTCAATGTCGGTCACGCTGGTAACGTTGAGGTTGGTGATGGCTGTGCCGCTGAAAGCCCTGGCACAAACCGTTGTTAGGTTTCCTTCTTATGCTTTTTTGAGAGTTTTTATTTCAGAATGTCAAGAAGCCCTTTCACGCCTTTCTTCACGATGTCGGAGCCTTTCTTCTTGGTTTTCTTTTTGTCTCCGCCCACTATCTTCTTGACGGCAGCGATGCCTTCGTTAGAGTTTTTCATGTAGCCTTTGCCCATCTTCGCGCGTATGGGGTGCAGTGCTTGTGCATCGACATAGCAGCGTGCTCCGGTGAAAGGTTCTGTCGTCGGCAGAAATTTGTACATTCCGTTCTTCACGCGCGACGCCCAGATGCGGTCGCAGTTGCCGAAAGTCGATACGAAGGTGTAGTGGTTGCGTTCGCCTATGGGTGAGAGGAAGTCTTCCAATTCGCCGGGCGACACTGCCTGGTACCAGCCTGTGCGGTGTGCCATGGTGGCACGTTCTGCGGTGGTGAGTGCGAACTCAATGGTGCATACTTCGTTGGGTGCGAGTGTTGTTGCTGTCTTGGGGTCGATCACTTCCAGTGCGTTGCAGAACGCCATGGGTTCCCTTGCCCATTCCTTTATCTGTGAGCGGTCGGTGTATTTCGGCAGTCTCGACTCGTATTCGCTGTAAGCCAGTTCGGAGTTCTGTTCCAGGTAGAGCAGTGTGCGGTGTATGTATGCCGCCAGTTCTTGCCGTGTCACGCTGCCGCTCTTTGGCAGTGCGGCGTCGTCGAGTCCGATGGCACTGGCTGATGCGTCCTTTCCTGACATCTCCTTCACGAGCAGTGTCATTATGGAGCGCAGCTGTTCGCGGGTGACGG
>OKRS01002280.1_pt1 | contig 11213 bp, 9 predicted proteins | sample 1601191 | NCBI WGS metagenome assembly OKRS01 (sample SAMEA3541509, study PRJEB24748) | human gut metagenome | biome: human gut; feature: human-associated habitat; material: faeces | place: China | collected 2012 | reverse complement strand
CCGTCTGTTCGTGGGTGCTGCTTTAAGTGTCTGTTACGCAGTAGAACACTGTTTTTGCGGGTTTAGGTATAATTCCCCTGTCATGCTCAAATCGCGTCTGAAAAGCGGCATGGCGTAAGGGCTTTTTTGCGCCTACTGCGTAACGCGGGCGCGTCGTTTCCGCATCCGCTCGGCGGCTTGCCTGCGGGTGATCCGCTTGCGGCAGTCCGGGCAGTATTTGACGCTGTTTGAAGTGAACGCAAACGCCGCGCCGCACTCGGCGCACCGCCGCCTGTCCTCGGCTTGGTAAATCTCCGCGTAGAGCAGCTTGTCGGCAGGAAGTACGGCGTTTTGAAACCATCTGCAAAGAAGCGAATAGGAAATGAGCTGCGGACAAACGCACTCTTCCCCATCGTCCAGCAAAATGCAGTTCCCTCCCATACAGTTGCAGCAGGTTTTCTTGATAAGGGCGTTTGCTTTGCGGCTCTGCTGCGGCGTCAGCCGTTTCAGCTCTCTCATACTTCGTCGGCGGCAGATACGGCGAGAACGGCAAAGTCGGCGTCGCTCATGGCGCGGAGCTTCGCAAGGGTACGCAAGGCAAGCTCGCGCATTTCGCCGTCCATATAGGGCAGCGCACCCGTCATTTCCTCGATAAGCTCCCTGCGCGTATCGGCGATGTAGATGCTGATAAGATTTGTTTCCTCAACGGTAAATCGGTTCATGCTCATACCTCCATTTCGTGATGTTTTGTTTTTGCCGCCCGCTTCGGAGCGGCTTTCTTTTTGTCGGCGGCAAGCTGCGCCCGGATAGAGGGGCGGGGCTTGCGAATATCCCGGTCGCGGTTTTCGTTCTTGTCGATCAGCGCATAGATGCCGTGCCTGCCCTCGATTTTGGAAAAGGTCAGCGTCTTGTAGGGAAGTAGCGAGAAAAGGCGGTCAACGTCCCTGCTCGATGCAAGCATCATAAACGCCGGGGCAAGCTCTGTCATGTAGTGGGTTTTGTTCGGGCTGTTGGGGCTGTACTGACGTTTCATTTCAGCAACGATGCGCTGCGCTTCGGCTTCAATCAGCCCGTCGCGCAGGGTGGCGATATGCGCCTTGAAGTCCCCCGGCGAAAGCTGCTCACGGCTGTGCTTTTCCTCTTGCAGAATGTCGCGCAAGGCTTCGGGGTCGTTTGGCTGTACCTCAAAGCGAAGAAACGCGCCATACTGCGGATCGGGTGAACCGCCAAGGTATCTATTTGTCGGCTGGCTGCGCTCGCCGCGCTCATAGAAAAGCGTTACGGTGTCTGCGGGAAGCGCCTGCTCCCGAACGTGCCGGAAATGGGCGGCATAGTCCAGCTCATAGAGGTTTCCCCGGATTTTGCCGCGCTCTCTGCCCGTCAGCTCCACGGCGTAGGCAAGGATGCGGTCGCGTGTCTGCTGCCCGTGGAACTTCCATGTGTTGTATGGGCGGGTGTCTTTGAGAAAAACGTCGCGCTCCCGGAAGCAATGCGTCCCGGACGGACGGGAGAGCCACAAAAGGTTTTTGTCCTCACGGTCGGGGCTTGCAGCAGCTTTGTGAATGATCTCCTTGTCAATCTCAAAATCGCTTTGGTAAAAGCCAGTGTTCTGTTTCATCACCGCATCAAGGCAAGCCAGTATATCCACATTTTCAAACTTCTGCATACGATCAGATCCTTTCCAAATCCTGCGTCTTGCTCCTTTGCGCCTTTCTCTGGGCGGTCTGCTCCTTTGCCGCCCGAAGCTGCGCCCGGATCGAGGGCTTTTCCTCTTTGCCGCGCTCCTTATCGGCATGGATGGCGTTCGCAAGGTCGATCAGGGAAATCGGCTCACCCGCCTTTGCTTTCTGCTCCAATTCCCCGACGGTGGGCGTCTGCGGCGTGTTGTTGATGATACCGTCAAAATTGTTGTCGTTCTGCTCAACAATATCCTCAACGTGCTTTAGATAATTCTGCGGCTGCAAAAACTCCGGCGTCTGTCGATAGCCGATGCTGTCAACGTAATGCGCCGTGTCCTGCCCGTTCTGATGCAGCACCACCACATCGGAAACGGAAAGGCTGTGTCCCTTAAAGTCTTTCGGGTGGTCGATATTAAAGCGGGTAAAAATAGCTTCAAGGCTCGTACCCGGTGCAAGGGGCGCGGAATAGATCAGGTCATAGTTCGCAGGATCAACCGCGTGTCCCGCTGCGGTCAGACGGTCGTAAGGCTCAAAGCGCAAATCCCGCGTTTCGTCGCCGCGTTTGAGCTGGTAAATGGAAAAGCTGTCCCTGTCCGGCTCCTGCGCCTTTGCATAAAGTGCCTTGACCTCGCCCTGCGTCAGCTCCCCGGCGTTCAAGCTCTGCAACAGCTCCCGGCATTTCTCCGGCGTCCCGACAAACAGCAAGTCGCCCGGTATGGCTTTCCCGTCCGGCTGCTGTTCATAGGCTTGCAGGAAAGAGCGGTCGGCAAGGCTTTCGCTGCGGGGATTGGTGTGCATGGTATATATCACGTCTTTTTCTGCACGCTGCGCCGCCTGCGCCTTTGTGCGCTCCGCAAGCGTCTTTTCGGCACGTTGCAAAACGGCATCGCTGACGGGAAGCGCATACAGCCCGGAAGTAGAGGAAAAGCCGACGTTGTTGAAAACATAGTCCACTTCACTATCTTTTAGTGCGCCCGCCGCAAAATACTTCTCCCGTGTGGGTTCTGCACTCACCTTGCCATCCGCAATGTCGTAATTCAGCCCGGTTTCGATATGGGAACAGATATTTCCGTCTACCGCCAGTGTCACATAGTACCAGCCCATATATCCGCTGCTTTGACTGTCCGCGCCGTCGTTGAACTCAACGTTGAGCAGGGTGTAGGGCTTCAAGCCCTTCTGCGCGGCAATGGCATTATCCTTTGCTTCGCGCTCCATGAGGGAAGTGAGGGCGGCTTCCTTTGTCGCGCTGACGATCTCTGGGTTGTACCGCAGCAGGGCAGCGTTGACAAGCTCCCGCTGTACCGCTGCGGTCTTTGCTTTCGGCGTAAGGCGGTTGCCGAGAAACAGGGACGCGCCGTTATCAAAGCGGATGGATATATCGCTTGTACCGCGCCATTTTCCCGTGCAGGGCGACGTTTCAATCCTGCCCGCAGTACCGCCGAACGCCTGCGCAATCACTCCGATTTTTTCCTGTGTGGAAAGCGCCTCGTATTTCTCTGCGATTGCGGCGGCTTTTTTCTGCAAGTCCGTAAGGGGTTTTTCGGTCTGCTGCTCCTGCGCGGCGGCAAGATCGGGCGCGGCTTTCTCGGCTTCGTGCTGCTTTTGCAGCTCTGCGATATGTCCGTCAATGCTGTTGATGATGTCTGCGGCGGCAGAGCGGATCGTTTCAAGGGAGCTTTTCAGCTCCGCAAGCTCCCGCCCGCTGCTCCACCCGGCGACATAGCCGAAAGAGTAGTCCGACGTATCAAGCCCGTAATGCTGGCAAACGGTGTAGGCGACGCTTTCCGCTTCCACCTCGCGGGTGCGGCGGTCTACGCGGGGCTGCTGCTCGTCTTTGGGAGCGTTCAGGTCAATATCGTGCAGCTTCGCGTGGGCGATTTCGTGAATGGCGGTTTTGAGCGTTTGCAGCTCGCTCATACCCTCGTCAAGCGCGATGCGCTTGTCCTCCAAGTGATAATAGCCGTGTGCGCCGCCCTCGATTTTCTCAAAGCCGATGGGGACGGGAGAGGTCTTTTCAAGGGCTGCGAAAAAATCACTGTATTGCTCCACATCGCCCGTCAGCGCGTCCATGGCAATATCCGGCAATTCCTTTCCCTCGGTTTGGGACACGTCAAAGACGGACACCACCTTGTAGGCGGGTATAGTGATCTCCTTTTCCTCGGTGACGGGCTTTCCGTCCCTGCCGATCACGGGCTTTTGGGTCTGCGGGTCGATTTTCTCCGTTTCCTGCTTGATTTTGAACGGCGACGGGGCGATAATCTTAATGCCTTTTTCGCCCTTTTTGACGTTGCGCTGAAACTGATTTTTCCAAGCGGTAAAGCCCGCGATAAGGGAAGCGTCGGGCTTCTGCATGGCGATCAAGAGGGTGTTGTTGAAGCTGTAATTATGAAACTTTGACATGACGCGCAGATACTCCTTGTAGCGTTCGCTGTCGAACAGCTCCGTAATGCCTTGCTCCAAGCGGTCGGTAATCTCCTTGAGCTTTTCGGCGGGCTTCTCTGCGGTAAGGTTGATAGGGATAACGGGCTGCGGCTGCGGCGGCTCTGTGGTAAGCGTCGCCGCTTGCCTTGTGCCGATAACGTCCATTTCAACCTTTTCCGGGTCAAGGTGCGTCGGCTGTGGGTAGCTCATAATGCGGTATTCTTTGGGAATATCGCGCCCGTTGTACCACTCCGAAAAGGTGTTTTTATTGTTGTAAACATAGCCCTGTTCGGTGAAGCGTCCTCCGTCATTGATAGCGGCGTCGCGCCCGTATTCCTCATACATGAAATACTTTTTTGCTTCTTCGGGCAGCTCCAATTCGTCCAGTTCGTCGATAAGGTAATAGCCGTAATCTTCTTCGCTTTGGACGGTGGGATAAAGCCAATAGCAATCAAGGTTTTGTGCAAGGTTGATTAGATCTTTGAGATTTCCTGCGTACTCACCAAGCGTTACCGCCGCTGCAAACTTCGCTTTGTCCTCGTCACGCTGCATTTCAAGCAGCTTTCCTAAATAGTTCAGTTCGTCCATGCTGCCGCTTTGGATAACGGCAAGTGGCACGTCAAACGGGCAATCCTCGGTGTTTGCAAAGCCGCCCACAAAAAAATCCTGCGGGTTGTCGGCGGTAATACCGACGCTACGCATAGCCGCGTGTAGCTGCTCCTGTGTAGCGGGCATGGGAAGCCATGCACCGCCCGGTGCGCCCGTTTCAAAACGGCTGTGGCTGTCAATCAAGATAGAAAATTGTTCGCTCATTCATTCGCTCCTTTCAGTTCGTTTGTGTAGAGGGTTTGGGAAACTTCCCAACAAGCAAAATCCCCATTCTGCGCATAGCGTCAGAACGGGGATTTTACGGAAAGGGTACCCCTTTCCTATGCTTGCTGCGTAAGTTCTTTGTCCCTCGCAAGCTCGATACGGTAGTTGACATATTTCCCGCCCGTATCGGCTAATACAATGCTTCCGTCATAGGTTTTACCCGTTTTTGGGGAATACAGCTTTTTGACATTCGCCCTGCCGCCCGCAAGCAGCGCGGCGGCGATTTTCGGGGTAAAGGCGGTTTTGCGTTCCTCGAAAAAGCGGTCGTTTTTCCACATGACAAAGGCGCAGCCCTTCTTTTCGCAGTAGTAGTTTTTCCTGCCCTCGCAGACATTCTCGCCGCAGCGGGGGCATTTGCCGATCACCGCCTTTTCCTCTTTGAACAGGTCTTTCTGATTTTCGGAAAGAAACGGATAGGCTTTCACCAGCTCCCGCGCCATTTCTTCAATGCCTCGCATGAAGTCCTCCGGCTCGGCTGCGCCCCTTGCAATCTGTGTCAGAGCATTTTCCCATTCGGCGGTAAGCTGCGGAGAGGTCAGCGTATCGGGCAGAACGCAAACGAGGTTGTTGCCGTTTTTGGTTGGGATAAGCTGTTTGCCCTTGCGCTGCACAAAGCCGGATTTGACCAGCTTTTCAATCACAGCGGCGCGGGTAGCAGGAGTGCCAAGCCCCTTACGTTCTGCGTCCGGGTCGGTGTCCGCGCCTCCGGCGCGTTCCATAGCAGATAGCAGGCTTGCTTCCGTGTGCGGCTTCGGGGGCTGCGTGTCGTGCGCCGTAACTCTTGCGGCTGGGCTGTCAAAGCTCTGTCCCTCGGCAAAGGTCGGTACATCTAAAATAAGCTCGTTTCCCTCGTCGCCCTCGGCGTCGGGCTTTCCTTTCAGCGTCGCCCGGTAGCGTCGTTCAAGCTCTTTCCACCCGTCGGCAAGAATGGTCTTGCCCCGCGCTGTAAACTCATGGTCGGCGCAAGAGAAAACCGCCGTTACCGCATCAAAAATGTGCGGCTCGGCGGCGGCGAACAGCAGACGCGCCCCGGCAAGGGTGAGGATATTTCTTTCGCTTTCCGGCAGCGCGGCAAGGTCTGCTTTCGCAAGCTCCATTGTCGGAATAATGGCGTGGTGGTCGGACACCTTTTTGCTGTTAAGCGTCCGGGAAACATCGGGTGTAAAGTCTGCACCTTCCATAAAGGGCAGCTTGCCGACAAGCAGCGCGGCGATATGCATCGCCGTATCGCCCATGTCGTCGGTCAGATAATTGCTGTCCGTTCGCGGGTAGGTAAGCAGCCGCTTTTCGTAAAGGGCTTGTGCAAGGTCAAGGGTCTGCTTTGCGGTGTAACCGTAAATGCGGTTGGCTTCCCGCTGCAAGCCCGTAAGGTCAAACAGGCGGGGCGGCTGCTCGGTTTTCCTCTCACATCTCACCGAAATGCAAACGGCCTGCGACGCTTCGCAAGCCGTTTTTACCGCTTCCGCTTTTGCGGCGTCGGAGATCCTTGCGCTTGCCGCTTCCGCGTCGCCCACATCAAGACGGACGATATGGTAGGTTTCTTTCTTGAAAGAGGTGATCGCCGCGTCCCTGTCTGCAAGCATTTTTAAGGTCGGCGTCTGAACGCGCCCCACGTTTAGAGTTTTGCCGTGAAGGACGGAGAAAAGGCGGGTGGCGTTGATGCCGATGATCCAGTCCGCTTTTGCGCGGCATAATGCAGACGCATAAAGCGCGTCATACGCCTTGCCGGGTTTCAGCTCCGCAAAGCCCTTTTTGATTGCGTTTTTCTCCATAGAGGAAATCCAAAGGCGGGAAAAGGGCTTATCGCACCCCGCCGCATGGTAGACAAGGCGAAAAATCAGCTCGCCCTCGCGCCCTGCGTCGCAGGCGTTGACAACCTCGGAAATATCGCTGCGGCGCATGAGGTCTTTTAGGATTTGGAACTGCTTTTGCCTGTCTTTGAATACGGTATATTGCCACGGCTGCGGCAGGATCGGCAGGCTGTCATAGCTCCACTTTTTGTACTGCTCCCCATAGGCGGCGGCTTCCGCAAGCTCCACCAAATGCCCCACGCACCATGAAATGAGGAAGCCGCCGCCCTCGATATATCCGTCTTTCTTATTATTCAAGCCAAGGGCGGCGGCGAGTGCCGCCGCTACACTCGGCTTCTCTGCAATGACTAACCTCATTCCTCGTCCTCCTGTTCCTCGCTGCCTGCTTCCGGCGCGTCCTCGTCGTAATCGTCAAAGTCGAAATCGTCAAGGTCGGTGTCGCCCTTGATGCCCTGCTTCGGCTTCATAATCTTAAAGTAGTAGAACGCGCCGCCACCGGCAAGCAGGGTAACGACAAGGAAGATCACAAGCCCGCCTGCATTGCTTTTTTCTTTCTCCGGCGGCGCATCGTCCGGCTCCGGCACGGCTTCCTTGCCTACACATTCGGTCATATTGACAGAGCATACCGGGCAAGCGGTATTGACTGCGCCTGCCTTGCATTTGTCCTTACAGGTGCAAACGGCGGGAGCCTGCGCCTTGCCGCTGCCGTCCTCCATGAGCGCCATCAGGTCGGCTTCGTCCACCTGATTGAGAAAATGTACGGTGTTTTTGCCCTCGGCGGCGCGGTCAACGATGATGTAAAAGTAGTTGCCGTTTTTGCTCTGCACAATGATAAACTGCTTGTCCTCGGCGGCTTCTCCCTCAATATCGTCGATCAGCGACAGATTACCGTCCGGCGTAAGGGGCTGCGGCTCTATGCCGCCCGTGACTTCCTCGCTATATTCGTCCTCATAGTCGTAGTAATCGCCGCCATCCGCATAGGCGGGAACGGAAAAGCCGCCCAAGAGGACAAGGGCGGCAAGCAGGGCGGCGGCTGTTTTGAAAAAGCCTTTATTCTTCATCTTCGATTTCCTCCTGTTCCATGTAGTCTGTCCCTGCGGCGGCAATGCCGGGAATCGGTTCGCCGGAAAGCAGGGCGGTAAGCTCTGCGGGGGTCAGGCGCATGGAGCGCACAAGAGAGATGATTTGCAGGTTTTCCGCTTCGGTTTTCTGCATTGCAAGCTCTTTCAGCCTGTTCTGATACTCGGTGATTTTCTCCCGCGTTTTCTGCATTTCCTTTTCAATGCGGTCAATTTTACTGTTTGTCATTTCGTAATACTCCTTTCATTTTTTACGGCAGCCGCCCGTAGGCGTAAAAGTGGTTCTTCCAATAGGTGGTGTTGACATTGGCGTAAGATATGGGGTTTCCGCAATGTATCATCATACCGTTGCCCACATAAATACCAACGTGCGAAACACCGGGGGTGTCGTAAGTGCCTTTGAAAAAGATAAGGTCGCCCGGTCTTGCCTGTGCGCCTGTTACGGGAGTGCAGATATTGCAAAGCCCCTGCGCTCCAAGCCGCCCCACATTCCACCCGGAATGGTTAATGACCCAAGACACATAACCCGAACAGTCAAAGGAAGTGTTTGGATTGCTGCCGCCCCAGATGTAGGGGTAGCCTAAATACTTTTCCGCTTCGGCGATGATCGCCGCAAAGGTTTCGTCCTCCAATGCTTCGGGCGGTATTTCGTAATAGGTCGGCTCCCGCAGCGTGGAAGCGTTCGGATATGCACTGTGCGGGAACAGGTCGGGGCGGTTGCCAAGGGTGGACATATACACAGCGTACATGGATAGTTGTTCCTCGGTCATAATGTAGACAGGCAGATGCGACAGATTGAAGTTTTCCAGCTTGACGTTGAGAATGTAATAGTTATAGGGAACTTCGACGGTATATGTGTAGGTTTGGGTGTTGCCCTCCGCGTCGGTGTAGGTGCCCGTTCGCCTTTCCGTCCGGTAGCGCACCTCTGTTTCCTCGGTGAGCGTCAGCGTGTATTGCCGCTCAAAGAGCATGGCAAGGGTGCTTTGTACCTCGGCGCGGGTGTATTCAAGGTGCAGCGCGGTAAGGATAGATGTCAGTACATACGGGTCATGTTCAATGTCGTCCAAGTCGTAGTATTCGTCATAGCCCGGATGGTCGCGCTCGATATTGTCTATCCTGCTTTGCAACTCCGCTTCAAGGGCTGCATAGTCGGCTTCCGCACCAAGCATATCCGCGTCCTCTGAAACGTAGGACGTGCTGATAACGGAGGTAATGCCGCCGGAAAACAGGCTGGAACATGAAGAGATCCCGGCTGAAATCATTATGAACAGCAACAGCGCACACCCGGCAATCAGAAAGGCTTTCCAATGCCGCCCTACAAAGGCGACAGTCTTTTTCGTCGCTTCGGCGGTTTTCTTCGCCGCCTTACGGGTGTTTTCTGCGGCTTTCCTTGCGGATTTTGCGCCGCCCGTTCGTACCGCCTTTGCATACTGCCGCTTGATCTGCTGCTTCTGCCAAAACCGGGAAACGGGGTTAGACGCGGCAAGCTGCGGGTTGTCGTGCAGCGCCTTTTGATACTGAAAATCGGCGTTTGCCTTGAACGCGGCTTTTTCCGCTTTTGCCGCCGCCCGGTAGGGTTTCAGCTTGCGGCTGCGGCGGCTCTTTCGCATCTGCCGCGCCCCCGCCCGGATGCCGCGCTCGGCTAATTCCTCGCTCTTGTGCGCTCCCTCCACGCCGGAGTTGTCCTTTTCAACGGAATGTATCTTATTGTGGACGAAAACGCCGACCTCCTGCACGGGGCGGGAGAGGGGGTTGTGCTGCTGTCTGCCGCCCGGTATGGGTTTTTCCTTTTTCTCAAAGCGCAGGCGGGTTTTGCCCTTGCCTGCGGCTTCGTCAAAGGTGCGCTCTTTTGTCAAGACTTTCTCTTTCGGAATGGCCGCCCGCGCTTCGTCCAAGCGGTCGGCGGCTCTTTCCGATTTGCGGATCGCCTTTTGAAGCTCCGGCGTCGCCCGTTCTTCCTCGGTGAATTGCAGGCGTGAGGTCTTTGTTTTTGCCGCCGCTTCCTGCTGCGCCCGCTTTATCGCCTTTTTGGATGCTGCGCGGGTATGGGCAGCGTCGATATGCTCCAAAACACGCTCGGCTGCGGCGTCGTCCCGCTTCGGAGAAAGCTCCGGGGTATGGGGACGAGCTGCCGCGCCGCCGGATGGGTGCGGAAGCTGCTGCGCTGCTTCCTGCGCCGCCTGTTCGGGCTGCTTGGAAAAATCCGCGTCCTGCTCGCGCCCGCTGACCAGCTCGGCGGTGCCTGCGGTTTCGTTGACCTCGATAAGCCCGTCCCGGCTCATTTTCTGCGTAACTTTATCGCGGGGTTTCAGCTTTTTGCTCAATTCGTTTCACCTCCGATCCGCGCCCTTGCAAGGGTGCAATAGTCATAGTTCAGTTCAATGCCGATGTAATGGCGGTCAAGGCTTTTTGCCGCAAGCCCCGTCGTACCGCTGCCGAAAAACGGGTCAAGCACAATGCCGCCCTTGGGACAGCCCGCCAAAATGCAGGTTTCCGCCAGCTTCGGCGGGAACGCGGCGAAATGCCCGCCCTTGTAGGGTACGGTGTTGATATGCCACACGTCCCGCTTATTCCGCGTGGTCGGCATGAGGGCTTCATCGTAGTAGCCGCCTGTCCGCGCCCGGTTGATGCCCTGCACCTTGCCCTGTCCGGGTACCTCGCCGTCGTATTTGTGTCCCGCGCTGCGCCCGCCCCGGTATCGCGCCGCTGTGGTGGGGGCTATGGGTTCCGCAATGGCGGCGGCGTCATAGTAATAGCTCTTTGACTTCGTAAGCAAAAAGACGTTCTCATAGCAGCGGCTCGGTCTGTCCCGCACGCTTTCGGGCATGGGGTTGTCCTTCTGCCAAATAATCGCGCTGCGCAGATACCACCCGTCAGAGCGCAGGGCAAAGGCTAAAAGCCACGGAATACCGATTAAATCCTTTTGCTTGCAGCCTGCCGCCCGTCTTGCAAGGGACAGGCTCTGCCCGTTTCTGCCTTTCGGGTTTTTCGGGTCGGTGTAGGCTCCCTTGCTGCCTGTGCCGCAGTAGGTATCGGCAATATTCAGCCAAAACGTACCGTCCGGGCGCAGCACCCGTTTCAGCTCACGGAAAACCTCGACAAGCCTTGCGATGTACTGCTCCGGCGTGTCCTCCCGCCCGATCTGCGCGTCCATGCCGTAATCCCGCAGGGCGTAGTAGGGCGGGCTTGTGACGCAGCAATGGACACTCTCGGCGGGCAGCTCCCGCAGGGCGCACAGCGCGTCGCGGTTGATGATGGTGTCTAATCTCATGTGCCGCCCACTTCCTCCGGCTTGTTATGCAAAGCTTTCCATAACAAGCCTAATGAAAAGTTTTGAATAATGAAAAGAAACGCGAAGAACGGCTGAAATT
>OKRS01002279.1_pt1 | contig 11213 bp, 7 predicted proteins | sample 1601191 | NCBI WGS metagenome assembly OKRS01 (sample SAMEA3541509, study PRJEB24748) | human gut metagenome | biome: human gut; feature: human-associated habitat; material: faeces | place: China | collected 2012 | reverse complement strand
GCAGCCGGAGCGAAGGGGGAAACTCAGCCCCCCGCCCCGGCCGGCCAGCTCAACCTACACCGTGTGCTGCGGCAGGTCCTGCAGGGCGATGACGTCCATGCCCATGTCGTTGGCGCTGCCGTGACCCTGCTGGTCCTCGCGCACGGCCTCGATGGCACTCACGTACGTGTTGGCCGCAGACATCGCGGTCACGCAAGTCACGCCGCGGCGCACCGCCTCGGTACGCAACAGATAGCCGTCGCCGCGCGAACCCGGGCCATACGGCGTGTTGATGATCACCGCAATCTTGCCGTCGGCGATGAGGTCACCGATGTTGGGGCGCTCGCCGTCGTGCGGGCCGCTAATCTTCTCCACGATTTCGCAGGTCACGTTGCCGCCGCGCAGCACGCGCGCCGTGCCCTCGGTGGAGCAGATATCAAAGCCCAGGTAACGCAGGATACGCGCGACCGAAAGGATGTGGCGCTTGTCGCGGTCGCACACGCTAATGAACACCTTGCCGGCGCTCGGGTCGGGCAGCTTGTAGTCAATCGCCAGCTGCGTCTTGGCGTATGCCTCGGGATAGCTCTTGGCGATACCCATGACCTCGCCCGTCGACTTCATCTCGGGTCCCAGGATAACGTCGGCTCCCGGGAAACGGCCCCAGGGCATAACGGCTTCCTTCATGCAGAACCAATCGAGCTGACGCTCGTCGCTCGGCAGGCCCAGGCTGGCGATGGAATCGCCCGCCATGATGCGCGCCGCGCACTTGGCCAGCGGCACGCCGGTGGCCTTGGAGATAAACGGCACAGTGCGGCTCGCGCGCGGGTTTGCCTCGATCACGTAGACGGTCTCGCCCTTGATGGCATACTGCACATTGACCAGGCCGCGTACGCCCAGCGCCATCGCGATGCGGCGCGTGGTCTCGCGGAGCTTTGCCTGCAGGCTCTCGCTAAAGCTGAACGGCGGGATGCAGGTCGCAGAGTCGCCGGAGTGAATACCGGCCTCCTCGATATGCTCCAGAATGCCGCCGATGTAGACCTCTTCGCCATCGCACAGGGCGTCGACATCGGACTCGATCGCACCCTCCAGGAAGCGATCCAGATACACCGGGTAGTCGGGGCTAATGCGCGCAGCCTCGGCCATGTAATCGCGCAGATGCTCGGCATCGTAGGCGATCATCATGCCGCGGCCGCCCAGCACGTAGCTCGGACGCACCAGCAGCGGGTAGCCAATATGCGCGGCCACGGCCTCGGCCTCCTCAAACGAGGTGGCCTGGCCCGCCGGCGGGTACATGATGCCCAGCTTGTCGAGCAGAGCGGCGAAGCACTCGCGGTCCTCGGCAAAGTCGATGGCATCGGGCTTGGTGCCCATAATGTTCACGCCGCTCTCCTCGAGCATGCGCGCCAGCTTAAGCGGAGTCTGGCCGCCGAGCGTCACCACGACACCGTCGGGGCGCTCGACATCGATAACGTCCATGACGTCCTCGTAGGTGAGCGGCTCAAAGTACAAGCGGTCCGAGGTGTCGTAGTCAGTCGAAACGGTCTCGGGGTTGCAGTTGACCATGATGGTCTCGAAGCCGCGAGCCGCCAGTGCGTAGCTCGCGTGCACGCAGCAGTAATCGAACTCGATACCTTGGCCAATGCGGTTGGGGCCGGCGCCCAGGATCATCGCCTTGGGCTTGTCCGCCGGCGTGGTCTCGTCGGGAGCCACGCACTTCTTGGCATCCGGGCTCGTGCGGTAGATGTTCTCGTACGTCTTGTAGTGGTACTCCGTGGCGCTCGAGAACTCCGCAGCGCAGGTATCGACCGTCTTCATGCTGGGAACCACGCCCAGACCCTTGCGATAGGCGCGCACAAAGCGCTCGTCCGAGCCGGTCAACGCGGCGATCTCGGCGTCGCTCGTACCATACTGCTTGAGCAGGCGCATCGCGTTGGCGTCGATATCCTCCACACGCAGGCCGCGGATGCTCTCCTGGACCTGCACCATGTCGTTGATGCGGTTGAGGTACCACGGATCGATACCGCAGATGGCGTGGATGCGGGCGATGTCCCAGCCACGGCGCAGGGCCTCGACCACAAAGAAGATGCGGTGCTCGGTCGGGGTTGCCACGGCCTGAGCGAGCTCATCGTCGCTCAGCTTGTCGGCACCCTCCTTGCCACCGGCACAAATGCCCTGATGCCCGTCCTCCAGTGAGCGCATGGCCTTGCCGAAGGCCTCCTCAAAGGTGCGGCCGATCGCCATAATCTCGCCCACGGCCTTCATGCGCGTGGTGAGCGTAGGATCAGTGCCCTTAAACTTCTCGAAGGCAAAGCGCGGCACCTTGACGACGCAGTAGTCGATTGTGGGCTCAAAGCAGGCGGGCGTTGCCTTGGTGATGTCGTTGACGATCTCGTCGAGCGTGTAGCCCACGGCCAGGCGAGCGGCGGCCTTGGCGATGGGGAAGCCCGTGGCCTTGGAGGCCAGTGCGGACGAACGGCTCACGCGCGGGTTCATCTCGATGACGATCAGGCGGCCGGTCTGGGGGTTCACGGCAAACTGCACGTTGGAGCCGCCGGTCTCGACGCCAATCTTCTCCAGAATGGCGAGCGACGCGACACGCATGCGCTGGTACTCAAGGTCGGAGAGGGTCTGCGCTGGCGCCACGGTGATGGAGTCGCCGGTGTGCACGCCCATGGGGTCGAGGTTCTCGATGGAGCACACGATGATGCCGTTGCCGGCGTGGTCGCGCATGACCTCCATCTCATACTCTTTCCAACCCTCGATGGACTCCTCGACCAGCACCTCATGGGCAGGCGAGAGCTCAAGGCCCTGGCTCACGATGGAGACGAGCTCCTCGTGGGTATGCGCGATGCCGCCGCCGGCGCCACCGAGGGTAAAGCTTGGGCGCAGTACGCAGGGATATCCCACGCGCTCGGCGATAGCCTCGGCGTCGGCCACGCTGTAGGCATAGCCCGAGCGCGCGACCTCCAGGCCGATCTCGGCCATGGCCTCGTTAAAGAGTTTGCGGTCCTCGCCGCGCTCGATAGCGGCCAGGTCGCAGCCGATCATCTCGACGCCGTACTTGTCGAGCGTGCCGTCCTTTGCCAGCTCGACGGCGGCGTTCAGACCGGTCTGGCCGCCCAGCGTGGGCAGCAGCGCGTCCGGGCGCTCTTTCTTGATCACGCGCTCGATAAACTCGGCGGTGATAGGCTCAACATAGGTGCGGTCGGCCAAGCCCGGGTCGGTCATGATGGTCGCCGGATTGGAGTTGACCAGGATGACCTCAAAGCCATCCTCCTTGAGCACCTTGCAGGCCTGGGCGCCGGAGTAGTCGAACTCGCAGGCCTGGCCAATAACGATGGGGCCCGAACCAATAACGAGGATGCGCTTGATGTCGGTACGTTTCGGCATGTTAGTTCTCCTCGGTCGCAGCGTTCTCGGACTCGGCGAAATTCCAGCCGGCGAGGCGGTCCTTCGCGGTGTCGATGTCCAGGTAGTTCTCCTCGCCGTCCATGAGTCGCGTAAAGGCGGTAAAGAGATAGTGGGCATCGGTGGGGCCAGGCGAAGCCTCGGGGTGGTACTGGACCGAGAAACACGGGGCGTCGAGCAGCTGGATGCCCTCGGCGGTGCCGTCGTTGAGGTTCACATGTGTCAGGCGAATGCGACCAAAGCGCTCGTTCATCACGACCGGCGCGATGCCGCGACGCACCCAGGCGCGCAGGTCGCCGCCGGCCGCATGCTCGGTTTCGCCGCCGGAAAGCTCCGGAATCAGTTTGCCCAGACTGGGGAACAGCAGGCCAAAGCCGTGGTTTTGCGCGGTGATCTCCACGCGACGGCTCACCAGATTCATAACCGGCTGGTTACCGCCACGGTGACCGAATTTAAGCTTTTCCATTTGGGCGCCGCAGGCCAGGCTGATCATCTGGTGACCGAGGCAAATGCCAAAGACCGGCACCTTGCCGATCAGCTGCTGTACCTGCTCATAGGTCTCCACCACGGCATCGGGGTCGCCGGGGCCGTTGGACAAAAAGACGCCATCGGGATTCATGTTGAGCACCTGCTGGGCGGGCGTATCCCACGGCACGACGGTGAGATCGCAGCCGGCACGGACCAGGCCCTCCAGAATACCGCGCTTCACACCGCAGTCGTAGGCGACCACTTTGTGACGGGCAGGAGCGGCAGCCGCAAGCGCAAAGTCATGCGTGGCAGGCAGGTCGGCGGCCACAAACTCGTGAGGCGCGGGGCAACTTACGGTCTTGACCAGGTTCTCGCCTACCAGCGTGGGCGCAGCGGACAAGCGCTCGGCAAGCTCGTCGACGTCGAAGATCTCGGTCGAGATAATGCCCATCTTGGAACCATTGTCGCGCAGATGGCGCACCAGAGCGCGGGTGTCGATACCCTCGATAGCGACGATGCCGTGAGCGCGCAGGTACTCCGGCACGCTGACGGCCGAGCGCCAGTTAGAAGGCGTGGCGCACATATCGCGAACGATCATGCCGCGCATAGCCGGAGCGCTCGCAGGGCGCACGGCGTCGCCGGGGAAGGCCGACTGGACATCGGTCTCGTCGATACCGTAATTGCCGATCTGCGGATAGGTCATGGTTACAATTTGGCCGGCATAACTCGGGTCGGTCATGACCTCAAAGTAGCCCTCGAGCGAGGTGTTGAAGCAGACTTCGCCGGTCGCGGTGCCCTCGGCGCCGCATGCACGTCCATAAAAAATGGTCCCATCCTCAAGATACAGGATACAGGGACCGCAGGTGCCCTTGCTGGTTTTGGCCAGCATACGCTGGCAAAGCTCGCTGGGCGCGAAGGTGCGGGCGGCAGCGCCCGCGGTATGGTTGTTCGCCATAATTCTCCTTCCCGGTCTCACAGGACCGGCTTAAAGGTGTGTAGTTAGGCCTCGCGGTATTGTAACCGCAAGCATGCCTCATGGCGTTAATTTCATCGAAATGTTTACGAAATGATAATTATGACTTTCTATGCATAATGATTATTTAATCCCCGTCCCAGAAAAATTATCCCGCGTGGGCTTGTGGCTCACGCGGGATAATGGCCTCTTACTTTTGCTTGTCCTGTTCCAGCAGATCGGACGGTGAGCGATCGGGCTTGCCGCCGCGGAAAATCTCGCGGCCATGCAGACGATGCTCCAGGTCACGTTCGGCCTTTTCCTCGTCAATCTTGGTCTGGCTCACCACCGGGTCCTCGATCAGCGACGAAACCGAGTTCACCTGTTTTTGAATGCGCTCGGCAATGGTGTCGTCCATGCTTACGATGCGCATCTTCCAGTCGATACTCGTGGCGTTGGATGAGCTCTTGGTCCACACGAACGTCAAAATGGCGCTCTGATGACCCCGCGCGGGAAACATGCCAAAAAAGGAATCGTGCTGAATGTTGCTATCCTCGTCGATATAGGCGTGAACGTTATACACCACGCGGTCGATCTTATCGTTGAGCAGGGCGTTGGTCGCAAGCGCCGCGGCCTGGATCTGCCCGTTGGACAGCAGCTCGAGCTCATTGGCAGACGATGTGTCCAACACCGTCACCTCAACCGTGCCCGTGCGCTCATCGGCCTCGTCGACGGTAAAATCGAGCGGAAACTGCGTAAAGCCGTTGCCCCACTCAAGGCCGCCCTTCAGCGCCGTCGAGACGGTATCCACCGAAACGCTCTCGGACAGGTTGGCGGTATTCAGACGGCGCATCACGCCGTAGCCAATCTGCATGCCCACGATCAGCACCAGAATACCGATGACCACGGCCATCGCGGTCTTCGTAATGGTATGGCTCACCTGCGAGCCCGAAGGATCGTCCTCAGACAGCGGGTCGATATGTTTTGCCTGGCTCGCACGGTCCTCGCTGCGCAGCTGCGCTAGCGCCGCTTTGTCACCGCGCTTGGCCGCAGCCTCCTTCTCACGCATGCGCTCGGTTCGCTTTTTGGCAAGCGTGGGATCCAAGACGCCGGATGCATCGATTTCGGAGAATAACTCCGTCACTTCTTCCGGAGTCAAAGGGTTCTTGTCAGCCATAAACTTCCTGTCATATCAATCAGTCGAGCTCGTGCGCACGCGCACCTTCGAACTGCATTCGATAGTAACGGGCATAGGTGCCGCCACGGGCGAGAAGCTCCTCGTGCGTGCCACGCTCCACAACGCGACCATGCTCAACGGTCGCAATCTCATCGGCATGCTTAATGGTCGAAAGACGATGGGCAATGATAATCGTGGTGCGGCCGCGTGCCAGCTCTTCGAGTGACTCCTGCACCGCCTCCTCGCTCTCGTTATCCAAAGCACTCGTCGCCTCGTCCAAAATCAGGATCTTGGGGTTCTTGAGAAACACGCGCGCGATGGCAACGCGCTGTTTCTGTCCGCCCGAAAGACGGCTGCCGCGCTCGCCCACGACCGTGTCATAGCCCTGTGGAAGCGACTCGATAAAGGCATCGATGTTGGCGCGACGGGCGGCCTCGGCGATCTCTTCTGCCGTAGCGCCCGGCTTGCCGTAGGCGATGTTCTCGCCGATTGTTCCGTCAAACAGGTAGACATCCTGCTGCACCAGGCCGATAGCGCGGCGCAGGCTCTGCTGCGTCACATCGCGCACGTCCTGACCGTCGATGCTAATGGACCCAGCGGCAACGTCGTAAAAGCGCGGCAGCAGCGAACAGGTCGTCGATTTGCCACCGCCCGAAGGGCCAACCAAAGCGATGGTCTGCCCGGGCTTGATAGACAGATCCATATGGTCGATAACGGGACGCTCGTCGGCATCGCCCTCGCCCAGCTCAACATCCTCGTAGTTAAAGCACACGTCGTGATACTCCACGGCGCCGGCAGTCACCTGCAGATCCGTGGCGCCCGGCTTGTCCTGGATATCCGGCGCGGTCGAGAGTACCTCGTCCATACGCTTAAAGCCGGCGATAGCCTTCTGATACATTTCGGCCGAATTGACGAGTGTCTCGAGCGGCGTGCAGAACAGCGAAATGTAGAGCGCGAAGGTTGCCATATCGACTGCCTGCAGCTGGCCTTGGGCAACCAGCCAACCGCCCAGCAGCACCACGATCACATAGAGCACACCCGAGAGCAGGCCATACGTCGCGGTATAGACGCCCATGGCGTGATACATGTTCTCCTTGGACGAAAGATAGCGATTGTTGGAGGCGCGGAACTTGAAACGTTCGGTCTCCTCATTGGCAAAGCTCTTGACCACGCGCATGCCCGCCAGCGAATCCTGCAGCTGCGCATTGATGCCGCTGATCTTTTTGCGGTTGTCGCTAAAGACCTCGCGCATGCGCATGTTCTGCCAAAACATGATGACCGCAAACGCCGCCGTCACCACGGCCATGGCGAGCGCCAGCACCGGGGCGATGGTAAAGAGGATCACAAACGAGCCGATAATCTCGATGCCGCAGATGATGATCCACTCGGGCACGTGGTGCGCCGCCTCGCAGATATCGAACAGGTCGTTGACCACGCGGCTCATCATGTCGCCCGAGCTGTTGCGGTCGAAGTACGCAAAGCTGAAGCGCTCATACTGGTCGAACAGGTCCTCGCGCATCTTGGACTCCATGCGCGCGCCCATCACGTGACCCCAATAGCTCACAAAGTAGCGGCAGGCGCAGCGGATGGCATACATCAGCACCAGTCCCACCGCAATCATACCGAGCGCCTGCATAATGGCAGCCTGACCCTGGGTAAACAACCCGCCGGTCAGATTGCGCAGAATAATAGGAAACGCAAGGTCAATGGCAGCAAGCACCAGAGCACAAACAGTATCGGCAACAAAAAGCCCCGTCTGGGGCTCGTAATACGAGAGAAACCTTTTAAACATGCAATCCTCGAAGAGAAATAAATAGCGTGAGAAATCCGGTTGAACCGGTCAGGCTGAAAACAAAGCGTCCCAACAAGCATAACGCCGATGTTCTGGCAGCGTCAGCGAAAACGTCCCTAAGCGAGCAAGGTGCCTTGAAAGAGGAGCGACGCGTACTTCGGTACGCGAGCGACGATTGAAAGGCAGATTGCCGCTTAGGGGCGTTTGCAGCGTCGACTCGTTACGCGGTTTGGTAAAACCGCGTAACCTAGAGCTCGGCCCCACCCAAGCGGTGCGCGATGCTGTCGCAGGCAAGCGCGCCTACGACGGTCTTGGCGTCTTCGATCTTGCCGTCGAGCACGGCGTCGATCAGCTCGTGCAGCGGCACCAGGTCCACGTTGACAAACTCGTCATCATCGGGGTTGGGCGCATCAAACTCGAGCTTGGTAGCCAAGTAGATGCGGATGATCTCATCGCAAAAACCGCAGGACGTGACAATCGACGTCAAAAAGCGAATACGACCAGCCCTAAAGCCCGTCTCCTCATGCAGTTCGCGCTTGGCGCAATCGAGCGGATCCTCGCCTGGATCGAGCTTGCCGGCGGGAATCTCGACCGTCACGCGGTCGATGGCGGTGCGGTACTGACGCACCAGTACGATCTTGCCGCTCTCGGTCAGCGCCACGACGGCCGCCGCACCCGGATGGCGAACGATATCGCGGGCGCTGCGGCGACCGTTGGGCAGCTCAACCTCAAGACGGTGGACGTCGAGGATCTTGCCCTTCCAGGCGCACTCCTCCGAAAGAATCTTCTCGTGCAGCTCGGCATCGTGCGGGTCGTCGTCGCCCAGCACCAGCGCCGGCTCGTCAGCGACCTCGCCACCAGGCTCGCCCTCGGCGTGCCCATACATGCGGCTGTCCTCTTCGACGATCTGCGCGTCCACGAGCTCTTCGTTCTTCTCGTCCATCCGTCTCATTCCTCTCGGATTTTAGGCATCCCAGGCGTCGCGGCCGCGCAGCGCGCGCAGGCCGATGTCGTGACGCAGGGTCTTGCCCTCAAAATCAATCTTCTCGCAAGCCTCGTAGGCAAGGTTGCGAGCGTTCTCAAACGTGTCGCCCAGAGCGGTCACGGCAAGCACGCGGCCACCATTGGTCACGAGCTGGCCGTCCACCACGGCAGTACCCGCGTGGTAAACGGTCACGTTCTCCATGGCCTCGGCATCCTCAATGCCAGTGATGACCTTGCCCTTCTCGTAGCTGCCGGGATAGCCCGCGCTCGTCAGGACAACGGCCACGGCCCACTCGTCACGCCAGTCGAGCTCAATCTGATCGAGCTCGCAGTTGGCGCAGGCGAGCATGACCTCGACCAGGTCGTTCTTAAGGCGCGGCAGCACAACCTGAGTCTCGGGATCACCAAAGCGGGCGTTGAACTCCAGCACCTTGGGGCCGGCGGGGGTGAGCATAAAGCCGCCATACAGGCAGCCGCGGTAGTCGATGCCCTCGGCAGCAAGCTCGGCCACGGTCTGCTCCATGACCGCCACCATCGTGGCGTGCTCTTCATCGGTCACGATGGGCACCGGGCTGTAGACGCCCATGCCACCGGTGTTGGGGCCCTTGTCGCCCTCGAGCGCGCGCTTGTGGTCCATGGAGGACACCATGGGCTTGACCACCTTGCCGTCGGTAAAGCTCAGCACACTGACCTCGGGGCCGGTGAGGAATTCCTCCACCACCACATGGTTGCCGGATGCGCCGAATTTCTTATCCAGCATGATCTCCTTCACGCCGTCCGCAGCCTGCTGCTCGTTCTCGCAGATGAGCACGCCCTTGCCCAGTGCCAGACCGTCGGCCTTGATGACCACCGGGTACTTGCCCTCGGCGCGGATGTAGTCCATGACCTTTGCGGGGTCATCGAAGGTCTCGTACTTTGCGGTGGGGATGCCGTATTTCTTCATCAGGTCCTTGGAGAACACCTTGGAAGCCTCGATGCGGGCAGCGGCCTTGTCCGGGCCAAAGGCGGGGATGCCCACCTTTGCCAGCGCGTCCACCATGCCCAGTGCAAGGGGATCGTCCTGCGCCACCACAACGTAATCGAACTTTTCTTCCACTGCAAAGCCTACCATGGTATCCACATCGGTGGCCTTGATGTTTTTGCACTTGGCGTCATAGCTGATACCGCCGTTGCCCGGTGCGCACCAGATCTCGCCGCAGTCGGGGCTCTTTTTCAGTGCCTTGATGATGGCGTGCTCGCGGCCGCCGCCGCCCACTACCAGAATTTTTTTGCTCATTTTTACACCTTCTCTTAGTGATGGAACAGCCGCAGGCCGCAGAAGGCCATTGCAATGCCGTACTTGTTGCAGGTGTCAATGACCTGCTGGTCGCGGATGGAGCCGCCGGGCTGCACGATGGCGGTCACGCCGGAGCGGCGGGCGCGCTCGATGTTGTCACCGAAGGGGAAGAAAGCGTCCGAACCAAGGCAAACACCGGTCACCTTGCTGAGGTAAGCCTTCTTTTCCTCGGCGGTCAGCGGCTCGGGCTGGCGGGTAAAGGTCTCTGCCCAGACGTCATCACCGATGACATCCTCCGGGGTATCGCCGATGTAAACATCAATGGCGTTGTCGCGGTTGGGCTTTGCCACATCGTCACGGAAGGGCAGGTTCAGCACCTTGTCCATGTGGCGCAGCTGCCAGTTGTCGGCCTTCTGACCGGCCAGACGGGTGCAGTGGATGCGGCTCTGCTGGCCGGCACCCACACCGATGGTCTGACCATTGTAGGTGTAGCATACGCTGTTGGACTGGGTGTACTTCAGGGTGATGAGGGCAATGATGAGGTCGCGCTTCTGCTCCTCGGTCACGTCCTTGTTCTCGGTGACCCAGTTGTTCAGCATGGTGTCAGCGTTGATGACCAGCTCGTTGCGGCCCTGCTCGAAGGTGATGCCGTACACCTGCTTATGCTCGATGGGAGCGGGCTTATAGGCGGGGTCGATAGCGACCACATTGTAGTTGCCCTTCTTTTTGCCGGACAGGATGGCCAGTGCCTCCGGCTCGTAGCCCGGGGCGATGATACCGTCAGAGACTTCGTGCTGGATCAGCTTTGCGGTGGGCACATCGCAGATGTCAGACAGGGCGATCCAGTCGCCAAAGGAGGACATCCGGTCTGCGCCGCGGGCACGGGCATAGGCGCAAGCCAGCGGGGAGAGCTCGGTCTCCGGGGCAATGTGGTACATCCGGCGCTCCACCTCGGTCAGGGGCAGACCCAGTGCTGCACCCGCCGGGGAAACGTGCTTGAAGGATGCCGCTGCGGGCAGACCGCAGGCGGTTTTCAGTTCCTTGACCAGCTGGATGGAGTTGAGGGCATCCAGAAAGTTGATGTAGCCGGGCTTGCCGTTCAGCACGGTAACAGGCAGGTCGGAGCCATCTTCCATATAAATGCGGCTGGGCTTCTGGTTGGGGTTGCAGCCGTACT
>OKRS01002272.1_pt1 | contig 11242 bp, 11 predicted proteins | sample 1601191 | NCBI WGS metagenome assembly OKRS01 (sample SAMEA3541509, study PRJEB24748) | human gut metagenome | biome: human gut; feature: human-associated habitat; material: faeces | place: China | collected 2012 | reverse complement strand
AGGTATTTATATGACATTCTGACCGAGGGAAAACACCCGGAAAGAAACCCGCTGAACAAGCTGCTGACCGGCGCATAATAAGTGACCGAGGACGCCGGTTCTCTTCTGATATCACACAAGGGCTTCGGGCTGCCGATTCTGTAGACCGAAGCGTAGCAAGAATCCATACGTATCAGGCACTTGACACCATAGAGATTGAAACAGGCAATCAGACGGTACAGGAGATTCCGGATGAAATCTGTGTCCTGTAATAGAAGCTCCAATTTGTCAAGCAGAGCTTGCGTCGGAGTCATAAGCTGCGGATACCACACGGGAGAGAATCGCAATCAGATTCTCTCCCGTGTGGTATTTCCGCTCTATTCTCTGGGCGGCATTCTGCCGCAGGAATGCTTCTCCGGACAAAAACCGATGGCTCTGCACTTTGGCATGAAGTAATGGCTGACTGTGTAGTCCCACTCCTCAGAGTAACCGCTCAGCTCCCGACAGAGGTCGCTGAACAGTGCGCGGTATTCGTGATATGCACGGCTGCACATCCTCTGGCGCGACATATCCATGAGATTCCGCAGGTTGTGCTTGCAGACGATCCTCGTCTCCATGCCGAGCGGCAGCCCCATCGCGGAATCCTCGCGCGGGACGCCGAGCTCGTCCAGCCGGGCAAGATGCTTCTGAATTTCCATCATCAGTTCATCGTAGACTGCCTTTGCGGCCGAACGCTCCGCAATGCTGGTCGGTGTCACATAGTCAAAGCCATACTCATAGTCGCGCCGGAGACGAAGTTGACACCGTGCTCAGCCAGATACTTTTCCAGCGGACGGATGAGGCTGTTGTACTGGTCGTATTTGGTGCGCAGGATTCCGCGCAGGCTGCGGATCAGGTGGAGCTGGTGCATGAAGCGCACGGCATAGCGGCACATCTCAATCAGGCTGTGATAGGGCTGGAACGCCAGCATGGAGCTCCAGTAGTACCAAAGCTGGCTCTGGAAGAACGCAGGGCTGAACCTCTGCTCGATGGTCACATCTTCAAGCTGATTCTCTTCGGTCAGTATCATTTTGATCATCTGCTCCTGGATCTCCGGGGTCACGCCCATCGTGGATTCATCATGGGGGCTGGAAGCCCTGCTCGCACAGGCGGTGCTTGGAGTCGCTCTCCCAGTTCTTGTTGCACTCACGGGTCTCGTCCAGCACGGTGCGGCCTTCCTCATAGAAGGAGGGGATGCTGCCGAACACGGGAAGCTGGTCATAAACGGCGATGTTTCCGCCGGGCATCTGTGCGTCACGGACAAGAAACGACGCTGCGGACAAACCGGCGATACCTCCGCCGACAATGTAAGCCTTCCGTTCCTCAATGCCCTCCGGCTTGCGGGGGGACACGATCATAGTTTCTCATAATAGTTTCTCCTTAACAGGCATCTGATTTCATACAGGTGTTGTTTTTTGCTTCTGGAGGCAGTGAGGAGGACGCGGACTTTTACCGCCCACTGGTGCGCGTCAACGGCTCCGAGCTCTTCATGGAAAAGCTGAAAAAGGTGTTCACCGACCATATGCTGCATGACAGCGATATTCCGGACGATATGCGTCATTCCAAAATGGTCAGCCTGCGCATCTGCTACTTTGCGGGCGGGATCGTCAATCTTTACAGGCAGTGGTTCCGCGGCGATCTGGACTGTATGCTCAATGATATTGCGATGGAGGTCAGCAAGCTGCTGCATCTGAAAGCGCAGGAGCTGTTCGGAACTTGATCTCGAACAGCTCCTGAGGAAATACATCATCTCGCGCGGAACGCGGTGTGATAGACAAAGCAGAAGCTCCGTCCGTAAGCGCGGTCTATGAGACAGGGCTGTATTTTACAAAAATTTTTCGTGGTGTTGATCGCTGAATTTACAGGCAGGCATTATCATAAATGGAATTCCTTCAAAGCCGTTTCTGCAAAATGGAGAAAAATGTATTATGATTTTTGCAAACTACCACACACATACGACCTTCTGTGACGGCCGCGATACGCCGGAGCAGCTTGTGCAGGAGGCGCTCCGGCTTGGATGTCCGGCCATCGGCTTTTCCGGGCACAGTATCGCGCCATACGACTACGCGGGCATGACGCCGGAGCATGAGGCGCAGTACCGTGCCGAGGTCCGCCGCTTGCAGGCAGCCTGCGCCGGACAAATCCGTATCCTCTGCGGCGTGGAGCAGGACTACTGGTCGGAGGCGTCAATGGACGGCTACGACTACGTCATCGGCGGCGTGCATTATCTGCGCCGCGGAAGCGAGTTCCGCAGCGTTGACGGGACGCCCACCATTCTGCGCTCCATCGTGGACGACTGGTTTGGCGGCGACTGGTACGCAATGGCGGAGGAATATTACCGCCTTGTCGGGAATCTTTATGAAAAAACGCGCTGCCGCGTGATCGCGCATTTCGACCTGATCGAGAAATTCAACGAGGACGGCTCGCTCTTTGACCGGAATGCGCCGCGCTACCGGGCTGCGGCCCTCTGCGCGCTGGAGCAGCTGCGTTCCGCGCCAGTGATCTTTGAGATCAACACCGGCGCGATCGCGCGCGGCTATCGCAGCACGCCCTATCCGGCTCCATTTCTGCTCCAGGCAATGCAGCATTCGCACCTGCCGCGGATGCTTGCCGCCGACTGCCACGACCGCCGCTTCCTCTTGCAGTCCTTTGCGCAGTATGCAAGTCTCGTCACGCCGGGCTCCTTTGAGCCGGAGTTTCTGCTGGACTTCTGAGGCGCAAAAAGCTTTCCACACGACCAAAAGGCCGGGGCAAACGCCCCGGCCTTTTTGCGTTGGTATTTTGGACTTACTTTGCGTTCGGAGTGCTGATCGTAGCCTCCGAGCCTCTCGAGAAAATGCCGAAATAGAGCGGCGTGGTCACGAATACAGAGTTCTTGACCTCAACATCCGCAAAATACGGCGTGCCGTTGATCTTCAAGTGTACCTTGACCGTATCGTCGCCGGCCTTCAGCAGGCCAAATTCGATCTCGTACTCTTTTCCGGACTCGATGCTGGGACTCTGTGTCGTTTCCAACACAGCCTGACTGCCATTGAAGCAGTGCAGGACCGTGCTGTCGTCGTTGAAGTCCACCTGAACGCCGCCGTCGCCCCAGTAGATATTTGCCGGTTTGAATCCAAGATAGAATCCGTCATACCAGCCGGTCGCACGCACGTTCTTGTACTTGAAGCGATACACCGTACCAAGCTCCACTGGCGTATTGTAGCCGCCGACTGAGAAGCCGTCCGCAGTTTTCGCCGTGATGCTGCCGGGCGCAAACGTCGGGGCGTCGTAGCCCAGCGTCCAGTTCGCCGTATCCGCCAGCATGTCTGTCACATCGACCACTTTATAGCTGGGTTCGGGATCGGGCTCCGGAACGACGACCTTGCCGGTCTTTTCAATGGTTGCAGATGCGTCTCTGCATGCGCCGACATTGAAATAGCCTGCGGTATTTGCCAGCATTGCATCGGTGTAGACCTCATTGAACCATTCCTCGCCGTCCACCTTGAGCACGACGCGCAGCTGGTTGGCCGAGATCTGGCAGACGCTGAACGTCATGTCATAGGTTCTGCCGTCCTCCAGCGCGAGGTCGCTCTTGGCTATGGGAACATTCTGCGCATCCCCGTAAGCGTAGAGCACCGTCTTACCATGTTCAAAGGCAACCATCACGCCGCCGCTGTTCCATGTAAGATTTGTGACATTGCTGTCAAAGGTCCAGATCACGAGGCCGTAATTGCCATCGTCGTTTGCTGCCGCTCTCTGCTGGTATTTGAACTGGAACTCCGTATTGCGGTATTTTTCCTTGCTGTATCCCGCCAGCGTTGCGTACCCCTCTGTGGTGCTGGTGACGGAAACCGTTCCATCGCCGAACACAGGCTTCGTTGTGAAATGCGCCCACGAGAAGTCCGTCCAGTTCGCCTTGTCGGCGATCATCGCGTCCAGAGGCAGCTCGGTCAGATTGTTGTAGTGCTTGTCGTTGCCGGACAGGTCGTTCAGCGTGACCTGCACACCGCCGGGGCAGGCAATCGCGCCGAAATATCCGCCTGCACCGTGGAGCGTTGCGTCGGTGATTGTCTCGTCAAACAGCATCTTGCCGTCCACGGTCACGAAAATGCGCACATCGGTGGAGTTCACGTCCACAATGCCGAAGCTTACGTCATAGATCATGTCAGAGCGGAAGATCTCGCCGGTAACGGTCTTCAGAATGCCGCCCTCGTCGCCATAGCGCTGAAGCTCGACCTGATAGGGCTTGATGACGACCAGAACGCCCTTATCCGCCCACGGCATGGCGACCGGGTCGCTCTTGTTGAAGTAGAAGCCGCCCCAGGTGTCAGCACCCTCCGGGATCACCTGCTTGTACTTGAAGTTGAACACCTTGCCGGAGAACTTCTCGTCGGCGAAAGCGGCCAGCTCATAGCTTGCTTCGCTGCTCGTGATGGAAAGACTCCCGTCCTTGAATTCCGGAGCATTTCCCGTGTAGGTCTTCCAGCTGCCTTCGCTGCGGACGAGCGTCGAGACGTTGATCTTGTTGCCGAGGTTTCCGAGTTCTGCACGGACGCCTGCATCGCTGGCCGACGCACCAAAATAGCCGGACAGGCTGTGCAGCTTCGCGCTCGTGATCGTCTCGTCGAACAGCGTCACGTCATCTGCCGTCATGACGATGCGTACATCCGTGGAATTCACGTCGTACATACCGAACGTCATCCGATAGGTCTTGCTGCTGTCGAGCAGATTCTCTGTGTTCGTCAGGAATTTTGTGCGGGTGCCGTCCTCATAGACCTGAAGCTCGATCACATCCGACTTGATGCAGGCAAGGATGCCCGTTCCGGTCCACGGATACACCTCCGCGCCGCCAGCGTTGAAGTACAGGCCGCCCCACTCGCCCGCAGCAGCCGCATCCTCGGAGAAGGTCAGCCGGTACTTGAAGTGCAGCACGCGGTTGGTGAACTTCTCACCCGCGTAGCCGGTATACGATTTGCCGTTGAGGAGCATCTTGCTGGCAATGAACTTCGGTGCGAACGTATTGGTGATCGTCTTCCAGTTGGTCTCGTCGTCGATCAGGCTGTCAATCGTGAGCTTCGTGCCCACACTGCCCAGCGTCACGTCCATGCCGTTCGGAGCCGCAACAACGCCGAAGCGTCCCTTTGCGGAATGCAGATACTCGTTTTCAGCCTCATAGCTGAGGATCTCTTTGCCGTCAACGGTCAGCACCGCACGCACGTCTGTGCTGTTGACATCGTACAGGCCGAACTCGACACGGTAGGTCTTGCCGCTTTCAAACGCGAACTTGCTGACCTTCATGACGAGCGGATTGGCGCCGTCATAGATCTGAAGCTCTGTCTGATCTGCTTTGGCGACAACAAGAATGCACTTCTGGCTGTACGGCAGTGCCTCTGCCGCCCTCCTCCAGCCTCATCAGCCGGCTTCGCCTTCATCCCAAGGGTGGCTCTCTTTCGGAGACAGCTCCATCCAAGATTTGTCCAAAAACTATCCCCCAGCAGAACCAGCCTCATCAAAGGTTCGGAGAAAAGCTCCTGAAAATGCCTTCAAGCCCGATTCTGACTTTCTGTCAAAGCCCCTCGACGAACGAACGGGCGTATTCTCCTTTCCCCAGGAGTCCCTTCCGGGCAGCAGGCCAGACGGGTGAGGCTACGATATCTTGCCCCAGTCCTGGCGGTCGGGGAACTCCAGGTCGAGCTCCCTGCGCAGCATCTGCCCCATGGGCGACGCGAGGGACGGGTCGGCGGAGAGCACTTGGGTGGCCGCATCACGCGCCCACTGCACCAGGATACCATCCTTGGCCAGGTTGGCCAGGCGCAGATGCAGGCCGTCGCCACTCTGCTGCGTACCCTCCAGGTCGCCTGGTCCTCGCAACTTGAGGTCCTCTTCGGCTATCTGGAAACCGTCGGTGGTGTCGGTCATCACCTGCATGCGGCGGCGCACGTCGGCTCCTGCCGTATTGCCGGTCACCAGTATGCACCACGACTGGTCACCGCCTCGGCCCACCCTGCCACGCAACTGGTGCAACTGTGACAGCCCGAAGCGCTCGGCATTGAAGATGACCATCACCGTGGCACGCGGCACATTGACCCCCACCTCGATGACCGTTGTGGCCACCAGTATCTGCGTATCGCCCTGGGTGAAGAGGCGCATCTGCTCCTCCTTCTCGGCAGCTTTCATGCGCCCGTGCACCATGCCTATACGATAGTCGGGGAACACTTTCTGCAGGATTTCATACTCGTTCTCCACATTGCGCAGCGCCATCTTGTCGCTCTCCTTCACCAATGGGAACACGAAGTAGGCCTGGCTACCGGCCTCTATCTGTGTGCTCACCGCCTGGTAGAGGCGGCCCAGGTCGGAGTCGGGAATGTGCAGCGTGCGTATGGGCTTGCGGCCGGGGGGCAGCTGGTCTATGACTGACACATCAAGGTCACCGTAGAGCGTCATGGCCAGCGTGCGGGGAATAGGCGTGGCGGTCATCACTAAGATGTGCGGCACAATGGCGTTCTTGGCCCAGAGACGTGCACGCTGTGCCACCCCGAAGCGGTGCTGCTCGTCGATGACGGCCAGTCCCAGACTGCGGAACTGCACGCTGTCCTCGATGACGGCATGCGTACCCACCAGCATGTGCACCGAGCCGTCGGCCAGCCCCTCCAGTATTTCCTTGCGCTTCTTACCCTTCACCGTGCCCGTGAGCAGCTCCACCCGCACGGGCAGATGGCCCAGCATGGAGCGGAACGACTTGAGGTGCTGCTCGGCCAGAATCTCGGTGGGAGCCATGATGCATGCCTGATGGCCGTTATCCACAGCCAGCAGCATCACCATGAGAGCCACCAGTGTCTTGCCGCTTCCAACGTCGCCCTGCAGCAGACGGTTCATCTGTCGTCCGCGCTTCATATCGGCATGTATCTCGCGTATGACACGCTTCTGGGCATCGGTCAGCGCAAAGGGCAGGCACTGGGAATAGAATTCATTGAAAAGCGGACCCACATGCGTAAAAGTGTGGCCCACTCTGGAAGCTTGCCGCTGGCGGGCATAGAGCTGGATGCTAAGCTGTATGAAGAAGAGTTCGTCGAACTTGAGGCGGGCCATGGCACGCGCCAGCTGCTCGGCCGACTGCGGGTAGTGGGCAGCACGAAGAGCCTCGTCGAGTGGCATGAGGCCCAGCTGGCGGCGCATCACATCGGGCAGCGTCTCGGGCACAGGCTCCTTGAGCAGGTCGAGGAGCTTGCTGGTAAACTGCTCGAGGCTGCGTGAGGTGAGTCCCGAGCGGCGCATCTTCTCGGTAGTGGAATAGTAGGGTTGCATGCACATGCGGCTCAGCGAGAGGTCCTCAGCGGGGTCCACGTCGGGGTGGGCTATGTTGATGCGCCCGTTGAAGGCATTTGGCCTGCCAAAGACGATATAGTCGCGGTCCTGCTTGAGCGTGGATGCCACGTAGCGGATGCCCTGAAACCACACCAGGTCAACGAAGCCCTCACCGTCGGTGAAGTGCGCCACGAGCCTCGCCTTGCGCCCCTGCCCCGACTGCTCCATGCCCACGATGCGCCCTCGCAACTGCACAAAGGGCATGTCGGCGGTGAGTTCGCTCACGCGGTAGAGCCTGCTGCGGTCGATGTGCTTATAGGGAAAGGTGTATAGCAAATCGTGCCACGTGCTGATGCCCAACTCCGCTTGGAGCAGGGCCGCACGCCGTGGCCCGATGCCAGGCAGATAGGTGAGTTCTGAATGTCTGAGGTTTTGCATGCTTGTCGGTTCAGCGTGCCTCCATGATTCCTTTGGCCAGGAGCAGGTCGGCAGGCGTAGTCAGTTTGATGTTCTCGCGGTTTCCCTCCACCAGGGTGATGCGCTCTCCCAGAGCCTCCACCACCGAAGCATCGTCGGTGAACTGCGGTGCGTAGGGTTGTCTGTAGGCCCGGCGCAGCAGGGCAAGGCTGAAGACCTGAGGAGTCTGCACCAGTCGGTAGTCGCCGCGAGGCACTGTCATGCTCTCGCCATCGGGGCTGACATGGCGCAGCGTCTCCACTACAGGGACCACGGGCACCGCTGTGCCGCTGCGGGCAGCCTCATCGTAGCATCGCCGGAGGGTATCCCGCGACACGAAGGGGCGCACTCCGTCGTGCACGCCCACCAGCCCCTCGCTCACATCAGCAGGGATGGCATTCAACCCGTTGAGCACTGAATGGAAGCGCGTATCACCTCCCGGAGCCGTCAGGAAGCCCCCCTCCAGATGATGCCGGCGGCACAGGTCGTGCCAGTAATCGTGCTGCCCCTGGGGAAGCACGACGATGATGTGCATGTCAGGAAACACCTCGCGGAAGCGGTCGATGGTGTGCATGAGCACAGGCCGTCCGCCGAGGGGCAGAAACTGCTTGGGTACATCGCCTCCCATACGCAGCCCCTGGCCTCCCGCCACCAGTATGGCAAACCGCTCCATTCAGGGTACGAGTTGCGAGTAAAGCATCCCGTCGCGCAGAGGCATCGAGGCCTCCTGGTCGCGGAGCAGCTCTACCAGGGCAAATCCAAACTCGAAGGCAGCGGCAGGTCCCTTGCCGGTAACCACGTTGCCATCCACTTCCACCAGCGCGCCAGTGCACTGTGCGCCCTCCAGCTCAGGCTCCACTCCGGGATAGCACGTCGCTTTCCTGCCCCTGAGAAGCCCCAGATGCCCCAGCACCAGCGGCGCAGCACAGATGGCGGCTACGGGTTTGCCTTCGCCCGCATGCTTCTGCAGAGCCTCGCGCAGCGGAGCGCAGGCATCCAGATTGGTGGCTCCTGGCAGGCCGCCAGGCAGCACCATCAGTTCCACCAGGCTGAAATCCACCTGCCCGAGCGTCATATCGGCCTGCACAGGAACGCTGTGCGCACCACTGACCACAGGGGTGTCATAGATGGATACTGTGCGTACGTCCAGTCCGGCACGGCGCATGATGTCAACGGGTGCAATGGCCTCTATCTCCTCGAAACCAGTTGCGAGAAATACTGTAATCATATACCTTATATATTATAGTACGTATCAATAATCAATCCTACCTACCGCAAAGTTAGAAAATATTCATTAACTTTGCTCCTCCAAGCAAGAGATAAATATGGAGAAAAGCATCAAGGTGGCCCTCTTTGGCAATATCTCCGACCCCTCCAAAGCCATTTACGCACAAAATCTGCTGGATGCGCTGGAGCGTCGGGGTGCATGTGTGGGCATCGACATTCCTTTTTTTGAGAGTCTGCAGAAGACTCCCTGCATGAACCTGCCGCAGTCGGTCATCCCCATAAGCGGCGACTTCCAGGCCCATCTGGCCGTAAGCATGGGCGGTGACGGCACCTTCCTGACAGCAGCCAAGCGCGTGGGAGCATCGGGCACACCCATCCTGGGCATCAACATGGGGCGGCTGGGCTTTCTGCGCGGATTTCAGTTTGTCGCGGATGGATTTACGGGTTGCGGGCTTCTTCGGGATGGTGTCGTAGATAGCAGTTCCGGCATCCTCCACATAGGAGCGGATATATTGGATGCTTTCAGAAAAGCGGATGGGGCGGTTCTTGTCCTCGATGTTGGTCAGCCGGACTTCATCAGCGGCAAAATCAACCGCGTCGATTCTGCACTTGATGCCGTCTACATTCAGCGTCGCGCCGACAGGAATGTAATCTGCGGCTTTGAGTTCCTTGAAGGTCTCGCCGTCCTTGCTGAGAAAGACATCTGCGCCGGACTTCCAGAGCTTGTGAGAACCGGCTACCCATGCGCTTTCACGGAAGCCGGTCACCGGCATGGAGGGCTTGCCGCGCACCTTCTTCTCAAGGAGCTTCGTGCCGAGCAAGGGCGCGGCTTTTTCCGCGTCCTTGCCATACAGCTCAAAATAGCCGTTCTGGGCAAAGCAAACCAGCGCGTCGGGATGCGCCTTTTTGACTGCCTCGTACTTGCGAAGTTCTGCAACGGGCAGAGGGGCAAGCGTCTCTGTCCTTTCTGCCTCCGGCAGTCTGTCACGGCGGCTTTTCTGCTTGGTCAACACTTCTGTCAGAGCCTCCGCGTCCTTCGGGAGCGTCCGGTGGGCTTGTACGCCGCCATGCTCACTAACCAGAGCCATTGCTGCATCGAAGCTGCTGCGGCAGGGGGCTTCCAGCACAAAGCCATCCGCAAAGGTCAGCCGGTCATGATCCGGCGCAACAGAGTTCTGCGCTACGTTTGCCGCCTGTTCCCGGTAGTTGATCTCAAAGACATCCCCGAACACCTTGCCGCGCTTGACAGCTTTCGGGACAATGACACGGGCAATGCACTCGTCGTAGGTCTGCTCCGCATAGAAACGGAAGGTATTGTGATCCCGCGTTCCCTGAATGAAGACCTGATTTTCGTTGAGGCAGTGCGTTCCATGCGGACGGCAGAACCACATCAGCGTTTTGTCTTCGGGATTCTGGCTTTCGGCGGCGCGGCGGATGATGCGCTTGTCGATGTCGAAGTCTTCCTTGTAGCTGTCCACATGACTATCCACGAGCTTCTGAAGCTCCGCGATGATGTCAACGTCTGTGTATTTCTTCATGCGTCTCCTTTCTCACAACTCCATGTCGTGTGTTTTGGATTTGACCGGGGATTTCTTCTCCGGCTGTGTTTTCGCGGCAGCTTTGAGCTGATCGCGGATGGAGGGCTTTTCCTGCTTCTGCTCCTGCTTAATGTATTCCAGCGTCGGCAGCAGCTCACGATAACAGCCCTGTGTTTTCCGCGCTGCATGACGGCGATGGATTTTGAACAGCGGCTCACCATTCTGCGTGACCGTGTTGCCCTCAATTTTGACGCCGTTCCGTGCCAGCAGATTGAAGGAGTGGTTGGAGGCACGGTAGGAAGCCCGCATTCCGTCGTTGTTATAGGCGATTTGCCCCTTGAGCGTGTCCATGACGGCGACTTTGATCTCCTTTTCTTCGGCAGTCAGGCGGTGTGCCTTCGGTGCTTTTGCTGATTCTTCCGGCAAAGGAGCAAAGGGAGACTTAACCTCCACGGTTTTTACCTCGATAGAGGTAATCTCATCGTTCTCCCACGCAACGACCTCCGGGTCTCTTTCCTCTGTTTTCTCGGAAGTGACTTCCTTCTTAGGTTCGGTCTGCTGGCGGAACGCATCCACGAAAAGTGCAGTCAGTCCGGGATTGAGTTTATCCACAAGGAAGCGGGAGGCATTCTCCGGGCAGACATCAACGCTCTTTGCCCACTCCTTGAGGGGCTGCGGAATGCGCCCGTCAAAGTCTTTCTGCTGAATGGTGTTTG
>OKRS01002266.1_pt1 | contig 11265 bp, 8 predicted proteins | sample 1601191 | NCBI WGS metagenome assembly OKRS01 (sample SAMEA3541509, study PRJEB24748) | human gut metagenome | biome: human gut; feature: human-associated habitat; material: faeces | place: China | collected 2012 | reverse complement strand
GTATGCAGAGCACGATGTCGAAGAGCAATAGCACGTAGAAGCCCACGAAGTAGAGGATATTATGGCATAAAACAAAGTCGTAATAAATCAAAAGAAATATACGTTATCGCATTGATACACAGATATTTTATTGATTTGATTTCTTTTATTTTCTTGACTGTTAAAAATCTATTTTTGGTGCATTTTTGTTGCACGTTTGTTACGCGTAACAAAATAATCTTTATAACTTTGACCTCAGAGAAGCCCGAATGTGGGCATAAAATAGAAACAAATAAAAGCATATAACAGCATGGGAAGACAAAAGAAAGTATCAAAACCGAAAGAGCCTGTTCGTATTCGTCAGCGCAAGTTGAAGAATGGAAATATCAGCCTCTATCTCGACATTTATTCAGATGGTGTCAGAAAATACGAATCGCTGTCGCTCTACCTCGTTCCAGAGAAAGACCCGATTTCAAAAGACCAGAACAGACACGCTATGCAAGTGGCAAACAAGGTGAAGTCAGAAAGAATATTGGGGTTGCAGAACCGTGGCATCAAACAATGGGAGAAAATCAAGCAGGAGAATATGCCACTGCTGACTTGGCTCTGCAAATATGAGGAGTCGGACGGTAACTTTGCCAAATCCACATTGAAAGGTAGAAAGGAGATGCGCCACAAGATAGAACAGTTCCTTGCCACGACTGGCGACATCAATATCTGTTTGTCAGAAATAGATGTTGATTTCTGCCGTGGCTTCGTGAAGTTTTTGAAAACGGCACATCATGGAGTGAAGAAAGACGCTACAGCTGTTATCAGTCAAGGTTGCGCACATCATCATCAAGCGGTATTCAATGGAGCGTTGAATAAGGCAGTGCGTGAGGGTATCATAGCAAGCAATCCAATGAAACTGTTGGATGCAAAGGAGAAGCATCAGCCAGCCGAAAGCGTAAGAGAATATCTGACCATTGACGAGCTAAAAGCCATTATGAAAGCGGACTGCGCCAACACGGAAGTAAAAAAGGCATTTATCTTCTCTTGCTTTGCCGGATTGCGCTTGGGTGATGTACGTGCGCTCACATGGAACAAGGTGTTTCTCGCATCTGACGGAAAGACAAAGTTTGTCCGCACGATCATGGAGAAGACAAACAAACTCGTCAATGTTCCATTATCAAAAGAGGCTCTGAACTGCCTTAATGAAAAGGAAGACCCGAACGAGCCAATATTCACTTTGCCAGGCACTCCAACGGTATGTCACGACATTCGTAAATGGATGCAAAATGCTGATATTAAAAAGCATATCTCGTTCCACTGCTCCCGCCACACCTTCGCCACGATGATGCTGACACTTGGAGTTGACATCTATACAACAAGCAAATTATTGGGGCATAGCAATGTCTCTACAACACAGATATACAGCAAGATAGTGGACGAGAAAAAAGTGGAGGCGGTCAACAAGGTTGATAATCTATTTGATTAGCACTAATAAAAAAGGTAACTAAATATGAGTATAGAGATAAGAACAAGAGTGTTAAAAAATGGCGGTCAGTCGCTATACCTTGACTGCTATGAGAATGGTAAAAGGGAATATGAGTCACTGCATTTGTACCTTGTTCCAGAGGTGAACGAAGACGCAAAGCGAGAGAACAAGAACGCCATGAAAAAGGCGGTCGCTATAAAGGCTGAAAGACTCCTTGGTATTCATAAGGAGGCAAAGTCTCCAGATGAAACGGCATTGAGAAAGGCATCGCCTGTTTTCTATGAATGGCTGCTTGATTATCACAAGGGATTGGTTGACAGCCAAACGTATTCTCAGAACTACATCAAGAATGTATGGAAGCTGATAGCCATCATGCACCAATATATGAAATACAGCCATAAAAGTGGCATACGATTGATAGACTTCAATAAAAACATATATGTGGGCTTCTTGAACTATATGAGGGACATCTATGTTTCGCCAAAGTCTCCAAGCAACCCTCAGAAGTTGGCACAGTCCACCATGCACCAAATACAGACTACACTCAACACCATATTGAACAAGGCGGTCAGAAACGGACTGATAAGTGCAAATCCTTTTGCTTCATTGGATAAAAGGGAAAGGGTCAGCAAGGCAGAGAGCAATATAGTGGCACTGACAAAAGATGAAGTCATGGCATTGGCTTCTGTTGAAACAGGCAGTCCTGCAACCAAACAATGCTATATGTTCTGTTGTTTTACAGGTTTAAGGCATAGCGACATATCCGCTTTGAAATGGAAGGATATTCGCCAAACTGATGCAGGATTGGCTATCTATTTGCCTCGTATGCAAAAGACCAAGCACCCCATTCTGATACCATTAGGCAAGAAGGCATTGGAATGGTTGCCCGACAAGGAAGATAAAAGTGAAGATAGCCTTGTGTTCAACACACCGCAAATCTGCAACTGTGACAGAGCCTTGAAGCACATGGCTAAACGAGCTGGCATTACAAAGGTTCTCGGATTTCACACAAGTCGGCACACTTTTGGAACGTTGGCTATCCTCGCAGGATGTGACATCTTGACTGTGAGCAAACTATTGGGTCATAAAAGTGTTAAGACAACACAGATATATGCTTCCGTAGCCATGCAGATGAGAGCGGATGCCGTCAGGCGAGTGGAAAAAGTATTTGGAAATTAGGGAAGAAAAGAAAGGGAGTAAGGAGGATAAAATCTCTTTATTCCCTTATTTCGTTCTGATTTAGCTACAAAACCACTCGTATAGTCACTAAATATAGCATAAAACAAGCGGTTTGATGAAATAAAAGTACTACATTTGCGTTATTATAGGAAATAAAGGTTTGAAAAATGAAGCTGAACAGAATAAAACTGGTTCTGGTTGAGAAAGAAGTCTCCCAAACCGAATTGGCAAAGAAACTCGGAAAAAGTTTCAGCACCATAAATGCCTATTGCAGCAACCGCAAACAGCCATCATTGGAATTGCTGAATGATATAGCCGATATTCTCTCTGTCAGTATGAAAGACCTCATAGTGGATAAATAAAATCGTATGACTATGGCAAAAGATGCAAAATCAGCGTTCTGCGAGGACAGCAGGGTGAAGTTCCCCACACTCATGCACCTAATGGGTATGGGTTTCAAGTATGTTTCCTTGAAAGGACTGAAAACAAAATATGTGGAGGCTCCTAAAACGGAGTTTGACCCACTAACGAATATTTTGACGGATTATTTTACAGATGCTTACTGCACCCTCAATCCTAAGGCGGAGAAAAAGGATGCAGAGGATATGCTTGTCAAAATACAAAAGTCATTGCAGAATGACGATTTGGGCAGACAGTTCTACAATGAAATACTGTTGAACACTGGAGAAAGGATTATAGATTTGTCCTCTCCTGTAAATTTCTATAAGAACAACACTTTTCAGGTTGCCACAGAAATGACTTGTGGCAGCAAGGACAGCGACAACTACCGTCCCGACATAACGATTTTTGTAAACGGTTTGCCATTGGCTTTCATTGAGGTAAAGAAAGAGAATAACCATAAAGGCATACAAGCGGAAACAGACCGCATGAAACAACGTTTTGTCAATCCACAATACCGTCGTTTCTTGAATATCACACAGATAATGGTGTTCAGTAACGATATGGAATATGACAATAATGAGGTTACGCCAACTATCGGTGCTTTCTATGCCACTATCGGAAAGAAGAATACAAAGTACAACTGTTTCCGTGAGGAGGGACAGGATAGTTTCCCTACTGCACGGCATATTCACCAAGTAACGCCCGAAGAGGAAGAAGTCCTTTTGCGTGACAACAATGTGCCACAATATAAGAACAGCAGTGAATACAAGACTAACTGTCTGGCAAATACTCCAACCAAGCGTATTTGTGACAGTCTGTTTTCTTTCAATCGTTTCCATTTTCTTTTGAAATATGGCATCGCATACGTTGACTATCCCAACGGGCTGCAAAAGCACATCATGCGCTATCCACAGTTGTTCGCCACAAAAGCTATAGAGCGGCATTTGGAGACTGGCAAAAACAAAGGTATCATTTGGCACACGCAAGGTAGCGGAAAGACTGCCTTATCATTCTATAATGTGAAATACCTGACGGATTATTATTCTGCAAAAGGGATTGTTCCGCAGTTCTTCTTTATCGTTGACCGCTTGGACTTGATGATACAAGCCCAAAGGGAGTTTTCGTATCGTGGTCTGAAAGTCAATTCCGTGCAGGATAAAGGGGCTTTTGCAAGTATAATAAGCAGCGGTTTGACCACTCAGAACAGAGAGGGTAAGCCTGAGATAACCGTAGTGAACATACAAAAGTTCTCTAACGATTCAAAGGCTTTGGCAAAGAATGCCTACAATGTACCTGTGCAGCGCATCTATTTCATAGACGAAGCACACCGCAATTACAGTCCAGACGGCAGTTTCCTTAAAAATCTCATATCCAGTGATACGAATGCCGTCAAGATAGCCTTAACAGGCACACCAATCATCAGTAAGGAGTATAACACCAAAGATATTTTCGGTGATTACATACACACCTATTTCTATAATGCGTCCATTGCTGACGGTTATACACGCCGACTGATACGTGAAGATATAGGCTCAAACTATAAAATCAAGTTGAAAGAGGCTTTGAACAGCATCCGTGTAAAGGTACACAGCGTAAAGGAAAGCGATGTGTATGCCCACCATGTGTATGTGCAACCGCTTCTTGATTATATCATAGAAGACTTGCGCACATTCCGCCAAAAGAACGAAGACAACACGTTGGGCGGTATGGTTGTGTGCAACAGCAAGGAACAGGCACAACTCATGTACCGACTATTCCTTGAAAAGTATGCCGATGAAAGCGAACTTGACAACGAAACGGACGAGGACGGTTCAATCGTGTACAAAAGTATCAGTGCTGGCGAAATGGAAGTCAAGAAAAAGCCTTGCAAGAAAGGTTGCTATCGTGCAGCACTTATTACATACGACAGTTTCGACAAGGAAACTCGTGCCAAGTGGATAGAACTGTTCAAGGATGGCAAAATTGACTTGCTTATTGTGTTCCAGATGCTCCAGACAGGCTTTGATGCTCCACGTTTGAAGAAATTGTATCTGCACCGTATGGTCAAGGAGCATAACTTGCTCCAGGCATTGACACGTGTAAACCGCCCATACAAGGACATGAAGTATGGTTATGTGGTGGACTTCGCCAACATTGAGGAGGAATACAGCAAGACAAACAAGGAGTATCAAGAAGAACTTGAACATGAGGTTGGCAAAGACAATATACAGAACACCGATCGCTTGTTGGTGTCAATGGATGAAGCCAAGAAAAGGGTTGATGAAGCCAAGAAAGTGCTTGACAACTATGAACTGGGCAATCCCGAAATCTTCTCTCGCCAACTCAATTTGGAAGATGACAGAAATGTTGTCCGCACAGTCCTCAACTCTCTTGAAGATATGCGGAGTTTGCAGAACATGCTTACTTCGCAAGGTTCTAACGCTGACGAGGTTGTGGAAATCAGCGACATTCACAACTTGATAAAGGCAGCGAAGAACCGTCTTGACCTGTTGGGCTTCATAGACAATTCCGACGAGAACGCCAATGCAAAGCAACTGCTCAATATGGCATTGGAAAACATTGAGTTTTCTTTTGAAAAGCGTGGCGAAGGTGAGTTGGAGATACAGGAACAATACAAGCAGAGCGTGGAACACGCCAGACAGCAACTGAAAGCGTGTGTTGATACCGATGACCCAGAATATCGCTCTATCTTGGAAGAGTTCCTGCGCCTGTTCCGTAAAAAGGAAATGGAGTCACAGGAGGAGTTTAATATGCACAAAAAGGTACAGAACGTGAATGACATTCTGCGCCGCATCAAGAAACTGAATGAACGTGACGCTTTGGAAGCCATCAAGTACAATGGTGATACCAAGTTTGTGCGTGTTGAGAAACGCCTGAAAGAGAAAGACAAGGAAGAAACCGAACGCAAGGTTACGCCACGCAACTACGCATGGACGGAGGAAAAGGAGAAAATGACCATCATTCTGCTTGCCATCAAGGAAGATGTGGACGATGTGTATTTCCATAACCAACCCATCTTGGAAGTTCCAGAGTATTTCAAGAAGAACATCCTTACTTATGTCACACGCCATTTCAAGGAAGAAGCGGTAAAGACCGACCGTGAGGTGCGCAAGTATGTGAGTGAGATAATAAACAGAGAATATCAAATAGCAAGATAACAAACGAATGAAGAATATAGAAGAAATAAAAAATCAGACCTATGCGCTGATTGATGACTTGAAAAAGACTACCACAGAGAACGGACTCGCTGGTAGCGGTAACGAATATGTGGTTATTGTGGAGATTTTCCTCTACAAGTTCCTTAATGACAAGTTTATCTATGAGGCTAAAAAAGAAAATCCAGGACTGGCTAATGCCGAGGATTTCTTTGCAGCTATTGATGCCATGTCGGAAGATGATTATGAGGAGATGTGCGATTCCATGCTCGACACAATCATCTTGAAAAAGGAACATCTTATTCCGTTCCTTGCCAAGCGACAGAACGAGGATAAGTTTGCCGAGTTGTTCGATTCTACATTGGAGAGTATAGCAAGCGAAAACTCTGACATCTTCTATATCCTCAATGAGGACGAGACCAGAGTTTCCATTATGAAGCCTATATCTGATGTGGTTTCTGGTGGAACGAACAAGAAGAATGCCTTTTGCCGTTCGCTGATTGGTGATGTGGCAAGTTTCTCGTTTGAGAATGCCTTTGAAGCTGGCTATGATTTCTTCTCCACGATATTTGAATACCTTATAAAAGATTACAATGCCAATGGTGGTGGCAACTATGCCGAGTACTACACGCCTCACGCTATTGCAGCTATCATGGCTCAACTGCTTGTTGATCCGTTGGAAGATGTAAGGAGCGTGACTTGCTACGACCCATCGGCAGGTACAGGAACACTTGTTATCGCCTTGGCTCATGCCATCGGTGAACAAAACTGCACAGTTTATACACAGGACATCAGCGATAAGTCCTCAACAATGATGATGTTGAACCTTATCCTTAACAGCATGAGCCATTCTCTGACCCATGTCATACAGGGTAACACGCTAAAGCATCCGTTCCACAAGAATGAGGACGGCTCATTGCGCAAGTTCAACTATATTGTCAGCAATCCGCCTTTCAAGTTGGACTTCTCCGACTACCACAACGACTTGAAGACAGACAGTTACAAGGGACGTTTCTTTGCCGGTATACCAAACATTCCGTCTAAGAACAAGAAGGGCATGGAGATTTACCTTTGCTTCTTCCAACATTTGCTTTACAGTCTGAAAGAAGACGGTAAGGCGGCTATAGTCGTGCCTACGGGTTTCATCACGGCTAAAAGTGGTATCGCTTTCAAGATACGTAAGCACTTGGTCGATGGCGAGAAGTCCATTCTGCGTGGTGTGGTAAGTATGCCAAGTAATATCTTTGCAAATACAGGCACCAATGTAAGTGTGGTGTTCATCGACAAATCTGGCGTAGATAAACCAGTACTCATTGATGCAAGCAAACTTGGTGAGACAATCAAAGAGAATGGAAACCAAAAGACAAAACTGCGCACAGAGGAGATACAGCAGATTGTCAACACATTCCGCAACAAGGAAGTGGTTGAAGACTTCTCAGTCACTCCAACTTTTGATGAGATAAAGGAGAAGGGCTACAGTTTCTCCGCTGGTCAGTATTTCGACATCAAGATTGACTATGTGGATATTACGGAAGATGAGTTCAACCGTCGTATGGATAATTTCAAGACCACGCTAAGACAGCAATTCAGCGAGAGTCACCGTTTAGAAGAAGAGATTATGAAGCAGTTGGATTGTATCGGTTTCAATGAAAATGTTGGAAAGGAATAACAGGATGAACGAAATAACAAAAGACAGCAATACATTGTTGCCTACAGGCTATGTTCAATGGCGTAAAAACATTGAGCATCTAATTGACACTGCAAAGTTGAAAACAGCTATTAGTGTCAATATGGGTACTTTGTCGCTATATTGGAATATCGGGAAAAGCATATTGCAGAAACAGGAACAGGAAGGTTGGGGTAAACAGGTCATAGAACAACTGTCAAAAGATTTAATCTCTCGTTATCCAGATGACCGTGGATATTCCAAACGCAACCTTGGCTATATGAAGAGTTTCGCCATGCAATATCCTGATTTTCCATTTTTGCAAGTGCCACTTGCAAAATTAAAAGAACTGCCAATTTTGCAAGCGACACTTGCAAAATTAGAGGGTGAAGGTAAGGATTTTGTGCAAGTACCGCTTGCACAAATATCTTGGTATCATCATATCTCATTGCTACCCAAGGTGAAAGATGAAGCACAACGTGCCTACTATATAACGGAAACAGCCCAAAATGGGTGGAGTCGTGATGTGATGCTCCTTCAGATAGACAATGGGTATATCCATGCAAAAGGTCATGCCATCAACAACTTTGAGCAGACATTGCCACCCCCTCAGTCAGACTTGGCTCGCTACATATTCAAAGACCCTTACAACTTTTCATTCATTGGAACGGTTGCATTGCAAAACGAACTGGATATAGAAAAGTCTTTGACAAGCAAGATTACCGATTTTCTCCTTGAAATGGGACGTGGTTTTGCTTATATAGGCAGACAATACCATATTTCGGTTGACGGTGATGATTACTATATCGACTTATTGATGTATCACCTCAAATTGCATTGCTATGTTGTAGTGGAATTGAAAGCTGTGGAGTTCAAGCCAGAGTTTGTAAGCAAACTAAACTTCTACATTTCGGCTGTTGACGATTTGGTAAAGTCGCCAGAAGACAAACCTACCATAGGCTTGCTTCTTTGCCGAACCAAGAGCAACAAGAAAGCTGAGTTTTCACTTCGTGGCATTACCCAACCAATGGGTATTGCACAATATGAAACGGAAAAACTCTTTGCTGATGTAGCATCGGCATTGCCGCAGATTGAGGAAATAGAAAAGTCTTTAGAAAAATCCCATGATGAACATCAAGATGATGTGTGACAAAGTGGATAATTCAAAATACAACAACGATGAAAGTATTGAAAATTAAGGATATAGTTCGTACTATTTCAATAACACATAAATTTGATAAGGACAAATTAATTGCTATCAACACCTCAGATGTTGAGAATGGAATTATGCACGATGGTACGCTAACTGCCATAGAAGACTTGAAGGGACAGTTTAAGAAGACTGTCCAAAAAGGGGATATTCTATTCAGTGAAATTCGACCTGCAAATAGAAGGTTCGCATTAGTGACAAAGGATGATTGTGCAGATTATGTAGTTTCAACCAAATTAATGGTTCTGAGGAAATATAACAATGAAGTTGACCTAAGATATTTCTATTATTGTTTAACCAATCAGCCTTTCTTGGATATGCTCCAAAGAAAGGCTGAAAATAGAATTGGGTCTTTCCCTCAAATAACGTTTGATTTGCTATCTGAGTATGCTTTTCCCGTACCATCATTATCAGAGCAAGAGAAAATAGCCAACATAATATTCTCTCTTGACCATAAAATTGAACTCAACAAGCAGATAAATGATAATTTAGAGGCGATGGCAAAACAGCTCTACGACTATTGGTTTGTGCAGTTTGACTTCCCGAACGAGGAGGGTAAGCCTTATAAATCAAGTGGTGGGGCTATGGTTTATAACGAAAAATTGAAGCGTGAGATACCGCAAGGATGGCATTGTGGTACGTTGTTGGATATAGCAGAATACACAAACGGCTTGGCGTGTCAGAAATACCGCCCAATAGATAATAACAAATTGCCTGTTATAAAAATTAAAGAAATGCACGACGGCTTATCTGCTGACACGGAATGGGTAAAGGCTGATATTCCCGATGATGTAAAGGTGTTTGATGGTGACGTCTTGTTCTCATGGTCTGCTTCTTTGGAAGTAATGCTGTGGGCTTATGGCAATGGAGGATTGAACCAACATATATTCAAGGTTACATCAAAGAATGGTTATCCACGCTCTTTCTATTTCTACCAGCTAATTCATTATGTAGGTGTATTCAAGCAAATGGCAGAGGCAAGAAAGACAACAATGGGACATATAACACAAGACCATTTAAGGCAAAGCACAATCGCCCTTCCGCCAAATGTAGATATTGCTAACAAGTTAGAAGAAAAGCTCTGCCCAATTTTTGACGAAATAGTCAAAAACAACCAAGAGATTATGGCTTTAACTAAGCAGCGAGACGAACTCTTGCCCCTCTTAATGAACGGTCAAGCCACGCTAAATTATCATTTATCTGACGATTGATAGCAATTTTATTATCAATATCGGTGAGAATGCGCCCTATATTCTTCTGAACATCAAAATCTGGAACCCAAACGGTACAGTCTTTGATCTTTTCGGGAGATGTATGGCGTATTTTCGTTTGTTGTGCAGCAGCACTCAACTGTTGTCGCACAATAGAAGAAGAAATCAAATAGTAGCAAAAATTAGGGTCAAGAAGTCCCTTTTTGCATCTTACAAGGGCTACATCCTGACTTTGAATATACTTGCCACTTTCGGGAATACGTGCAGTAGTTCCCAACAAACCAAGTGATTGCTCGGTAAGTGGAGTGATAATGTCACCTTCGTTAAGTATAAACTCGTCACGAACTGTACCAGTAAAATACAAATCCGTCTTGGAGGTGTTTTCTTTGAACCCACCTCCATTCATATTGAAATTTCCAAGGGTTAAACGTATCAGTTTTCCCTCTTCTGCGTAAAACTGACCAGAGAGACTTGCACCACGAGTAACCTCTACCAGTTCACTCAGCTTGTATTTTGTCATTTTCATATTCCGCTTGCTTTCATTTTGTGATGCAAAGGTACTCAAAATCAAGCAGAATAACTAATTTATAAACCTTAATTAAGGAATTTGCGGTGTGCTATCTTGACATTTGTCTGATTTACCATAGCATAATGCAGCGTAGTGTCAATTTTTACGTGTCCCAACATCTTCTGCACTTGCTCTATTGGCATACCCTTGTCAATAGCCATTGTTGCTAATGTCCTACGGAATTTGTGAGGGTGAACCTTGTTGAGGTTTACACGCTTTCCAAGCTGACGCAAACGTACTTCCACGCCACTAATGGTCAGCCGTGTGTGAGGTTCATGCAGACTCACAAACAATGCAGGATTAGTGTCTGTGCGTTGCTCCAAATACTTTTTGAGGTGAATTTTAGTCCTTGCGTTGAAATAAACCTCACGCTCTTTGTTGCCCTTGCCAAACACTACACACTGGCGTTCTTGGAAGT
>OKRS01002262.1_pt1 | contig 11283 bp, 10 predicted proteins | sample 1601191 | NCBI WGS metagenome assembly OKRS01 (sample SAMEA3541509, study PRJEB24748) | human gut metagenome | biome: human gut; feature: human-associated habitat; material: faeces | place: China | collected 2012 | reverse complement strand
CTTAGGCCTCGAGCCAGCGGCTGCGGCCGCGCTGCTCGAGCTCCTTGAGCATGGCAACGGGATCCTTGGCCTTCTGCAGGAAGATCATGGCTGCCACGGCGTACGGCTTGTAGCTGGCCTCCTTGTACAGGCCGTCGCGGTGGGCGTCAAAGACCTCGTTGGCAACCTCGCCGTGCTCGCAGGAGACGCCCTCGATGTCGGCCGGCAGCGGGTGCATGTAGATGGTGTCCATGCCGTTTGCGGTCTTGGCCATGAGCTCGGGCGTGCAGTGCCAGTCCATGTGGGTGGCGTTTTGGGCGAGAAGCTCCTTCTCCAGGGTGTCGATGCCCTCGGAGTCGCCGGCGGCGTAAAGCTTGGTGCGCTTCTCCATGGCCGCATAAGGAGCCCAGCTCTTGGGAACCACGATGTCAGCGCCCTCGAAGGCCTCCTCCATGGAGTGGGCCTGGGTGAACGTGGCGCCAGACTCCTGAGCGAAGACGCCGGCCTGCTTGACCAGCTCGGGCATGAGGTCGTAGCCCTCGGGGTGGGCCAGGGTGACGTCCATGCCAAAACGGGGCAGCAGGCTGATCAGCGACTGCGGGCAGGACAGCGGCTTGCCGTAAGAGGGTGAATAGGCCCAGGTAACGGCAACCTTCTTGCCCTTGAGGTTCTCAAGACCGCCAAACTCGTTGATGAGGTAGAGCATGTCGGCAGAGGACTGCGTGGGGTGATCGGAGTCGGACTGCAGGGAGATGAGCGTGGGACGGTGATCCAGAACGCCGTCCTCGTAGGCCTGCTGGACAGACTCGGAGACCTCGGCCATGTAGGCGTCGCCCTTGCCGATGTACATGTCGTCGCGGATGCCGATGACGTCGGCCATGAAGGAGATCATGGTAGCGGTCTCGCGGACGGTCTCGCCGTGAGCGATCTGGGACTTCTTCTCGTCCAGGTCCTGCAGCTCGAGGCCGAGCAGGTTGGCGGCCTTAGAGAAGGAGAAGCGCGTACGGGTGGAGTTGTCGCGGAACAGGGAGACGGCCAGGCCCGAGTCGAAGATCTTGGACGAAACGTTGTTCTCACGCAGCTCGCGCAGGGCGTCGGCAACGATGTAGAGAGCCTTGAGCTCATCGGTGGTCTTATCCCAGGTGTGCAGGAAGTCGCTGCCGTACATGCCCTTAAAATCGAGGCCGTTCAGCTGCTCGACGAGCTCGGTAAACTTGGCGTCCATGTAAATATCCTTTCCAAAGATGAAACGATTGCAATGAGTAGATGTGCTCCGGCATGCGCGTGTGGCTAGAACATGCAGAGCGCTATGACGAGGACCCGCTACCGTTGAGGAAGCATGGGAGATAACGACCGCGGGCCCCAAGTCAACAGGGGGTGCCGGGGACACAGGCTGTCCCCGGCTCAACAAGATCAAGGAATGGGACTAGTCGATCTTGTTGTTGGTCAGACCAGCGCGGAACACGGTAGCGTCGCCATCGGCCTGGCTCGGATCGTAGAGGTTCAAAGCAGCAACATACATGGCGGCAGCGGTGACCAGGTCGTCCTTGTAGGTGACCTCGTTGGGAGCGTGAGCCTGAGACTCGGCACCCGGGCCAAAGCCAACGCAGGGGATGCCATAGCGGCCCTGGATGGAAACGCAGTTCGTGGAGAAGGTCCACTTGTCGCACAGCGGACGACCGGTGCGCTTGTCCATGCTGGGCTCGCAGCCGATGCGCTCGTCACCGAACATGGCCTTGTGGGCGTCGACGAGGGCCTTGACGTGCGGAGCGGTCTCCTTGTTGATCCACGTGGGGAAGTAAGCCTCGGTCTCGTAAACCTCGCCGGTCCAGGACGGACGGTCGTACATGTACATGGAGACCTTCACGTCGTCGCCGTACTTCTTGGCGGCCGGCAGGTTGCGGATCTCGTCCAGGCAGGACTCCCAGGTCTCGCCGGCGGTCATGCGACGGTCGATGGAGATGGCGCAGGAGTCAGCGACAGCGCAGCGGCTGGGGCTGGTGTAGAAGATCTGGCTGACGGTGCAGGTGCCGCGGCCCAGGAAGCGGGCGTCCTCGAAGTGCTCGGGGTTGTACTTGGGGTCGAGCATCTTGACGAGGCCCTTGATGTCGGTCGACTCGTCGCAGCCGTTGTTGTTGAGGGCGCGGACGTCGGCGATGATGTCGGCCATTTTGTAAATGGCGTTGTCGCCGCGGTCGGGAGCGGAGCCGTGGCAGGAGGTGCCGTGAACGTCGACGCGGATCTCCATGCGGCCGCGGTGACCGCGATAAATGCCGCCGTCGGTGGGCTCGGTGGAAATGACGAACTCGGGCTTAATGCCGTCCTTGTTGTAGATGTACTGCCAGCACATGCCGTCGCAGTCCTCTTCCTGGACGGTGCCGACGACCATGATCTTGTAGCCCTCGGGGATGAGGCCCATGTCCTTCATCATCTTGGCAGCGTAGGTAGCAGAAGCCATGCCGCCCTCCTGGTCGGAGCCGCCGCGGCCGTAGATGATCTCGTCGGTCTCGTAGCCCTCATAGGGATCGGCATCCCAGTTCTCGATGTTGCCGATGCCGACGGTGTCGATGTGGGAGTCGATGGCGATGATCTTGTCGCCCTCGCCCATAAAGCCCATAACGTTGCCCAGGCCGTCGACCTTGACCTCGTCATAGCCAAGGCTCTCCATCTCGGCCTTGATGCAAGCGACAACCTCACCCTCCTCGCAGGACTCAGAGGGATGGGAGATCATAGCGCGCAGGAAGCGGGTCATGTCAGCGCGGTGAGACTCAGCAGCAGCCTTGATAGCGTCGAAATCGAGTTCTTTAGCCATTGTTCATAACCTTTCAAACGAAGGAATCTACCTGTGAGGTGGCGGAGCGATACCTATTTACTCCGCCCTAACGATTAGCAAGTGGGATATTCGCCTTCCCAAACAATACGGCGATACTGGTCGGGATCCGTATCGCCCTCGGTGGAGAAGCAGAGCACGGAGCTCGTCTTGTCCAGGCCGATGAGCTCCTTGAGCTCGGCGTACTCGGGGTCGAGCATGAGGGTCTCGACCAGACCGGTGGTCACTGCGCCGGACTCGCCGGAGATGACGCGCGGGTCGCCCTTCTCGGGAGCGCCCAGAGTGCGCATGCCGCGAGCGGTGACCCAGTCGGGGCAGGACACGAAGGCGGTGGTGTGGTTGCGCAGGATATCCCAGCCCAAGATGTTGGGCTCGCCGCAGCACAGGCCGGCCATGATGGAGGGCATGTCACCGTCCACGATGCGCGGATCTCCGTCGCCGGCGGCAGCGCCCTTGTACAGGCAGGCGGCAGGCGCGCACTCGACCACGACGAAGGTGGGCGGGTTATCGGGATACAGGTTGGTGAAGTAGCCCACCACGGCGCCGGCGAGCGAGCCTACGCCAGCCTGGACAAAGACGTGCGTCGGGCGGTTGATAGCCATCTCGCGCAGCTGCTCGGCAGCCTCGGAAGCCATGGTGCCGTAACCCTCCATGATCCAGGACGGGATCTTCTCGTAGCCCTCCCAGGCGGTGTCCTGAACGATGACGCCGCGCTCGCAGGCGTCGGCCTCGGCGGCGGCCATGCGCACGCACTCGTCGTAGTTGACCTCTTCGATGGTCACCGTGGCGCCCTCGGCGGCAATGTTATCGAAGCGGGGCTTGGTGGAACCCTTGGGCATGTGCACGACGGCCTTCTGGCCCAGCTTGTTGGCAGCCCATGCCACGCCGCGGCCATGGTTGCCGTCGGTGGCGGTAAAGAAGGTGGCCTGGCCAAAGTCCTTGGCAAGCTGATCGGAGGTCAGGTAATCGAAGGTGCACTCGGCAACGTCCTTGCCGGTCTCGTCGGCAATGTAGTTGGCCATGGCAAACGATCCGCCCAGGACCTTAAAGGCGTTGAGGCCAAAGCGATAGCTCTCGTCCTTAACGCACAGGTTGGACAGGCCTAGGCGCGCGGCCTGGCCATCCAGGCGGGCAAGCGGAGTGACGGTGTACTGGGGGAACGACTGGTGGAAGGCGCGGGCCTTCTTCACGTGGTCGAGGCTCATGATTCCCAAGTGCTTGTCATCGCTCTTGGGCATCGTGTTGCCCGCCCACTGGATCTTATCGGCCATACGGTGAACTCCTTAAGTTCTCTCTTGCCGGCCCCCGCATACGCGTTTCAGCCCGATCCCATTCACACGGCTGAACTTTTATGTGGATGCCAAACAAAAAGTTTGTTAGCACTGTTCTATCACACTTTTTGATTGGAAAACCTAACAAATTGTTTGTTGCCGTAATCGGTACCTTTTCGCCGCCGAACGGTCACATAACACAGCGACGCTTTCGTTATTTGCGAACAAGTGGGGTTTATGGCACAGTGAGCCCAAACTAATTTTTAGGAAGGCACCCATGACCCCCGCACAGATTGAGTTTTACAAGCGCCTTGCACACGGCCTGGCGCTCCAATTTGGCCCCAACTGCGAAGTCGTCGTCCACGACCTGGAGACCGAGGACGTGGACCGCTCCATCGTAGTGATCGAAAACGGCCACGTTAGCGGGCGCAAACTGGGTGACGGCCCCAGCCATATTGTGCTTGAATCCATGCACGAGGGCACCGCCGACGTGCACGACCGCGAGCCGTACCTCACCAAAACCGCCGATGGCAAGCTGCTCAAGTCCTCGACCATCTTTATCCGCAACGACGAGGGCAAGCCCGTCGGCATTTTGGGCATCAACTTTGACATTACGCTTATGAAGGCTTTTGAGCGTTCGCTCGACGCCTTTACCGGCACCGGCGGCACGGGCTACACCGAGCCCGAGCCCATTACCAAGAACATCGGCGACCTGCTCGAGGACCTGCTGCACGAGTGCGAACAGTTTGTGGGCAAGCCCGCGGCACTCATGACCAAAGACGAGCGCATTCGTGCCATTGGCTACCTCGACCGTCGCGGCGCCTTCCTCATTTCCAAGTCGAGCGAGCGCGCCTGCGAGTTCTTTGGCATCTCCAAGTACAGCTTCTATAGCTACCTCAATGTGGCCAAGGCGGCAACAGGCGACAAGTAGGCACTCGCCTGGATTGCCCCTCCCCTTTTGGGCGCGAGTTCTGGAAAGCATGAATCCAAGACCGAGCCGCTTGGAAAGTTCCATATAATCGATGTCATTAGTATTTCGAAAGGGTGGAACAGAATGGCGTTGAGCAAGGCATCATGCACCGGTCGCGGATTGATTCCGGCAATTGGTGGACATGTGCACCGCATGTTCGATGAGGGTGAAGACGACCTGTTTTCGCTGAGCCTTGACGACGTGATGGATGATCGCCCGTGGACCGCCGACGAACTCATGGGCGGTGGGGCTCGCCTGTCAAGCCCCAATCCCGCACTTGCGCCTAAGCCCGCATCTGCGCCGACTCCTGCGCAGCCGCCTGTTTCGACGCCCGCGTCTACGCCCGCACCCATTTCGGCGCCCACACCCACTCCCCGCCCCGCAAGCGACCCGTCCGAGACGGCGGCATTTCTCGCTGCAGCGACGCAGGGCAAATCGGCCGACAGCACCGTTATGTACAGCGCCCAGCAGTTGCCAGTTCCTGCGGCACGCAAGCCTCCGGTCACAAGGCTCGATGAGCCCGTTGCCCATCAGGTTGCCTACGATTCCTGGGCTGCAGCCGATCTGGATGAGACCTCTACCGGCATGCCGGCGCTCGACGTTCCAGTTAACCCGCTTTTTGCCGCCAACACGAGCGCCGCGGACTATGAGGGCGGTGCGGCATATTCCGATTATTCCGATGGCTATGCTGGCACCGATCGCATCGAGACCGAGGATTATGGCAACGCATCGAGCGATTATCTCAACGACCCGTACGCTGCCACGCCTGCACCGGAATATGACCCGGAGGCCGCGTCCGCGCCGGCGTATACCAAAAGCACGGGCGAAGAGCGCTTCGCCGATTATTACGCCGAGGAAAAGGCGCTGCGTTTCTCGGAATTTCCGCAGGCAGTCAAGGTTGCCTTTATCGCCATTGTCATTGCCCTGCTCGGCGTCATTGCGTTTGAGGGATTCCGGCTGTTCTCCGGCCCCACCCAAGCGGAGTCGGAGACCCAGCAAAAAGAGGACGATAACGAGTATCTGGACATCAACACCCTCAAGGGCGACCCCAACGACGGAGACGATGAGTAGCGAGGGTTAAGGGAGGGCCGGAAGAGTCGGCGGCACGTTACGGCTCCAAAAGCCCTGCCATAAAGATGGGCAGATACAGCACGTCACCATCGCGGTGAAGATTACATTCCGCAAGTACCAGGGCGCGATCGATTCCGTAGCCCTTCGTTGCCAGTGCGTTATCGAGCGCCGCGTGGGACTTAAAACTCTTGCCCGATTTGACCTCGATGGCGAGCACTTCCCCATCGAACGTCTCTTCCACAAAATCGAGCTCACCGACCTTTTTGGACGTAAAGTAGCGCAATCTAAATCCGTGGGCTTTGAGCTCTTGGGCAACGAAGCCCTCGAATGCCGCCCCCATATTCATGCCAAAGGGGCCTTCTGCCTCCCCATCAAAAACGCCTTGGGCGACCCTTTTGGAATACGACGACATAAGCATTCCGGTGTCCAAGTAAAACAGCTTAAACAGATTTCGTTGCTCCCCCAATAAAAGGGGTGCCACGGGCGCCGTTACGTTATACACAGGAAGCGCGACACCCGCCTCCGATAGCCAGAGGAAATGATCTGTCACCTGCGAAAAACGTTTGACACCGTTAATCGATGACAGTTTGAATCGCTTGTTTTTGGAACCGGCCTCGCTGGGAATCAGATCATAGATATCGCGAATAACCAAGCGCAGCTCGGGCGGAGCGTACTTTGCGATGTCATCGCGATACAGGGCGTGAAGATCGCGGTGGATGTTTCGAACCTCGTCGACATTGCGCGTCGCCAAGAAGGAATTGACCGCGTCGGGCATGCCTCCCACCACCACATACTGATGGAACAGATCGAGCAAGCGGTCATACAGATAGCCGGGAAGCTCCCCCTCATTCTTTAGACAGCCCCTGAGCATGTCAAACACGCTGGCACCAACGCCATTTGCCCAGCAAAACTCCTCAAAGTCGAGCGGGTACATCTGGACCTGCTCGACATACCCCACCGGCAGGGAATCGATGCCCTCGAGCTCAACGCCAAGGAGCGATCCGGTAAGGATGTATCGAAAGTCGCCGCGCTGGACCAGATATTTGATAAACGTCACCACGTTGGGGCATCGCTGCACCTCGTCGATAACCACAACGGTCTTGTTCGCAACCATCGGCTGCGTTGCAGCAATAGACATACGCATAAGCAGATCATCCGCACTTTTCGCCGCCAAAAACGAATCGCGCACGGACGCGTCGGCGATAAGGTCGAACGTCACGACATTTTCGAACGATTCATTTGCAAAGACGTTGACCAAATATGACTTTCCTACCTGTCGGGCGCCCTTGACCAAAAGAGCCTTGTTAGGCGACGAGGCAAGCCAAGATTCAAACTGTGCTTTCGCTTTTCTCTGTAGCATAAGCGCACCCCTTATTACGTGCTGTTTTAGCACTAGGATACACTTTTCCGTGGTTGCTAGATGCTCATTTCGACACTTTTTCGAGATTTTGAAGTGTGTATTACGACACTTTTCCGTACTTTTACACGGGATATTTCGACACTTTTTCGGATTTAAGCCTAACAGCAGCCGGCGAAATCAAGCGCCGTCTGCACATCATTTCGCAGGCGGCGCTTGATTTGTGTCCGCGCGCGCTGATAGACTCCATCGTGCCAGCAAGGAGCGGGCGCGTTTTATCCAGAGTCGGGGTAGAGAGTTGGCTCCACGATCCCGACGCCAACCGGCCAAGAGGCACGGTGGCCCTGCCAACATCGATGAAAGGAGTCCGTATGGACAATTTCTCCGTGCGCAGTGAGCGCAACTTCCACAACCTGGTAGCCAAGCCAAAACGAATGCATCTTCTGGACAAGCCGAACGGCTATGCCTCGGCCATGGTCAAGAGCAGCCTCTCCCACCAGATGCGCTTTACCGTGCAGGTGCTCGAGGAAGAGCTCTGCGTTGCCGGCGACCCGCACGTGCTACAGATCAAGCTGCTCGGAGACGACTCGCGCGAGTCGTCCAGCTGGAAGCTCTTTGCCGACGGCTCGTGCGTCGCAAGCGGCTCGGGTGACTTTGCCCGTGAGTGCTTCTGCGAGGGCGCCGAGGTGTTTTTGGACTTGTGTCGTGATGCCGTCGAGGCTGCCAAGCTGCACCAGTGGAGCCAGAGGGAGTATGAGCTGCTGAGTGCCGCGCGCGGGATTGCGGGGGTGTAAACAGGCGGAGCGCTCCTGAAGCCTTATTCCACACGATCGGGTGTACTCATCTGCAACTCGACTTGCTACCAGATGGTGCAATCACGTTCCACGTCGGTTAAGCCAGACCCCGGCCGGTCGTTGGCAAGTGAAACAACATCTCCCACCCATAGGCCTCTAAGACCGACCGTCCACTATAATCCAAGCGGTTAGCGTCTCCCAAAATCGCCATGGACACGTCTTCCAAGATGCCCTCTCAACTGTGCAGAAATAACAGCCGCCCATACGGTCGATGTGCTCCTTGCACGTCTCGCTGACCACGCAACGATGGAAAACAGGTTCCTGGACGGATGACCCCTGAGGGGATGCATGAAATCGGCATCGAGGCCATCGTCTGTCGAACAATACCTGCCCATACCTTTAAAACATGAGAACAAGACGCCGGCGTCGGTATCGTTTTCAATTCAGTTTAAAACTGAGGAGATTCAGGAGCCAGCCGAATAAACTAAGACTCACTTAGTAATTGCTAAATTTCTGACTGGGTATATAATATCTGACAGTAATAAGGATTCTTTACTATATGTGAGGCAGAAATGACTTCAACGGATGATGAACTAGTCAGCAGGCTCCAAGCTCACCTGTCAACCATTCGCAAGGCGGCGGGCTGGAGTGGCGAACGGCTTGCGAACGAACTAGGCATAACAAAGCAAACCGTCAGCAGCCTTGAGACGGGTAAAACGCAGATGACGAAGATGCACTATCTCGCCATCAGGGCGGTATTCAACAACGAAATCGCCGTCAGCGGAAACGAGGATCTGGCAAAAATAATTCAGCTATTCGTTGACCAACCAGTAGCACCCAAACTAGAGAAGATGCAAAATGCCCTTAAAGAAGGGGATGAGAAGGGGACACAACAAGAGGCAGCTACTAAGCAGAGCGCCATAGTTGGAGCAACCGCTCTCACCGCCGCCCTAATCCCCGCTTCATCGGCATTGATTCCAGCATTGGGCTCTCTTGCATATCAACTTGCAAAATCAATCAAGAAATGAGGTGTACAGAAATTGGAGTCGGAAAACACTGATCTGCCCGCAAAGAACAAAGGCCTCGTGTGGCTCGAGCAGCACAAAGTCCAGATTGGCATCGGTGTATTTGTGGCAATCAGTTCAATCGTTAGCATTACGATTGCCGCGAAAACGGGCCATACGCCTAAATTCAAAACTATTTGCAACGGCGCAGACAAAGGTGTTGCCACGATTGCTAAGGCAGCAGAAAAGGCCTCCTTGCCAGTGGTCAACCTTACCGGAGTCAAGAAGACTGCAACGGGACTCGGACATGACTTGCTTCTTTCGAATCAGGCAGTTAACAAGCGTCTCGTCTCCAGCGGAATGATGACAAAAGAGCCCTGGGGTTACAAGCTCACAGAAGTCGGCAAACTCTTTGGGAAAGAAACAGTCAAAGTAACGCGCGCCGGTTATACCTTCTCAAATATCGAATGGGATGAAGCGGTTGTCCCGTTTGTTTTTACTTCCGACGAACTTGCGAGCATTAACGCCAAAAAACTCACATTGCGCAAGTCATAGCCCAGTAGTCAAATCTGATACACCGTGCGCCCCGCGTACGCAAACGAAAAGGAGACACCATGGTCATATACAGAACTCAAGAATGGAACGGATACGGAAAGCAAAACTACTACTGGAATGAATACCGCCGTGAGGGCGACACGGTTGTCAAATACAAGTGTAATAGGCGCAAGTTCTTCGATGGGGACGAAAGCAACTGGGAAGAAAGCGAGCATGAAGAAGATTCGTGGAGCATTGACGATCCCAATATGCCCGATTGGCTGAACGGCTACCTCTAATAACTATTAACTAGCAGCCCTTGAAAGCCCCACTTCCCACAGGGAACGTGGGGCTTGATATTGCCCTCCTGTCCGAAAGCACTTTCCATCTCAGCTTTCAATCTAGGCAACCACAATGGTATGGGCCATGGCCGTCAGTTCACCAATCTCAATAAACCTGTCTTTTGTAATGCGATTGACCAATGCGCCGACTCTCTGGTCGGTCGCATCGACATCACAAGCGATGCGCAGCCCGGGAGAGCCGCCAAAAGCAGCTGCTTGCCTGATGCACAAAAGCGCAGAAACCCGCATCCCGAATATGGTGGGATGCGGGCACGGACAATCGTGTGTCCCATTCCAGGCGCGGATTCCGGGATGCACTTTCCGTTTGAAGCTCCAACCGGAAAGCGCATCCCATTCTGAGCGCCTATTCCGGGACACAGTTTCCGCTCCAAACAAAAGGCCCCGGCTCGCGATGGAGCCGGGGCCAAAGGCACAGCATATGCAGTTGATGGTGAGCGCGAACAGCCCGTCAGAAATGCCATCCGCGCTCTACCCTACCCGCGGTGACGGGCGCGGCTGTACGGCGTATCCACCATGGGCAGATCCGGACGCAGCTTGCCGTCAAATGCGCGATAGGCATTCTGTACGGCGGGCGCTGTGGGGATCGTTGCGATCTCGCCGATGCCCTTGCCGCCGTATGCCACGGGCAGTAGCTCGTCCTTCTCCACGTAGATGGCGTGGATATCCGGAATCTCGGGCGCACGGAACAGCCCGAGCGTGCCGTACCTTGCCTGGGGCACGCAGTCCTTGAGCGGCCAATCCTCGGTAAGCGCATAGCCCATACCCATGAGCACGCCGCCTTCGATCTGACCCTGGATGGAGATGGGGTTGACCACCTTGCCGGAATCGTGCGCGGCATAGACCTCGCTCACGCGGCCGTCATCATCCAGAATGACCACATGCGTGGCAAAGCCGTAGCAGATGTGGCTCTTGGGGTTGGGGACGTCGGCGCCCAGTTTGTCGGTCGGCTCCAGATACACGTAGCCAAACTCGCATCCCTCGAGCGCCTTGATGGCGGTCGCGGGGTCCTGAGGATGCATACCCTGACCAGCGACGAGCTCCTGCGCGCGCAGCTGATAGGCGCGACCGTCGTCGTACTCGATCTTGACGCCGTCGCCATGCGCGCTCACGG
>OKRS01002258.1_pt1 | contig 11296 bp, 9 predicted proteins | sample 1601191 | NCBI WGS metagenome assembly OKRS01 (sample SAMEA3541509, study PRJEB24748) | human gut metagenome | biome: human gut; feature: human-associated habitat; material: faeces | place: China | collected 2012 | reverse complement strand
CCCCGCCGAAAGATGATTCGGTGTGGCGGCTGCTGCTCGAAAAATTCCGCGATCCGATCATCCGCATCCTGCTGCTGGCGGCGGTGGCGGCCACGCCCAATGTGCTGCCGGAGCCTGCGCCGGTGGTGTATCTGACGGAGTACGGCAGCAGCGCCATTGAGTACAGCGTCCGCTGCTGGACCAGGGCGGAGGACTACTGGAACGCTTTCTTCGCGCTGAACGAGAACCTGCGCGATGCCTTTGCTGCGGCGGGGGTGGAGATGACCTACGACCACCTGAACGTCCATCTGGTGGAGAGGTAAGCGCCGTTACCCCTTCGGCCGCAGGACCGGCGGCTCCTGCGGCATCGCCTCTGCGGCCATTTTTCTGAATTCCGGTGGATACCGCTTGCCCTCTGCTCCCCTTGACATAGAAAAACACCCCATTTCTTAGTACAGGTATTTTACCATGCTTGTCTAACAAATGGGGTGCTGTTCATTTTTTGGCACGCATCAATACAGATGCAGCTCCGACAGGTAGTGGTCCATGCGGGACAGCCGCTGCTGGGGAAAGACGCCCAGCTGGCGGCTGACCTCGAAGGCGATGGCCTCCACCAGAAAGTTCACACCCAGATAGGAGTTGACGGCGGTGGGACTGGTGAAATCCGCCAGCAGCACGATGTCCGCCCCCACGGCCAGAGGTGCGGTGAGCTTGTCGGTGATAACGATCAGACGGCAATGGGCGTCCCGGGCGATCTGGGCCAGCACGCAGGACATGCGGGAGTAGCGCTCTGCGCCGAAAACCACTACGCAGTCCTGAGAGCCGTAGTCAATGAGACCCTCCACGCAGCGGGTGTCCGCATCGCAATAGTAGGTGACGCGGTTGATGTACTGGGACAGCAGCACCCCCATATAACGGGCGGAGCCGGAAAAGCCGCGGAAGCCGGAGATGAAGATGTGCTCGCTCTGCAAAAGGAGCTGGGCGGCCCGCTCAAATTTCTCCGGCCGGTTCTTCCGGTACGTCTCCTGCAGCGTCTCCATGGCCAGCTGCAGGCACTGGAACGGGCTGCAGTTCTGGTACTGCTCCAGCTTGCCCTCCACCTGCTGCCGGGGGATGACGTAGCGGCCACTCTCCATGACCTGAGCCAGCTCCGCCCGCTGGCTCTCCTGTAATTCGCGGAAGCCGCGGTAGCCCAGGGTGCGGCACAGCCGGATGATGGACGTATCGCTGACGCCCAGCTCCTGGGCGATGTCTCGGGCGGTCATGAAGTACAGCGACTCGCTGTGGTCGAGAAAATAGTCGGCGATGCGCTTTTCCGTGCGGGTGAGATCGGCGCTCTGGATGCGCTGCTGCAAGCTGGTGTCCATAGGGCAAAACTCCTTCTGTCACAAAGTCTGCGGCAATTGTTGTTGCCACAACAACATTATACTGTATATTTTGTAGAAAATGCAACAGCGGCGGTGTAAATTGTTGAAAACCTATTGACTTTCTATCTTGTATGAATAAGATGTGAACAAACCTGCCGGAGACCACAGTCCTCCACCGCTTTCGGCGGGAATCACCAAAAAAAGGAGAAGATGAGAAATGGAAAATCAAAAGAAGATGCAGTTCTATGGCGGCACCTTCGGCGCGTGCCTGCCGCTGTTGGTGTTCATGGCACTGATGATCACCATTGCAGCCCTGCAGAAGGTCTCTCTGGTCCTGTTCTGCATGGCGGGCTTCGCCGGCCTGTGCACCGCCTTCCTGCTGGCCAAGGACAAGAAGGAATTTGAGAAGGCAGTGGTCGCGGGCCTGAAGAACGATACCCTGTGCGTCATTATCTTTGCCTTCCTGCTGGCCGGCGTCCTGTCTCAGGAGCTGCGCCAGAGCGGTCTGATCCAGGGCCTGACCTGGCTGGTGACGGAGCTGGGCCTCAGCGCCGGTTTCCTGCCGCTGGTAGGCTTTATCATCTGCGCACTGATCTCCACGGCCTGCGGTACCTCCAACGGCGCCATTGTGGCTGTTCTGCCGGTGCTGCTGCCCGTGGCCACCACCGTGGGCGCCAATCCTGCCGTTGTGGTGGGCGCTATCGTCAGCGGCGCTATCTTCGGCGACAACCTGGCCCCCATTTCCGATACCACCATTGCCTCTGCCCTGACTCAGGGCGCTGAGGTCCGCGACGTGGTTCGCACCCGTCTGCCCTACTCCCTGATCGCCGGCGTGGTTTCCGCCGTCCTGTTCGTCATCATCGGCTTCCGCACCTCCGAGGCCGTGACCCTGCCGGAGCTGGTGGACGCCTCCTACGCCAAGACCCTGATCATGCTGGTGATCCCCGTCATCATGATCATCCTGATGCTCAAGGGCTGGAACCTCATCGGCACTCTGATCGTCTGCGACCTGGTGGGCTTCGTGCTGTGCCTGGTGTTCGGCTTCATCGAGCCCGCCAAGATGGTGGACGCCGCCGGTCCCATCGGCGCCGGCCTCACCGGCATGCTGAACGTCATCTGCTTCAGCTTCTTCATGTTCGCCCTGCTGGAGATGCTTACCCGCAGCGGTGTGTTTGACATCATGCTGGGCAAGCTGCACAATGCCAGCAAGACCCCGCGTCAGGCGGAGCTGGTCACCATCCTGATCTGCTTCGTGGGCAGCGTGGCCATCGGCGCGGCCTCCATCACCATCCTGTTTGTGGGCCCGCTGGTCCGCAAGCTGCTGGAGACCCACAACATCGAGCGTACCCGCGGCTCCAACCTGATGGATGGCATCAGCACCGGTTTCGCCGGTCTGGTCCCCTACAACCCCGTGTGCCTGAACGCGGTGAGTCTGGCCATCGCCAGCGGTGTGGTGGGTGAGTCCTTCTCCTTCCTGGACTTCATCCCCTACAACTTCCAGAGCATCATGCTGATCGTCCTGTTCACCCTCAGCGCCATCACCGGCGTGGGCCGCCGCTTCGACAAGCCCCAGGCTGCCAAGTAAACAAATAATTTACAGATGGAATGGAAAAAGGAGATCCCTATGGAAAACTATGAGCATGGTCTGCTGTTTGACCCCGCCCTGTCTGCGGAGATCAAGGAGCGCTTCTGCTATGTGGATGCCGACCCCGAGTTCGGCAAGCGTCTGTTCTTTGAGAACTCCGGCGGCTCCCTGCGCCTGAAGGCGTCTGTGGAGGAGCAGGCCAAGTACCAGGCCTTCCCCGATTGCCCGGAACGCGTACACGCCCGCTCCAAGGAGCTCAAGCGTATCCAGTTGCGGGGCATCGATGATGTGATGCACGTGGTGTTCGGCGCCTCCGGCGGCGCGCTGCTGACAGAGATGACCGCCTCCCAGTGCATGTTCCAGATGGTGGGCGCCATTCTGGAGAACTGCCCGGGTACCAACGCCGTCACCTCCGTGCTGGAGCATCCCTCCGCCTTCGACGCCGTGAAGTACTACTGCGAAAAGACCGGCAAGGAGTTCCGCGTGGCTCAGGCCAATCCCAAGACCGGCGGCATCGACCCCGAGGAGATCCGCCGCGTGGTGGACAAGGACACCTGCCTGCTGAGCGTCATGTACGCCTCCAACATCACCGGTACCATCATGGACATGGAGGGCATCGTCCGCGCCGCCCGTGAGATCAACCCCGACATCTACATCGTCACCGATGCGGTGCAGCACGCGCCCCACGCCCCCATGGACGTGGACAAGCTGGGCTTCGACGGCGTGAACTTTGCGCCCTACAAGTTCTTCGGCACCCGCGGCATGGGCTACGGCTACGTGTCCGACCGTGTGGCCAAGCTGCCCCACCGCAAGGTGCTGCAGCGTCCCGAGGAGATCTGGGAGCTGGGTTCTCCCACCCCCGGCAACTTCGCGGCCATGAGCGCCGTGGTGGACTATGTTTGCTGGCTGGGCGGCCACTTCACCAAGGAGACCGATCGCCGCAAGCTGTTTCTGGTGGGCATGGAGCACATCCATCTGCAGGAGCGGGCTCTGCTGTACACCATGCTGGAGGGCACGGACAAGGCCGCCGGCCTGCGCCACATCCCGGGCGTCCACGTCTATGTGGACACCGAGGATCTGACGCACCGTGACCTGATCGTGGCCATGGGTATCGACGGCGTGGATATGACCAAGTGTGTGGAGGAGTATCAGAAGCGCGGCGTCACCGTGTTCGAGCGCGTGAACAGCAGCGTGTACTCCAAGCGCATCGTGGAGGGTGTGGGCCTCACCGGCGCCATCCGTGTTTCCCCGATGCACTGCCACACGGTGGAGGATATTGAGGAGTATCTGCGCGTCACCAAGGAGCTGGCGGAGGAGTTCGCCAAGTAAAAGGCTCTGTCTGAAAAAGACCGCCGGATGGGAGGTTTTCCTCCTGTCCGGCGTCTTGCTTTGCCTGCCGCCCTGAACCGCCATATAACACAAAGAACACCGGAGAAAGCGTACGCTTTCTCCGGTGTTTTTTGTGTTACGAAACCTCGGTGGAGTGGGCGGCCCTGCAGCGCTCCAGATGCTCCGCCTCCTCAAAGGTGGGCACGGGGCAGGATTCCCGATAGATGATCTGAGGTGTCACGATGGTGGGGCGGATGTCCGCCGCGTCCAGCCGTTGGAGGGCCAGATCGATAGCCAGCCGCACGGCGCGGTGGGTGACCTCCTCCATTTTCAGGTCCACCACCGTCATGGGCGGCGTGGATTTGGCGAAAAACTGGGGCAGGGAGGTGCAGGTGGTGATGATCTGCACCTGACTGCCCACGCGATAGTCGGCCTCGATCAGCGCCCGCATCAGGCCGAAGCTCACAATGTCGTAGGTGCAGATGATGGCCTTGGGTACGTTGTGGTTCCGGATCATCTTGATGCCCAGCTCGTAGCCCGCGTCGATGTTGTTCTCGCAGTAGAAGGTGCGGGAGTGGATGTCCACGCCGTACTCCTGGCAGGTCTGGCTGATGGCGCTGGCGCGCTGGTTCAGGCCCAGGTACTGGGCGGGATTGATGACCAATCCGATGTTGGCTCCCGCCTTGCACACAGCCTGCTCCGCCGCAATGCGGCCGGAGGCATCCTGGTCGATGGACACGCAGGGGTAACCTTCCAGCACGCGGTTGTGCAGCACCACGGGGATCTTGGTCTTTCGCTTGGCCAGCGTGGCCAGATCCCCCGCGCCGGCGGAGACGATGATGGCCGCGTCGTATACGCGGCTGGACCAGAGGTCGTCCTCCAGATAGAGATTATTGGCCTCGTAGGGGCAGATGGTCAGGCTGATGGGCACGGTGTCGAACAGGATGGCCGAGTTCACCCCGTTCATGATGCTCACCAGCGTGGTCTCCAACCCTTTTTTTGGCCAGTAGATGGCGATGCGGGGCTTTTTCGGCTTGGGCGGCGCGGCCTTCCGCACGTATCCCAGCCGCTCCGCCGTGTCGAAGATCAGTTCCTGCATCTCGGAAGAGATACGGCTCTCCACTCCCTTGCCGCTGAGCACATAGGAGACGGTGGCCACCGATGTGCCGCACTGCTCCGCAATATCCTTCAGCTTAACGCCCATGTGCCGTGTACCTCCTTAATTTCTTGCTTAATTATACGTTTTTTAACCGCAAATGTCAATGCTTAAATAAATTGCCCGGAAGATACGCCGCGATTTCTGCCGATAACGGTGAAAATCTGCACAAAAGCGGAGGATAAATTCTGTTGAAATCTCTGATTCTGCGCAAAACATCTTGACATCTTTAAGCGGAAACGCTATCTTTTAATCAGATAAATTAAAATTAAGCAACAATAAGCTAACCGTATTTCAAAAGTTTACAGGAGGCGTACAGAAAATGCAAAAGATCAAAGTTCTTGAGTGCGGGCCGCGTGACGGCTGGCAGAACCTCAAGAAGGTACTGCCCACGGAGGAGAAGCTCAAATACATCGACGGGCTGTTCTCCTGCGGTATCCGGAGCATGGAGATCACCTCGTTCGTCAGCCCTCGGGCCATTCCTCAGATGGTGGACGCCGGTGAGGTGGCCCGCTACTGCGTGGAGAAGTACCCCGACAAGGAGCTGGTGGCACTAATCCCCAACTTCAAGGGCGCTGAGCTGGCCCAGGCTGCCGGCCTGAAGAATCTGACATACGTGATCTCCGTCAGCGAGTCCCACAACAAAGCCAACATCAACCGCACCCACGACCAGTCCTTCGAGGAGCTGCGCCGCATCCGCGAGAGCTTCCCCGAGCTGCAGCTGTGCATCGGCATGGCTACCACCTTCGGCTGCCCCTTCGAGGGTATTCCCGACCTGGACAAGGTGCTGCGCTTCGTGGAGCGCATCCGCAGCTGCGATGTGGATACCGTCTATCTGGCGGACACCATCGGCATCGCCGATCCCGCCCAGGTACGCCGCACCGTGAAGGGCATCATGGAGCGCTTCCCCGACACCAAAATGCAGGTCCACATCCACGACACCCGCGGCATGGGGCTGGTGAACACGCTGGCGGCCATTGAGGCCGGCGTGGACACCGTGCAGTCCACTCTGGGCGGGCTGGGCGGCTGCCCCTTTGCCCCCGGCGCCTCCGGCAACACTGCCACGGAGGATCTGGTCTACATGCTCCAGCGAATGGGCTACGATACCGGCATCGACTTTGGGCGGCTGCTGGCGCTGTCCAAGGAGCAGCACGCCGAGATCGATGGCATTTACAGCGGGCATCAGATGAACATCGCGGCCAAAAGCCCGTGCTGCTGACAGGAGGAACCATGAAAGCTTTACAGGATATTGTGGTACTGGACCTGACCCGTGTGCTGGCCGGTCCGTACTGCACCATGATGTTGGCGGATTTCGGCGCCGACGTGATCAAGATCGAGATCCCTGTCAAGGGCGACGACACCCGCGGCATGGGCCCGTTCGTCAACAATTCCAGTCTCTACTACGCCAACGTGAACCGCAACAAGAAGAGCGTTACGCTGAACCTGAAGGACCCCAAGGGCAAGGAGCTGTTTCTGGCCATGGTGAAGAAGGCCGACGTGGTGGTGGAGAACTACCGCCCCGGCGTCATGGACAAGCTGGGTGTGGGCTACGACGTGCTGAAGGAGGTCAATGACCGCATCATCTACGCCGCCGTCTCCGGCTTCGGCAGCTACGGCCGCAACTCCGCCCGCCCCGGGTACGACATTATCGCCCAGGCCTACGGCGGCCTGATGAGCATCACCGGCGAGCCGGACGGCGAGCCTCTGCGTGTGGGCACCGCCATCGGCGATGTGCTGGGCGGCATGAATCTGACCATCGGCGTCCTGACGGCGCTGCACGCCAGAGAACTCAGCGGAAAGGGCCAGCGCGTGGATGTGGCCCTTGTGGACAGCGTGATCTCCAGTCTGGAGACCGGTACTCAGCGCTACTTCGCCTCCGGCAAGCTGCCCCGCCGTATCGGCAATCGCTACGCCTCCGCTTATCCCTACGATTCCTTCAAGGCCAAGGACGGCAGCTTCGTCATCGGCTGCGGCAACGATAAGCTGTTCAACCTGCTGTGTACCAGGGTGCTGCACCGCGAGGACCTGCTGACCGACCCCCGCTTCCTGAACAACGCCCTGCGCTGCGAGAACCACGCCGCCCTAAAGGTGGAGATCGAGAAGTGGAGCACCACCGTGACGGCGGCGGAGGCCTACGACGCCATCAATGCCGCCGGCGTCCCCGCGTCCCCCATCAACGATCTGTACCAGATCAGCCATGACCCTCACGTCGTGGAGGACCGCCAGATGTTCATCCCCGTGAAGCATCCGGTCATCGGCGATATGCGCGTCAACGGAAACCCCGTCAAGCTGCTGGATATGATGCCGGAGGTCGTGACCTGCGCACCGGCTCTGGGCCAGCATAATGAAGAGATCTACGGCCAGCTGCTGGGTCTGGACAAAGAGCAGCTGGAGGCGCTGGCAGAGGACCACGTGATCTGATCCGGCGCTCTGTGTAGAGTTAGAGAAAGGAGTGTGTATGGAGGCAAGAAAACGACTGCGAGAACTGGTGGACGCCAAGGAGATCCTGGTCCTGCCGGGCGCATACGACGCGCTCAGCGCCAGACTGGCGGAAGCCGCGGGCTTTCCCTGCGTGTACATGACGGGCTACGGACAGTCCGCCAGCAAGCTGGGCGCACCGGATGTGGGCCTGATGACCATGAGCGAGATGGTGGAGCGGGCCAAGGATATGTGTGCGGCCGTGTCCGTTCCCGTTATCTGCGATGGCGACACCGGTTTCGGAAATGTGGTGAATCTGGTGCGTACCGTACGGGAGTATGAGAGAGCTGGAGCTGCCGCCATCCAGCTGGAGGACCAGACCACGCCCAAGAAATGCGGCCACATGCTGGGCCGTCAGGTGGTGGACGCGGAAGAAATGGTCAACAAGATCCGCGCCGCCGCAGCCGCGCGGCAGGACCCCGACTTCCTCATCATCGCCCGCACCGACGCACGTACCAACCATGGCGTGGAGGAAGCCATTCGCCGGGCCAGGCTCTATGAGCAGGCTGGGGCCGACATCATCTTCGTGGAGTCGCTGGAGAGCGTGGAGGAAATGCGCATGGTCAATGAGGCCATTGCCAAGCCCACCATCGCCAACATGGTGGAAACAGGCCGTACACCACTTCTGACTGCTGCACAGCTGCAGGAGATCGGTTATGATATGGTGGTGTTCCCAATTTCCACGCTGTTTGTGGCGGCCAAGGCAGTCTACGACATGCTGATGGACCTGCGCGCCAACGGCACGACCCGGAACTGCCTGGACGAAATGATGAGCTTTTCCCAGTTCAACGACTTCATCGGCCTGCCTCTTGTGAGAGAACTGGAGGAGAACCGGTTCGATAGCGTTGCCAAAAAGCTGCGGTAAGCGAAACGTGTCCCGCCCGGCGGGACGCGGACACACAAAGTATTTAGGAGGAATCACATGAAAACGAGCAAATCTAAGATGATCCAGACAGTGATCTCACTGCTGATCATGTTCGTCGCCGGTTACTTTATCCCCATGTGGGGCCCTGTGACCAGAATGGGCGTTCAGTACCTGTGCATTATGATCGGCTGGATCTACATGAGCATCGTCACCGGCGGCCTGCTGCTGTCCTCCGTGATCGCGCTGACAGCCTGCGTGATCCCAGGATACTATACCGCCGCATCCATCGTGACCACCACGCTGGGCAACAGCATCACCTTGCTGATGATCTTCATCTTCATTATGGTGTACATCTTCCAGAAAACCAAGACCGGTGAGTTCCTGGTGCGCTGGCTGCTGTCCCGTAAGGTGGTCAACGGCAGACCCTATCTGTTCACCGCGTTCTTCTTCCTGGCTATTATCGTTATCGGCGCGGTCATCGGTTCCTTTGGCATCATCCTATTGGCTATTGCCATCCTGTCCGCCGTTTCGGAGGTGACGGGCATGAGCATAAAAGACGACTGGTTCCGCTTCCTCCTGCTGTCCACCGTGGCGCTCTCCGGTACCACGGAGGTGCTGTTCCCCTTCAAGCCCTACTCCGCGCTGTACATGAGCATCTTCGACGCGCAGCTGAACACCATCGGCACTGCCTGCGACGGCAATACCTGGCTGATCACCGCCATCATCATGGCTGCTCTGTCCTTCGCGTTCCTGATGGCCCTGGCACGCTTCGTCTTTAAGTTCGACCTGACGCGCATGAAGGAGTTGGATGTCTCCGTGCTGCAGACGGAGGAGTTCAAGAAGATGTCCAAGAAGCAGGTCATCGTGCTGGTGTCCGTGATTCTAACCTTCTTCTATCCGTTCATCCTGATGCTGCTGCCCTCTGAGTCCGGTGTGTATCTGTTCCTGAACAACATCGGCCAGAATCTGTTCATGGGCTTCGTGATCTGCCTGCTTTGCCTGTTCCATGTGGACGGCGAGCCCATCGCCGAGATCGGCGACGTGTTCAAGAACGGTACCAACTGGCAGATTATCTTCGCGGTGGGCTCCGTTATCGCCATCGGCGGTGCCATGGCGGCGGACGTCTGCGGCGTGGCCACCTGGCTGCTGAGCATCTTCCAGGGCATCTTCGGAGGTATGAGCATCGTGACCGTGGTGATCATCGTCTGTGTCCTCAGCTGTCTGATCACGCAGTTCTTCTCCAACTCCGCCACGGCAATCCTGTTCCTGACGGCACTGGCACCGCTGGCTGTGGTGCTGTACCAGGAGGGCATCAATGTCTCCGTGTTCCCTGCCCTGATCGGTACTGGCACCCTGACCGCCTGCCTGCTGCCCTCCGGCTCCGGTCAGTCCGCCATCATGCTGAGTACGGACATCTTCGCGGATGATGGCCAGCAGTGGGCGCTGTCCAAGGGCATCGTGGTCCTGGTGGCCGTTACCCTGGCTATCGTGGCCTCCGGCATCATCAGTATCTTGGTTCTGTAACGGGAGGTAGTGTAATGGACGATATTATCAAGGTCAAGCACCGCGGCAGCTTCCATGTCGGCGGTGAGAAGGTCAAGCTGGAGAACGCCCCTGTGGAGGATTTTCCCTATCAGGGTAAGTTCACCTTCCACTCTGACCCCAACGGCACCCACTGGGCCAAGCAGATGTACGTCCAGTACACCGAGTTGGCCGAGCCCGTGTGCCCCTACCCCATTCTGATGTGGCACGGCGGCGGTCTCACCGGCGTTACCTGGGAGACCACTCCCGATGGCCGCGAGGGCTTCGACACCCTGTTCCTGCGCCATGGCTTCAACGTCTACGTGTCCGACACCGTGGAGCGCGGCCGCGCCAGCTGGGCCAAGTTCCCCGAGATCAACCCCACGCCTCCCATCTTCCACTCCTACGAGTCCCGCTGGCTGAACCTGAAGATGGGCGAGACGTATCCCATCCCCTACGAGGGCAACCGTTTCCCCATTGACCACTATGACCAGCTGATGATGCAGGGCGTTCCCCGCTGGCTCACCTCCGACGAGTGGACCGTCGACGCCTACTGCAAGTACATCGAGCGCATGCAGCAGCATGTGGACGGCGTCATCATCATGGTCCATAGCCAGGGTGCGCTGTATACCAAAAAGATCATGCAGAAGTATCCAGACTTCGTAAAGGCGGTGGTGTTCATCGAGGCGGCGAGCCTGCCAGCGCTGGACGAGGATCTGAGCGCTTTTGCCAAGATACCCCAGCTGTACGTGTACGGCGACTTCATGAGCGAGGACTACAAGGTCGTTCACTCCTGGGCGGACTCCATCCGCAAGACAGCGCCCGCCTGGTACGCCAAGCTCAACGAGCTCCACGCGGATCACACGTGGATGAACCTGCCGGCCATGGGCATCAAGGGAAACTCCCACATGCTGATGATGGACGACAACAACGACCAGATCGCTGACATGATCAACGACTGGCTGGTGAAGAAGGTCCCCTGCGGCAGCAAATAAGCTAATTTCTCTCCTCTTTTG
>OKRS01002257.1_pt1 | contig 11301 bp, 8 predicted proteins | sample 1601191 | NCBI WGS metagenome assembly OKRS01 (sample SAMEA3541509, study PRJEB24748) | human gut metagenome | biome: human gut; feature: human-associated habitat; material: faeces | place: China | collected 2012 | reverse complement strand
CTGCATTTCTGAATAGAACTCAGTTCAACAACTACGTACGCAAGTATGATGGCAAACGTGACAGGGTGATGGCACTACCCTCTCATCTTTATACATCTAATTTAAGATTGTATTGTCTTAATATTAGCCATAAGATTTTAATCTTAGGAAATAGTCATACTTATTTCCATGCTTAGCAATAGCACGCTTAACAAAATCTTCTTTTGTAAGTTTATTCGACATAAATTACTATGATTACTAAGTTTATCAAATGACTGAATTACAATTTCTTTTTCTTTCGTTTACGATTCTCTTCTACTGTTATTAGTCGCAAATGAGTATGCGAATTATGATATTGGATAAAACTTTCAACAAGTGCGCCATCGGTAAACTCTGTTATTTCGGAACCATCCTCTGTCTCATTTATTTTAGAGTATATTTTTTCCTCACCACCATTTAGTGAAACCCAATTATTTACAAGTTCAACAAAATCCATATTGTAATGGTCAACTTCGGCTTCATCTATGCATACAATAGATTGCCGACTCAAGTCACTTGTTGTTGGATAAACATGCTTAAATTTATACTCCATAATAATGCTTTCAACCGCTCTTCTACATGCGTCCGATATTTCGTCTATCTTTTTTCTTGGAGAAATACAGTTAAGGTATGAAATATCTGTTTCTGTTCCATCCTCTCGTTTTATCCAAAATTGTAGATTTGGGAACTTCTTTGATTTTCTTACATAGACTTCAACTATCATCAATCCTTTTAGCTTATTACTTTTTGCCAACTGCGTAAAGAAATCAATCATAAACTCTTCATCAAACAGATTTAGCCTGACTCCATCCTTATAAGAATTGAGTATCTCCTTGCATTTTTCTTTCAAACTCTTTTTTGTTGAAAAGGTTTGACCTTGAATTCTAACAACAAATTTTGCCATAATAAAAAACTCTGAAATCATTTAACCTTGTTGGTGGAATTGCTTCCTCATTAAATCAATTCCAACTAAGGTTTACATTATTTATGATAACAAAAAACAAACAACTACTTATCGCTAAATACCTTTATATACTTACCGTTCTTATTTTTTATAATCTTGATACCTCTTCTATTACCTTTATTACTAACAATTCCATCTAAATTATAATTTACGCAAGCGGAATCCAATGACGAACTAACATTTTGTATTCCCGTTGTACAACCAACAATTTTGTCAAAATTTCTCCATATATCAGCAGAAGCGTATAATGAAACAGAATTTACAGGAACATTCAATCTACATTTTGAGTATAGTTCACTTGAAAATGTATAGTTTTTCAGCTGCATTGGATTCTCTTGCATTACATAAATATCTTCTATTGCATTACAACCATAGAACGAATATGCCCAAAGATTTGTTACCTCTGCACCAATAGTTAATTTCTTTATCGTTTTTTTTCCGTAAAAAGGCAAATAATCATTTCGAGTCCCATCCCAATAAGAACTGCTCATATTTCTTCCTAAATATACTTCTTCTATTGGATTATCATCAAAAAGAGCTTTATTATTATAACCATTAGTTCCCATTCCTATGCTTTCAGAACAGTCTTCTATGACAATTTTTCTTAATGATGTACAACCTTTAAAAGCACTATCACCAATTCTACGAACACGTTGTGGAATAACCATTTCCGTTAGAGATTTACAACCAGCAAAAGCACCTGCATAAATCGTTTCTATATTAGAAGGAATTATAATTTGCTTTAGGTTTTCACAACCATAAAACATACTTACCCCTATTCCTTTAACTTTATCTGGTATACTAATTTCTGTCAAGTTTGTACAACCACCAAAAACATTATCTCCCCAATAAACAATACTACTTGGCAAGTCTATTTTCCCTAACTTGGTACAACCAAAGAAACATGAAGATAATATCATTTTGGTGTCTTTCGCTAAATTATAGCATTCTAAATCTCGGTCAGTAACTTTTATAGCACAATTACCTGCATATTGAATATTATCCAATATCGGTAATTTATCACAACCATCAAAAGCTCCTTCTTTTATTATTTTAAGGGATTGTGGCGTATTTATCTCTGAAAGAGAAGAACAACCTTTAAAAGCTTCTGTTTCTATTTTTTCAAGAGATTGCGGTAATTTTATCTCAGAAAGAGAAGAACAACCTTCAAACAGATTTGGGCCAATGCTTTTTACATTATCACCAATCGTTACGGTCGTCAATCCTGTTTGATTACTAAACGGAGATACAGAATAACCTATGCTTGATGAGATAGTTTTCTCTTTGAAATTTCTACCTAAATATATTTTTTGGAGAGGACATCCTATAAATAACGGCTGTCCATTATATTGTCCATACCCTAATGCTATATCCAAATCAGAATCTTCAAATTTTACCGTTGTTAGTTTCTGACAATCCAAGAAACAACCTGAACCAATTTTCGTAACGTTTCCAGGAATCGTAATCTCCTTCAAATTGAGAGAAAGCAATGCGCCTATTTTCAGTTCTCTTAATGACTTAGGCAATTCTATATTTTCTAACAATCCACAATTATAGAAACAATACTCCCCTATACTTGTTACATTATTTCCAAACTCTATTTTTGACAAAGCATCACATTTATAAAATGCATAATCTCCTATAGTTCTTAGATTGTCATGCATTATAACTTTAGAAATGTTTTTGCAGCCAGCAAATGAATTTGTTGAAAGATAAGTTACATTAGAAGGTATTTCAAGTGTGTTAATTTCCGAACCATTCAAGAATAATCTATAATTACCGATAGGCTCATATATATACTGACCACCAGTTGTATGGTACAAGTATTCATGTGCCATACTACACCAAACACTGAGATCGGATATATTAATACTTATAATATTTCCGTTTGCAAAAGCTTTCGCTCCAATATTCCTTATTGTTTTAGGAATTGTTACCGTTGTCAATTGGGAACATCTTTGGAAAGCACATTTTCCAATTCCAGTAACAGTATAGTTCTTTCCGGCAACTACTATAGTTTCTGGAATAACAAGTTCATCAGCACATTCACTTGCAAGAACAACAGCGGTGCTCTGCCCAGCATTGAGTTCATAATTAAGCCCTTCATACTGAATTGAAGCTGCTGCTATTGTTGCCAACAAACTTAGCACCCAAGTTAATAACATTTTTGCCATAATAATTTGCCTTTTTATATAAACATCATAATTTTTTAAACATAACAAAAGCGCGAGAATCTAAACTTGCCCGTCAGTCATTCTTGGTCGTAGGAAAAACCATTGATTATTGACGAGCAGATAGAATTTCACGCTGAAAGTTATATATGCCTCAAAAGTGTGCCGTTGAGGAATTGCCCTCCTTGGCACACTACGAGGGTTGATTATACAACTCACCCGTGACATCTTCTCTGCAATGCCATTGATAATCAATTTGAATTTCCTACGTTCAGAATGACCAATGTACAAAGCGTAGTTGACGCCCTTTATTATGTCTGCAATCGCTTTAATTGCTAATGCTCTGCAAAAGTACAAAAAAATAATTGAGACCAAAGCATTTGCGAACTGATATTTTCGAAAAAAACATCGTTTCGACGGTCGAACGGCATAAAAAATGGCAGGAAACAACCGACAAAATGGCAAATCCATTGTGCGTAGGGATAGAAACAACGTCTTTTCGACCAAGGAGAAAGGGAAGAAGGAATTGCGGCATGATTATTGTATTTTCCCGAAACGGAAGATGTCGGAAACAACGTTTCTTGCATGACTCCATACGGAAAGGGACAAGAAACAGTGTTGCTAAGTCCAAACCGCAGGGAGAGAAGGTGGAAACAATGTATCCGAATTGATTCCAACAAGCGTCTATCAACGGAAACAATGCGAAAGTGCCATGAAGAATCTTTTGACGCAAATGACGCGGAGTTTCCATAGTATTTATCATTAAAACCTAAAAATTATGAACGAAATCGGAACCATTAGTGTGGAGCGCTTAAACAACGGCGCACATTTTTTGTTCATTTCAAACGTATTGGCACGTGCTGAGGCCGACACGAACATCAAGAGTAAGCTCAGCGCACAGATTGCCTCCCTCAAGTCTGCCAAGGAACAGGAGGACGAGGACTTGAAAATCTCACAAAAGAGTCTTCTGACAGATGAAATCACTGCAGCCGATGCTGAGCGTGACGGACTTTACAGCGGTTACAAGAAAGCTGTAAAGGGTTATACAGGTCTGCCTGTAGAGAACATGGCAAAGTCTGCAAAGGTCTTGATGCAACACATCAAGGACTATGGCATCGATCCCAAAATGCAACTTGACCGGGAAACAGGTCTGTTGATTAACTTCATTGATGACCTGGAGAAAAAATATGCCAATGAGGTGCAAACTCTTTCACTGGGTGCATTTGTTACAGCGCTGAAAGCTGCCAACGAGAAAGTTCGCACGTTGACCGCTACTCGCACCGACGAGCGTATGACCAAGATTGTCGGTACTTTGAAAGCTTCTCGCAAGGCAAGTGACGAGGCTTATCGCCTGTTGGTGAAGTTCGTGAATGCATACGCCCTGATTGAGGGTGATGAGAAGTATCTGAATTTCATCGACTATGTGAACACCGAGATTGTTCACTACAAGCGTGAGGCAATCGGTCAGAAGTCCGGCTCGGCTCAGACAAGCGGAACGACTGATGGCACAACCACAGGCGGAAGCTCTACCGGCGGCAGCACAGGAGGAAGCTCTACTGGCGGCAGCACAGGAGGAAACACTACTGGCGGTGGCACTGATGCTGAGTAAAGGGTAAAGCAAACCTCGGGTTAAGCATAAGGAGGATTTAGTATGAAAACAAATAAACTAATGGATGAAATCCGCAAGTCAACTCCTGCGGATACAAACAAACAAGTCGACTTATGCGTTGCTATTGCCAACAGAGTCTTTGAACTATTACAGGAACGAAATATGAAACAGCGTGATTTCGCAAAGGCTCTTGGCAAGACAGAAACAGAAGTGAGCCGTTGGCTGAGTGGAACACATAATCTAACTTTAGCTACAATCGCAAAGATGGCGACGGTTCTTGGTGATGATATCATTACCACAACACAGAGCAATCGTCCGTACAAACTTCCAAATACGCAAAATGTTGCTATGATGGTAGCTGAGGATATGTGCAAAAAATAGTCATACAAATAACAAAAATCCCTGCCATAGGAAGCCTTTCCTACAGCAGGGATTTGTTATATGATATAAGGTGTAGTGCCTAATTAAACACTACACACTAAACATTATTTATACTCGCCCCAAGCCTTGATGTCGATATCCTCCAGCTTGGTGGTGCAGAATGCATAGATAAATGCACTCGCCAGACGGCTGTTGGTAATCAATGGCACATTCAGGTCGATGGCGGCACGACGAATCTTGTAACCATTGGAAAGTTCGCTGCTGGTCAAGTTCTTCGGAATGTTCACCACCATATCGATCTCGTGATTGTGGAGCATCTCCAAAGCCTTTGGAGCACCGCCTTCTGCCTCCTCTGATGGCCAGAGCACACGGGTGTTCTCTACTCCATTCTCGGTCAGGAACTTGCTGGTACCACCCGTAGCATAGAGCTTATAGCCGTGGTCGATGAGCATGTGGGCTGCATCGAGCATATCAACTTTCTGCTTGGCAGAACCGGTAGACAGAAGGATGTTCTTGGCAGGAATACGATGACCCACTGAGAGCATACTCTTCAGGAGGGCTGTAGATGTATCGTCGCCCAAGCAACCTACCTCACCCGTACTGCTCATGTCCACACCCAATACTGGGTCCGCCTTCTGAAGGCGGTTGAAGCTGAACTGGCTGGCCTTGATACCTACATAGTCGAGATCGAAGAGGTTCTTGTGTGGCTTCTCTACTGGCAAACCGAGCATCACGCGGGTAGCCAACTCGATGAGGTTGATCTTCAATACCTTGCTCACGAATGGGAACGAACGGCTGGCACGAAGGTTACACTCGATAACGAGAATATCATTGTCACGAGCCATAAACTGGATGTTGAACGGACCGTTGATGTGCAACTCCTTGGCAATCTGACGACCAACTCGCTTTACACGACGAACTGTCTCAACATACAACTTCTGAGGAGGGAACTGGATGGTAGCATCGCCTGAGTGAACACCGGCGAACTCGATGTGCTCGGAAATGGCATAAGCTATCACCTCGCCATTCTTAGCCACGGCATCCATCTCAATCTCCTTGGCATGCTCAATAAACTTGCTGACTACCACAGGATGATCCTCGCTTACGTTGGCAGCCAACTGCAGGAAGCGCTTCAACTCGTCCTCGTTGGAGCAAACATTCATCGCTGCACCAGAGAGCACGTAGCTTGGACGTACCAGTACAGGGAAACCAACACGCTCGATAAACTTGTCGATATCCTCCATAGAGGTCAAGGCGCTCCACTCAGGCTGGTTGATACCGTTGTTGGTCAGCATCTGAGAGAACTTGGCACGGTCTTCAGCGTTATCGATGTCCTTGGCAGCAGTACCCAGGATTGGCACATTCTGAGCGTCAAGACGCATTGCCAGGTTATTTGGTATCTGGCCACCCGTTGATACGATAACACCATGAGGCTGCTCCATCTCGATGATATCCATGACACGCTCGAAGGTGAGCTCGTCGAAGTAAAGACGGTCGCACATATCGTAGTCGGTAGATACGGTCTCAGGGTTGTAGTTGATCATCACAGAGCGCCAGCCTTCCTTGCGGATGGTGTTCAATGCCTGGACACCACACCAGTCGAACTCTACGGAAGAACCGATGCGGTAAGCACCCGAACCGAGCACGATGATGGAACGATGGTCGTTCTCGAAGGTGATGTCGCTCTTCACACCTGCGTAGGTTACATAGAGGTAGTTGGTCTGTGCAGGATACTCTGCAGCCAGGGTGTCTATCTGCTTCACTACAGGAAGAATGCCATAGTTCTTGCGAAGGCTGCGGACGGTAAGACCGGCCTTAGCCATGTTGCCCAACTCCTGTTCAAGACCCACGGCACGCGCAATTTGGAAATCGGTAAATCCATAGACCTTGGCGGTACGCAGGAGTTCCTTGTCCAGAGTATTGATGTTGCACTTCTTCATCGCCTCGTCGATATCAATGATGTGCTTCAGTTTCTCGAGGAACCACTTGTCAATCTTGGTGAGTTCATGAATCTGGTCAACAGTATATCCCTTGTGCATGGCCTTGGAAATCACGAACACACGCTTATCTGTTGGCTCCTTCAGGGCTGCATCGATATCATCAATCTCAAGCTCCTTGTTCTCTACGAAGCCGTGCATGCCCTGACCTATCATACGAAGACCCTTCTGAATGGCCTCCTCGAAGTTGCGGCCGATAGCCATCACCTCGCCTACAGACTTCATCGATGAACCCAGCTCCTTGTCTACGCCACGGAACTTGGACAAGTCCCAACGAGGAATCTTACAAACCACGTAGTCCAATGCTGGCTCAAAGAAGGCAGATGTGGTCTTGGTTACAGAGTTCTTCAACTCGAACAGACCGTAACCCATACCGAGCTTGGCTGCCACGAAAGCCAAAGGATAACCCGTAGCCTTGGAAGCCAAGGCAGAAGAACGGCTCAGGCGGGCATTCACCTCGATGACGCGGTAGTCCATAGCGTCAGGGTCGTAGGCGTACTGGACATTGCACTCACCAACTATTCCGATGTGACGGACGATCTTGATGGAAAGTTCGCGCAGGAAATAGTAGTCGTTGTTGGACAGGGTCTGGGACGGAGCCACGACGATGCTCTCTCCGGTGTGGATTCCAAGCGGGTCGAAGTTTTCCATATTGCAGACCGTGATACAGTTGTCATAACGGTCGCGGACAACTTCATATTCAATCTCCTTCCAGCCTTTAAGTGACTTTTCGACAAGTACTTGCGGGGAGAAAGAGAAGGCTTTTTCGCAGAGTTCGTCGAGCTGCTCATCGTTGTCGCAGAAGCCTGAGCCGAGTCCGCCGAGGGCGTAGGCGGCGCGCACGATGAGTGGGAATCCGAGCTCGTGGGCGGCTTTGCGGGCCTCCTCTATGTTGGAGGCAGGGTGTGACTTGATGGTCTTCACACCGATCTCGTCCAGTTTTTTTATGAAGAGGTCACGGTCCTCTGTGTCCATAATCGCCTGGACCGGAGTTCCGAGAACCTGGACATTGTACTTGTCAAGTATTCCGTTCTCGTACAGTTCCACGCCGCAGTTCAGTGCTGTCTGGCCACCGAACGAGAGGAGAATGCCCTGAGGTTGCTCCTTGGCGATGACCTTCTCGACAAAGAACGGGGTTACCGGCAGGAAGTAGATCTTGTCGGCCACGCCTTCCGAAGTCTGCACGGTGGCGATGTTCGGGTTGATGAGGACGGTCTCGATGCCTTCCTCACGCAGGGCCTTGAGGGCCTGTGAGCCGGAATAGTCAAACTCTCCCGCCTGACCGATCTTGAGTGCGCCTGATCCGAGGATCAAAACCTTCTTTATATTCGTGTTTTTCATAAATTCTTCTTTATCCGAAAGTTACAATTTGCTGATAAACTCGTCAAACAGGAAGTTCGTGTCGGTCGGGCCGCTGGAGGCTTCCGGGTGGAACTGTACCGAGCAGAAAGGCTTGGTCTTGTGGCGGATGCCTTCGTTGGTGCCGTCGTTCATATTCACAAACCAAGGCTCCCAATCAGCTCCGAGGGTCTTGTCGTCAACCGCGAATCCGTGGTTCTGCGAGGTGATGAAGCAGCGGTTCGTGCCGACCATACGTACAGGCTGGTTATGACTGCGGTGCCCGTACTTCAATTTATAGGTGTTGGCCCCGCCGGCTCTGGCGAGCAGCTGGTTGCCCATACATATTCCGAAAATTGGCTTGTCGCCTTCCATCGCCTTGCGCATGTTAGCTACGGTGACATTGCAGAACTGCGGGTTGCCAGGGCCGTTCGAGATGAAGAGGCCGTCGTAGTCAAGTTTGTTGAAATCGTAGTCCCAAGGCACTCTGACTACTTTCACTCCCCTCTCCATAAAGCATCTGAGGATGTTGTGCTTGACTCCGCAGTCAACCATCACGACAGTCTTGGAGCCGCTGCCATATTCAATGACATCCTTGCAGCTGACGATGGCGATCTGGTTGGCGAGGTTAGGGTCATCGATCGGAAAATCCTTCTCGACGCCGTCCGGAACAATCATTCCAAGCATCGAGCCCTTCTCGCGGAGAAGTTGCGTGACGGCGCGGGTGTCGATCCCGAATATTCCAGGAATCTTCTGCTCTTTCAGCCACTCGTCGAGGCTCTTGACCGCATCCCAGTGGCTGTAGTCGAAGGAATAGTCGCTGATCACGACTCCCCTTACCCAGATCTTCTCTGACTCGAAGTTCCGGGATATTCCCAGTTCATCCGCTCCTTCCTGTGGTACGCCGTAATTACCTATCAAAGGATAGGTTACGCAGAGAATCTGCCCGGAATAGGAGGGGTCCGTAAGACTTTCCGGATAGCCTACCAACGCGGTAGAGAAGACGACTTCCCCGTCAGCCGGGCCGTCGTAGCCGAAGGAGAATCCACGGAACTCCGCCCCGTTCTCCAACTTTAATGTCGCGCCTTTTCTTTCTTTCATTTCCTTGTCAATAATTTTTGACTTATAACTAAATCCAACTTTTTCCTAAAACAGACTTTTCAACTTATTCCACCCCTCAGTCGCTTCGCGCCAGCTCCCGGTGGGAGCGCCATCCTCCACCGCCTCCCTCGCTGGGAGGCCCTGTCGGCACTGCGTGCCTCCTTTTCTTATTCAGGTGGTCGTGAAGAATAACAGGGGGCATTCAAAAAAAACGACCATCTCAAACAGTGATGAAATGGTCGGTGAAAGTCAATGGAAGAACATTCCCACTGTGCATCCTGGGACGCACTGCCGCTCAAAGGTATTAAAGTCACGTCAAGCATAAGGAAGTCCGTTTGTTTTGCAAATGTACGCAAAAAATGGGAATAAGCGGCAAAATATTCAATGAATATAAATTCACCGCTTTGCGGTCTGGCGCTTCCTGAAAAGACTGAAAGAGACAATCGAAAGGAATGTCAGCGCCTCTGTCGCCGGCAGAGCGAGCCAAATTCCGTTCACACCGGCAAAAAGTGGGATGACAAGAAAGCAAGGCACAAGGAATATTACCCCGCGCGAAAGCGAGAAAATGGTCGCCGGAAGCGCGCGTTCCACACTTTGGTAATAGCCTATGGCAGCGACGTTCACAATCGACAATGTGAATCCGATGGCCATCAGAGGCACACCGTGAGCCGCTATTGAATATGCAGGAGCGTCTTTGCTGAGGAACAGTACAGCCACATAACTGATACCGAACGCCAAGGCCAGAGAGACCACAATTCCAAGCGCAAAGGCAGTTAGCAGAGAGAATTTGCGAGCTTCCAGCACACGGTTACGGTTACCGGCGCCGTGGTTGAAACTGATAATCGGCTGTGCGGACTGCGAGATCGCGTTTCCGGTCATAAAGATGAACGGCATAATGTAGCAGGCGATGGAAAACGCCGCCACACCGTCTTCTCCTAAATATTTCATAAACACATAGTTTCCCACGAATATAAGCATCGAGATGCTGATCTCGCCAAGGAAAGCAGACAGTCCAAGACGAAACTGGTACCACAGGTTGCGCAACGACAGGCTAAGGCTTTTCCACGACATCTTCAATGGGTAGAGCCTCATTGTCTTGGACAGGAACAGTATGTAAAACAGCACCATAAGGCCTCCGGTCCAGCATCCGATCGAGGTGGCGATGGCGACTCCTTCAAGTCCTTTGTCAAGGATGAACAGGAACACATAGTCCAGCACGACATTCACGATGGATGGAATCGCCGCAGCTGCGGAAGCGTACTTCGGCGAGCCGTCCAGACGGATGATCAACAGTCCGACCGACTGGAGGAACAATGCGCAGAATGCGTAGGAAAGCCATTTCTGATAGTCAAGGACGTACGGCAGAAGTCTGTCCGATGAGCCGAGAAGATAGGCACTCTTGGTGCTGTGGCTCTGGACCAAAATCGTCAGGGCCACAGTGACAAGCACACCGAAAATCAACGTCTGTGTCATATTGATGCGTGCCGCCTTCTCGTTGCCTTGGGATAGATGGACGGAAGAAACGACCGAGCAGCCGATGCCGAACAGCATCCCTAACCCGGTCATAATCATCCAGAAAGGTGCGAATATATTGACGGCGGCGAGCGCGTCGCTCCCCACCCCGTGGCCGACAAACACCCCGTCGATGGTCGTCATCACTGCCATACAGGCCATCCCTATCAATGTAGGAATGAATATTTTTCTGAAGAGTCCCGGAATGCT
>OKRS01002256.1_pt1 | contig 11301 bp, 12 predicted proteins | sample 1601191 | NCBI WGS metagenome assembly OKRS01 (sample SAMEA3541509, study PRJEB24748) | human gut metagenome | biome: human gut; feature: human-associated habitat; material: faeces | place: China | collected 2012 | reverse complement strand
ATTTCGCGTTTGTCGCGCTCTGCGGAGCGCTCCAAACGCTTTTTCACGAGAGGAGCTGTGACGGGAAAATGCATCTCATTTCTGCAACCTTTCTTGTGAAAATGGTAGAACGGAACGCCCGCAGGCGTTCCGTTCTACCGAAATCCAGAGTAATATTTCCTTGAATTATGCCCAGAGCAACGCGGAGGGCATTTCCAATCATTTTCTATGCAAAAAGCCCGCCGGGCATCGCTGCACGGCGGGCTTTGGTTTACAGTTTACTCTGCCTTGGTCTCGGGCTTTGCCTCAGCCTTGGCTTCCGGCTTTGCTGCGGGGGCAGCAGCGGGAGCGGCGGGCTTCACCACGGGCTTCGGGGGATTGGGGTCATCCTTCAGCGGGAACAGGATGATGTGCTTGGGGCACTTCTGGGCGCACATACCGCAGCCCTTGCACTTGTCGTAATCAATGCGTGCCACGCCGTCCACAACATGGATAGCGTCAAACTTACAGGTGCGCTCGCACATGCCGCAGGCGATGCAGGAGGTGGTGCACAGCTTGTTTGCCACAGCACCCTTATCCTTGTTGGAGCACATGACCACCGGCTTGCGGGGGCCGGCAGCATCGATCATGATCACCTGCTTGGGGCAGATGTTGGCACAGGCACCACAGCCGGTGCACTTGTCCTTGTCTACCTTGGCCACACCGTCCACGATGTGGATGGCGTCGAACTTACACACCTTGGTGCAGTCGCCCAGACCGATGCAGGCGAAGGTACAGGTCTTGGGGCCGCCGTACAGAGCTGCCGCAGCAGCACAGGTCTGGATGCCCTTGTAGTCGTAGGCGGGCTTGCAGTGCTCGGAGCTGCCCTGACACTGCACAACAGCCTTCTTTTCTACGGCGCTTGCCTCGCCGCCCATGATCTTGGCAATGGCAGCGGCAGCCTTGGGGCCGCCGGGTGCGCACTTGTCGCAGGGCACGCCGTCCATGACCACAGCCTTTGCGTAGTCCGCACAGCCTGCGTAGCCGCAGCCGCCGCAGTTTGCGCCGGCCAGACAGGCAGAAACTTCCTCAATGCGGGGGTCTTCCTCCACCGCCATGAACTTTGCGGCAGCCACCAGAACGATAGCACCCACAGCGCCCACGATGGTGCACAGGATAACAGCAGATACAATATTCATAGTCCTGTTCCTCCCTTACAGCGTAACATTGAACAGGTTTTCGACGATGCCGCCGAAGCCCATGAAGGACAGGCTGGTGATTGCAGCTGCGATCAGGGTGATGGGCAGGCCCTTGAAGGGTGCCGGGGGATCGCAGGCTTCCACGCGCTTACGCACGCCGCTGAACATGACCATGGCCAGCATAAAGCCGCAGCCTGCGCCGATGGCGCAGATCAGAGCCTCGATGTAGGCGTAGCCGAAACCGTGTGCAGCCACATCTGCGCCGTAGTCGCCCACGACCAGAATGGTAACGGCCAGCACGCAGCAGTTGGTGGTGATCAGGGGCAGATAAACGCCCAGCGAGTTATACAGTGCAACGATGTACTTCTTGAGGAAGATCTCGATGAACTGCACCAGCACAGCGATGACCAGAATGAACACGATGGTCTGCAGGTAGCCCAGACCAGCCGGGTCCAGAATGAAGATCTGGATGGGGAAGGTAACGGCCGTTGCCATGAACATGACGAAGATGACAGCACCGGACATACCAACAGCGGAATCCAGCTTTTTGGAAACGCCCAGGAACGGGCAGATACCGTAGAACTTCACCAGCACATAGTTGTTGACAAGGATCATGCTGAAGAAGATCGCAGCGAGTTTGACGAGCATCTTATTCCGCCTCCTTCTTCAGATTGTCAAGATCACAGCAGCTCTTGCGCTCGATGCGGGCGTCCAGCTTGCCTTCCAGCCACACACAGCCGGCCATCAGCAGGCCGAAGCAGAAGAATGCGCCGGGAGCCTGGGTCATGATGCCGATCTTGGCAACGCTGTCCGGCAGGATCTTGAAGCCCAGCCAGGTGCCGCTGCCCAGGATCTCACGGATGGTAGCCATCAGCACGACGGTCAGGGTGTAGCCGATGCCCATGCCGATGCCGTCCAGTGCACTGTCCACCACGCTGTTCTTGCAGGCGAACATCTCGGCACGGCCCAGAATGATGCAGTTGACAACGATCAGGGGCAGGAACACGCCCAGTGCGGTGTACAGGCTGTCCATGTAGGCGTGCATCACCATCTGAACGATGGTCACGAAGCCTGCAATGATGACGATGTAGCAGGGCAGATGGACTTTAGCGGGGATCACGTTGCGCAGCAGCGAGATCAGGATGTTGGAGCACACCAGCACGAAGGTGAAGGCTGCGCCCATGCCCAGCGCGCTGGAAACTGCCGTGGTAACAGCCAGGCAGGAGCAGGTGCCCAGAACCAGACGCAGAACGGGGTTTTCTTTGATGATGCCGTTGGTAAGGATGCTTACCTTGGACTTGTTTTCGCTTGCCATTTCTTACCAACCTCCTTTATGCCAACTCGTTGTAGCAGTTGATGCAATCGTTGATGGCGGCAAACAGAGCCTTAGAGGAAATGGTTGCGCCGCTGTATGCGTCGTAGCCCTGGCCCAGGGTGATGTTCTGGGTGCCATCCATGCCATCGAACTGAGCAAGGAAGCTGTCGGTGGCAACGTTGCTGCCGATGCCCTTGGTCTGGGTAGAAGCGTCCACCCAGATGCCGGTGACAGTGCCGTTGGTGTCGAAGCCGATGATGACGGACAGGATGCCGCCGTCAAAGCCCTTTTCCTCAGCCTTGATGGCCAGGGAGCCGTCGGTGGCCTTTACAGCACCGGTGATGTTCTCGGTGGTGTAGTCGGTCACTTCGTCCAGATCGGAGGCGCTGGAAACGGTGGGCATCACGTCCACATAGGCAGCCAGCGTTGCGGCCTTCTGGTTTTCCTCAATGATGGGAGCCGTAAAGGAGTTGACCATGGCCAGCAGCAGGCTGACGATCAGTGCGATCACGCTCAGCACAACAACAGGCTTTACACTGGTCTCCCAGGAAGAATTCTTATTCATTTGCCAGCACCCTCCTTTGCTTTCTTTGCAGGCTTAACATAGCCGTAAGGAGTCTGACGGGTCCAATCGTTGATAAAGGGGACCCACAGGTTCATAAACAGCAGCGCGAAGGAAACGCCCTCGGCGTAGCTGCCCCACTGACGGATGGCGAAGGTGACGATGCCCAGGCACAGGCCGTAGATCAGCTTGCCCTTCAGGGTAAAGGGGCTGGTAACATAGTCCGTTGCCATGAACACAGCACCGAACATCAGGCCGCCGGACAGGATGCCGACCAGTGCGCCGTGCAGGCTGCCGGTGGAGATCAGGTAGAAGATAAACATGCTGCCGATGTAAGAAGCGGGGATGGCGATGCTGATGGTCTTGGTGGCCACCATATAAATCAGGCCCAGCAGGATGGCCAGAGCGCAGGTCTCGCCCAGAACACCGCCGTGCACGCCCATGAACAGATCCAGCAGGCTCAGCTTGCTGGTGTCAGCCACAGCCAGCGGGGTAGCGCTGGACAGCTGGTCAACCGCTGCATCGGGGAACACCCAATTGTTCATGGAACCGGCAAAGCTGATGAACAGCACGATACGGCCCACCAGTGCAGGGTTTGCAAAGTTCATGCCAATGCCGCCGAACAGCTGCTTGACCACGATGATGGCAACCAGGTCGCCGATGATGAGCTGGCCGATGGGCATACCCACGGGCACGTTCATGGCCAGAATGATGCCGGTGACCACAGCGGACAGGTCGCTGATGGGGTTTGCACGCTTCAGCAGCTTGCAGTACAGCCACTCAAAAGCCACACAGGCCACCACGGAAACGGCGGTGACCAGCAGGGCGCGCACGCCGAAAATGATCGCAGAGGCAACCACGCAGGGGCACAGTGCAACGATCACGTTAGCCATCAGGCTCTGGGTGGTCTCGTCACTGCGGACGTGCGGGGAAGCCGAAACAATAAGCTTCGTATCCATTACTTATTGCCTCCTTTTTTGATTTCGCCAAGATAGAAGGCCTTGGCCAGGCTCATCATCTGGGTAACAGGGCGCTTTGCCGGGCAGACGAAGGAGCAGCTGCCGCAGTTGAAGCAGTAGTCAGCGTGCAGCTTGCCCAGCTCCTGCACATCGCGGGCGGCGTAGGCCTGATTGACCTCCACGGGCTCCAGACCCATGGGGCAGTACTCCACGCAGCGGCCGCAGCGGATGCAGGGGTTGACCTGTGCGGGCTGTGCAGCTGCCTTGCTCAGCAGGATCAGACCGGAAGTGGTCTTGGTGGTGGGGTAGGAAAGGTTCTCCACAGCGGGGCCCATCATGGCACCGCCGGCAACCACCTTGCCCAGCTCGCCCTTGACGCCCACATAGTCCAGAATGTCCTGATAAGCGGTGCCCACGGGCACAACAACGTTCTGGGGCTTTGCGCAGGCATCGCCGTCCACGGTGATGGTACGCTGGACCACCGGCATACCGGTAGCCAGATACTTGCCCAGCGTGGAAACGCTGGTCACGTTCATCACGATAGCGCCTGCATCGGCGGGCAGACCGCCGTGGGGCACCTCGCGGCCGAGGCACTTCTCAATCAGGATCAGCTCTGCGCCGGTGCCGTAGACACTGGGCAGGGGCTTTACCTCGATAGCGCTGTCGTCCTTGGTCTTTTTGCACAGCAGGTCGATGCACTCGGGCTTGTTGTTCTCAATACCAATGATGCACTTCGGAATGCCGGTATACTGCAGCACAGCCTTGATGCCGCGGATGATATCATCGCTGCACTCCAGCATCTCCTGCGTGTCGCTGGTCAGCCACACCTCGCACTCGGAGGCGTTGATCAGTAAAGTATCCACCGACTGCTTGGGCTGCAGCTTCACATCGGTGGGGAAGCCTGCGCCGCCCAGACCGACCAGACCGCACTCGCGCACGGCGGCAAGGAAGCTGGCCTTATCGGTGACTTCCGGTGCCTTGACAGCCGGGTCTACGGTCTGCTTGCCATCGGTCTTGATGACAACAGAATCGCACATACGGCCATTGGACAGACGGAAAGGTTCCACTGCAGCTACCGTACCGGAAACGCTGGAGTGGATGTTTGCGGAGACAAAGCCGCCCGCCTCACCGATCTTGGTGCCGACGAACACTTCATCGCCTTTTTTCACCAGAGCCTTGGCGGGTGCGCCAATGTGCTGGCTCATAAGGATGCGTACCTGCGCGGGCAGAGGCATCGGGATAGGTTTGCTTGCAGCAGTTGCCTTGTCATGCGGCGTATGCGCGCCAAGCGCCGCACGTTTCAGCTTGTTCAACATGGATTTCAAATCCCCCATTCTGCTTGAATTGCTATCCCCACGCCCATGCAGGCGCACTGGTACAGGGACAGCAGCTGCTTAACACACTTATTGTATCATTTTGGCGCGGGAAGTCAACGACATCACGGCTCAAATGATGAATTTTCCTGAACTTTCTTATTCGTTTTCGCCGATTAGTTTTAACTAACTACCGTATTTTTCTTTTTGTTCTCCCTCTTCTGCCGTTTGCCTTTACTGTGGGAATATGCTATACTATACCTAACATGACAGGCGGAACGTCCCCCGCTCCGCTCCCGAACTTCACAAGGAGGCACCAAACCATGAAAGTTCTCAAAGCTCTGCTCGCCGTCCTCACCACACTGGCTGTCGCCCTGACCGCCATTCTGCTGCTCTGGCAGGATAAAAGCGCCCCGCGTTATATCAAGATCTACGAAAACGAGCAGTAATTATTTCTTGCAAAACAGCACCCCGGCCAAGCGGTAAAACCGCCCGGCCGGGGTGTTTTTGCATTTGTTCATAAATAGTCCCCTGTGCAGCAGGCACAAGCCCGACGCACAGGGGACTGTTTTAGTATTGTTTTTTTACTTTGCCTGTGCCGGTGCCGCAGCGATCAGAACGATATACTCCTGACCGCCGATCTTACCGATCGCAATACCTGTGATTGCTTTACCATTGATCGCGGCGGGCTTGCCGACCTGCAAGTCTTCCTTGGTGCCTTCAATCAGCTTCTGCGCCAGCATCGTGTTTTTCTGCTGATTCATGACATCGCTCTTAAAGGTGTAATTCTTGGTAACAGACATCATATAACCTTCTTTTGCGGTGTCGATACCAGCAGCCTTTGCTACTTCATCATTGGTCAGCAGTTCCTGTACAGTTTTGCCCTCTTTGTATGCCTTATCTGCTTCGACAATCAGAGCCTGTGCAACATCATCAAGTTTCTTATCGTGGGTAAACTCACCACCCATAAGAGTTGCAGTATCCTCGAGGATATTCATAATATCCTCCTTCTGGCTGATACCTGCTTTTTCTGCACCGCAGCCCACCATGGAGAACATCATCACAGTTGCCACTGCGATCGCTGCAATCTTTTTGAACAGTTTCATGTTACATTCCTCCTGATTCAATAGATATAGGTAAGTAAAGTACACACCAAACCGAACCCTTTCGGTTTGACTGATTTTAGTTTACCCTCTCCTGAATATTTTTGTCAATACGCGATTTATACAAAAACGCCGCCGACTTTTTGTCAGCGGCGTTTGCGCATATCAGTAGGTCATCACGGCCACCATAAAGGGAATTTTATCCCTCGTCGCAGGGTCGGTGTTTTGCACAACGCCCACGCCCACAAGGGTGGCTTCCTTCTTGACCAGTGCATTGTTGCGTTCTACGCTCGCTTTCTCTGTCTCGTCTTTCCACTTCTTGTCTGCCCACTTTTCGAACTGGTTCGCATCCGGGTAAGCGCCCTGCAGTGCGCCAACACCGATCGATCCCTTTTTTTCGCCCACCATCTTCTTGCGGACGTTTGCACAGGCAGCAGTATAATCCCTGTTGGTACTCGGATTCTTGCCGTACTTGCCATTGACGCCATCCAGCTGCACCTGTGCCATCTCCTTGGCGAACGCACCGTTCAGCTCCAGCGGGGTCTTATTGCCGTTGTTCTTGCGCACTGTGTTCAGTGCTTCCACCACCGCAGCCACCTTCTGTGCCTCGGTCTTTTCGTCTGCGGGGTCTTTGCCGGGTTCTCCCGTTCCGGGGTCGGTGGGGTCTTTGCCAGTCTCACTGCTGCCCGGCTTATCCGGCGCATCCGGCGCGGAAGGGCCGGATGGCCCGCAGGCTGCCAGAAGCAGCAGCGTCATTGCAGCTGCAAGGACCGCTGCCGTCCATCGTTTCCAAAGCTTCATCTGTGGTCCCTCGCTTTCTTCTTATGGGAGCGCGTTGCTCCCCAGTTTCATCTTATCCCCTGCTGCGGTGCGTTGTCAATGGGCAGATGCGCCAAGCTTTGGCAGAAAGTTTCGGCAAAGCGTGCAAAAAGCAAAATACGGCACACATTGCCCCTCATCCGGCGCTACGTGCCACCTTCCCCCGGCGGGGGAAGGCTTTCGCGCGGCTGGCGCACTGCGCGGGCTTTTCTGCACGCAAAAAAGGCTGCCGCACAGTCTGTGCGGCAGCCTTTTGGGCTTAGTAATCGTTTTCGCAGCCAAGCAGGAATTTCATGTAGGCAAAGGTGCGCTCCCGTCCGAGATCCCGCACCATGCACAGCAGCTTTTCCAGCAGTGCCCGGGTCTCCGGGTGCATCAGGTAGTGATCCTTGCTGCGCTGGTAGTACTCCCACGCAGAGGCATCGGTGTACTTATCGCCCAGATAGATCTGGCTTGCCGCCACCCGGTCGCACACCATCTCGCAGACGTACCGCAGGGGGATCTTCATGCCGGTCAGGCCGGTCTTGGTGGTGCTGTAATCGATCCAGTATTCCAGATGATGCTTGTTGCGCCCCTTGTGGTGCAGCCACGCCGAGGTGTAGCCCTTTGCCGCGCGCTCCGCCTCGTTGGGGCTGTGGTCGCCCTGATAATAGATGCACCCGGGGATGAACTCGGTGGGGCTATACTTGCTCAGGTCGTGGGCAAGACCCTGCTCATACAACCCGCATTCAAAGCAGTATTTCATCACCAGCAGCTTGTGCCGGGTGATGGTCTCGAAATGACCCTTGATGTTCATGCTGTTATTCCCTCCACTGCACCGTGATGCGTCCCTCTTTCAGCCCGCGCAGATCATCGCTTTCGGAAAAATCCTCCCGGTCCATGGTCAGGTTGGGGTTGTAGTAGGGGTCGTGCAGGATGTTCGCCTTGCCGTGCACCTCGTACAGGCGCTGCTGCTCGGCGGCAAAGCGCCGTGCCTTTACCGGGTCTTTTTCGTCCCCGCCGCGGCTCTTGCTCTCGTAGTGGGTCAGCTGGGCGTAGGGCGTCCACGCAATGCGATAGCCCGCATCCCGCACCCGCAGACAGAAGTCCACATCGTTGAAGGCCACCGCAAAGGCTTCGTCCAGCCCCTTTACCTCGTCCCACACGCTGGTCTTTACCAGCAGGCAGGCACCAGTAACGGCAGAAAAGTCCTGCACCGTGGCGGTGCGGAACATATAGCCGCTGCCGCCGGCCTTTTTGTACTTGTGGCTGTGTCCCGCGTAGCCCCCCAGCCCGGTAATGACGCCCGCGTGCTGGATGGTCTCGTCCGGGTAAAAGAGCATGGCACCGCACACCGCCGCCCCGCCGGGGTGGGCGCATTGGCGCAGAAGTTCAGTGAGCCATTCGCCGCTGCGCACCTTCACATCGTTGTTCAGTAGCAGCAGATACTCGCCGGTGGCGTACTTGCGGCCAAAGTTGTTGATGCTGGAAAAGTTGAAGCCCTTTTTCGGGTAAGTGACCACCCGCAGGCCGTCGTAGCGCTGCTGCGCCTTTTTATAGTAGGCAAAGGTGGCGGGGTCGGTGGAGTTGTTCTCCACTACGATGACCTCAAAGTGCTCCCATTCGGTCTTTGTCCAGATGCTGTGCAGGCACTTTTCCAGATCCTCGGTGTGGTCCTTGTTGGGGATGAGGATGCTCACCTTGGGTTCGCCCACGATGTCCCACTTCACCCGGTAGGTGCTGGGGAACAAGCCGTCCTCCACCGTGCCGGTGCGCCCGGTGCGGGTCAGGTGGTCTGCCAGCGCCTTTTTGGCCGCTGCCGCCACATAGGGCTTGGCGTCTGCGCCGCCGGAGGTAGATCCCGCGTGCACCCGCCAGTAGTAGAGCACCTGTGGCACATGGGCGGCACCGCCGGTCTTTTCCAGCAGACGCAGGAACAGATCATGATCCTGACTGCCGTCGCATTCCGGGCGTTCGCCGCCAAGCTCGTCCCACAGCGCTTTTTGGAACACCGCCAGATGGCAGATGTAGTTGCAGCACAGCAGGTAGTCCGGGGCGTAGTCCGGCTTGAAGTGCGCCACCATGGGGCGGCGGATGCTCTTGGTGAACAGCGCTTCGTCGCTGTACAGAAAACCGTCCGGTTCTCCGCGCTGCCGCAGCTGCAGGATGGCCTTGCCCATGGTATACAGAGCATGGGGTGCCAGAATGTCGTCGTGGTCTGCCAGCGCCAGATATTCCCCTGTTGCCAGCTGTGCGGCAGCGTTGGTGTTGGCGGCAATGCCCTTATTTTCGATCTTTTTGTATACGATCTGTTGATTCTTTTGCTGATATTCCTTTACGATCCGCTCCACGTCCCCGTGGGCGGCGTCCGAAGCATCGGCAAGGCAGAGCTGCCCATTGGGCGCGGTCTGCCCCGCAAAGGAATCCAGCAACTCCCGCAGGTATTTTTCAGGGGTATTATACAGCGGGGTCAGCACCGAGATGGTGGGTAGACCGCAGTCTGCCGCCGTTTTGCCTGCCATCTCTGCGCGCTGGGCTTCCAGCACCTTTTTGGCGGGCAGGTAGCGCGCACGTTTGCCAAAGCAGCGGCGCTTCACAAAGCCCGCGCCGCGCCTGACCATGGTGGGCAAGCCCTCGTCCTTTGTCAGCTGCACGGCATAGCCGGCAAGCTCCTTGGCGCGTTTCAACCGTACGTTCATATCAGACCTCGCCGCGCTGAGTCGCCTTGTAGGCGGCGCAGACTGTTGCGGTGTCCCCGTTCATTTTCAGGTGGCCGTGGCTCAGCCATGCCACCTTGGTGCACATCCGCTCGATCTGCTCGATGGAGTGGGACACCAGAATGACCGTGGTGCCGCCCGCCATCAGCTCCTGCATCCGCTTTTCGCACTTCTGCTGGAACAGGAAATCGCCCACCGACAGCACCTCGTCCGCAATGAGGATATCGGGCTTGGTGATGGTGGCAATGGCAAAACCAATGCGCGCCACCATGCCGGAGGAGTAGTTTTTCAGCGGCACGTCCAGAAAATTTTCCAGCTCGCTGAATTCCACGATCTCGTCAAATTTTTCGTCCAGATACTTGGGCGAAAAGCCCAGCACCGTGCCGTTGAGATAGATGTTCTCGCGGGCGGTCAGGTCCATATCAAAGCCCGCGCCCAGCTCGATGAGCGGGGCGATGGTGCCGTTTACGGTCACCTTGCCCTTGCTGGGCTTGTACACCCCTGCAATGGTCTTGAGCAGGGTGGATTTGCCCGAGCCGTTCAAGCCCACAAGGCCGTAAAAATCGCCGGGCATAATGTCCAGACTGACGTCTTTTAAAGCGTAGAACTCGTCGTATTGCAGCCGTCCCTGCACCATGGCCAGAAAGTACTCCTTCAGGCTCTCATGCTTTTCCTTGGAAAGGTTGAAGCACATGGAAACATTGTCCACTTTGATGATCGGTTCCATTGTTCTCCCTCCTTAAATGTGCAGCACAAAGTGATCCTGCGTTTTGCGGAACACCTGCAGCCCCACTACCATGGACAGCACTGCGCAGATGCCACAGACAAGGAACATATTCCAATCCAGCGGGATGCCCCACATCACCGTGCGGCGGAAGCCCGTGATATACCAGTACATGGGGTTCAGCTTGATGATCTGCTGCATATTGAACCCGCCGATGGAAAAGGTCATCTGAGTGGGGTCGTAGAAGATGGCGGAGAAATACAGCAGCGCGGTGACGAACACGCTCCAGATATGCATGATATCCCGGAAGAACACGGTAGCCGCCGCTAAGAACATACTGACCCCGAGGCTGAAGAAGAACAAGGTCACCAGCGGGTACAGCGCCTCAAAAATGGTCAGGTGGAAAGGCGCGCCGGTAAAGATCATGACCAGCAGCAGCGCCACAAAGCTGAAGATGCAGTTCACCATGGCAAAGCAGCATTTTTCCAGCGGGAAGATATACTTGGGGATATACACCTTTTTCAGCAGCGGGGCGGCGCTGAGCACGCTGCTCATGCTGGTGGAGGTAGCCTCGTTGAAGAAGTTGAACAGCAGCTGACCGCACATCAGAAAGACGGCAAAGTTGTCGATGCCGCTGCCCCGCATATCCATCA
>OKRS01002242.1_pt1 | contig 11354 bp, 9 predicted proteins | sample 1601191 | NCBI WGS metagenome assembly OKRS01 (sample SAMEA3541509, study PRJEB24748) | human gut metagenome | biome: human gut; feature: human-associated habitat; material: faeces | place: China | collected 2012 | reverse complement strand
ATCGCAACCGGATGAAGATTGCTGCATCCATCGTTGGCATCATCTTCCTTTCGGGTGTAGCCTTGGCTGCGATTCACAATGGCTGGTTGGGGTTCTCGGCTTCTGATCAGGCAGCGGATAACAAGGCTGCGACAGAACAGCTGGCAACAACCCAGGCGCTGCCGAATGACAGTCTTCGTGCTGCAACAGCAGAGAACAAGGATTCGCTTGATATGAAGCCGGTGGTGTTTGATGATGCCGAATTGGGAATCATCCTGGCTCAGCTATCCGGTTTCTATCATGTCAAGGTGGAGTATGTGGATGCCGGTGCCCAGCACATCCGTCTCTTCTTCAACTGGAACAAGACGAAGACTTTGGAGCAGAACCTGGAGATTTTGAATGCTTTCGACCGCATACAGATAGAGTATATTGACGGTATATTGATGGTGAAATAAGATAGGAGGATATGTTTATGAGAGATTTTTGGAAACCAATGCCCGTTAGCGGCAAGCTTATCAGAGAGCTTCTTCTTCTCTTCCTGCTGTTTGGGGTTCAGCAGTCTTATGCCCAGCGCATCACCCGACAATATAATAATGTGTCGTTCTCTGCGGCGTTGAAGGATTTGAATGCCCGCCAGCATAAGTACACCATCAACTTCGTGTATGATGAACTGGAGGATTTCAGGGTAACCAAGAGCATCAGAAACCAGAGTGTTCCCGATGCCATCATGCAGCTGATAGGATTCTATCCCATCAGGATGACGCAGGTGGAGGATAATATCATGGTGGAGTGTACGCAGAAGACAACCCTTCGTTATAAGGGACGTATTATAGATGAGAGTGGCAATGCTGCCGAATATGCAAATATAACCTTGTTGTCGCCCATAGATTCTACAATCGTAGGACATGGTGTGAGCAATGAGAATGGAAGTTTTGTCATTCCTTGTAATTCCCGGAAGGTGTTAGCCCGTATCACATACGTTGGTTATAAGACAATCAGCCGTATATACAGCAATCCGGAAATGGGAATCATCAAATTGCAGCCCGAAACGATGATTATCAAGGGAGTTGTAGTGAAGGGTGAGAGACCTCAGTATAAGATGTCGCCTGGAGGAGTGGAGGTTGCCGTAGAGCATACCTTGCTTTCTAAGATGGCAAACACTTTTGATGTCCTGAACCTGTTGCCACGTGTCTCTGTTGATGGACAAAAGATATCCGTGTTTGGAAAAGGCACACCGATTGTCTATATCAACAACAAGCGAGTGAATGACAATAATGAGATTGTAAACATCACTCCCGACAATATCAAGTCGATTTCCGTGATTACAAGTCCAGGTTCAGAATATGATGCCGAGGTGGAGTCGGTAATTCGTATCCGTACCAAAGAGCGCCGTGCCAATGGGTTCAGTTTACGCGCGGATGCTTTGGGTAAATACAACAAATGGATATCTGATTACGAGCTTATCAACGCCCGGTATCAGACCAGGAAATTCGAGATAGCCAATAGCTTATGGACGAGGGACTATCATGTTGGTGAGGATAATCATCTGAACACCGATATCAATTTGCCCGACAAACATTATCACAACGACCAGCATTTTAATTTGGATACCAACAACCGCTTCTTGTCGGAATATCTCTCAGCCGACTGTTCGCTCAACGACAGCAACTCTATCGGTGGCTCTTATCGATACTATGGCATGTTGAATGGCAGGACGAATAGTGCTAGCCAACAGGATGTATTTCTGAATGGTGTGGCACAGGGTAGCATTGGGCAGAATAAGGTTGCAAAGCCTCACCTTGGTTCACATGAGGCAGAAATCTATTATGTGGGAAAGATTGGACAGGTAGGCATCGATTTCAACGCCACATACTATACTGTCAACGACAGACGTAGTGACGAGAGTATTGAAAACAGCAAGGAGTTGGGCAATCTGGAGGTACACTCAAGCAATCGTCAGAATAGCGATATGTGGGCAGGAAAGTTGGTTGTGAACATTCCTTTGTGGAAAGGAAATATGTCTGTAGGAACGGAGATGTCGAAGACAGACTCGCACGGAACGTTTCTGAATGAAGAGCAGTTGGTGCCATCCACAAAGACGGATATCCATGAAAGGAATATTGCCGGCTTTGCACAGTACGGACTGGTTCTCAACAAGTGGACTGTAGGACTTGGTGTGCGTTACGAGAATATCGTCCGTGACTATCTGTCTGATGGAGTTAAGCAGGACGATGTTAGCAGAAAATATAACAACTTTTTTCCTAATCTCAGCGTATCATGGAACAAAGGCAACTGGAATTGGCAACTGAATGTCAACGAGAAGATACATCGTCCAAGCTATCGGCAGTTGGGCAACTTCATGCAGTTTGACAACCGTTTCCTTTATGAAGGTGGAAATCCTACCTTGCAACCGGAGAAGGTGTTCAATGTTGAGACAATGATGTTATATAAGTGGCTGAATGTATCTGTAGGTTATAAATATCTGAAGGATGTGATGGAGTGGACCAAGTATATCTATCCAGGAAAGGAGTTTGCTTATAACACGTCGTTGAATTTCGACCATAAGCAGCTGCTTTATGCTTCAGTCAATGTTTCGCCAAAGTTAGGCATCTTCCGTCCTACGTGGGGATTCAATTATAACCAGCAGTTTTTCGATACCAGGAAGTATGGTGCCAGCAAGGCATTAAGCAAACCTTTGCTGTCTTGTTCGCTCAACAATAATTTCGCTCTTTCAGAAACCATGAACGCGGCAATCAGACTTAATGCCTCAACAACCCATGCTGATGGATTTCTTATGATGAAGAGTTATTACAGAGTCGATCTGCAGTTTGACAAGTCGTTTGCCAACCGCACATGGATCATTTATCTTTCTGCAAATGATATCTTCAAGACGGCAAAGGAGCGTTGGACAATGTATGGACTTGGAGCGGGTACCACGAAAGACTGCTACAACTACACTCGCAACATCTCCTTACAGGTTACGTACAATTTCAATGCTAAGCGCAGTAAGTATAAGGGTACGGGTGCCGGCAATGAGGAGAAGAGCCGCTTGTAGCTTTGGGTTTATGGAAACTCTCTCTTAAAATAAATGACAATCGGTCAAGCGAAGTGTTATCAACAAAAGGTTGATGAGCTGCTTTGCTTGACCGATGTTTTTTAGAGGAAAACTCCGTATAGTGGCATATTGGTGATATTCTCTTGTTGGCGGTATGGCAGCATAGAATAGCGTATGGCTGATATGTCAGGATGTTCCATTAGATAGTTGTGCAATGAAGTGGCCTTTATGCTTGTTCCGCCCTTCACCTCTATAGGCAATATGGCACCATTGCGTTGAACAAGGAAATCCATTTCCATACGAGAGGTATCGGAACTGTAATAGTAGATGTGATTGATGCCCGACGCAAGTAACTGTTGAAGAACATATTGTTCTGTGAATGCTCCTTTATACTCTGTAAACACGTTATCGCCAAGCAACACATCCTTTGCAGCTGTATCTGCCATAGCCCCCATTAGTCCACAATCGCATAGATAAAGCTTGAATGCCGACAAGTCTTCATAAAACTTCAATGGCAATTCATAGATTTACACTTTTAGACACATAATAATGTCAGAATATTACACTTTTAGACATATAATAATAGCAAAATCTTACATTTTCTGACATATAAAATCATCACAAAGCTACACTTTTCGACATATACGACCAAATAAACATAGAAAAACAATCAGGTTATTATATTTTTTTAAGCATAATAACCTATCTTTTTTATTACCTTTGCCTAAAATAGGCTACAATACTTTTCCAAAAAGAAAACACGAATATTTCTTCATTTTAGGGGTAATTGATTTCCGGAAAGCTTGTCTATAAAAGTAGAAACAAGAAGAAAATGACGTAATGACTGAAGAAAATGAACAGCAGATGGAACAGCTGTTTCACGACCATTACGAACGGATGTATCGCTTAGCCTTTGTCTTGCTACATGACAACGATGTGGCGAAGGATGTGGTGAGCGACGTGTTCTCAAGGTTGTGGGATAAACAGCTGATACCTGACCAGGCTTATCTGATGCGAAGCGTGAAGAATGCTTGCATCAATATTATTGCCAAGAAGAAACGGGATGAAAGGCTTAAGCTGCTTCTTCCTCTCTCAGAAGAGAAACTGACGGAGGAAGAGCCTTACCGTCTGGAAGAACGATGGCAAGCTACGGTGGATTGCATAGACAATGACTTGACCAATCAAACAGCTTCCGTTATCCGATTGTGCTATCGCGAAGGCATGTCGTATAAGGATACAGCAGAAGAATTAGGCATCAGCATCTCGGCTGTGAACAAGCACATCGTGAAAGGTTTGCGAACGCTCAGAGAAAAGTTGAAAGGAAAGTAGCATAACGTTTTTCTATTGTATGAAGACGTCCTTACAATAGAAACTCTAAAATGAAGAAAAGAAAATGGAACAAGAATTATATGGTATAGATTCTAAGAAATGGGATATGCTTCTCGACCTCTTGGAAAATCCTGAAAAGTATTCCGAAACCCAAAAGGCTGAACTTTTGGGCGATGAGGAAGTGAAAGAACTCTATCAGCAGATGGTTGAAACCAGACAGGCACTTGATTTCGACAAGTCGAATGAAGAAATTAAGATGCCTTCGGTTGATGAAGAATGGAAGAAGCTGAAAGAGGAAAAGCTGAAAAGCACCAAAGTGGCTTTTCTTTGGAGTCCAATGAGAAAGGTGGCTGCCGTTGCTGCTGTACTTGTCGTCTCTGGCTTCGCCTTTGCAGCCATTCATCTGGTTACACACTCTCAGCAGTCATCCGAAAAGAACGACACCGAACTCGTGGCATCTGACGATAATTCTGCACAGCAAGTCTCAGCTTCACAGAAAACATATACGGAAGAGAAGACTGACACTGCAAGTATTGCCAAGTTTCCGTTGGTTTATGAAAACGCTGAGCTTCAGAACATCTTGTCTTCTATAGCCGAGCATTTCCATCTTCAAGTGACTTATAAGAATGAGTCGGCCCGACATATCCGTCTCTTCCTTCAACTGAAGGAGAATCTGAGCATAGATGATATTATCACGCTGATGAATCATTTCGAGAAAGTGAACATTAGTCGTGAAGGTCAAACCCTAATAGTGGAATAAGATGCTAAAATCAAGATATATCATGATGTTCGTGGGTTTGATGAGTCTTTCTTTTTATACCGCTTATGCCCAACGAATCACCCGCAGCTTCCGCAACACTTCGATGTCGGAAGCTCTCACCGTCCTTGCCAAGAGTACAAAGGATTATCACATCAATTTCATATATGATGAATTGGAGGACTTCACGGTTACCACTAATGTGGTGAAGCGAACAGCCCCTGATGCCATCAGGCAAATCATAGGTTTCTATCCGATGAAGATGACGATAGATGGCGACAATATATTCGTGGAATGCACGCAGAAATCATCTACAAAAATGATTGGTCGCGTAGTTGACAGCAATAATCGCCCGATAGATTTTGCCAATGTAGCGTTGCTTAATGTGGGTGACTCTTCATTGATAAATGGTGGTGTGACTAACGAGAATGGTCAGTTTGTGATTCCTTGCAAAGCCCGTAAGGCAATAGTAAGGGTGAGTTGTGTGGGCTATCAGACCGTATTCCACTCATACAATACCGGTATGATAGGAGCAATCGTTCTGCATGAGAACACGATAAACCTTAAAGGCGTGAAGGTAAAAGCTATGCGTGAGAACATAAAGTTGGGACAGGAGGGTATGCTTGTTGATATAGAACACTCCGATCTTAACAAGATTGGTACAGCAACTGATGTGTTGCGCGAGATGCCTCGTGTTGATGTCAGTTCGGATGGAACGGTGAATGTGTTTGCCAAAGGTTCGCCGCTTATCTATATCAACAACCGACAGGTGAGAGATCTCAACGAACTGCATCAACTGAAGTCGGATAATATAAAGAATGTAGAGATTGTCACTGCACCAGGTGCTAAATATAATGCAGAGGTTAAGTCCGTAATACGTATCAATACAATTCGCCGTCAGGGCGAAGGATGGAGTGGCGAGAACTATACTACTACAATGTTCAACAAGTGGTGGGGTGGCTCGCAATACATGTCGTCAACATATCGTACTAATAAGGTAGAAGTATTTGGTGAACTATGGGGTTCAACGACACCCGGAGGTGAGGATAATGTGTTGTCTAACGAAATCAAAGGTACGAAGAATATATTCATTGAACAGGCAGCACCGCTTAAGTATCGTTCAAAAGGAGCCGGTGCTAAGGCTGGCTTTGCTTATTCCATTGATGATGACAATACATTGGGATTGAGCTACGAAAATCAGTCGGGTTTGGGCAAAGGAGAGACGATCGGCTCTTATCAGAAGATAATGGAAGACGGAATGCAAACAGCATTCATAAACGAAGCTGCCAATGTGAGGGATTGCTTTAGTCCTACACATAATGCCAATGCATATTATGTGGGTAAGATAGGCAAGTTGGGTGTGGACTTCAACGCTACTTATTTCTGGAAAAAGAAAGGTAGGACGATGTCAATCAAAGAGAGCAGCGTAGATATTGAGAGTCGCGACGTGCATACACGCAACAGACAGCATAGTGACATGACTGCTGCCAAACTCATTCTGTCTTACCCCGTTTGGAAAGGAACGCTAAGCGTAGGCACCGAATTTACATCATCACGTATTCGGGGCGAATATACTAATGCCGAGCAATATGTCGCTGCGTCGAATACAAAGATAGAGGAACAGAACATTGCTGGCTTTGCTGAGTATGGCTTGAAGTTTGGCGACTTCTCGGTAAATGTAGGTGTAAGATACGAGCATGTAAAGTCCGATTATTATTCTTTCGGGGATTGGCAGACTGAGCCGAGTCGTAGATATTCCGATTGGTTCCCTTCTGCTTCTATGTCCTGGAACAGTGGTAAATGGGCATTGCAACTTGCTTATACATGCAAGACTCAGCGCCCCAGCTATAACAGTCTGCGTGATGAGGTGCAGTATGATAATCGTTATACTTACGAGGGTGGAAATCCTTATCTCCGTCCATGTATAACAAATAATATTGACTTGAATGTGGTGTACGATTGGTTGTCGTTCAATGCCGGCTACAACTATATCGACAAGCCGATGGTATGGGTAGCAACGCTCTATCAAGGCAAGAACATCGTATTTCTGCGCAATGTCAACTTCAATCATAGTCAGGATGTGTATGCGTCGATAGTGGCTTCGCCCCGTTTTGGCTGGTATAATCCTATGGCAGAGATAGACTACACACAGTCGTTCTTGTGTATTGACGGTTTCGATATCAACAAACCGTCAAACATACCATGCTTCAACTTCCGTCTAAACAATCGTTTCAACATAACGCCCACACTAAAGGCGTTCTTGAATATGCGATATAAAACAAGCCGACTTTATGATATTCAATATTCCAAACAGTTCGCTCAAGTGGACGTGAAGTTCACAAAGTCGTTTCTCAACGACGCTCTTGTGATAGGCGTTTATGCCAACGACTTGTTCAAGACCGATAAGGAACGTTGGACAATGTATGGTAACCATAATGTAATGACCAAAGACTGTTATGGCTATACACGCTGCGTGGGTATGACCTTGTCGTACAACTTCAATACTGCAAAGAGCAAGTACAAGGGTAAGGGTGCTGGTAATGCAGAGAAGAGCCGCTTGTAGCGTTGGGGTTATAGAAACTCTCTATTAAAATACAAAGAATTTTTATTTTATAATGCCATTATCCGTATCTCGCAGGTTTATTCTCTTTTCCGCCGACCTATGCTTGCTGCCTCGGCTCAGTCGCCATGAGATGTTCAAAGAGATCAGATTGCCGTTGGTCTTTGAGTAGCCTACAGTATGCTTATGGATATTTCGGTTGAGCAATTCGTTCTCGTACGACTTGTAGTTTTTGTTGAATGGATTTGCCCATGACAACGAGAACTGCAAGTCGCGCCATGTGTAGGATGCTTTCAATACAGAATAGGCTCCGTTGTAGCCTTTTGATTCACCCTCCAAGAATCTATTGCCGTTGTCAACATAACCTTGCAACGTGAAGTGCCCGAGATAAGCCGTGATGCTGCTTGCATAAAACCATGAGGTGTAGCAATGTGTATAGTCGTAGCCGAAATTGAAGCATCTATATATTACTCCATTGGCTGCAATTTGGAGTTTTTCGGGCAAGAGCCAATAGCTGGCGTATGCATAGACATCCAGTACATCAATCTCCTTTTGGTTTATCTGGGTATAAATAAACTGATTGTCGTCCGTTCGCTCATAGTGAGCCATATTAGGTTTTAGACATTGTTTATAATAACCTTCAACGAATGTCTGCAAGCGACTGGTGTTGTATGAAACATGTAGGCGATGCTCAATATCGTGCGAAGGTTTCAGATCGGGATTGCCTACTGTCCATTCCATACTGTTTGTGCGAACCATAGCATTGCTCGTCATGGCTATGCGCGAGACTTTGTCCTGCATCCCAAAAGTATATCTCAGCTGCATGCTGTTATTAATCTGATATGTCAGAGATGCCTTTGGGTGGAAAGTCCAGAAATTATATCTGTGACCGTTCTGAGTGTAATGAATGTAACTTGCGCCCACACCCAATGCGTAGCTAAATGGTTGGAGCATGCCCTTGATTTCGACAAAGGCATATAGGCGGTTGTTGTTGGTCTTAGTCAAAGAGGAAGCATCACCAAGATAGTCGTTCTTGATGTACTTATAACTGTTATTCAAGCCAGTTGATAGAGTGAAAGGCTTCAGCCGATTCTCGTAGATTATCTCAGTAAGCAGAGAAGCAGTCTTGCCATCTACATTATATTTATAAGGTGTGCCCTCGTCATAATAACTGCTTGTCTGTGTGGAGATATACGTGGCTACAGCATTTGCGGTAACAGACTGACATGGCGTGAGCTGACGGAAGAAGTAAATATCCAATACGGGCGAATAGCTCTTGTCTTTCGCTCTACTTGTTGCTTTATATTGGCGAGTGCCGTCCACAATATCCTTAACAGTATAATTGTCGGGAGTGTTGTTGAATGCTCCGTTCAATGATGCCTGAAAGACTGTTGCCGTTGAGTCTGACCAGTTATAGGTAAGTTTTGCATCATGCGATATGGATTTACGAAGCGACTCCACATCGTTTCGTTCTATTGTATAGATACTACCATCTGTCAAAGTGTAATCTGCCGACTGCTTGCTCTTTTCGCCTTTGGTTTTATACCCGCTCACGTCATACGAAAACGATAATTCGCTCTTGCCCTTGTTCCATTTACCATACACCATACCGTCGCCTTGCAACGTGGTAAGTGCCGAGGTAAGGTCCGTGCCAACGGTATATCCGCTTCCGTTCCTGCGTGTTACGATATCTATGACATAGGCTATGCCGTCACCATAACGAACGCCGGGATTGTTGATGAAGTCTATCTTGGAGATGTCCTTTGGATTGAGAGCCAACATCTCCGGTTTGCCAACCACAATACCATTTATTCTAATTTGAACTCCTCCCCTATTGTCGATGGCAGTAATAGAATGGCTGATGTTGTCGATACGAAGATTGGCAAGTGTGAGTTTCTCAAGAATGCTGTAGCCATTGTTCGATGCTTGCTTCTGAGCATCGGTAGGATAGATTATCATACCATCAGCCTTGTTCACAACCTTGGCAGCTTTTACCGTCACTTCATCGAGCGTAATAGTCTTCTCCACATCCTGAGCATAAGCACAGAATGTGGAAAAGAGAATAAAGGAAAGTGTAATCAATCGTTTCATTTGCACCATGTTTTTATTTTTGGTGCAAATTTATGTTCTCCTTGCAAGAAAGCCAATTATTCAGGCTGACATCTCCCTGACAATTGGCTGACAAAAAGCCTATCTATTTGATTTTCAAGCTATAGCTCTTGCCTCTATCCGACTCTATCTTCAACGTGCTGTGAGCTTCTATAATAGGTTTTATTCGTCTTATCAAAGTGTAGAGCGTGTCATTGGCATCAGGCTTCTTGGGCCATAACTTGTCGCAAATCTCCTGTTTGGATAGTGTATGAGTGTCTTTTCTCAAAAACATTTCGAGCAAGGAATGCTGCATAGGAGTAAGGTGTATCTGTTCGCCCGATTGCGTCATGAACTTATCGTTATTGTATACTATGCCACCATACGACAGACCTTGCACTATCAGCTCTGGTCTATTCCTCCTGACGTACCACAGACTGCCCAATAGCCACAGCATTCCAACCATGAGAAGAGAACCCGAAGCCTTCTGGTCAGACATCATGAATGTAGTGGCAAAGCTACAGTTAGCCTCAGCCACAAGCTTTGTCTCCAGGCGTCCATTCCTACGCACAGTATACATGGCAATACCTGCCGTATCTTTCAATTCGGCAATGGTCAGGCAGTTGCGATAGCAACGTATTGTATCTGTAGTGACCACATTGTCAGGCATCTTCGCAAGCACTTGCTCCAATGCACGATTAACGTCCTGCGCTATCAAGCCTTTAGTTCTGTGATAGCTATTGATGCCTGTGCACAAAGCACAAAGCATAAGAAAGCAGAATACTATGTATGGAAGTATCTTCATAATATCGTCATCAGTTTAAACCTGTTCAGAACAACTCAGAATGCGAACCGAAACGAGAGAGTATTATGATTTCTTCTCCATCGGACGACTGTTCAATCCAAATTAAGAGAGAATCGTTTTCAACATGACATTCCAAGGCTCCCTTGTAGTTGCCACTCAAAACGTGCGGTCGTTTTTCTTTAGGTATAGGTTGACCCTTAGCCAACAATTCAACGACCTTAAAAAGTTCCATAAGTGTTTTAGGATTGTTTTGGTATCTTTTTAGATCTTTCTTGAATTTTGTTGTTCGCCTAATCTTCTTCATTTCCGAATATTGAGTTTACGAATGCATCATAACAGCTCACGTCAACGGCTTTTGTATGACCATGACGCGCCTCTTCAATAGCAGCCAAAGTTTCTTCATTCGGTTTTGCAGCAGAATTGCCAAGCGCATTTATGAGAATACATTCCACATAATTGTTGAGACTTCTATTTGCTTGTTTTGCTTGTTCCTTCAAAGCAGAAAGCACATCAGCCGGCAATCTGAAAGAAGTTGAAATTCTCAATGATTTTGTTTCCATAATCTTTCGTTTTTTTGATATATACAAATACAATACATTGCAATGCTAATGTAATACATTGTAATGCAAATATAGTGGAATAAAATGGAATGAAGTCATAAATCACACATTTTAACGTTCTCGCAATATACATCAAAGATCGCACAAGTTGCAACATTATAGTCGCCCTTAATTCCGCAACATAATTGATAGATGTTTTTATAAGTTCCTGGGCAACAAAA
>OKRS01002235.1_pt1 | contig 11388 bp, 7 predicted proteins | sample 1601191 | NCBI WGS metagenome assembly OKRS01 (sample SAMEA3541509, study PRJEB24748) | human gut metagenome | biome: human gut; feature: human-associated habitat; material: faeces | place: China | collected 2012 | reverse complement strand
TCTCGCCTGCCAGCAGACCGGCCACCCAAGCCACTTCCATGCTGTGGGTCAGGGCATTCTGGCCAAAGCTGGTGCGGTACTTCAGCCGACCGATCAGCTTGATCAGGTCGGGGTGCAGGCCGTGGATGCCCAGCTCCATCACCGCACGCTCGCCCTCGCGCTTCATCTGCAGTTCCAGATCGTGGCGGCACTTTTCCACCGTCTCCTCGATGCGGGCAGGGTGGATACGGCCATCGCCGATCAGGCGCTCCAGCGTCATGCGGGCCACCTCGCGGCGGGTCTGGTCGAAGGAGGACAGGGTGATGGCCTCCGGGGTATCATCGATGATCAGATCCACGCCGGTAGCGGTCTCCAGTGCGCGGATGTTGCGGCCCTCGCGGCCAATGATGCGGCCCTTCATCTCATCGCTGGGCAGCGGCACCACGCTGACGGTGGTCTCGCTGCAATGGTCGGCAGCGCAGCGGCTGACGGCCTGTCCGATGAGGTTGCGGGCGATGTTATCGCAGTTTTCCTTCAGGTCGGTCTCGTAGGCGGCAACGCGCACGGCCTTTTCGTGGGTCAGCTCCTCGTCCACCTTGTGCAGCAGCACCTCGCGGGCGTCCTCCTGGCTCAAACCGGCCAGCGTTTCCAGACGCTCCATCTCCTTGGTGCGCAGAGCGTCGATCTCTGCCAGACGCTCCTCGGCCTCGGCAGCGCGCTTTTTCAGCTCTTCTTCCTTCTTTTCCAGCGCCTCGGTCTTGCGGTCCAGCGCTGTCTCCTTCTGGTCGATGCGGTTCTCCTGACGGCTGATCTCCGCACGGCGCTGCTTGATCTCCTTGTCGGCCTCTGCCTTCTGGGCATCGACCTCGGCTTTCAGACGGAAAGCCTCGTCCTTTGCTTCCAGAACCGCTTCCTTGCGCTTCTGGTCGGCGGTCTTGATCGCCTCGTTCACCAGCCGGGTAGCCTCGGCCTCGGCGCTGCCGATCTGGGCTTCGGCAGTCTTTTTACGGTTGTTGTAACCAATAAAATAGCCCGCAGCCACGCCGACAACAGCAACGATCAAGGCCACGATCACTCCGATCGCGGTCATTGCGTTCACTCTCCTTTGTTTCAATTCAATGCAAAATTAAAAGCAGGAGACGCTGCGCAGCAGGACACGGGCAATGATATAGAAAGAGCTTTCAATGCAAAAAGTGACACCAAAACCATACGCACCACCCAAAACCGGCGGCACGGGCAAAAGCATACGGCTTTTCTCTTTACGGTTCCATTTTATATCAAACAGGCACGCTTTGCCTGAAACGGGTACAGGGTCACACTGAAACCTGCGTACAGCGTCTTTGATTCCATACTACTAAATATAGTACGAAACATTTGCCCGCTTGTCAAGAGGAAAACCCTGCCCGCAGAACATTTTGTGCAGAAAAACAAAAATAAGATGACTGAGAGGGTTCTCTCCTTCAAACCAAAAGGGCTGCCCCGGAGAACGGAGCAGCCCTTCTGGTTTATGATGAGAAGAAGAAAATGAAGGAGATGTCTTATTATTTGGCGGCTTTTTCGCCCTCCGGGAAGATGATCTTATTCACAAAGAAGAAGATGACCATGGAGATGCCGCCGTTGAGCACGGTGGTGCCGATGTTGTAGATGAAGTCCGGTACCAGCAGGCCTGCTACCGCCACCCAGATGCAGTTGATGGAGTTGACGATGCAGGTGATGACACAGAACGCCAGCACATACCAGCCGATCTGTTTTGCCAGATTGCCCTTGCTGCGGAACACAAAATTGCGCTGGATGGGGAAGTTGATGCACTCGCCGATGACCATGGCGATCATGTAGGCGCAGAAGTAGGGCAGACCGCCGTGGGCGGCATCGTAGCCGAGGATGTTCCATTTGAAGGTCTCGCCGAACAGGGTAATGTCGATGCCCGGCCAGCCGAAATCCACCACCGGCAGGCTGGCAAAGGCCTTGGGCAGAAATTGCAGCAGCAGGTACTTGAACACCGTGATGAGGTTGGACACGATGACGAACAGGCCGCCCTCGCGCACCCACTTGGCAGCGGCGGGGTGCTTTGCCGCGAAGTTATTCCAGAAATTCATAGCCTGCTTCCTTTCAGCTGTTTTTCAAGCGCTCTTCCATGCGGCTGTTCAGCACGAGGTTCTTCACGGCCTCCACGATCACCCGCACAAGACCGATGATCCAGAAGCCCTGCAGCTCCATCACGATGCCGTCCACCATGCCCATGCTGATGGCGCCGTTGGTCATTTTGGCCAGCGCACGCAGGGGCATATTGTACTGGAACAGGATGTTCAGGTCGGGCTTGCCCTTTTTAATGCTGCGGCGCAGCAGGGTGCCCAGCACGGCAGCCGCCAGCCAGCCGATGGGGCTGCGTCCGTGCCCCATCTCGCCCAGCGTCATGTTGCGGTCGATGTGCACCTTGTTCTCCGGGATGGGACGGCCAAGCAGCGCCTCAAACTCCGCGTCCGGCACGTTCTGCACCTGTGCGGTGCGGTAATGCTCCAGATTTTTGCCCGCATAGGGGTCGGGTGCGCCGGTGCCCGCCACCGTGACAGCGGCAGTCAGACGGATATCGGCGCTGGAAGCGCCCACCAGCAGCTGATAGCTGCCGCCCTCCACCTCCCAGCGGTCGGTCTTGACGTTCCAGTAGCGGAACGCCTTATCGTCCAGCGGGATGGTGACGGTCTTGCTCTCTCCGGCTTCCAGCTGCACCTTGGTAAAGCCCTTCAGCTCCTTGACGGGGCGGAAAACTTTTGCATCCGGCTTTGCCACATACAGCTGCACCACCTCGGCGCCTGCACAGCTGCCGGTGTTGGTGACAGTCAGGGTCACGCCGGTTTCGTCTGCCTTCAGGTCACTGTACGCAAAGCTGGTATAGCTCAGACCGTAGCCGAAGGGGAAGGCGGTGGGCACACCGGCGGTGTCGTAGTAGCGGTAGCCTACATACAGACCCTCGCGGTACTCCACAGTGGGGCCGTCGCCGCCGAAATGCGCCTTTGCGGGGGTGTCGGCGTAGCTGCGCGCCCAAGTCTCGGCCAGCTTACCGCAGGGGTTCTGCGCGCCGGTGAGCACCTCGACCAGTGCGCCCGCACCGGCCTGACCGCCCAAGCAGCCGTAGACCAGTGCCTTGCAGTCCTTGACCCAATCGCTTTCCAGCGAGGAGCCCGCACTCAGCAGCACCACCACGTTGGGGTTCGCCGCCGACACAGCGGCCAGCAGTTCCAGCTGGTTTTCTGCCAGCTTCATGTCGGCGCGGTCGATGCCCTCGCTCTCCTTGATCTCATCCAGACCCATGCACAGCAGCACCACATTGGCGTTCTTTGCCAGCAGCACCGCCTCGGCCTTCAGTGCCTCATCGGGCTTGCCCTGCCGGTCAAAGCCCTTGGCGTAGCCGACGCCGTTCAGGCCGCTTTCGGCAAGGCAGTCCAGAAAGGAATCCACCTTGATGGAGTTGACGGCGCTGGAGCCTGCACCCTGATAGCGGGGCGTCTGGGCAAAGTCGCCGATGACCGCCACCTTTTCCCCCTTTGCAAGGGGCAGCAGGCTGTTTTCGTTCTTCAGCAGCACGATGCTCTGGGCAGCAGCCCGGCGTGCCAGTGCGTGGTGGGCGTCGGCATCGAACTTGCCGGGTGCGGCGTCCACCGCCGCCTTGGTGGTAAACACCAGTTCCAGCAGCTCCTCCAGCCGGGCGTCCACGTTCGCTTCGGTGATCTTGCCGGTCTGCACCGCCTTCATCAGCTCGCGGATGGCGTCCCCGCCGGGGGCGGGCATTTCCAGCGTAGAGCCGTTCTTTACGCCGAGGGCGTGGTCGTTGCTGCCGCCCCAGTCGGTGACCACTGCGCCGTCAAAGCCCCAGTCCCTGCGCAGGATCTCCATGAGCAGGTGGGCGTTCTCGTTGGCGTAGGTGCCGTTGACAAGGTTATAGGCGGACATGATGGTCTTGGGCTGCGCCTCTTTGACCACCATCTCGAAGCCGGTCAGGTAAATTTCCCGCAGGGTGCGCTCGTCCACGATGGAATCCGAGGCCATACGGCGCAGCTCCTGACTGTTCACGGCAAAGTGTTTGGGACAGGCGGCAATGCCGTTTTTCTGGATGCCGCGGACGTAGGCCGCCGCCATCTTACCGGCAAGGTAGGGATCCTCCGAGAAATACTCGAAGTTGCGGCCGCACAGCGGGCTGCGCTTGATGTTCAGGCCGGGGCCCAGCAGCACCGACACGCCCTGTGCCGCTGCTTCTTCGCCCATGGCTGCGCCCACAGCCTCGCCAAGCTCCGGGTCCCAGCTGTTGGCCACGGTGGCCGAGGTGGGGAAGCAGGTGGCGGGCACACTGGGGTTCAGGCCCAGATGGTCGGCAGCGCCCGCCTGCTTGCGCACGCCGTTGGGGCCGTCCGACAGGGTAATGGCCGGGATGCCCTTGCCCGGCAGCGCCCGGGTGGTGAACACCGTGCCGCCGCTCAGCAGGGCGCATTTCTGTTCCAGAGACAAGCTCTTGATGATATCTGTGTGTTTCATGGGTCTCTCCTGACAATCAAAAAAGGGGGCGGGCGTTTGCCCGCCGCCCCCTATGGGTTTATGCTTTTACTTTTTTCTGCTTGCGGGGTTTGTAGTTTTCGGGATGAAGCTTTGCATCTTTGGTGCGGCGAACCATCAAGACGATGAGAGCGACGACCAGAACCCAAATCACAACGATTGCAGCATTAGCGGCGATTTTCCACGGAGAAGTGGACATCCGGAAAGTCGTTCCCGGAGCAGAATCCTGCGTGGCGTTAGAGTTTGCGAGAGCGTAGGAAATGTTGTGGATAGCATTGCGCATTGCCCAACGAGCGGTTGCGCTGTCGTAATCATTCAGATTCCACATTGCTGGCATGGACATGCAGAGATACGCATCAGAACCAGTACGGATGCAGAGGTCGCGGAGATTGTTGTCGCCCCAGATCCAGTAATCGGTGATAACCATGCCACGGAAGCCCCACTCTTTGCGCAGGACGTTGTTCAACAAGTTGTAGTTGCAAGTACCGAGGCAATCACCAACACTGTTCTGTGCGGGCATAATGCCAGTGGTTGCACGCATGACACGGGTAGCGGTAGTACCGTTTTCATCGGCAGTGTATTTGACCGTCATACGAGCTTCTTCAACGGCAATCTCAAAGGCTTTCATGTAGATATCGCGCATGGTCTGCTCGGTAGCCCATGTGGTGCAAAGCTGACTACGATTCGTTTCCGTATCATTCAGTGCAAAATGCTTCAGATAGCAGACCATGCCTTGGTCGCCAGCACCGGAAATGCAGGCGGCGGCAAGTTTGCCGGAAAGAATGGGGTCTTCGCTGTAATACTCAAACACACGGCCAGAGAAGGGAGAACGATGCAGATTGATTGCAGGGCAGTACCAGCCGTTCACGCCGTTTTGCAGGGACTCCTGACCGAATGCCGCGCCGACATTATACAGAAGGTCGACATTCCATGTGGCGGCAATGACAGGTGCGAAGGGGAAGGAAGAAGACTTCGACATATCATAGCCGTTGTCAGAACCCTGAACTTTCAGACCGTTTGCACCGTCTTCCTGAACGGTGGAAGGAATGCCAAGGGAAGAAATTGCACCCAGAGTATAAGCGGCACCAGTGTGATTAAGAAGGATGCTGTCCTTGTCGCCTTCCCAATCGATTTGGTCAAGATAGCTCTCCCATTTGGGGTCGTTGTAATCCAAGCCACGCATCGAAGAAAGGGTCAGACCATTTTTCTGATTGGAAGTAGGCTGATCTTCGTGATAGACCAGACTGCCTTCGACGTTGCCGAAAACGGGGTCGGTCTCAACCTCAAAAGTGGTGTCCTTGCCGAGTTTATCAATGAATTCGGCATTCAGGGACTTTGTGCGGCCTTCTGCCATCTTCGGCTGCGTGCCGGCCCAGTCTGCACGAGAAAGGATAATAGAGTTGCTGTTCATGTAGTCGCTGGAAGTCTGGAACTGGTTCGTTGCGGCGATGAATTCACCTTCCATTGCTTCGCCAGTCGGATTTCCGTCGTTATCGAGAGTAGACTGTGCGTCTTTATCACGATTGCGAATGTGAGCATCATCACTACCATCGTACCAAGTGGTATCGTTCAAAGTGGTAATGCGGGTATCCAAAACGTCATGGCTGTTGTTACGCAGGGTGATTTCGTAATCGCCAGCTTCCAGCATATAGCAGCCAATCGTTCCGTCAGGATTTGCATGAGTGTAGCAGTAAGAAGCCATGTCTTCTTTGGCAAAGCTCAGAGTGAGAGTCTGGGATTCACCGGGTGCAAGTTCTTTTGTTTTATCAAATGCAATGAGGTTTGCAACGGGCTTTTCAACCTTGTTCTCAATGTCAAGGTCGGTGTAAGGTGCGTTGTAATAAAGCTGAACGACATCTTTGCCAGAGTAGACAGAGCCGGTGTTCGTCACGGTAACATCAACAGAAATGGTGTCGCCGCTGTCATGATAGCCGGTAATGCTCTGTTCAAAAGTGGTATAGCTCAGGCCATATCCGAAGGGATAGCAGACAGCACCAGCAGTCACAACACCGCCGTTTTCATCCAGCTCGCCATATACAAAGTCATCGTCCATTACATCAGCAGTTTCATAGTAGCGATAGCCAACGTAAACGCCTTCCTGATAGTCGGTGAAATAGCGGGAACTCTCCTGTGCATTTCCGGAAAAAAAACCTTCAATCATGACAGGAGCGTTATCATAAGAAAAAGAACCGATATTCTGATAGGAAGGGTCTTTCGTGAAATCACTGGGGTAAATGTCGACAGTACGTCCAGAAGGGACGGTGCTGCCGTCCATGATTCCAGCCAGCTCTGCGAAACCGCGTTCGCCGGGATGACCGACCCACAGAATTGCATCGGCTTCATATTCACCACTCTGGATGGGAGTCAGTTCCATCGGTGCGGAAGATACCAGAACAACAATGACACTGCCACATTTTTCTTTTGCGATTTTGATAGCTTCTTTTTCGTTGGAACTTAAAGCGAGATAATGCGGAGTACCGTCGGTGTAAGCATCATATTTCTTGTCGCTGCCTTCCTGTCCTGCACGAGTGATAAAAACGATGCCTGTTGTGCCGGAGACATCATCCATCCCATCATAAATAGAGGGGGCGTACTCGTACAGAAAACTGTTGCCGCCCAGCAGTCCGGACTCGCCTGCGGAGAAAGTGCCCTCGGCTTCGGTCAAAGCTTTCGGATCGGGGGATGCCTTCATCTTATCCACAGCGGCATTGTTCAAGGTGTAGACAGAAGAAAGAGCCTGCTCAGGACTTACGGGGTCAACGACCCACTTTGCAGAACCGCCACTGGTGAGCTGTCCATAAATTGGGTCAAGATAAGCACGGCCAAACGGAGTGACCGTACTGCCATCAGCAAGCGGAAGAATGCCGTTGTTTTTCAGCAGGACAGTGCCTTCCTGCATGACCTGTGCGGCTACTTCATAAGCGGCTTCGGTGGATTCTTTGTTATTTTGATATTTAACGTCGTAATAGGATGTATCCCAAGATTCTGTACCGTTGGGAGATTCTTTTACAAGATGACCTTTTCCGAGGTAGGTGTCAAGCGTAGAAGCAAGCATGTTGCTTGCAATCATCAGCGCGACATTGATGATAATGAGAAGTGCAACGACGAACGATAAAATTCGACAGAATTTTTGATTGTTCATCTTTAATTTTTTTTGCTCCATGATATCTCCTTCTAATATTCTCGTATTAGAACAGTTTGCGCATACTGTCTTTATATACATTCATTTTATCATAGAAGTATCCGTCTGCGTCATTTTCTGCGTAAATTGTCATTTCCAGAACATAATCTGCAAAAATTACAATTTGTTTTCAAATTTTATTGTGCTTGTGCACAAACAAAGCCCCTGCTTCTTTGTGCACCCTGCCAGACAGCAAAAAACGGCAGGGGACACCTGCCGTAAAATATTTATTTATCTTTGGACAGCGGAAATAAGATCCGCAGGGTGCACCAGTTGTTTTCCCAGTGCATCGTCATGCTGCCGCCGTGCTGCTGCGCAGTGGTGCGGACGCTTTTCAGGTCTGACCCCTGCTGCGGCAGACCGTCCGCATCCAGTGCCGGGGCAGTCTCTGTATAGTGCTCGAACCGCAGCATGGCAAAGCCACCCTGACTGTACACCGCCACCTTGATGAGCCGCTTTTCGGGGTCCGGCTCGGCGCGCACGGCGGCAATGGCGTTGTCCAGCGCCACGCCCACAATGGTGCACAGCTCCCGGATGGTGAGAAAGCCCAGCATCCTGCCGTCCGCTACGCTGGTGATGGTGATATTCTCCTGCTGGCATTCCATGGTCTTGGCGGTGAGCAGGGTATCCAGCACCGGGTTGCCGGTCTTGTTCTCGGCCTCGTACTGGCGGATGTTCTGCTCTATGGCGGCAATGGCGGCGTTCTGCTTGGTCTGGTCCTGCTCCTCCCGGATGCGGGCAAGCTGGACTTTCAGTTCATGGTACCGCCGGTTGATGAGGTTGATGCCCTCCTTGCTGCGCTTGTACTGCTCGTACTGGCGGTGCAGTACCTCGTCCATGGCGGCAAGCTCGCTGTGCAAAGCGTTCTCCTGCAGCTGCTCGTGCTGCACAGATAAGATCAGCACGCCGGAAAAATCCACCAGAGTACGGATGGAAAAAATGCTCATGTTGATCTCGCTGCCGGGCAGAAAGCCCAGATTGCTCACCGCAAAGGCAGTCAGCGCCAGCATGACCGCCGTCAGGGCGGCGCTGCCGCCGATCTGTAAGTGCCCGGCGGGCTGGGGACGGCGGTGCTGCAGATAGCACATGATGCCGAACAGCGTCCCATACACCAGCGCCAGCAGCAGCAAAGAAAGGGGCTCCCGTGGGCCGCGGGCGGGCCAGAGGGCGCAGTGCAGCTGCCACTCCACGCTGGCGGCAAGCTCTGCCAGAATAAACGCCCGGGCGCAGTGATACCCGGCTTCCAGCAGGGTGATGTTCCACACACCCCATAAATATAAGTAGGAAAGCCCGATGGCCGTTGTCATGCAGGGGATCCAGAGCCCGCCGGGCACATTGCCCGTCAGCCCCAGAAAGGCCGACAGCACCGCCGCCCACAGCAGGGTGATACCCCCGGTGACCACCTTGGAAAAGCGGGGCATCAGTGCCGGTGTGACCAGCAATACCGCCAGACACTCGGCAAGGGCGGTGTACAGCCGGGGGATATCCGGCAGCGCGGTCATGAGCCTTCACCTCCGATGTAATCGGTCAACGCGGCAAGGAAAGCCTTACGCTTGGGGCGGCTGACCTGCAGCTCGCAGGGGCCCACCTGTACGGTGCTCTGCCGCAGCTCCCGCACCTGTGCCAGATTGACAAGGTAGCCGCTGTTGCAGCGGGCAAAGGGGCAGTCTGCCAGCTTTTCCTCAAAGGCCTTGAGGGCGCCGGGGGCGGAAAAATCGCCCTCATCGGTATAAAAATGCACCCGGTGCCCCTCGCTTTCCAGATAATAGATGCTTGCGGTGTCCAGGCGGCGCAGCCCGCCCTCCACCGGCACGGTCAGGTAGTGCTTTGCCCGCTTTTCCAGCCGGGCAACCGCCTTGAGCAGCTGCTGCGAAAAGGCAAAGTAGGGCACCGGCTTCAGCACATAGTCCAGCGCTCCCACCGAGTAGCCCCGGATGGCGTACTGCGCCATATTTGTGATGAAGATCAGGATCACCTCGGCATCCATCTGCCGGATGCGCTCTGCCGTGGTCATGCCGTCCAGATGCTTCATCTCCACATCCAGAAAAATAATATCGTAGACCGCGCGGTAATCCTCCAGAATGTCCACCCCGTCCGCAAAGACCGTCACTTCAAACTCTGTCCCGTACTGCCGGGTATACCGCCGGACATACTCCTGCAATACCCCCTGTACCTCCGCGTCGTCCTCTACGATCGCCACCCGGATCATGACCGCACCTCCCTTACCACACCTTTGTGGAACTGTTACGGCTCTATTATAGCGCAATCCCGTCCGGTTTGCCAAGGGGCACTCCGCAACAAAGGGCAGGGCAGCCCACAGCTGACACCGTGGACGTCAACCCCTACCAGCTGGGCATGGAAGCCGCCAGCCAGACCATCAACCACATCGAGAACCCGAACCTTCTGGCCACAAAGATCATCGTGCCGCACAAGCTCATCCCCCGGGAGAGCTGCTGCCCGCCGGAGGAGCAGCGCTAGGAAGTGCTTTTTCAGCAAGACAGTGTCCGCTTCCGGGAGCTGCCGCGCAGCGCTTGCTATCCTGCCCCCAGAGTAGACAGCGTAAAAAACGCTGCATCCTCCGGGGGTATTTTTATGCCCCAATAGGCACAAAAGAATGCCCGCCCACCTGTGGAAAGCCATGGTGGGCGGGCATTCTGCGTTTTATTGTTCGTGCCGCTGTAAAAGCATTCAGAGGGCGGTGGGCTGGGGTACCAGCCGGAAGAGCATTACGGGCAGCTCGCTGTTTGCAAAATCCAGCGTAAGGATGATCGTTCCGCGCTCTGTTTCAAAAGGCATCTCCGTCTGCGTGCCGTCCGGGGCAATGCGCACAAGCGTTTTGCCTTCCAGCAATCCGGCGGGCAGCGCGAGCCTTACCCGACCGGTGGGCTGCGTCAGGCTGCCGGCAGTCTCAAATGCCACACTCAGGTATTCCCCGTTCGTCCGTGCGGTCACATCCTCCGCAGAAAGACTGCCGCTGAGCGGCCACGCCGTTGCGGCGTCGATCTTTTCCAGCTGCGCGGCGTTTTCTGCCTGCCCGCACACGGGGCAGAAGGTCAGCGTTTCGCCTTCCGCAGTGCGGAAAGTAAACTTCCGGCAATCCGTGCTGCCAGTGTGCGCGCAGCCCTGCCGCAGACAATCGGCGCTCTGAGAGCCGGTTCCGTTCGGAGACCATGCACCGAACTGGTGTCCCAGCTTATCGGTCGGGTCTGCGGTGTAGCTGTCTTTGCAGCGGGAGCAGGTAAAAACAGTATAGCCGTCTGTTTCACAGGTAGGCTCTACGGTAACAGCCTGATAATCATGATTCAGCGCGGGCAGCTCCGCATAGGTGGTATGGTCGCAGCGGGAGCAGGTTTTGTAAGCATCCCAGCCGATTTCCGTACAGGTGGGGGCTTTTGCTTCGTGCTGCACCAGAGCATGATTCAGTGCGGGCAGCTCCGCATAGGTGGTATAGTCACAACGGGAACAGGTTTCGTAAGCGTTCCAGCCCTTTTCCGTACAGGTGGGAGCTTGCGCTTCGTGCTGCACCAGAGCATGATTCAGTGCGGGCAGCTCCGCATAGGTGGTATAGTCACAACGGGAACAGGTTTCGTAAGCGTTCCAGCCCTTTTCCGTACAGGTGGGAGCTTGCGCTTCGTGCTGCACCAGAGCATGATTCAGTGCGGGCAGCTCCGCATAGGTGGTAT
>OKRS01002232.1_pt1 | contig 11406 bp, 7 predicted proteins | sample 1601191 | NCBI WGS metagenome assembly OKRS01 (sample SAMEA3541509, study PRJEB24748) | human gut metagenome | biome: human gut; feature: human-associated habitat; material: faeces | place: China | collected 2012 | reverse complement strand
AGTATGCCAACCTTACTCCGTTCAAGCAGAACCGTGGTGCCAATGGTTTGCCTCGAGAGTTGAAGCTTTACGAGAAGAATGGCAAGTATTATGTTTCTGAGAATGTAGCTCCTGAAGTATATGCTTTGAGAAAGGAAACCAAGGATTTGGCTGATGCTTCTGTTGCCGATGATAAGGATCTGAAGGGTGTTGCTGCCAATATGAATGGTGCTTTCGAAATCGAGGCCGATGTAACTCCAGATGCCAACGGCATTGCCGGTATTGAGATTTCAAACAACAAGCGTGAGCGCACCCTGATTTATTTCGATATGAAGCAGGGCAAGGTGGTTATGGATAGAACAGAGAGCGGTTTGACCGATTTCGGCAAGCAGGCAGTTCCTCACGATATCGAGTTGGCTTGGGACAAGCAGCGTGCAGCTGAAGGCAAGGAGCCTGCCCGCATCGCTAATTCCATCAACTACAAGAACGATTTTGCCCTGGCTACCTGGGCTCCATTGAGTCTTTGCGAGGATGGCAAGAAGACTTATCATGTTGATATCTTTGTAGATAAGTCATCTGTAGAGCTCTTCGTAGATGGTGGTCGCATCGCCATGACCAACCTCGTATTCCCTGTAGCTCCATACGAGAATGTGAAGCTCTATACCCAGGATGGCAAGGCTGAATTTAAGAACATGAAGGTTTACAAGCTTGGTTTGTAATAGTTATGAATAAGTCATCTAAATTATCGCTCATCCCGGTGATGCTCTGTTTCTTCGCCATGGGATTCGTAGATTTGGTAGGTATCGCCTCTAACTACGTTAAAGAAGATCTTAACCTTAACGATGCTACAGCCAATCTGTTTCCATCTTTAGTATTCTTCTGGTTCTTGATATTCTCTGTGCCTACAGGTATATTGATGAATAAGATAGGTAGAAAGAAAACGGTACTTTTATCATTGGTAGTTACCGTAGTTTCACTACTTTTGCCTATCTTTGACGAAAGTTTCGGTGTGATGCTCGCATCATTCTCGCTCTTGGGTATCGGCAACGCCTTGATGCAGACTTCGCTAAATCCTTTGGTTTCTGTGGTTACATCAGGCAAGCACCTTGCTTCAACCCTTACCTTCGGACAGTTTGTTAAGGCTATCGCCTCGTTTATGGCTCCATATATCGCTATGTGGGGAGCTGTAGCAAGCATACCAACTTTCGGACTTGGCTGGCGCGTGCTGTTCCCTATATATATGATAATAGGTGTGGTAGCCACCTTACTTTTGGCAAGTACACCTATCGAAGAAGAGAAGGATGGTGGTAGCGCCTCTGGATTTAGCGATTGTTTCAAGTTGCTCGGCAAACCTATCGTGCTGCTTTCCTTCATCGGTATCATGTGCCATGTGGGTATAGATGTTGGTACCAACACCACAGCACCAAAGCTCTTGATAGAACGTTTGGGATGGAGCTTGAATGAGGCTGCCTTTGCAACCTCGCTCTATTTCATATTCCGTACCATCGGATGTTTCACTGGTTCTTTCTTCCTTCGCATTATGAAGTCGCGCACATTCTTTACTATCAGCATTGTGATGATGGCTTTGAGTATGGTTGTAATGTTCTTTGGCAACAGCACATTTATGCTCTATATAGCAATTGCCTTGGTGGGATATGGCAATTCAAATGTGTTCTCAATAATCTTCTCGCAAGCTTTGTTAGCTTTGCCTGAAAAGAAGAACGAGGTTAGTGGACTCATGATAATGGGACTCTTTGGTGGAACCGTTTTCCCATTGCTTATGGGCTTTGCCAGCGATGCTATCGGTCAGATGGGTGCAGTATTGGTAATGGCAGTAGGTGTGGTATACTTGTTTACATACATCGGAAAGGTTAAAATGTAATTTATAACCAACAATTCGACAACTAATAATTAAAGACGACTATGAATACAGACTTGAAAAAGAAATATTGCGTAGGCTTGGGTGAAATATTGTTTGATGTATTCCCAACAGGTTCTCAACTTGGTGGTGCTCCTGCCAACTTCGCTTACCACGCTGGTCAGCATGGATTGCTCTCTGTAGCTGTTAGTGCTGTAGGCAACGATGCCTTTGGCGAAGAGGCTCTTCGCCAGCTCGACGAGAAGGGATTGAAGCACATTATGCCAAAGGTTAATTGTCCTACAGGCACCGTTCAGGTGAAACTCGACAGCGATGGCGTACCTACATATGATATCAAGACCGATGTGGCATGGGACAACATTCCTTTCTCTACCGATGTTAAGGAGATAGCAGCTTATACAGGTGCTGTATGTTGGGGCTCGTTGGCTCAGCGTAACGAGGTTAGCCGCAACACCATCTATCAGTTCCTTGACCATACTCCAGAGGATTGCCTAAAAATCTTCGACATCAACCTACGTCAGAATTTCTATACCAAGGAGATTATCTGCGAAAGCTTGAAGCGTTGTAATGTGCTGAAGATTAACGACGAGGAACTCATTACCATAGGTCGCCTCTTTGGTTATCCTGGTTTGGATATCGAAAACAAGTGTTGGCTCATCTTGGGTAAATACAATCTCGATATGCTTGTATTGACATGCGGAGTAAATGGTAGCTATGTATTTGCTCCAGGTAGCAAGTCGTTCCAAGAAACTCCAAAGGTTGAGGTTGCCGATACTGTTGGTGCTGGCGACTCGTTCACAGGCACCTTCTGCGCTTGCATCCTCAAGGGTATGATCATAGCTGAGGCTCATAAGCGTGCAGTAGAAGTCAGCGCCTATGTCTGCACCCAGCATGGTGCAATGCCAGCTCTGCCTCCAGAGTTGATATAATTATTTGCCGAACAGGCAAACAATAGATTGAACGTATAAACACTTTAAGCCCTCGCTTTGTATCCTCTTTAAGGAGATTCAAAGCGAGGGCTTTCGCTTGTTTATATGTTTTGCAAGAATTCACCCAGATGCACATGTTTAATGCCATCTACAGAACTTCCGCTTGTCCATTCGTCAAGACTAACCACATACTTTGGATAGTTGTTGCGAATAGCTTGTAGATTACCAAATTCTCGTTCTCTTGTTTTTTCATCAGCCATAAGATACGAAGATTGTATGTATACCACCTCGTCACTCTTACGAGCAACGAAGTCAATTTCCTTTCCTCCTGTTTGTTGCCCTGTGAATACTTCGTAGTGTTTTTGTGATAGATGTAAGAAAATAGCATTCTCCATCAGTTTATGAATATCTTTTTGCATAGTGAAGCCGAAATGGCAATTTCGTAGTCCTAAATCTTCGAAATAGTATTTGTCGCCAATCTCGAAAGTTTTAAGTCCATTAACATCTATTCTTCTCACTTTGTTGATAAGGTAAGCATTCTGTAGGGCTTTTAGATAATTGATTACCTGGATAGGAGAAATGTTGACATGTTGTGATTTCAGATAGCGGCTAATGTTGTTTGAAGAGAATAGATTACCTACGTTATCTGCGGTATAGATAGCTAAAGTCTCAAGAAAATCAACATTTCTGATGCCTTCGCGCTTTACTACATCTTTGAGTATGATGGTGGAATACACATTGCGTAGATATTCAAAAATTATCTCTTGCTCTAATGGCAAATTACACAAATATGGTAGTCCACCAAAGGTTAGATAATTTCGTAAGCTCTGTGTTGAGGCTTCTTGCTTATGAAAAACCAAGAATTCGTTGTATGTAAGGCTGTGGATATGAAATTCTATATACCTACCCGATAGATATGTAGACAATTCGCTCGATAGCATTGTGGCATTGCTGCCCGTGATAAATATATCGCAGGCATCTTGAGCTTGCAAACTACGCAAAGTGTTCTCAAAACCTGTAATGTCTTGCACTTCATCTATAAATAGATAGTTCGCAACTCCATCTTTTAATCGTGAAGATATATATTGTGATAGGTTTTCATGATTACGAATCAAGGCAAATTCTTCTAACTCTTTGTTGATGCTAATGATATTACTATTAGGCTCCGTGGCTTCAATATGTGCTTGAATTTGTCTGAGTATACAGCTTTTGCCCACTCGGCGTTGACCAGTGAGCACCTTTATGATGTTTTTGTTTATAAATGGAGATATACGTTCTATGTAGTTAGGACGGTTGATAAGTTGTATCATAAGGCGGTTTTTATAAGTTATACTTAAAACTTTCTGCAAATATAGCGATTTTGTTAATCATAACTTATAAATCCATACGAAAAGTACTTTTTATTAGTTATGATTAACAAAAATATAGATGATATCTACTATTTATATGGATATTAAGTATGTGCTGAAATAAAAAAGCAAGTTAGTTTCTGTGAGTGATGTCAGAAGCTAACTTGCTTTTTACGATTATTGCAGTCTACAATATCATGTAGACATTGTTGTTATTTCACTACCATCTTGCGACTTGTGCCATCAGAATACTTCACGATGTAAATGCCGCCACGCTGTGGAGCCTGCACTTTAGCACCACCAAGTGTGTAGGTGGCAACAGCGTGAGCCGATGTGGTGGTGTTGATGCCACGGTTGTTGATAGCTGTTGATGTTGTTGCGTAAGAGATTACAGGAGCTATAGCCATAGACAGAGGGTCGTCGGAATTCTCGTACCACTTATATTCGCCTGTAGGCTGATAGTTGGCATCCTCTTCTGCAAGATAGTGCCATGTGGTGGTCTTCTCGCCAGGGTTTCTGCGGTGGCAGAATATTGAGATATCGTCGGCAGTATATGGCGATTCCTCCATAGTGCCGTTAGGGAATGGACCAATAACGATGAAGAATGGAGTACCCTTCTTCAGTTCCACAGTCTTGTCGAAATGGAAGATTGTGGCAAGATAGTCGTCATCGCTATACTGCAATTCGCCAGCCTTCTTGGTTGCTGTTGCCATCACCTCGCCTGGTTCACCATTCTCAGCCACGGCATTCATTGTCATGGTGATTTCTTTCTCTGGGTCGATGGTGCCTACAGAAGCAAAGAATACGCTCACGCTATCTACTGTAGCATCAGCGAGAGGAGCCTTGTAGAGTTCGGCAAACTTCTCCATGCCAAGCCAGTTGGAACCTCCATAGTAGCCATAGTAGCCAAGGTTCACCTGTTTTAGATCTTTATTTTCGTCGAGACTGATGTTCCAAACATTCTGTGCACCACCAGCCTGAATAGCCCATTGCAGAATGTCGTTGGTCTGTCCAGCATCGTTCTTTGCAGTAAGACCCACGCTCACGGTTCCTGCCTTGGTATAGGTAACGGTAGGATTCTGCTCGTTGCTCTCGGTCTTATCGGTATTCTGGAATACCCACTTCCATTCTGTAGGGTTGCCTTCTGAAAGGTCGCGGAATGTTACAGGCACGTCGAGTGGAATGAAGGTGCCTACGTATGGCGACTCATAGCCTTCTTCTGGCAATCCAATCTTGGCAGTAGGAGCCTTCTTAGTAACCACTACAAAGTTGGTGCGCTCTACCTTGTTGCTCTCTTCGCCACGCTTGATGGTGAGCGAAACGTTGTATGTGCCAGCCTTGCTGTATCTTACTACAGGATTTTCTTCTGTCGAAGTCTCGGTATCAGCACCTGGGAATGCCCATTCGTAAGCCTTAGGCTCGCCTTCTGAAAGGTTCTTGAATGCAATTTCTTCGCCCTCGAAGATATGGATGGCGTCCTTAGCTGTAGGGTCGTCTTGTACAAGGCGGAAGCCATCTATGGCAAGGTCTTCGCCTCCGAAAGGATAGTCGAACGAGAATGTAACCTTTTTGCCTGCGTATGCTGCAAGGTCGAACGAGAACTTGTTCCAGTTAGCAGCATTGTATGCTGTTTCCTGTGCCCAGCTGAAAGCATCGAGCAGAGTCTCGCTCTGGTTAGTTTCTACATTGGTGATGTTGAAAGTCCATTTACCATAAATCAAGAAGTATGGCGCGAAGTAAGCATAGAACTCTACCTTGCTTCCTTCTTTCACGGTAAGCTCAGGACTTGCGAGCTGAGTGGTTCCGCTACCGCCCTCGTGGCTAACGAAAGCTGAATATTTGTCGTTGGCATTGATAGACTTGAACTTCTTGTCGCTCAATTGCCAACCTTTGCCTACTGTCCAGTCTTTCACCTCTTCTTGTGAGTCAAACTCCTGGTCGTAGTAAGCCACGGAAGCACGGTCGGTAGTGAAGTCGGCTTTTAATGGTAGGTTGATGGTATATTCTGCCGATATCACTTCGCTATTTACGTTGTAGCCACGAGTCATCACATATAGTGTGCACGACTTGTCGATGGTGATTGTAGCCTCATGACCTTCTACAACTATGCTCTGTGTGTTGTCGCTCTCTTCAAACTCCTCAGCGCTCTTGGCGTTGGTTGAATACCAGATGGTTACAGCATTCTCGTCGTCGGTAGTAATCTTCACTTCTACAGGTTCTGAGAATGTGCCACCAAGAGGTGTCACCTCAGGAGTCTTTAGCGGAGTGCGAGCCTTTACGTATACTGTAAGGGTGTCGGTAAGAGGATAATAGGTGTCGTCGCCAGCAAAGGTAGCGGTGATGATAGCCTTTGAATCTTCCTTAACGTAGGATGAAGACAAAGCACCATATTTGTCTACCGAGCATACCATCCAGTTAGACGACTTATAGGTGATTGGCGACAGCTTGTTAGGATTCAGCAAGTCGGAATATCCTTCGTCGCCCGAAAGCAGAGTAATCTCTTTTTCGTTGAATTTAATCTGTGGATTTTTGCGTATCACGTAGTTAGCCTCTGCCACTTCGCTCAGTTCTTCGCCTTTGGCAACGATAGCCTTCAGGGTTGTGGTCTCGGCAATGTCGATAGGTTCGGTATAAGCCTTGCGAGTGCCGTCGGCAAGGCGTGGGTTACTACCATCGGTAGTATAATATATGGTGTAGGTGCCAGCATCCAAACCTTCGGCAGCAATAGCCACCTGTTGAGCTTTGTCGTAGGTGCCTGCCTCAGGAGTAAATACAGGAGCAGGAACGCCAGATGTAGCAACCTCGTAGTCAACCACCACCTTATATATATACAGAGGTCCCTTCTTTTCGCTCGTTTGGTTGAGCTTTATCTCGAGTTTTCCCTCTTGCATATCGGCATCATCGATGGTGAATGCATATTCTGCGAGAGCGCTTGTGAGCGATGCTTTAGCATTGCTATTACAAAGATAGTCTTTGCCATTCACGGCAACAGCCACATCGCCAGCTTTTGCGTCATCTTGTACGCGGGCAGTAACCTTCACGTCCTTAATCTTTCCTGCAAAGCCCGTTGTCCAAAGAGTAGAGCTACTTGGAGCTTCCGACTTGCTACCGATATACTGTCCCATAGTTGAAGTATAGGCGTAGGTATAGGTGCCTTCCGACGAAATGTTCCATTGCACTCCGTTTAGTTCTGTGGTGTATACATCTTTCTCAACCTTGCTTGAGCCAAAGTTGTGGAAACCCTGTCCACCATCTTTCTTGCTTGTGTTCCACTCAAACGACCATGTTGTTGTGGCTGCCAGCCCTACGTAAGGTAATAGGGCGAGAAGAGTGGCAAATGTAAAGAGTAAACGTCTTTTCATAAGCTTTCTGATTTTAGTGTTGTTGTTATGTGGTAATTTTGTTAATTGCTGGGTAATGCTGCAAAGTTACATATTATTATTAAATAATCAGAATAAATAACAATATTTTTGCAGTGGTGGGTAAAAATATAGCAATATGATAGCTCTTTTTGTAAGGAGGGCGTTGGTGTAGCCAATTATGTTCCAAGTTTCGCCAAACTCTGTTCTGCTGCTTGCGTTTATTGTTTCGATTATAAAATCTCTTTGGAAATAAATGTAAGCGTATAATTATCCTTTTAATACCCAAACGATTACGATAAATGTACCAAATACACAAATAAAATTAAAAAAATCCAATAAAAGTTTGGACTTAAATAAACTTTTATATAACTTTGCCCCCAAATAACTATTCATTATGCCTTTATAGTGTAAATATACACATAGACATTCTACCTAATAACTTAATAAAAAAATTAATATAACTAACAATACTTAATTTATACCTAAATTATTAATTATGAAACATTACAAATTAATGATGGCTTCCCTGTTATTGGCTATAGGGGGGGGTAGTGCTGTTGCACAAACTTGGGAAGATTACACTTCCAAAATAACTAATCCTTCGTTTGAAGCAGATGAGGCAAAAGGGGATTTGAATAGTGGCTGGAACTCTACTAAAGGTTGGACGATAACACCTTCTTCAGCTCCTAAAAATTCTCAAGTGGGAATTGCAAATGCTAATACTACAATTCAAGGTATTGGCTCTACTTTTAAGCCTTCTGCAGGCGATAAATTCTTTTATTTGAGATGTAATTGGCAAAAGACTACAGAATTTAAAGTTTCTCAGAAACTTTCTGGAGAACTGCCAGTAGGTGTTTATAAACTAACATGTAAAGTTGCACCTTTTAGTAGTCAAGGTTCTGTAACTGACTATAAACTTTCTTTAGGAGACGGAACTACTACTGCAACAAACAAACTTTTGAACAAAGGATCAAAATGGAGAGAATGGTCTGTCGTTTTTTATAAATCTGATGCTTCTAAAGACTTAACTATTGAGGCTTATATGAAGCCAAATGCAGATGGTGGAGGTAATCATTATTGTATGCTTCTCGATGATTTTACTCTTTCTTATGAAAGTGTAAAAGATTATGCTAATATGTGCCTTAATGCAGATGAATACAAAAATATTAGTGGAGAAGAAAAAACATCTTTGCAAACAGCCATTAATACAGGTTCTGAAGAAGAAATATTTAAGGCTGTATCAACATTTACATCTGCAAAATCAGCTTATGATAATTATGCAGAAGAGGCTGCTGTTGCTGAAAAGTTTGGCTTGAAAGTTGAAGCTCCAGCTACTGCTGCTGCAGCTACAGAGGCATTGAAGACTCTTAATGTTGCAGAATATAATGCTGCAACAAATGACTATACTACAGCTATTAAACTTGGCGAATGGACAACTACTGGTGCAAGTAAGTTTAATAACGAACATTGGAGTGGAGAAACTCGCAGTTATTTAAATCAAACTGATGCAAATGGTCAGGGTTGGAACTCAAATAGCTGGACTATGACTTGTAAGCAGACTTTGACTTTGCCTGCTGGTGAATATGTTTTCAAGGCTGCAGGTCGTAAGTCAGAGGTTGCTTTTATGAAGCTTTCTGTAAAGAATGGTGAGACACTTATAGGTGAAGTTTCTAATTTCCCTAATGGTAATGTAGGCTTGGGTATTACTACTGATGGTAAGGCAAGCTTCGACTCTAATGATAAATTCACAAACCATAATAATGGAAGGGGATGGCAATGGCGTTTTGTTCCATTTACTTTGGATGTAGAAACAGAGATTACATTTGATATTGAAGCTGGAGCTGATGTAATACACAATTGGGCAAGTTTTGGCGACTATACAGTAATGGCAAAGCCTTCTGTTGCTGCAAGTATTGCAGCTTACAATCAAGCTGTTGATGATGCCAAAGCCGCTCTTGCCGTAGAAGTAAATAATGTTGTAACAGGTGAGGAACTTACTAATCTTAATGCAGCTCTAAGTGCAGATAAGGGCAAAACAAAGGAAACTATAGATGCTGCAACAAAAAAAATCCAAGAATGCACAACAGCTTTCACTGCTGCGCAACCTAAATATCAGGCTCTCGTAGATGCAAAGACACTTGAACAGGGAGAACTTGCTTATGCATCAAAGGATAAGTACACAGCATTCACTACATTAAAGGAGGCAACTGCTACAACTGCTACAGATGCAGAAACTAAGGCTAATGCTATTATCGCTGCTCGCCGTGCTTACGTAGAGAGCAATGGTATGGCAGAAGGTGTAAAGGGCGCTGTGGATTGTACATCTAAATTGCAGGTGACAGTTGCTGGTGAAAACATGCCTGGTGTTTCTTATGCAGAACTTAGTATAAATTCTGGTCAAGGTGCTACGGATTCTGAGGGAAATATGACGAATAAATATTATGATACAAATGGTACTTTTTGGGGTAGTGATAATTTGAAAGCTCAAATGACGCAAAACGCATCTGGCTTACAGTCTGGAAAATATCTTTTGACAGTAGCTGCTCGCGGCGAGGCTTCATTAAATAACCTTACATTGACAGCAGGCTCTAATTCTATTAATCTTCCTATTCAGACTCCTAATAATATATTTGGAAACAATTGGGATGATTATTTTATAGAAACTATAGTAGATAATAGTGGAAATCTAAATATAAAGATTGAAGGTAAGACAACTAAAAGCCATGCATGGTTTAGCTTCAACAACTTCCGTCTCGTTCGCCTTGGTGACCTCGATGCTGTAACTCTTGATGAAGCTGCTGACAATGTTATTGAGGCTAAGGAAGCTGCTAATGTTACTTTGAAGCGCAAATTTGTTGCTAACAAGTGGAACACATTGGTATTGCCATTCGCAGTTTCTGATGCAGACGTAAAGACTACATTCGGTGCTGATGCTAAGATTGTTGAATATAGCAACGCAGATGATGCAAACATCAACTTCACAACTTCTACAAAGGGTATCAAGGCTAATGTGCCAGTATTGATTATGCCAGCTGCTGTTAATGCTGAGAATACTTATACATTCAATAGCGTATCTATCGTAGTAGCTGATCCTAATCCTAAGGCTGATGGTACAAACTATAGCTTCGTAGGTAGCTACAAGCCTTACAATCTCGTTAACGACGACTACATGCTCTATGCGGACAAGTGGTGGAAGACAGAGGCTGGCGATTCATACAAGATCAAGGCTTTCCGTGCTTATATCAAGGCTAATACATCTGCAGCTGCTAAGCAGTTGAACCTCGTTATCGATGGTCAGACCACAGGTTTGAAGCTCAATACCGTAAATGGCAACATCGAGGGTGAAACCTACAATATCGCTGGTCAGCGTGTAGCTAATAGCTATAAGGGATTGGTAATCAAGAATGGTAAGAAAATCATTAAGAAGTAATAACAAATTTAAAGGCTAAAGAAAATGAAAAAATATATTGTTCCTACAATCACAGTAGAAAAGATAGAACTTACTAACTTGATGGCTGCATCTCCATCATTTAGTGCAGGTGAAGGTCTTCCTACTCTTGGTACCGGTAAGAAAGAATCTGCTGACTTAGAACAGCCTGGACATGAGGCTGAGGGCTACTCTAAGTCGTTTAATATTTGGGAATAATTCCTAAATGGAAATAATCCGTTAGGCTCACCACTTATATATAATAAGGTGGAGCCTAACGGTAAATATAAAAAATCGTGTGTACATCGTCTGTCGCAACATATTGTCGACAGCGTGTACACACGATTTGTTTGTTTATCGTTTTCTCTGTGATATCCGTGTGCTTAAAACTCTAGCTAATGGTGTGGCACACGGATCGCACAGATCGCACGGATTTTTAGGACCTCTGGTCCTTGTTGCTTGGGGATGAAACACGAAGCAC
>OKRS01002217.1_pt1 | contig 11445 bp, 6 predicted proteins | sample 1601191 | NCBI WGS metagenome assembly OKRS01 (sample SAMEA3541509, study PRJEB24748) | human gut metagenome | biome: human gut; feature: human-associated habitat; material: faeces | place: China | collected 2012 | reverse complement strand
GCCGATCACCGCGCCGAGGATACTCAGCACGATGCCGATGAAAAACGCATCCGCCCAGACCGGCGGCGTGATGCCGCGCAGGGCGTAGATCGCCTTCGCGCCCACACAGCCGAGAAAGCCGAGCAGCATCCCGAGATACGCGCCGCAGCGGCTCAGGCGGCGACTCCACACGCTGCCGAAAGCCACGAGACTCCACGCGCCCGCGATGACGGTGCCGCCGAAATACATGATGAGGAAGATCTGCGGTGGATTGAGGTAGGCGAGCGCGAGCACGACAAGACTGACCGCCAGCATCGCCCAGCGGGAGCGGGCGAGCTTTTTGCGGTCGCTTTCGGCCTCGGGCAGAATGTCGTTGACGACGGAAAACCCGATCAGCGACAAAAACGTCGACGCCGACGAGATGCCGGCGGCGCTGATGCCGATGAGCAGCAGCATGCCGATGACCGGCGGCAGCACGTGTGTGGCGGCCCAGATCATGGCCTCGCTGCCCGGAAGGCTGCCGTTGATGTTGCGCACGAACGCGGCGGAAAAGTACAGCGCGATCGTCACGACCATGACGCCCATGGACGACCACACGGATGAGCGCAGGACGACGTGCTCGTCCTTTGCCATGAGGTAGCGGCTCGTCTGCCATGGACTGATGGCCACAACGAGCGCCCAGACGATGCCGTAGGTCACCGCCCAGGCGGTGTTGCTCACGCCGTCAGGATAGAGGTAGTCCGGGTTTCCGGCCCAGGAGAGGATGCCGGGCATGGTGTCACTGCGGGCAAGCGCCTCGATGCCGGCGAACCAGCCGCCGCCCGCACGGATGAGAAACGGGACGGCGACGAGCGCGGCCGCGAGAAAGACGAGAAACATGATCGTGTCCGTCAGCAGCACGCCCGGCGAGCCGGAATAGATCGTGAAGGCGGTGAACGCCAGCCACACGATCACGGCGCACAGGCGGTAGTCATAGCCCGTGATGCTGCTCATGAGCGTGGCCACGCCCTGAATGGCGCTGAGCAGATATGCGCTCACGGACACGAGCAAAATCACGGCCGAGAGTCGGCGCAGATGCTTCGAGCAGAAGCGGCGGCCGAAATACTCCGGCAGCGTCGTCACCTCGCTCCGGCGGATGTACCGGCCGAAGAAGCCGGCACCGTAGATATAGCCCGTCGCCTGAATGACGCCGACGGTCACGATGCCGATGAAAAAGCCGGAGTAGACCTCGCCCGTGTCGCCGAGAAACGCGCCCGTTGAAAGAAACGACGCGATGAGCGACCCGACGATCAGCAGCGTTGGCGCGTTGCGGCCGGAGACGTAGTAGTCGTTCGTATCCTTGACCATGCGCCCCGCGGCGATGCCGACGGCGAAGAACACGACGAGCGCAGCGAGAATTCCCAGGAAATACAGATTCATTTTTTCCGCCCGTCCCCGCGTTTCGGGCCCGTCACGGCCCGGTAGACAAATGCGGTGATGACGATCCAGACACCGAAAGCGACTGAGAGAACAGCTTCCATACCGGAACCTCCGTGAGATGTTAGTCGAGCTTCAAGAGCACGCGCGCATAGTGGTCGTTATTGACGAACGGGCGGCCGTTGAGCTCGTCGAACAGCGGCTGATAGCCATAGCCGTCCGTGACCCAGGCATAGCCGCGGTACTGCGCGGTGTTGAAGCCCGGAATGGTGTTGGCCTCGATGATGAGCGGGCCGTCCGCGGTCATGGTCACGTCCCAGCCGATGTTGGAGATCTTGCTGGCCAGCGGCACGGCGCGGCGCATCATGTCAATGGTCTCGGCCCAGAACGGGAGCTGCAGGCCGGGGAAGGGCACGCCCGTGACCGGGTGCGTATGATAGTCGATGAAATTGTTCTGATCCACGGCGTCCGTGAGAACGACACCGGTGCGGATGTCGATCATCGCGGTCAGTGCGTCCTGGCAGCCGTTGGAGATGTCCTTTTCGATGGCGGTCGTGAGCACCGGGGCAAACAGATACGTCCCGGACGGCGCGGTCACGGTGTAAAAGCGCACGATGCTCACGGCGCCGGGGTTGAGCTGCGCGAGCGTCGGATGCTGCTGGATGTATTCTTCCACGATGCCGCCGGAATTTGCGCGCAGATACGCGAGTGCGTCTGCCTGTTCGGCCTCGGTCGCTGCCGGGAGGATGCGCACGCCCGTGCCCTGACCCTTGCAGTTGGGCTTATAGACGACCTTGCCGCAATCACCGGCGAGGCTTTCGAGCAGCGCCGCATCCACGTCGGACGCCTGCACGCAGCGGCGGCCGTAAAAGTCGGAAAAGACCTTGGAGAAGATGTATTTGTTCATCAGGATCGCAATGTAGCGGCGGTCGGTGAAGTTCTTGCGGAACTCCGCGCGCGTCCAGAGCGTGGACATGGTGCGCTTTTGCGCCTCCGTGCGGTCGTGATAGCCGACCCATTCATACTCGTTGAGAGAGATGTGGTTTTGCTTTTTCGCAGTCAGGATGTCCCGCTCAATCTCGGCGGGATTCTCTCCGTAGCGCTCGGCATAATTCGCGGCAAATTCGCGGATATACTTGCGCGCGGAGATCCATTTGCTCAGCGTCCGTTTTTGTTCCATATATGCATTCTCCTGCGTCAGATTTGGAGCTTCCTCAGCTTTTCAAGGGCATTCGCCGCGAATACCTTTGAGAAAATGAGGAGGGGATAAAGGATTTTCAAACAATGATAATCTTTAATCCCCATCTCATAATTCTCATATATTATTAAATACAATTAATCATTAACCCTAAAAAACTTTAAGACTATGGAAGTAAAGACAGTAGGAGTGGCATGTGACCACGCAGGCTTTCCATTGAAGCAGTTTGTAATCCAGTATCTGGAGGCAAAAGGTTATCAGTACAAAGATTTCGGGACATACAGCGACACGAGTTGCGACTATCCTGATTTTGCTCATCCGTTGGCAGAAGCCGTGGAGAATGGAGAATGCTATCCTGGCATCGCCATCTGCGGAAGTGGTGAAGGAATGGCCATGACACTCAACAAGCATCAGGGCATACGTGCCGGATTGGCTTGGATCCCAGAGATTGCGGGATTAATCCGTCAGCACAACAATGCCAATGTTCTCGTTATGCCAGGTCGTTTTATCGACAACAAGACAGCAGAGAAGATTATGGACGAATTTATCAAGACTCCTTTTGAAGGCGGACGTCATGAGAGAAGAATTGATAAAATGCCCATAAAATAAAGAGATTACATAAGTATTTTGTTTCGTTAAAAGACCTATCGTTTGTTACATCATCCGATAGGTCTCTTTAATTTCCTCTTAATATTACAAAACGTTACCTCAAGAACCATATGCTTTCAGAAAACTTTTACTTCTACAACGACCTCTTCGCCCTGACAAGAGTCAAAAATATAAAAGGCAGATATCAAGCTCTTGGCAGGATATTATATTCTGCCATAGACCAGAAGCTTGAGGGAGTAGAAGTGAAATTTGCCGGTCCTTTGCCAAAGATCCAATATCTAATCCGCGAATACAAGATAAGAGAAAACAATAAAGACCGTTCTTTGGCTTCTTCAATCAATGGTACAAGGAACCGCCTACGATATATTGAAACAACAAGCGACACAGAACTGACGGAAAGCTTTCCACACGATCTGAAAAGCGTCTGCAAGTTTATTGCCCTGATATATCCAGGCCATGACATACCAAAGGAACTGACGGAATTATTCCCTTTGGAAAAAGAGGAAACATTCAATGAAAGAATCAAGGAAGACAATGGAGAAGCCATTGACTCTCTCCGTTGTATCATTGAGCGTTGGGACGAGAAACTGATATATGCAACAAGAGCCGATAATGGACACATTATCAGCATCGACTATACAACAACAGGGAAATACTCAAGCGGCGACTGGACATATATAAAGGACTTGCTTATCGTCGGAGAACAATTGAACATAATACGCCCAAGAATAAAAGACGACGGTTCGATATCACCCGAACTGATAATATTCAATCCCGACTACCTTATCAATGTTACATCCATAGCCTCATGCTTTGAGGAATATGGAGATTCCGCCATCTGGAATCTGCTTTCACGCATCAAGCCCAACACCAGTACCCGACACACTCTACTCGGAAACTTTGCCGGACAGTTGCTTGACGAGGCTGCTTATGGCGAAACAAAATCGTATGCGGAAAGCATAAAAGACTTCTTCTATGACAATGCGTTGTCAATTGCATGTTGCAACGATATCAACAAGTCGTTTCATGAAGATGCAATGATACAAAAGAAGAACATCAACGACATCATGCACTCCAACCACATACACCAGAAGAGCAACGAGTCGCTATCAGCCAAAGACCTTATTCTGGAACCATCTTTCTTCTGTGAGTCGCTCGGCTTGCAGGGGCGAATGGACTTTATACATCTTGACCAATCCACCATCATTGAACAGAAAAGCGGAAAGGGAGCATACGCCATTGACAAGACTGCTGTAAAGCAACAATTAAAACACTATATTCAATTGCTGCTCTACCGTGCGGTATTCCATTATGCCTATGCCAAAAAGCCATACGACGATATGGTTTCCTATCTGCTCTACTCCAAATATCCCAACGGACTGATTGAGTTAGGCAGTGCACCAAAACTCCTTTTCGAAGCATTCAAGATAAGAAATCAAATTGCATGGGGCGAATTACACTATGCCCAGAAAGGCATGGAAGCATTAATGACGTTAAACCCTAACACAATGTTTCCGAATGCAAAGGGAAACACTCTATGGGAAAGATACCAAAAGCCACAGATCATAGACCTGCTGTTGCCCATACACTCTGCCTCTGCCTTGGAAAGAGAATATTATTTCCGCTTCCTGAAATTCATATCCACCGAACACGTATTGGCTAAAATCGGCAACCGCACAAAAGAGAACTCCGGGTTTGCATCCATATGGAACTCTTCGGCTCAGGAAAAAAGACAAGCCGGAAATATATATGAAAAGCTTACAATGCTGAATAAGCATGATTCCATCAATGACAAGACAACAGAGATATGCTTTGGATTCACACAAGACTTCGATACAGACATAGCTAATTTCCGTATCGGAGACATCGTCATATTCTATCCTTATGAAAAAGGAAAAGAACCTGACGCTACACAATCCATCGTATTCCGCTCTACCATAACGGAAATCAGCCATAACAATATACGTCTTCGTTTGCGTAACGCCCAACACTACAACGTATTCTGCTATTACAACAAGAAGGAATGCTTATGGGCTATCGAACACGATTTCATGGAGGCGTCTTTCACTGCTCTCTATCGAAGCATGCATTCTTTTCTGTCCGCCAACAAAGACAGACGACAGCTCATTCTTGGAGCACGCTGTCCTAAGATTGACAAAAGCATTACTCTCATTGGCAACTACTCCTCAGGAGACAATTCGGAATTCAACAATCTTGTACTTGGAGCCATGCAAGCACAAGACATTTATCTTATAATAGGACCACCGGGAACCGGTAAGACTTCTTTCGGCATGCTGAATGTGCTGAAAGAACAACTACTGCATCCTGACACTTCCGTCCTGCTCATGGCATATACCAACCGTGCGGTAGATGAGATCTGCAGCAAGCTGAAAGAAGAAGACATCGACTTTCTACGGCTTGGCAACGATTTCAGTTGCGCTCCTGAATACCGTGAAAATCTCTTGTCCAATAAAGCAAGACTGTGCAATAATATTGATGATATACGCCATCTGATTATCAACTCACGCATAATATGCGGAACCACAACGGCTTTTAATTCACATACAGAGATATTCTCTCTAAAAAGTTTCCAGCTTGCAATAATTGACGAAGCGTCACAGATTCTTGAACCTCACATCATAGGATTACTGTCTGCAAAACATGACAAAGAGAATGCTATAGAAAAAATCGTAATGATAGGAGACGAGAAGCAGCTTCCGGCTGTTGTACAGCAGGAGGCGAACGAGTCTGTCGTAAACAGTAAGTCCCTGAATGACATCGGGCTTACAGACTGCCGGTTGTCTTTCTTCGAACGCATGATACGCATCTATGGGAAAAACAATCACAACTACTGTCACGTGCTGACAAGACAAGGTCGTATGCATCCGGAGATTGCCACCTTCCCCAATGAGGCATTCTATGGCGGAACGCTTCTCCCCGTGCCTCTTAGACATCAGACAGAGGCTACCCCTCTTGAATATCACGGCAACAACAGCATTGAAAAAATTCTCACCACCCACAGGATATCATTCATATCATGCTGCCCCGAGGATAACACCGAAGAACCAGACAAGATGAATTCTGCGGAGGCTGAAATAATTGCTGATATAGTATGCACACAATACAATATGATTATGCAACAGAACAACGACAACGCAACAGATGCTTTCAATGTAAATAAAAGCATCGGCATAATCGTGCCATACCGCAATCAGATATCAACCGTACGCAATGCCATAGACAGAAGAATCGAAGAGTCCGGTCTTCCTGAAACTCTTCATGATATAACTATCGACACCGTGGAACGCTACCAAGGCAGTCAGCGCAATCTTATCATCTATGGATTCACCATAAAGAAATACTATCAGCTGTCGTTTCTTACCGACAACGAGTATTATGATGAAACAGAAGATGCTACCATTGACCGCAAACTAAATGTTGCTATGACAAGAGCACGAAAGCATCTGGTGATGGTTGGCAATGCACAATTACTGTCAAAAGACTTCACTTTCAAAAGATTGATAGAATACACAAAAGAGGAAAAATGCTTCTTTACTGCGCAAAACATCCAAGAGTGAGAGGATTTGTTAAAATAATTCAGTACCTTTACACTCGATTTATACTCTACTAAAAAGTATCTGCGATTATGCCTGTTGCATGCAAAACAAAGAAAAAGATATTCTTGGTCATACTACTTCTCTGTAATATGACCAGTTATCTTTGTGCACAAAATAATCCATATAAGATAAACGACAAAATATATCCACTGTTCATAAAGGCATTCAACCTACGAACTTCCGACAAATGCCTTCCTGTAATAGACAGTCTGCAACATCAGTCCATCGCCATCGGTGACAGATACGGAGAACTGAATGCCTTGGTAGTAAGACTGACACATGAATACCACAAGGACAACAACCTACCCGCTCTTGAACAAGCAGCCAATGAACTTATGGAAAAGAGTGAGAGATATAATCTGATGCGATTCTATTATCATGCCATATCACTTAAAATCACTTACCTTTCCAAACAACACAAATATATAGAAGCATTGCTGTATCTCGAAGAACAGACAAGATTAGCAGAGAAGCGTAACGACAAGGAGGGAGTCTGCTCCCTACACAGAATGCTCGCCGTAATACTACAGTTCAGAGGAGAACTCTCTGAAGCCGTAAGTTGCTATCAGCAGGTTATTGACGAATACAAGAAATATAATATAGAAAGATATATATCAAGAGAATATCTAAGCATCAGCGACTGCTATCGCATGATGACAGACTATCCAAAGATGGCTGAAGCTGCAGAGGAAGCATTGCCCTACTGCGTAAACCAAAACGACAGAAACAATGTCTTCATTTATCAGGCGTATGCCTGCTTCATGCTTAAGAAGTATGATGAGTTCATCGACAGATACCAATATCTGCAAGAACATAAGGTGAGACTCGAGAACACTTATATTATAATGAACGAAGCACTGAAAGTGTTCAAGGCTATTTATGACGGCAGAAACGATGATGCGACAGAAGCTATTGAAAAGATGGCAAAACGCTCTGAAGTGGAAAGCTACAGACTATATGACGCATATTACAGCTACAATAACGATATAAAGAAAAGCATCAGATATATCAGAAAGCTGATGAGAGCAAGAAACAATGGCAACGAGGAGATATTCAGATACGACAAAAAGAGCACTGACATACTTTTCAAGAATCAAAAGATGATTGCCGAAAAACAAAGCATCATCAATAAGAACACAAGGCTGGAACTATCAAATGCCAACATGGTGCTCAGAAACTCATCTCTTGAGTTAGGCAGAATACGCGACACCATGTTTCTGGCACAGGTTACGGAAAAGCGCAACGAGCTATACGGCAACAACCAAAAGCTCGTGGCACAACAGCTAAGAGACTCTCTGACAACACAAAAGCTCTTGCTCCAGGCAAAGGAACACAAATACAAGACGGAGCTTTTCTTATATGCCGCCTTGATAATCATGGTGGCTGCATCCATAATACTGACCCTTATCTTCAGTCTGAGAAAGCGCACTCTTGCCAAAAGGTTGTCTTCTACAAACAACAAGCTGAAAGAAAGCATCTCTCTCCTTGATGCCGCAAAGGAGAAAGCTATGGAGTCGGAAAAGATGAAAACCATGTTCGTACAGAATATGAGTCATGAGATACGCACTCCATTGAATGCCATTGTAGGCTTCTCGCATGTGCTTACGGATATGGGCGATGACTTCAATACTGAAGAGAAAGAGAATATGGCAAAGCACATTACCGACAACTCTGAACTACTGACAACACTGATAAATGACATTCTCGACATGACACATATCCAGAGCGGCAGCATGACAATAAGAAAGACAGAACTGAACATCAACGAGGTATGCAAAGAATGTATTGCCACGGTGAAACACCGACTTACAGACAAAGTGGAAATAGTATTCAACACCGATGCCGATGACTCTTTCTGCATAGTATCCGACCGCCACCGCATAAGTGAAGTGTTGATAAACATTCTGACCAATGCCGACAAGAATACATCAGAAGGAAGTATCACTGTAGACTGCTCTGTGAAAGAAAAGCCCGGCATGGTTACCGTAACCGTTACCGACACGGGAGTGGGAATATCAAAAGACAAACATAAGGAGATATTCAAACGATACCAAAAGCTTAATACGATGAAGCAAGGCTCAGGACTGGGACTTGACATCTGCAGGACAATAGTCAACAAGCTCGGCGGTGAGATAGATATTGATCCGGAATACACCAACGGAGCACGCTTCTGGTTCACAATACCTATAGGACATTAAGAGATGAGAAACTTTCCATTTACCATAATAGCCGTTATCTTAGCCTTTGTATGCAGCACCCATGCGATAAAGGCTCAAACCACTGCAGCCAATAATGAGGACAGCAAACTGAAAAGCCTCTACATCCTTGCCAACAAGAATATTGGCAATGAGAAAAGCCTTGTATTGGCAGACAGTCTGATAAAGGCTGCAAAGAAGAAAGGTGACACGGAGACTGTATTGCTCGGCTTGTATATCAAACTAAAACACGAATACCAAAAAGACAACAATATCCAGAAAGTAGACCGAGCGGTCAACTCTATCATTGACTTTGCAAAAAAACACAACCTTACAAAACACATCTACAGCGCAGCATCATACAAGATGACTTATCTTACCAATCATGGCAAATACAATGAAGCCATTAAATACCAATACTACATAATGGACTATGCCAAACGTCACAAGCACAACAACGGCATCGTCCTCGGACATATCTCTATGGGCAACCTGTTCCGCAAGCGCCTGAAAATTCCACAGGCAATAGAAGAATACGAACAAGCCATTGAAAGCTACAGGAAATATGACATTGACGAAGACCAGGGGCGCAACTATATAAGGATTATAGAATGCTATATAATAATAGGTATGTTTGAAAAGGCACTGGACTATTCTTCAAAGGGACTGGAACTCACAAAGAGAAAGGAAGACATCTCCGGCATTTACGGATATATGGCTTTCTGTTCGTTCATGCTCAATAATAAAGCGGACTTCAAAAAAGAATATAAGGCATACAAATCCTACAGTTCCTCTTCCACACCAAACATCATTCCATTCGTGGCTAACTGCATTGAGACAATGAAACTTATAGACGACGGGAAGTTCAATGAAGCTGAAAAGAAACTTAAAGCTCCCGGCATGGGAGCCTTCAAGCAATATGTAGAGATCTCTTTATACAACAGTCAAGAGAGATACGAAGACCTACTGCAAGCCATGAGAAGGCTCCACATAAACCGTTTCGGTGACAGCAAAGGTTCTTTTACCACAGATTGGGCAAGGATGAGCGAGGCCATCAACAACAACCTTACGGAAATCGACAAGCAGCGCGCCATAAACAGAAGCTCACAACTTGAACTTACAAAGACAAGACTTGAGCTGAAGAACACGCAACTTGAGCTTTTCAGATTCAAAGATGCCGAGAAGCTTGCATGGATGGCAAGCGATGCCAAGAAGCTGACGTACAACAACGAAAGGCTCTTGTCGGAACAGTTGGCAAAGACACTCGAAAATCAAAATCTTCAACACAAGATTAATGAGCAGAAGATAAAATCAAAACGCATCACACTTGCCATCACGCTTGCCTTCACATCTCTTCTTCTGCTGCTAATGTATCTGTATCTACGCTACAATAAAAGAGCTGCCAGCATACTTAAAGAAAAGAACATGAATCTCAAGAAGACTCTTGAAGAACTGAGCATTGCCAACGACAAGGCACAAGAGTCTGACAAGAAGAAAACGGAATTCATCCAGAACATGAGTCATGAAGTGCGCACACCACTCAATGCCATTGTTGGATTCTCACAGATGCTTGCCACGGAGTCTGACACGAACCTGTCTGAAGAAGACAGGAAACAAATATCACATATCATAAACACAAACTCTGAGATTCTCAACACCATAATAACAAACATCCTTGACCTTACAAGTATTGAGAACGGCAGATATACAATAAAGGAGAACGCGGTAAACATTAACGACCTCTGCAAAAGTGCCATAGAGAGTGTCAAGCACCGCAAGGCGGAAGACGTGGAGATGATTTTCAAAACCGACATACCGGACAATTACGCCATAACAACCGACAAGGCGAGAGTCCTGCAAGTAATAACCAATTTGCTCTCCAATGCTGTCAAGAATACAGAGCACGGCAGTATAACACTTGGTTGTTCTTTGAACGAACAGTCAGGAATGGTCATGTTCTCCGTAACAGACACCGGTATCGGAATAAAGAAAGAGCAACAGGAAAAGATATTTGAACGCTTCTACAAGATAGACCATTTCAAACCAGGAACAGGTCTTGGTCTCAACATCTGCAAAGTCATCGCCGAGAAGCTGAACGGAAGTGTAGGAATAGACAGCAGCTATACAAACGGAGCACGCTTTTATTTTAGCATACCGAATGATACTTCATTTTTATAGTTCTGCACTTCCACAAATGTATTAAAGATTCATCCGGAATATGGAGTGACTGAATCTCCTGTTTACATCACTCAAAATATCGGATGAGCCGTATTAAATCTCACACACGGGAAGCAGAGAAATACGGTTAAAGTGAACAAGACCTTTACGAAAAATAGACCACTTTTTTCAAGACACGGGATATACCCCAAAACGCAGGCTGTCTTATACTGATATAGGTAGACACATTTTATAAACAATAAAAATGTGTAAT
>OKRS01002215.1_pt1 | contig 11458 bp, 9 predicted proteins | sample 1601191 | NCBI WGS metagenome assembly OKRS01 (sample SAMEA3541509, study PRJEB24748) | human gut metagenome | biome: human gut; feature: human-associated habitat; material: faeces | place: China | collected 2012 | reverse complement strand
TGCAAGCAAGCTTGCATCGGCTTTCTGACCTTTTGACCCTGGTATCATCATATAACTAAACGGAGGGAAAAAAGAAAATGGAACTCAGACAGCTGGAATATTTCCGGGAAATCGCGAATACGGGAAGCATCAATGAAGCGGCGAGAAAGCTCAATATGTCACAGCCGCCCCTCAGCTATCAGATCAGGCAGTTGGAAAATGAACTGAACGTGCAGCTGTTTGAGCGTACCCATAAAGGGGTGATCCTGACGGCGGCAGGTAAGCTTTTGTATGACCGTGCGGCGAGCCTTCTGGATTATGCCAGATCGACAGAGCTTGAGGTGTCCCAAACGGGTAAAAAAAGGGTTCTGAGAATCGGGATCACGCCGACGACGGTCGGCACAGTCATGCCGTTTATCGCAGAATTTTCAAAGAAAAATCCCGACGTGAATTTTGAGGTTCACGACGGGATCACGTATACGTTATATGATTATCTTCAGGAAGGGATCATCGATATTTCGGTTGTCCGCACGCCGCTCCGGCTGGATGATGTGGAGTCCGCAGTCCTGCATTCGGAGCCGATGATCGCTGTCTCCAATCCGGAGATGCCTTCAGAAGGACGGAAATCGCTCATTCTTGAAGATTTAGTCCACAGACCGTTAATTCTCTACCGGCGCTATGAAAAGCTGATTATGGATGCATTTCACGTGCAGAATCTGGTTCCGGAGGTGTTCTGCCTGTGTGATGATGCCAGGGGCGCTACCCTTTGGGTGAAGGAAGGGCTTGCCACGGCGATCTTCCCGCAGTCCATGGAGCCGCTTTGCGAAGGGCTGACTTGTCAGGTGCTTGATGAACCGGATCTGGTGACGAAGATCCTTCTGATCTGGCAGAAGGGGCGGAAGCCGACGGCGGTAGTGCAGGATTTTATGGATGTCTGTCTGAAATAATTTAAACCGTATCAAAAATAATAATCCTTAGTTTATTTTTGATACGGTAAGTGAATTGTAAGACGGATTCTCCATGTTCTGGCAGGTGGAAGCGATAAACATCAGTATGATCGATTTACGAATTGTTTTTCGATTATACTGCTTTTTCAAAGTCTGCCCCTATACCCATTTTCACTTCAAATGTCGTTCCGCTATGCTTATTTGTATAAACTTCAATCGTTCCGTCATGAACCCGCACAACTTCCCGCACCATCGCAAGGCCAAGCCCCACACCTCCGAGTTCCCGGCTTCTTGACTTATCTACCCGGAAGAACGGTTCGAAGATCTGCTCCCTGAATGCTTCATCAATTCCATTTCCTGTATCCGAAACCGTCAGAACAACTTCGTTCTTCTCCCTTATTGCCGATACCGTAACGGATCCATTTTCCCGATTATATTTAATCGCATTTTCCACAAGATTATATAGCATTCTGTAAATCAGAATATCACTCCCTGTCAAAAACAATTCTTCATCTGCCTTTGCTCCTGCTCCCTGTGACTTCTGTATCAGTTCAACCTTTTTTTCCTGTGCCAGCGGTTCCAGATCTGTCAGCACTTCCTCGATCAGACTATGGAGCTCAATTCTGTCATTTCGCGATACGGTCTGTAATTCGCTCATATCCAAAAGCGTTCGGACCAACTTGCTAAGACGTTCATTCTGCTCCGTTACCATCTGAATTGTCTCTTCTGCCACTGCGGTACTCTCCGGATGTTCTGTTGTATGGTATAGATCCAGTTGTGCCTGGATTAAAGCCAGTGGAGTACGTAACTCATGTGCTGCATTTCCCGTAAACCGGCGCTGCGTCTCGAATGATTCCGAAAGCCGTATAAGCATCTTATTGTAAGATATGCGAAGTCTGTCCAGCTCTGCAATCTTATTCTCTTCGATCGTATAATCTTTCAGATTCTGTGCCTGAACTTTTTCCACTGTCTCTGAAAATTTCCTGAGTGGTTTCAATGCCCGTCCACTGATAAAATAAGTCGCTGCGCCGCCAAACAGCGCTACAATAGCAGTAATCAGAAGGCTTCTGCTTCTATAATCTGATTTGGAGTTATAAACCTTCATGGAAAACTGTGACACAAAGTCATCCCACTCATTATCCGGAATATCAATGTACACCGATTCCGGCTCGGTGCCCTGATCCGTGATAGACTCCTGAAGCGTATCGAAATAATAGACTCCGTTTTTATATAAGAAAAAGGTAAGACATCCGCATAATATGGTGATCAACACGGTTGTAAGAAGTGTTAATTTCCACTGGAGTGATATTTTCTTCATGCTTTGCTATTTCCCCCTATCTTATAGCCCTCACCGATTTTGTTCACGATTGGATCATATCCGAGTCCTGCTTTCAGTTTTTTTCTCAAAGAAGACATATGCACTCGGATGGAACCGCTAAAACTATCCACAGAAGAATCCCAGACATGCTCGATCAGTTCTTCCTGACTGACCGGTCTTCCCTGATTTAAAAGGAGATATTCCAAAATCCCATTTTCTTTTCTTGTCAACGCAACCGGGTTATCGTCTGCATATGCAACCCTTTCTCTCGTATCAAATCGTAGTTTTCCGCATTCCAGACAGATATTTTTTTGTATAAATTTTCTTCTTGTCAGGCTTCTCACGCGCGCTTCCAGCTCCTGCAGGTGAAATGGTTTTTCCATATAATCATTTGCACCGGAATCCAATCCTTCAACTTTATCTGCGATTTGACTTCTCGCAGACAGGATTAATACTTTTGTCTCTTCATTTTCTTTGCGAAGTTCCCGAAGGATCTCCATCCCATCCACCCCGGGCAGGTTAAGATCAAGCACGATCAGGTCATACAGTTCCGCATAGATCATCTCCAGTGCCTGCTCTCCGTCATTACACATGTCCACCTCATAACCTGCCAGATGCAGACTTTTCGCGATCATATCACATAATTTCTTTTCATCTTCAACAACTAATAATCTCAATTTATTTTTCTCCATTTTCTTAACAGGAAATTTACATCTCATATTATATAATGTAGTCACTGAACGGTCAATAAGCCGACTTTGAGCAATAACATTGAAAGGAGCAGTTACTATTTACAGTAACAAGTGGTATCTTAATGAAATCAGAAAAAGCAACACAAACTTTTTTACTTGCAGCCGGTCTTGTATTTTTCCTTGTCGGGATTTACCGTGGAGAAGCTGCAACTGTACTCAGTAAGGCAATAAAATTATGTATGGAGTGTGTCGGAATTGGATAAGAAATTAAAATCAAACAAGAACTTCCTGGTTCGTTTCCGCGGATGGTTTCAGGCAGCTGCAACACTGCTGACCAATCTTCATATTCCGAATCTGTTTAAAGGGAAAATTTATCAGGGAAAGGTAAAAACAATATGTGTACCCGGACTGAACTGCTACTCTTGCCCGGCTGCCACAGGTGCCTGTCCGATTGGAGCTTTCCAGGCTGTAGTCGGTTCATCAAAATTCAAGTTCACCTACTACATCACCGGATTCTTTATCTTGCTGGGAGTTCTGTTAGGACGATTTATCTGCGGTTTTCTCTGTCCGTTTGGATGGTTTCAGGATTTGTTGCATAAAATTCCGGGTAAGAAACTGTCTACTGCAAAACTAAAACCCCTGCGGTATCTGAAATACGCGGTTCTGGCCGTTTTTGTTATACTGCTTCCGGCATTTGTGACTAATTCGCTGGGGATGGGCGATCCATTCTTCTGCAAATACATATGTCCACAAGGCGTACTTGAAGGTGCAATTCCACTGGCACTTGTTAATTCGGGAATCCGCGCGGCACTCGGACATTTATTTACGTTTAAGTTTACAATCCTTGTACTTGTAATCATCTTAAGTATTTTGTTTTACCGCCCATTCTGTAAGTGGATCTGCCCGCTTGGTGCCATCTACTCGCTGTTTAACAAAATATCATTACTTAAGATTAAGGTGGATCCTGAAAAATGTGTTAACTGTCAAAAATGCAGCCATGCCTGTAAAATGGATGTAAATGTAGTAGACACACCGGATCACCCGGAATGTATCCGATGTGGAGCATGTATGAAAGCCTGTCCGACAAATGCGATCTGCTATCATTACGGATTTTCAGGCAAGAAACAGGCTGACAATAAATAAGCAAAAATGAATCAAATGATATTCAAAAGGAGATTAAAAATCATGAAAAACAAAACAAGTAGAACAAACTCAATGAAATTAAAAAAAGTAATTGCGGCATCTCTTGCCGTTTTCATTCTTTTTGCATTCACAGGTTGCAAAACTTCATCCGGTTCCGCAACAACTGAAAGCTCAAAGCAGGAAGATACTTCCACAACAGATTCAAGCAGTTCGGGTGATCTGAATGAAAAGCTGAATGACCTTTACCAACAGGAAAACCAGATCTTTGCAGATCACAAAGATGTGTGGGACAAAGCATTTGGCTTTATGAGCAAGAATATTGACGATGATACCAAGAATGAAAACTATGCGGACTTTCTTGCAAATATAATAGAATCAAATAAAGATTCTTTCTCCGAAGAAGAATATGCTACTCTGAGTAAAGACATTGAAACGATCCGCGGTATTGAAGAAGAAATTGCAAAACTTGAAAAAGAAATTGCCGCAGCTGATCCTTCCGGCAGTAGTTCCTCCGGCACAGATGACTCTACAGGTGTGTTTCACGGTTTCAAAGGGAAAGACCTGGATGGTAACGATGTAGATGAAAGCCTTTTCGCCAAAAATAAAGTTACGGTTGTAAACTTCTGGTTCAGTGGATGCAAGCCATGTGTCGGAGAGCTCTCTAAGCTGAATGAATTAAATGAGAAACTCAAAGAAATGGGTGGCGAAGTTGTTGGTATCAATACAGATACATTAGATGATAATCAGGATGGTATCAAAGAAGCGAAAGAAATCTTGAAGGCCAAGGGAGCTTCCTACAAAAACCTGACTTTCGACTCCGATTCAACAGTTGGAAAATATGCAGGAAACATTATGGCATTCCCGACAACAGTTCTCGTAGATAAAGACGGAAATATCGTTGGCGAACCTTTCATGGGCGGAATCGATGATCAATCAAACTACGAGCAATTAATGAAACAAATTCAGTCCATACTTGATCAGGAATAATTCATTTACTGAAGATATATGCTAAATGAGGCTGTCGCATTAGTGCGGCAGCCCCTATTTTTTTGGTGTATTCCTATTTATCAGGATTCCATGTTTAACCTTCTGCTAGCTCTGAGGTTTTCCGAATGCTTTGTTTATGATTTAGGTAACATTCAAGCGTAGCAATACAATTCTCTGTTAGTATGTCTCGAAAATGCTTTATTTCTTTTATGTATTGTATTTAAAAACTCATAACCTGCTCTTCGTCAAGTCTTTTAAGAATTTCGCATGCCAGCTTAACAGCGTTATCAAAGTCGCTATAAGCTGAAATTCCGTAATGTGTGTGCGCATAGCGAACCGGAACACCGATAACGATGACCGGAACTGCTTTTTCAGTCAGATGTATAGCCGCACCATTGGTTGAACCGGCACTACGAACTGCATCCTGAACCGGAATACCAAGCTTTTCTGCCAGATCCAGTGCATATCTTTGATAATGTGGATTGGTGATCATACGGGCATCAATGTGACGCAGCATCGGTCCTCGCTTGATAGCTGTCTGAACCATATACGACTCAACGCAGGTATCATCTGCCGGGCAGCCTTCAAAAACAATTGCGATATCCGGCTTAATTACCTGTGCTGTCACAGTGGCACCGCGTACACCAACTTCTTCCTGTGCTGCACAAGCGCCAACAATATCCACATTCAGCTCCTGACCAGCCAGGGTATGCATAGTCTTAAGAATTGCCGCACATCCCAGACGGCAGTCAAAGCTCTTGCCAACCATCAGATCTGTGGTTTCTGAATATGTAAATGTCACATCCGGCACTACGGGTTCACCGATACGAATGCCGAACTTTTCAACCGCCTCTTCTTTAGAAACAGCGCCAACATCTACCGTGATATCTTTCATATCCAGAGGTGCTTTACGCTCCTGCTCTGTCATGAAATGCGGAGGCTTGCTGGCAGTAAGCCCCGGAATATATTCTCCGAACCGGTTGCGAACCAAGACTTTATGAGCCGGAATATTGTGGTTAACCCAACCTCCGATCTGAATGATGCGGAGAGTTCCGTTCGGGCAGATAGCCTGCACCATAAAACCAACCTCATCACTATGTGCGTCAAGCTGAACAACCGGACGTTTGCCGTTATTTTCTTTACGGCGGATATACAGGTTGCGCATGCGATCTTCTGTAATTTCTCCGAGTCCTTCTGCGTAAGGACGAATCGCTGCAACCACTTCATCTTCGAAACCGGATGTACCGTTTGCATTTGAAATTGCTGCAATCATTTCTAACGTTGTTTTTTTATCCATTATGACACCTCTTTATGAAAGTTTTACTTTCTTGAATTCTTCCATGAAATCAACAATATAGTTTGCTGTAGTCTCAAGCATTTCCTTGCCCCACTCTTCTGTAGCGGTACTCGGATGATCCGGTCCGATCCAGCCGTTGTCTGTTACATGCGGAGTATTGCGAATAATATCAACGTTAACTCCCTTGAACTCAACAGAACGGAAACCGGTTGTCTTCAGATTATCAGACAGGTGCTTAAACTGGAGTTCACCACCTATCTCACTCTTATCAACTAAAGACGGATCGATTCCAAGAATCGCAGCTGTTTCCTCACCACCGCCGTGGCCGCCTTTCCACGCCGGGTTCATATCCCATGCCATCAGCCACCAGTTAAGCATAGCCACCAGACAGCCCTTATCTTCGAATTCCATGCCAAGGCGTTCAATCATCTTGATGTTTCCGCCATGCCCGTTCAGGAAAACGAATTTTCTTGCGCCGTGACGATACAGACTCAGAAAAATCTGGCGACAAAACTGATAGAGTACCTCATTGTCAATATCAATTGTACCCGGATATGGAGCTAAACACTGGCAGGAACCATATGGAATGGTCGGAGCAATCAAAACATCACTCTTTTTCTCGATTTTCTCCAACAAATGCTCCGGAATCAGTGTGTCGGTTCCAAGCGGCATATGACGGCCGTGACACTCAATACTGCCGATAGAAATAAGTACCATATCGTTTTTTTCAAAATATTCTTGAGCTTTCGGCCAGGTCAAATTTGTAAGTCTCATAATTTCTCTCCTTCCTATAATAATTATTCTTCTCAGCTGAAAATCGGACTATTCGGAAACCAGACAGTCCGACATCCATCAATTACTGCGTTGCTTCCTATTCCCCTTTAGGATTTTTTTATGACAATGCAGAATTTTTGAGCTACTCTTGATAACCCAAGTATAGTCCATGCAAATATGATTGTCAACAATTTCAACTTAATGTTAACAGCGGGAAAATAGTGCTTTCGTTTTTGCTAACAATCCACTATAATTATAATAAGTTTTTTGCTAACGGACAAAAGACATCCGTATAATTTTTTCTATTAATTAGTAAGGAAATGAAACATGCGAGAAATTGGCGGTATGTTCTACTATGAACCAAGCGTACCTATCGAAAACGGATACTTATTCTGAAAATTTTATGAGGTAAATATGCAGAAACAACGAAAAACATCAAATACTACTACATCAGAAATTGTTCTTGAATCTCTGCGGGAGCAGATCATCAATGGAATCCTTCAGCCTCAAGAAAAACTGGTAGAGGCTGAAATTGCCCGGAAATTCGGACTCAGCCGAGGTCCTGTGCGCGAAGCACTCCGACAGCTCGCTGTCGAAGGTTTAGTCGATTACTGTCCTAACAAAGGATGTACAGTCGCACTGCTTTCTCCACAAGACGCTTATGAAGTCTTTTTTCTGCGCGGCAGCCTTGAAAAACTGGCAATCCAAAAAAGTAACTGCCTCCTTAGTGACTATAGTCTCATGATAATGGAAGCCAGTATTGAAGAATTTCGAAAGGCTATTCTCGAAGGCAATACTATGAAGGCTGTTCGTGCAGATGAGACATTCCACCTGCAGATCATTCGTTCTGCCCAGCTTAACCGACTGACCAAAATGTGGGAGCTGCTGAGTCCACTGAATGGTGCCATGTTCCTCTCGGTTCAAAATGCTAATCGCTTTGGACAGTTAAGCGGAGATGCTGAAACGCTTCAGAATGCCAAATGCTTAGAACCAAACACACCGGATCAAAATACCTCTTATAACGGAAGCGCTGCAGTATGGACACACCAATGTCTGTTGGAGGCCATCCGGATTAACGATCTCCAGACAACCTGTGATCTTCTGGATCAGCATTATGAAGAAACCGGCAGACGTGTATACAGACTTTCACTCATGAAAGAACAGAGCTTTTGATCCGTTTCATTAATAATGGTTTGAGGGGCAAACTTGAGGGTTTGGTTTGAAGGGTTCATAATATGTTTCTTTTGTCTTTTGGATCGACTTCATCAGCAAGGATTTCTTTCATTTCATGTATAAGGATTATGCACAGTCCGTTTTTTCATAAAACTTATTCTGTTTTTCAACTTCTGTGATATAATGCTTTATTATAATAATTCCCATGGACAAAATGAGGTGAACCAAGTGAAAAAGAAAACACTTGTGCCTCTTATCATTTTTTTACTGGGCATATGCCTTGTTAGTTTGATTGTATACAAAACAGATACCCACGAAAAAGAGCAGAGACACATAACAGCACAATTAAACGTAGCCACCTATGGCGAACGAATAAAGAATGAAATTACAAATGGAATTGAGATCACAGATACCTTGAAGCAAATCTTAATAAGTGAAGATGGCGAAATCCATCAGTTTGAAACAATTGCAGGAAATCTTATGTCTGATTCTATTGAAAGTGTACAGCTCGCTCCTAATGGTGTTGTTACAGATATTTATCCGGCTAATGAAAAGGAGGCAGGTAAGATTGATTTGATCCATGATAAAGACCGCGGAAAAATTTCCTGTTACGCAAGAGACAACCATACAATCATTACGCAGGGCCCCTTCAAATTAAAACAGGGAGGATATGGAATTGCAGTCCGCAATCCCGTATACCTGAAAGATAAAAATGGACATGAGTATTTCTGGGGATTTACTATTGTTATTCTGCGTGTTCCGGATATTTTTTCAGATTCAATCAGTGCACTTTCAAATTTTGGATACGAATACAAAATTTCAAAAACAGACGCTCCATGGAGTGATACTTATAAAGTGGTTTATCAATCAGATGGGCAAATAAATCGTCCTGTTTCTTATACATTTACAATAGGAGATGAAAACTGGAAATTTGAAGTAACTCCTAAAAGTGGATGGAGAAATGCCACATTACTGATAATCATCATCGGAATATTTCTTACAATAAGCCTTCTCCTGTCAGTTCTTACCAGAATATGGTTAGTAGAAAATGAACATAAGAAAAAGTTTCAGATACTGGCGCGCACAGATTCTCTTACAAATATTTATAACCGCTATGGATTTGATGAATTTGCAGAAAAAATGATTCAAAAAAATCCAAAAGCACATTTTGTGGCTGCGCTCCTTGATATTGATGATTTCAAGTTTATTAATGATATCTATGGACATAATTATGGAGACAGGGCACTAAAGAATCTTGCAGACAGCATGAAGACTTTTTTCCCATCCGATGCATTACTTGGAAGAAATGGTGGTGACGAATTCTGCATTCTTTTACCAAATTGTACCTTTGCAGAAGCAGATATACAGCTGCAGAAATTCACCAAACTTCCTAAATCATTCTCATACCATGGTAAGGAACATGCATTTTATATTTCTCTAGGATATGCAGAATATCCAACATTTGCATCCAATCGTTCACAACTCATGCGCTGCGCAGATGCCGCTCTTTATGAAATAAAGCTTCATGGAAAAAATGGATGTATGGTCTACAGAGAAGGACTTCGGTCAGGTGCCCGCAAACAGCTTGGATTCGCATTCAAGGATATCGCGGAACATCTTCCAGGTGCATTCATCATATACAGAGCTGACAAAGAAGATGATGAACTATTTTTTGCAAATGATGAATTTCTTCATATGTCAGGATATAAAAATATAGATGAACTGTTCAGACTTACTAAGAAAAGTTTTCGCAACTTGATCCGGGAAGATGAACAGCAACAGATAGAATCAAGTATCTGGGAACAGATTGACAGTGGTAATGAAAATGACTATATTCACTTCCATCTTCGAAAAGCTGACGGAACTTATTTTTCTGTGCTTGATCATGGAAGAATTGTAGAGAACCCGCAATACGGAAAGGTATTTTACGTATTGTTCATGGATTGGAAAGATATGCATATTCGTTACAATGATAAATTCGCAAGATAATAAAATATTGCAAAAAAACAGAGCGTATGATCTATTTTCATACGCTCTGTTTCGCAGTTTTCTTTGCTGCTTGAGGATTTTGCAGGATTTCTGCTATATACACAATTCATTGGCAAAAATCTTGTAAAATTCTGAAAGTCGGTACAAATTTTTCATCGGATAACATTTCTTTTTCTTTATCCATGTTCTACCTGCCTTTTACAGTTTCTTCACAAACAGACAGCGAATTGCATTTAATATGGTGATAATCATAACACCTACATCAGCAAAGATTACTGGAACTTTATTTCATTTTTAATTCAACAAACTTTTGTTTATCTCGTTCTTAAGTTCATCTTTATTCTCGTATGTTCTCACTATCGGAATCGTACTCTGTCTGTTCTACATAATCTGCGGAACAGTCTCGTTTGTACGGATAAAAAAATAAACTGAGCCACGGCTGTTCCAACACGAAATCAGCCGTGGCCTTATTTATATCATTTCACTCTTTTTTGAAATAGAACAACACCACAGCAACAACTCAAATCGACTTAAAATTCCAGACTATTCGCATTCAGCAAGAAATACTTCATTCCCATGATGACAAAACCTTCATCATTTCTCCAAGGCTTTTTGCTGCCATTTACAATGACGATCTTCTTGAAAGAGTCCGGGATATTACGCAGAGAATTGAACTCCTGCGTCTGTTTTTCTTCCGAAGTCATGTCATATGCAACCTGGATATAGTATCTCTGGTTTCCTTGATTCACCACAAAGTCAACCTCCAACTGCTTGCGAACACGTTTGCCCTCTTTATCCTTATCGAAGATATCCACGACACCCACATCAACATTGTAGCCACGGATCAACAGCTCGTTATAAACAATGTTCTCCATGATATGAGTAGGCTCCTGCTGTCTGAAATTCAGACGTGCATTTCTCAGTCCCAGATCCGTAAAGTAGTATTTCAGATTTGCACCGATATACTTTCTGCCCTTAATATCGTATCGGCTTGCCTTGGAAATCAAAAAAGCATCTGTCAAATGGTCGATATGCTTGGAGATGGTTTTATTAGCATAAGTCATCTGGCGCTCACTGGCAAAGGTATTGGCAATCTTTGAAGGGTTGGTCGGTGCGCCGATTGCAGATGCAAGCACATCAACCAGAATCCCAATCTCAT
>OKRS01002214.1_pt1 | contig 11458 bp, 8 predicted proteins | sample 1601191 | NCBI WGS metagenome assembly OKRS01 (sample SAMEA3541509, study PRJEB24748) | human gut metagenome | biome: human gut; feature: human-associated habitat; material: faeces | place: China | collected 2012 | reverse complement strand
TACTAAAAATAAACGGAACACAACCCTCATATCTGATTATTTCGTTTCATACCTTCATGTACGAATATCTGTTAGTGGGAAAAACAATGCTTAGCGCGAGGCTCTTCATAACTGTATTGCCCATCAAGACTACGAACTACAACAACGTATCAACTTTGTCGAGAATCCCGGCTACTTGTATTATTCCAATGCCGGTTCTTTCATTCCTAGTACTTTGGAGAATGCTTTGAGAAATGAGGAACCTCAGACTTATTTCCGCAACGAATGCCTGTGTAGGGCTATGGTTGACTTCAATATGATTGATACCGTAAGTCGAGGCATCAAGAAGATGTTCAGTGAGCAATGGCGCAGACACTTCCCGATGCCTGATTACGAGATTGACCCAATTAAGAAGAAAGTCGTTGTTCGTATCTATGGCAATGAAATCAATAAGCGATACACTGATTTGCTGAAGACAAACGACACTCTTTCCTTGTGGGATTGCATCTCGCTCGATGCCGTGCAGAAAGGCAGAGCCATACATAAAGATGTGGCGAAAGACCTTCTAGATAGAGGACTGATTGAGGATGAAGCACCAAATTACAGCATCTCATTGGGTGTAGCAAAAGACACACAACAACTGCCTTCATACACCAAGACAAAAGGATTGGATAAAACCAAATTGAAACAGATGGTATTGCAACTTTTGCAAAATGCAGGTGATGAGGGCATCAAACGAGATGCCATTTATGAATATCTAAAAGATGTTCTACCTCAACAAAAGACAAAATACCAGCAGCTCCGCATGGTGGGAAAACTACTTGTGGAAATGGACGAAGAAGAATTGATAACGACTTATGGTAGAAAATGGCTAATTAGGTCGTAATATGACCTAAATGATTGAATTACGACCCTTTTACGACCCACAAGGTCAAAAAGGGGCATAATTACAACCAAAATTCGCTATTTATAGCGGGAAATAGGGTTAAATCCGTCGAAAACCTCTCAAAATTCAACGAATTATCATAATAAAGTATAACCCTCAAACTTCTTGCGTGTACACAGCCTCTCATTACTGACCATGAAATGGAACGGATGATTTCGCTGTACTGATTACCGAACGATCTAAACCATAGACCGAGGGTTGAATCGATTACAGAAGACAATGTGGAGTTAAATTGCTCCATGAACAGAAAATATTCCTTCAAAAGGAGTGGGTTTCTCAGATTTAATTTGTATTTTTGCCATGCCTGATGAGGTTTTGTTTGATTATTCTTGCAACACTAAGTTAAGTGAATCCTCTGACATGGCAATATCGTGGGCAACTTTTTGTTGATTAGGATATTATAAAAGTTAAAAATTATAGTGTTGCGGAATTAAGGATGTCAGTCACAACATGACAGTCTTATACAACAAACAACAAAAGGAATAAAAGTATATATATTATGAAATCTATCAATACAAGAAAGACAATAAGAAAATATTCAGCGAAACCTGTAACAGACGAACTGCTGAACAGGCTGCTCGACGAAGCAATGCGAACACAGACAATGGGAAACCTACAGCTATACAGCGTGGTGGTGACCCGCTCTGAAGAAATGAAAAAGAAACTTTCACCTGCACATTTCAACCAGCCGATGGTGACACAAGCTCCTGTCGTACTTACGATATGTGCTGACTTCAACCGTACTACAAAATGGGCTGACTGCAGAAAAGGAAATCCCGGATACGACAACATTCTGTCTTTCCTCAATGCAGCAACAGATGCTCTGCTTTATACCCAGACATTCTGTAACCTTGCCGACGAGGAAGGACTGGGCTACTGCTACCTTGGAACAACGGTTTATAATCCACAATCGATAATCGACACTCTCCATCTGCCTAAGCTCGTGATGCCTGTAGCTACCATCACCCTTGGATGGCCTGACGAGAATCCACCTCTCACCGACCGACTGCCTCTCGAAAGCATCGTACACAACGAGACGTATACCGACTACACACCAGAGCTTATCGACAAATACTATACAGAGAAAGAGGAGCTGCCGGAAAACAAAGAGTTCATCAAGATAAACAACAAAGAGACATTGGCACAAGTCTTTACCGATATCAGATATACCAAGAAAGACAACGAAGCCATGTCTGCCACAATGCTTGACACTTTGAAGAGACAAGGATTCATCTAAGAATTATCTGTAAGCAACATATACTCCGTCCCTACCCTATATATATAATAAGGTAGGGATAAAAAGAAAAGGAACTTTAAACTAATAACAATGATAACATTTATAATAAGTTTTATAGCCCTCGTACTGGGCTATGCTATATACGGAAAGTTTATAGCAAAAGTGTTTGCAGCAGATGACAGACAGACTCCTGCCATAGTTAAGAACGACGGCATAGACTATGTGCCGATGCCCAACTGGAAGATATTCATGATCCAATTTCTGAACATCGCCGGCACAGGACCTATCTTCGGAGCCATCATGGGAGCAAAGTTCGGTCCTTCGGCTTATCTCTGGATTATATTCGGATGTATCTTTGCCGGTGCCGTACACGACTATCTGTCCGGCATGTTGTCAATGCGCAACGGCGGTAGCGACCTGCCTGGTATTATCGGAAAGTATCTCGGCAACGTTCCAAAGACCATTATGCTTGTGTTCTGCGTTGTGCTGCTCCTTATGGTAGGAACAGTATTCGTATACAGTCCGGCAGAGATTCTCGGTCATATCTGTGGAACGAACCTGATATGGATTGCCATCATCTTCGTTTATTATATCATTGCCACGATGCTTCCTATCGACAAGATTATCGGAAAGATATATCCTATATTCTCCTTCTCTCTGCTGTTCATGGCAGTAGCCCTCATCGTGGCACTGCTCGTGAAGATGCCTGTCCTTCCAGAGATATGGGACGGACTGGGCAATATGGCAAAGGAAAACGACCCGTCGTTTGTCGATAACATATTCCCTTGCCTGTTTATAACCATCGCTTGCGGTGCGATAAGTGGTTTCCATGCCACACAGAGTCCATTGATGGCACGCTGCATGAAGTCAGAGAAGATGGGCAGACCGATATTCTATGGTGCAATGATTACAGAAGGTCTTGTTGCCCTGGTATGGGCAACGGTGGCAATGTGGTTCTTCTACGAGCAGCCTGTTGCTGGCTACGACCAGATTGCCGGCACTAAAGGATTCCACACCTCTGCACCGATGGTTGTCACCTTGGTATGCAACGACTGGCTCGGCGTAGTAGGTGGAATACTTGCCATGCTTGGTGTTGTGGCAGCCCCTATCACGAGTGGCGACACCGCCTTCCGTTCTGCCCGTCTGATAATAGCATCAGCATTAAAGCTGGACCAGAAGTCAAAGCGCAACAGGTTGTATATCTGCGTTCCTGTCTTCCTTGCTTCCATCGCACTGCTTGTATGGCAGATAAACAATGCCGATGGCTTCCAGGTTATCTGGCAGTATTTCGGATGGTCAAACCAGACCCTCTCCGTATTCACCCTATGGGCAATAACCGTATATCTTGTTCGTAAGAAGAAGCCATATATCATAACCCTCATTCCTGCACTCTTCATGACAACGGTATGCTCCACATATCTCTATATCTCCAAACAGGCATTCGGTCTGCCGGAGAATGTAGCCTATACCCTTGGCATCGCAACCTTTATAGTAGCCTTCGCATGGTTTGCCGTCTGGATGAAGAAGAACCAGAAGAAACAAATAGAAATAGGTGAAAGCAGCGATGACTGATTTTCTATTCCATAACAAATAAATCCTGACATCATGTACAGCAATACAATAATACCGTTATATTCAATAACAGTTTTTGTATTGCTGTTCATTTTGGGAATCCTCCTTCGCATATACTTGCTGTATGATGTTCCCCCGATCGCGTTTCTTTGTCTTGTTGCCGTTTCCGCATGCCTTTCTCTTATATGTTTGAGAAAGATGTGGCCCTCAAACCTTTTCTCCATAACAGCCATAGTATGTCTGGGCGCATATATAATGTCGGTAAAGTCCGACGACTTGGCATTGACAGCCAAAGCCGAATACGTGAAATACGGTGCCGTAGTACTGTCCAAGCCTGAAAGGAAAGGCAAGACCCTGCGGTTTGATGCTGAGGTCATAGGGGTGGAAAACCGTAAATGCAATTCTTTCAAAGTCAAGATGGCTGTCTATTCCCCCAATCAAGACTACAACCATCTGTTGTCGCTCCTTCCGGGAGACGGCATCGAATGTCTTTCAGTATTCACCCAACCGCAAGCCCGCAACAAGTCACACTTCAACTACACACGCTATCTCCAGACCCAAGGTTTCAAGGCTGAGACCTTCGTCTATGCCGACAATATAAGGAAGAAGCAACTTAACCGTGCCGCTCTTCCCTTCATACTTAAAGTCCGTCTGTTCTTCTCCGGCATACGTACAGACTTGTTGAAGCTCTATTCACAGGCAGATATCAGTGGAGACAATCTTGCCATACTGTCAGCATTGACCCTCGGCGACAAATCCTCGTTGAAGTCTGACGTAAAGGATAACTTCTCAAAAGCCGGAGCCTCACACATACTGGCTCTCTCCGGTTTCCACCTTAGTATAATATACTCTTTGCTTGCCCTGCTGCTATGGCGCGACAAGCGGAACAGACTATGGAACATCTGCGTCAGCACCTTCATTCTTCTCTCCGTATGGGGTTATGTCCTTCTTGTAGGCATGCCCCTATCTGCTGTCCGTTCGGCACTAATGCTTACGATATACAATTTCATAAGCATATCGCAACGCAACACCGCCCCGCTGAACAGTCTGTCGCTTGCCGCTCTGATAATATTACTGCTTTCCCCCATCAGCATCTTCGATGTCGGCTTCCAGCTGTCCTTCATTGCCGTTGCATTCATAATGATTTTCTATGGACCAATCAACGATGTGATGAAGATAGAACGACTGAAATACAACAAACCGTATCAATGGTTCACCGGTATGATAAGCGTATCGTTGGCTGCGCAATACGGCACAGCACCTGTCGTAGCCTACTACTTCGGCAGGTTTTCCTGCTATTTTCTTCTCTCCAACTTCATCGCCGTTCCCCTTGCCATGATACTTTTATATAGTGCTGCGGCAATGTTCATTCTTGGCCACGTTCCTGTCTGCCATCTGATAATCTCATTTGTCATGGAGAAGACCGTCAGCCTCCTCAACGGCTCCCTCGAAGGCATAGCCTCATTACCATTCTCAAGTATCGAAAACATATATTTCTCCATTCCCCAGGTAGCAGCATATTATATCATACTGCCAGCCATTATCCACCTCGTAAGGATATTCGTCAGGAGCAGGAAGTTCAAGTTCGAAGACTACACCTTCCCGGATAGGAAATAACGCACCTATTAACATGTCAAAGCCATGCTAAACATTAGGTCATTTATAGCAAAATGTGTAATTTTGCACAACAAATAAAAAATGGTGATGATACGGAATATCTTGTTTGTAGCCCTTGGTGGTGCCATTGGCTCTGCCTTGCGCTATATAATATCAAAATGGATAAACGATGCCATCAACGGCTCTTTCCCCTTGGGCACGATGGTTGTGAACATTATAGGATGCCTGTTCATAGGACTGTTCTATGGCATGACAGAAAGATTCGGTTTGAAAGGAGAAGCCACACTGTTGCTAACTGTTGGCTTCTGCGGCGGCTTTACCACGTTCAGCACTTTCATGAACGAAAACCTATCCCTCCTCCGCTTCGGCAACTTCGCCTATGTCGCTCTTTATACCGGCGGCAGCGTTGTCATTGGTCTGTTTGCCGTATACTTGGGAAAACTGATTTTCGACATTGTACTTAAATAACAGAAAAGCATATGCATAATAAATAAGTCAAGTAGCGGATACCACCTCTAACGTTTGAGGACACAATTTGTGACCTCAAACATTCTCTATTCAATAAAAAAGACGAAAGGCATCAGTTTTTTGCTACGTATTTTAAGTCTAATTCGCAGGAATCAAAATTTTTATACACTTCAGTTTGTTTTTATTATTACACCTCAAAGAAAAGCATTATATTTGCAGGAAATAGGCTCTTAATTAAAGTCTTCCATGTACTGAAAGACAACGAGATACGCCAGTACGGAGAACACCGCACCAAGCGCCTCGTCCTCGAAACTTGGAACAAATTCGGATTGGACATTAAAAAAGAACAAAAACAATGGTTGAAAATAGCATAAACATCAAAGTACGTGATGATTTCAGTCAGATTTTTGAAATCATCAACTATCATCGTCAAAGGGTTTCAAAAACTGTTGATGATGAATCACTTCGCATGATATGGGAAGTGGGAGCATACGTAAGCAACAAACTAAAGACATCCGAATGGGGGGCTAATATTGTACGCCAATTATCAGAATATATCAGAACTCAAGATCCGACAATCAAAGGATGGAGCTATCGCACTATATATAAAATGGTGCAATTCTATGAGATTTATAGTTCAAACTCATTTAAAGAGCTAATACAAAGTACTAACTTATCCCAATTTACAAAATTGAAATTTCCATCAACAGCAACAGAGCTTGTGCCATTTGAAATGGCACAAATAAGGGAAGATGAATTTGTGCCATTTGAAATGGCACAAATTCCAACTATCCTATTTTCAATTGGTTGGACTAACCATCAAATCATAATGAATCGCTGCAAGAGCAATGATGAACGTCTATTCTACATCCTGTTTGCCAAGAAAGAGCAATTACAAAACAAGCAACTGGAACGAGCTATCAAGACAGACACTATGGCATCCATTTTGAGAGCCAAAAATATTCAATCAGAAGCTCTGTATACGACCTATGCGAAGTCACCCGCACTTTTCAAAGATACAGCATATCTTGATTTTTTAGGTCTACCCCAAAGGTATAAAGAGACAAGATTACGCAAAGGTATTGTTGAACATATGAAGGAGTTCATTCTAGAAATGGGAAAGGACTTCTTGTTTATCGACGAAGAGCACTCTATAAAAGTTGGCGGAAAAACTTACAAAATAGATTTGCTTTTTTACCACAGACAATTGCAATGTATGGTTGCATTCGAGCTAAAGACAACAGAATTTCGTCCTTCTTATCAAGGACAATTGGAGTTTTACTTAGAAGCACTTGACCAAGAAGAACGTAGATCAAACGAGAATCCAACTATAGGCATCATTTTGTGCAAAGAATCAGATATGGAAACTGTCAGATTTGCCCTCAATCGCAGCATGAGTCCTATGATGATCATGCAATATAAAGAGCAATTGAAAGTTGGTGGCGTTATACAACGCAGTATTGAGGAATACTGTAAATATATCAATGCTGAATTGTGAAAATCACAATATATTCAAGTTGAAAACAAGAACATTTTTGGTTTTGAGCAGTTTAGAAACAATAAAAAAGCATCAAATACCTCTAAGCTTTTTAGCAAATAAAACAGACAATAAATAGCCATTTTATAGCATTTTCCCATACATATGTAATAATGCATATATATACAACAAAAAAGAGGAGAAAAAGAAAGTTACCGAATTTCCATGAGAAAGTTACCGAATTTCTATGAGAAAGTTACCTACTTTCTTCGAGCAAGTTACCGGATCATGCATAAGAGTATAAATATACACTATAACATACGGAAGTTTTCAAGCTTGTTTTTAAGATAATCCTTGAAGCCATCATCGCCCAAGACCTTGATATCGTCATACAGACCAAGAACGAATCTTCCGATGCCGATATAGCTACACACTTCAAGTTTCAGGAGCCAATGCGCCTTGTCCACCATCTCCACATGGGCTGTCGCCTTGGGGTATTCCTCTGAAAGAATATTATAAGAGAGCTGCCCCAAGAGCAACTCTACGGTTGTCGTTGTTTCTGCGCTGAACATAAACACGTCGGTAAACATCTGCTTGTGCTCATCCTTGAACATCCATTCATCGGCAAGCACTTCTACATCGTGCATCCTGATAATCTTGAAAGTCTTGTTCATTCCCGACGCCGGTTCGAAACATCTCACCTCTCTGTTGCCGTCCATAAGCATGAACGGCTCCACGAGGCGGTCTCTTGTCGTGCTGCTATGTGGCGAGGAGTATCCTCTCAGCACCACCTGGTGCTGATATTTTATAGCCTCATGCAGTGCATTTATATTGTGGGCTGCCCGCTCGTCGAGGGAGTCGCCTGCCAGGATGCCGAAATCATAAAAGCGGTCTATCTTCCTCTTCAGGGTCTCCACGATGGCGTTTGCCCCCTTCACCTTGTCAAGGAGGCGGCGTATGGTCACCGCCTCCTCTTCGGTGAATGATATACGTTCAATGAGTCTTCCGAAAAACGGCGAGGAACGGTCTACCGAATAGCAGTCGCCATACTTCTCAACCTTGAAGCCGGCATCCCTGAAGAAATCCAGATAGTAATAGATGTTCCTCTTAGAGATGCTCAGTTTGTCGCACAGCTGTGCCAACGTATACTGACGGTTTTCCGCCAGCATGAGTAACAGGTTAAGTTCCTTTTCGAGTTTGTCGTGACGCATTGAACCTTGATTATATTTCCAATTACTTAGCCACTTTCACAGCCTTGCCGTTCTCTCTGATGATGTATACGCCAGAAGCGGCATTACCCTTGTTGACGCGTCTTCCCGAGAGGTCATAAGCCGTCTTGGATGTTCTGTCTTCAGAAGCCACACCGCTTATAGAAGTAGAACCGTCAACAGTGGTAACGACGAGGTCGTCACTTGCCATTGTCTTCTCACCATTTTTCTCTCCATATACGTTAAGTATATAGGTGGTGTTGCTTTCAAGACCGGTGAAGGTGTATGTCTGAACATTGCCTACGTTCTTGTTGTCATAGTTAGCCACTGGAATATTCTTCACTTCATGACCGCTTACAGCGGCGTCGTCAATCTGTGCCGTCTCCGAACCAGTACGGTTGAAATACAGTCTTACGCTTGATGTCGGCTCCACATCGAAGTAATACAACTTGCCTTCGCTCTCGGTCAGATATAGCTTTTCGGCATCCACCCACTTGCCGTCAACAAGTCGCTGCACTGCAATATATGCCGTTTCTGACACCTTTGAAGGCTTCATCCAGAACTCTACGTGAGAGATTATCGCATCATGATTTACCATTACGAGATAGTGTCCCTTCGTTCCGAAGCGAAGCGAAGGAGCGGCATAGCCATAAGAGCCAGATGCGCTGGAGTAAGTGGTGCTGTTAGTCTTCCATCCGTAAGGCATGCCCGGATTCTTGCCGGAAAAGTCGTAGAATGTGACAACCGGCACACCCTCAAATGTCTTCTTGGCAAGCACTACGCTATATGTCTGTGCGTCAGCAAGACCAGTCCATGATGCCGTGAACGAATTATCGGCAACGGCTGTAGCCTTCAGACCTTCCACCTTATACTGAGAGAAAGCCTTCACCTCAGTTGTCACACGCTCCACCTTCTCTTCAGAAGAGAATGCTCCGGCACAGCTCTTCAGGCTCACCTCATATTGTGTTTCCGGTTCCAGACCTGCCACATTGCATTTCGTACCTACCACTTTCTTATCCGTGTAGCCATTCAAAGGTGTTGTAGTATTGTCGGCATTTACCTTCTTCACATTCAGCAAATAATGCTCCGCACCTTCCGCTGCCGCCCACGACAATTCGAAAGAGTCGTAGCTCTTATTGCCTACAGTAAATGCAGGAGCCATAAGGTCTACATCTCCTCCCTTGGCGATGAATGATATAATGCCGTTGTCATCCTTAGCCTTGTCCATATAGAACATCACGTCATCGTTCCATGCCTTGAAGTCGTATGAAGTGACATTGCTCGTTCCTGGGAAGGTGACACCACTTTCATACTTGGGATTTCCCGACGGTTGACCGTTAGCTTCCACAATGTCCACCCTCTGATGGTTAGCTTCATTATTTACGGTGTTTTTTATCCAAATATCCTCATCCATATCGATATGCCATACCAGCATACCGTTTCCGGGCAGATATTCGTCCCATCCATTCTGCTGTCTGTTCTCAAAGAGGAAGTATTCGTTTTCATTTCCCGGCACATTCACCTTGTAAGCCTTGTTGAACTCTCCCAAGGCAGGCAGGGAGAATACACCTTTTGTGGAACTTGTTATCTCCTCCGGCTCAATCCATCCTAACTCATATCTCTCGTAAGAAGAATAGAGAGCCGGAGTGTTACCGTTGTTGCTATAGTTGCCGTATGCCATAACGTCCCACGACATAGGGGTATAATTACTTACAGAAGCCTTGCCGCCGGTGCTATAGAGGTCAGGGAGACCAAGACAGTGTCCGAACTCATGTACGAAGGTTCCGATACCTGCCGGATAATTTGTCCTGGTGCCATTCACCTCGTTGCTACACGTATAGCTGCCAATAGACACGCCATCGTTTGTCTTTAGGTCAACATTCCAGTCGCGCATATCAAAAGCATGGGGCCATATCGTCTTGTCATCATTGGAATCGGCAGCACCCTTACCGGCATAGAAGATGTATACGTTATCCACATAGCCGTCGCCATCATGATCGTATTGCGAGAAATCCACTTCTGCATCTATCGCCTCCACTGCCGCCTTGACGAAGGTACCCATATTTATAGAGGTGTTATAGGTACCCTGTCCGGCATCGTGCTGTCCGTAATTTATCTGCACAGGACCATACACATCAAAGGTTGGCTTAAAGGCTCCGTGGGAACTTGCAATGAAATAGTCTCTTACACTTCCGTTGGCTCCGTTCTCTGCTGTGAAGCCTTCCTTGTTCATAGCATCATTATAATACTGCGAAGCATTTTCTACTGTAGAGAACTGCTTGTCGTTAAACTCCATGAGGATAACGATAGAGTGCTGCTCACCCATATGAGGAAAATTGTTGACGAGCACCTTTGACGGGCGCTTGGCTGCCTTAGCTGCCATGCGGCGGGCTGTCACCTTTGAATTGAAATCCTTCAGCATGTCTTCGTTTTGCTTGTTATACAGGCTGATGACAGACTGCTTGTCTATCGTGGCAAGGAAGGATTTTGCCTGGCTTGTGCGCTTGGCTGCATCGGCAGCTACTATGCCGCTGCATCTTGCTACGCCGTTAGTCACGGTAGCATACTCATAATTTCTTGTGGCACTGTTGTACATCAACAGGAAGCCGTCTTCCGTTGTACGGTAGTTACCGTGCTCATCACCATGCAAACGGATGGAAATCTCCGCTCCGTCAGCTTGCTTTGCCTTTATAACACCAGGATATGCAGGCACGGCAAAGGTCGCCTGCGACATAAGCATAGAGGCGAAAGTCGCCAAAAGTATTCTTCTGATTTTCATATTTTTGTTTTTACCTTAAATTAGCAGACTTATAATCTTACAAGAAAACAAGTCATTGGATAACAATAAATTATCCAATGCTTGCATATGTCAGAAAATTCACTTACCTTAGTGCTGCTTAAAACTCAAATAAAGAATATCTGACATATGGCAAAGGTAAACATAAAATCTGAGA
>OKRS01002213.1_pt1 | contig 11463 bp, 6 predicted proteins | sample 1601191 | NCBI WGS metagenome assembly OKRS01 (sample SAMEA3541509, study PRJEB24748) | human gut metagenome | biome: human gut; feature: human-associated habitat; material: faeces | place: China | collected 2012 | reverse complement strand
TTTTAATTCAATCAGCCATTAAAATCCCAGTATTATTTCTCCAAAATCACAATTCTATTAGTTGATTTTCAGTTATTATAATGCAAAAATAGGGTACGATTACCACCCAAATAATCACGCAGACAGAAGAAATATACCGCATGATTCGGCATCTATAATACAACAATAAACATTTAGGCGTTCACCTTCAACAAGTGAACGCCTAAAGTTTATCAGCCTACTGCACTCATTTTATCTAATAAGTCTTGATAAGTGGCGACTTGATGATAACGGACATGAGCATCAGAGATTTCGTTGAATAGCTTGGTTGCGCAGTCAATCTTGGCATTCTCTATTGCTGATAGTTGCATCTTTTGCAGTGTGCCTTTTGTTTCGGCAATGAAGAAAATGTGCTTCACTCCGTCGCGTGTCATGGCGATGGCCCAGTCAGGGGCATAACTGCCTACGGGTGTCGGTATCTGAAATGCTCGCGGCAACTTGGCGTAGACTACCACCTCGTTGCTCTCGTCAAGGTCATGGGCGAAGTTTCGCTCGCCCTCTGAGTCTGCAACGACATAGTCGGTGATGTGTTTCTTCGCCTCGTATGCTTTGGAGAACTCTGCCTTGCTTGCTGTGGTGAAGATGTCCGAATCAAATACACCGTCGGTCATATTGTAGTGTATATGCTCTACAATCATCGTGGCCTTTTGCTCGCGTATGATGTTCACGACCTTGCGGATAAATTCTTCGGGATTGTTCTTATAGAGTGCCATCTTTGCCGGACGCAGACCACGGAGAAATGCGGCAACACTGCGGCGTGTGAGGTTAGCACCCTTGGCAATCTCACCGATAAGGTCATACTTCACAGTCGTGGTGCTTACGTCGGTCAACTCGTTTGATGATGAGCGAGTGTCGCCGAACAGCGTTGCATCTTCTCCGTCCTGAACGCCAACAACCTTTATATAGCGCAAACGGCGCACTTCCAGTTCGTCGGTATTGCAATGCTTAACGGCGTTGTCAATAAGCTCCTGTGAATCGTAGCTGACGGTGTAGACATACTGGTGGTTGATTTCTTTCCACAACGCTTGAAACTCCTTTTTCGAGAAATTGGAATTGAGCGACTGTGGCGGTATCTTCGTATCGTTGCCGTCCTCTGTCAACTTCTTCAGCAGTGATGGGTCGTAGATGGATTGTATCAGCAGGGTTACACCCTCAGCAATCGGTTCAAGTTTGCTGCCGTATGGAGCAACAGACTCAGCGGCGACATCAGCGTGATATTTCGGGGTGATGTTACCCTCGCTGTCGATATAATCGTTGTCTTCGAGGTACACCATGATGCGCGATGCCTCGCGGTCGTCGATGGTGTGAGGCTGACCGCCCACGGTGACAGTCTTACCTTCGAAGTAGTCGGACGATGCCTTGACGGCACGTTCGCGCAATGCCTCTTTGGTTTCCTTTTGGAGTGCCGAGGAGAAGTCGGCATAACTCTCGTTGGCAATGACCGTGAGGATATTCACATCGTGAACGGCCTCGCCGAGCAATTCCCTGTCCTGACGGATACCGTTTCGGTCCACGCAGATACGCAGACCGCGCCCAACTTCCTGACGCTTGGCGGTGCCGGAATTGCTGTGGCGCAGAGTGCAGATTTGGAATACATTCGGGTTATCCCATCCCTCGCGCAATGCGGAGTGAGAGAAGATGAAGCGTGTCGGTTCATCGAAACTCAGCAGTAGCTCCTTGTCTTTGAGGATAAGTTCGTAGTCGCTCGGCTCGTCCGACACATCGCTGCCGCGCTTGGTCTTGCTGTCGACCATACGCCCTTTCTTATCAATAGAGAAATAGCCACGATGTGTCTGATACGGATAGAAGCGGCGCAGATATTCATTGTAATCTTCATCGAAGAGGTGGAACTCATCATTGACAAGCCGGGCGTATTCTTCCTCGAATATCTGTTGGAAGATACCCTTTACCTCGTTGCCGTCGCTGTCATAACTGCGGTATTTCGCCACTTCGTCGATGAAGAACAGCGACAGGCACTTGATGCCGAGCTTAAACAGTTTGCGCTCGCGTTCAAAGTGCGCTTTGATGCACTCGCGAATCTGAACGCGCTGCAGATGCAGTTCGTTGGAGTCGCCGACCAGTTCACCTTTGCGTATGGTCTTGCCGTTGGTGAAGGTGACGTAACCGACGGGCTGTGCATCGTTGCCGGGGAATATCTCGGAGATGGTGAAGTCGCGGTATTCGAGCAGTTCGTTTGATTCGATATATAGCGAGTCGCCTACGCCCAAGGTCCTGACCTGACGGCGAGGCTCACCGGCAGCGTTCTTCACCTCAATTTCTATTCGCGCCATTGGCGGCTTGCTGTGGCTCAGTACTATGTTGTCGAGATACATATAGCCACTCGTTCCTCTCAGGTTTTTGATTTCAAAACCGATAACGCGGATGCGCTTCACAAGTTTTTGCTGATAAGCGTCGAGAGCGTCAAGGGCATATACCGTGTCGTGGTGCTTCTTGTGAGTTGCAGAGTAGTTGAGTACAAACAGCGGTTTGAAGCGTTTGAGTGCCGTCTGTGTGGCATCACCTCCCATCTTCTGAGGCTCGTCCATGATGATGATTGGGCGGTTGGCGGCTATCACGTCGATAGGACGGCGCGAGGCGAACTCGTCGCGCTTGGTGTAGATGATGCGGCTCTCCTTGCTTTTGCCTCCTTCTTTCATCGAGGCGGCGAATGCCTGAGTGTTGATCACCATAACGCTCAGTCCGGCATCGTGGGAGAAGGCATCGAGTTCGTTCAGTCGCGAACTGTTATAGACAAACCAGCGGGCTTTCTTGCCGTAATGCTCCATAAAGTGATCTTCAAGCATACGGAAACTCTTGGCAACGCCCTCGCGAATGGCGATGCTCGGTACCACAATGATGAACTTCGACCAACCGTAGCGTTTGCTGAGTTCAAACATCGTCTTGATATAGACGTAGGTCTTTCCCGTGCCGGTTTCCATCTCTACATCAAGGCTCACCGCGCCAAGACCGTCGGTGGCTGCGAGGTGCTTGGAGAGAGGCACCCCAGAGTGTGTCTGTACAGCGTGAAGATTTTCGAGCAGCCGTCCGCTGTCGAGTTCCGCATCCGAGTTGCGGTAGCCGTCATCTTCACCCTCAGTCTTGAGGTCGAGTTCACCCGCTCTGCGCTTACCCAAGTCGCGACGATACTGCGTATTGGCGCGGTTTGGTTGCCCGAGGAAGATGTCGGCGGTGTTCTGCACCGCGTCCGTCTGATATTGTTGTATTTTGAATTTGAATTTCATGCACTTATTAATTTGTAGATTGCATCGTAACTTGGTAAACGTACAATTTCAAATCCTATGTTGTTGAGGAAATACTTTTTCCCTTCGTCAATGTGTTCTGTTTCTGAAATTATGTAATAACCTTTTTTAGCACAATTTGGGTATAAAGAGAAATACTTTGCTCTTTCAAGTAGTAGCCATCTAATTAGGATTTCGTCTCTATCGAGAGAAAGACCAATTATAAATAGATGACGCGAAAAAATAAGATTTAGCCAAGTCTGTTTTAACGAATTAAATCCCAGACAGTTGCCTTGAAATAGTTCTGCATCATACTCGTTTTGAGGCAAAAGGAGTTCCCTAATCTTATCTAAAGAACGCATATAATGCGAAAGACCAATTAAAATGCTCTTAGGATATTGTATCATACCATTGATATGCCAAATTCCGAACTTGTTGAAATCTGGATTTTCAGTCTTGGTAAAGCAAGATGATATGGGAAAGGTTTCAGAGAAAGAATCATGCCCCAAATTATGCAATTCCGCATCTATAGATTGAGCAAGTAAATTGTCATAATTTGTAGTAAGAATTGGTATTTGATACTTCAAGGCGAATGAAGAAACTCCTTTATGTATTGGTGCAAAAGACCATTTTTGTATTAGTGAACAAATAGACGCTACCAACTTACTTCTTAAAGCCACACTAATTTTATCTCCGAGTGTTGAAAATGTCATAGCCATTTCCATATCCACCATAGAATTTGATTCAACAAATTGACGCTTTAGCTTATAGTCGTCTTTCAAATTTATCGGTTTCAATGGTTTCGTAGTATATTCTTGAATTTCTTGGGAAATTCGTTCCAGTATTTCTTTTGGAAGGGCATTAGCTAACTTAACATCCTGAGCCAATAATTTGTTTTTATCAAATGTTGGAATTTCTTTCATAACTGCAATTTCCAATATATCAAAGAACTCTGTGTTAGAAATACCATTTGGAAGACTGTCGAAACTTAGCTTTGGGCAGTATGCTTTGGCAAGTGCTTTGAGGAGAGTTTCCCAAGAACATCCAGTTTGTGCGTACCGATTTATGCCATTGCCTAAGAGCAAAGCACAATCAACTTTATTGTTAATGATAAATCGACGTAATTGTTTGCCTGTCATTAGAGGATTCTGCGGATGGTGTCGGGTGAATAATGCTTGAAGATTTGCTCGAAGTTGTCGAGAACGTTGTCGTTCTCGGCAGATGCATCGCGCATCACGAAGTAGAGGGGGCGCAGCTTGGCTATCTCGGTGATGGTTGACTCGTTCACGTCTTTGTCGAAAGTGGCAATCAGTTGGTCGCCATTTACCATAAATACCTTCTTGCCGTGGATTTCCTTTTCTTCAATACGAGCCGAAAACTCGATGTTGAGTTCGGGCAGAACTTGGAAAAGCAAGTCGAGTGGAGTACGGTCACTCTTGACGTTGTCAACAGAGTTGAACAAATCGCGTTCGTTCAAGTCATTAGGCGTATAATACACATCCTCCATATTTGACGAGTCAAGCTTCAGTACGCGGAAACCGATGTCGAGGTCTTGACCCTGCAGTCCGGCTTCCTCCTTGACTTTCTTACCGGCACGACGGATGCGCTCTTTTCCTATTTCGCAGATGTTAGCATAACCGGATTTACGAGCTTCGCTCTTTTCGTCTGTCACTTCAGGTAACTGCACCATGATAAATTTGCGATGCCCACCGTCCTCTGCGTTGAGCTTCATAACAGCGTGGGCAGTGGTGGCAGATCCGCTGAAAAAGTCAACTATTAAACTAACTTCATCTGTCCCAATATTAAGCAATTGTTGAATGAGCGCAGTAGGTTTAGGAAAATCAAATACCCCCAGTCCGAGAAGTTCTTGAAGTTCACGAGTTCCTTTTATCGAAATAAAGTCTTTATCAAACCAAACTGTTTTTGCCGTTTGAGTCGCTTTGCGATATTTTTGATAGATACGATACTCTCCATCATTGCTGATTCGAGCTGTTAGGTCAAATCTATTGGCCTCTGCCGTTTCCTTACCCCAACGCCAAACGCTTTCATGCCCATTAACAGTAATAGCCCAAACTTCCTTAAATCCAGTGGTTGGTACAGTTGTTACTTCACATAACCCATCCAAGGTTTTTGATGCTTCATTAACATAAAATGGGTATCGTAGGTTAGGACGATTTGTGCTGTTAAATGCTCTTGCATTTTGATTACGAAGGTCTGTTAAATTAAATCCACCCCTGCCATCTTCATACTTGAACTCTGCACCTTCAACTTCTATTTCATTTAAGTTTATACATTGCGAATCCTTTGCATAGATATAGATATGTTCATGCGTTTTAGCAAAGAAACCATATCTTCGACCTTCGGTCTTAACGATAACAGTAATTGTTGCGACGAAATTATCACTACCAAATATGTCATCACAAACTTTCCTTAAATTTGTGGTTTCGTTGTCGTCAATGCTTATAGCAATAACCCCATTTGATGCAAGTAAATCACGAGCAACTTTCAAACGCGGGTAAATCATGTTAAGCCAGTCAGTGTGGAAACGCCCGTTGGCCTCAGTGTTGCGCTGCATCGGGTCAAGCATTTGGTTGCCTTCGGCATCAAATGCTCCGCTTTCGGCTTCGTATTCGTCCCGACCTTGTGTGAAATCGTCATTATACACAAAGTCATTGCCGGTATTGTACGGTGGGTCAATGTAAATCATCTTAATCTTGCCAAGATAATCTTCGCGCAAGATTTTAAGGACTTCGAGGTTGTCTCCCTCGATGTATAAGTTCTGTGTGGTGTCAAAGTTGACCGACTCCTCCGGGCAAGGGCGTAGGGTCATGGTACTTGGCGTATTAGCCAAATGTCCCGAAGCCTTCTTATCGGGCCAGGTGAACTGGTATCTTTCTTCGCCCGGTTCGAGAGCGTCCGCACTCAACTCCTCGCGCAGCTTGTCGAAATCGACAGCAAGCTCCGGGTGTCCGTCTTTGCCGATGCGCTCGGTGACGCACTGCGGAAACAATGCGGCAATCTTCGCCACATTACCCACCGTAGCGTCTGGACTTTGCATTTTCATTTTTTCCATGTATGAAATTCTTTATGTATTCAAAATCGTTATTGTAGTTGTATATTTCAGTCGATTGACAAGAGAGAAAATTATGAAAAGCTTCATGCGAAAAATCAGATATTTCCATAAAAAGATTATTCATAAATGAATGTTCTTTGTAGTCAGAAATAATCAATAGTAAGTCAGAGAAAAGAGGAAAATTAACGACTATCCCCTTTTTGTTCAAAGTCATAGGACAACCTAACATTGGATTATATATTACGATAGGATTATCTGACGTACAAATATTCTTTTGTGGTGCATAACCAAAAAGCCAGTTCATAGAACATAGATGTTGAGAAATTTCATCTAACAACGTATCATTCAAGAATAAAGTCTCGGCATGAATGAGTGCGTCATTAAATTGTAAATTGAGTTTTTGTTGACTCAAAGATGGATTATTCTCAACTTTTGCAACAAGATGCTTAGTAATTTCAATAGTTTTATCATAAAATTGATGCGCAAATGATACTATTCTTTCTCGTTGCCAAGGAAGTCTATAATACTGAATCGCGATTTGTTTGGCAAAAATTGCTTTCTCGTCATCATAGATTGGAAAATATGATGCAGTTTCGGCTATACATTTTTCTTTCCGTGTAAATAATTCTTTTAGTAGAATACCGTACTTTGACTCGATTTCTTTAGCCAATATATCAACTTCTAACGAAAGTGTATTAACTGCTGCTTTATCTGTAATAAAGTTTTCGGGTATTTTGTAAAAATACGGAAGCTGACAAGCATCTTCAACAGAAGTATGCTTTTGTATGTTTCTTTTTACATCATAGGCATACAAAAAGAACTCTTTTGAATTCTTTTTACGTTTATGGTACCCAAAATAATTAAGGTAACATTGAGGTACGTAATGTTGTTTCTGATGTTCTTCTCCTTTACTCATTCCAATTCCCCTTTCAATTTCTGAATTTGTTTGAACAGTTCATTTTTGCGGCGCGGCTGCCGTTCTGCCCGCATTTGGCGGTCGAGGCGGTCAATCTTCGCTTGCAGTTTGGCTTGTTCCTCGTTGACATTGATTTGCTCGGTGAGTGACTTGTCAGACTCAACGGCAAATTCACCGAGAGTGCAAATAATGTTTTGCCATGCGGCATTGAGGTCAAGACCATTGAGCGGTAGCGAGGCTTCGGCTACATTGATGCGCTCCGACGTAAAAAGATGTGTGTGCCAAACGGCAAGTTGCACCTTGCCCTCAAATGTCAACGCCCACACGATGCGCTGCGGAATAGACTTGACGAGGCGGAGCAGATTGTCGTTGGAAATGGTAGGTTGTTTCAGCACAACCTCTACGACAAAGATTTCCTTGACCTCAGCACCTGTGGCAATAGCCGGAACGGTCTTTGGCGCAATCCAATGAACGAAGTCGAGACGCGACACCTCGGCATCGAACGCATCGCGCCACATCGGTTTCCAATCGAATTGGCGATAGAGCTGCGCCTTTGGCAAGCTGCGTTTTACTTCTGTGGACTGTGGCAAACCCAACATATCACCTTACAATTAAGAAACAGATTAACTCGAAGTCGTCAAGACCTTTGACTTCGTTACCGAAAAGCGAGCCTGAGTCGCCTTCGAGGAAAGAGAACAGGTCGGTTTGCTCTTTGGTTTTAATAAGCGAGGCGATGGCATCGCCGAGTAGTCGGGAGTAAGTGCCCATGTGTCGTCCGTCGCGGGTTTCGCCGTTGAACTGACGGCAAAGGTCGAGCAAAGGCTCGGACTTGCCACGGCACAAGTGGCGCATACGGTCGAGCAAATCCTTTGGATTGAGATGGTCTACAACCACCTCGCTGTCTTGCGAGATATAGACCATATAGAACGGATGCAGCCGGTTCTTGCGGTCGATGTTGATGTCATTGCTGCGGTTTTTCAACACGAAAACAACGCCTTTCGGTGCGCCGTCCTCGGCAGGTACAAGAGCGTGAAGCCCCATCGGAGTATGCTCGATGTCGTGCCCTTGCTTCATATAGTCCAAGAGGTCGAGGCGGAACTCGTTCAATCCCAAGTCCATGATAGAGGCACCGCTGTTCATTTCTTCGAGGTCAACCACTTCTTTTTGCAACCGTTGCAGTTGGTCGCGTCGATATTTGAGGTCACCCTGCTCCTCGACAGAAATGGGGTTGTCGTCGCCGGTGGCGGTGAGAACCGACACTTTCATACGTGCCTCGACACGGCCTTTGAGATTGATGTAGTCGTCCAAGTCCATATCGGGCCAGTAGTTGACGAGTTGGATAACCTTGTTGCGCGAGCCGATGCGGTCAATACGTCCGAAACGCTGAATAATCCTGACGGGATTCCAGTGTATATCATAGTTGATGAGGAAATCGCAGTCCTGAAGGTTTTGACCTTCGGAGATGCAGTCGGTGGCAAACAGCACGTCTATTTCCTCGTTAATGTTCGGGTAGATAGCCTCTTTTTCTTTAGAGATAGGCGAGAAAAGTGTCAGGACTTTGTTAAAGTCGAGCTTTTCACGGAGTTTCAGGGTGGAGCGAGCCTCCACGTCGCCCGTGATGAGGGCAGAGTTAAGCCCGGTGCGCTCCTTGATGAGCGGTGCGATATTCTCGTAGAGATATTGGGCCGTGTCGGAGAAAGCAGTGAAGATGATAGTCTTCTTATTGCTGTCGTTAATGGGATGCTCAAACTTCGAGCGAATTTCCTCAATGAGCATCTGAAGTTTGCTGTCATGCTCCGGCGTGATGTCTTCGAGCATAAAGAGCAGCGTGTTCAGGTTTTCGAGATCTTTGGCAAGATAACTGCACCACTGGATATAATCCATGTCGGCGAGGTCGATTTTCGTTTTCTTGCCGCCGATGAAAACAGAATCTTCGCGCTCGTCGAAGTCGAGGCCGCTGCCAAAGTCGAAGTCTGTAATGTCGGCATGGGAGCCGTCAAAGCTGTCGATGGAGTTAATGGTAGCCTCGATGAAATCCTTGATGCGGTTGAGTGTAAGGCGGAAGGAGTTCACCGAACTCTCCAAGCGTTTGAGCAGGTTGATGCTCATAAGCTGCCGGATGCCACGCTCACGACCGCTGCGCGACAGGTTACTCAGCGAGCCGTCGGCTTTGACAGTCGCATACTTCTCTAACTTTGAGGGAAGTATAAAGTCGGACGGCGTGTATATAGCGAGGTTCAGTTCTGAAACCGACACGTAGATGTCGTTGAAGCTTACTGCCGTTGGCAGGTCGGTAAGTTTCGGACGACGCGAGATTGGTTTCAATCTCACGGGGAACTCGCCGATGTCCGTGGTGTCGTAGTATTGCTGAATATGCTTGCGGCTTCGGGCGATGGTGACGCTGTCAAGCACCTCAAAGAAGTCGAAACTGAGGCTGTCGAGCAATGCCTTTGTTGTGCGCTCCTCTTCCGGCAGTTTCGACCAACGGTTGAACGCAGTCTGCGCATCGCGGAAGATGTGGTCAATCGGGGCGGTGGTGTTGAGCAGCGCATCGAAACGCTCTGCATCCCCCTCGTATGCGAGTTGAAGTTGGTTGCGCAAGTCATTGAAGCGGTTGTTGACCGGCGTAGCCGATAACATCAGCACCTTGGTTTTGACACCTGCACGGATAACCTTGTTCATCAACTGCAAGTAGCGGTTCTCACGCGGGTTCTCGTCGTTCTCGTCAGTGGTGACTTTGCCACCGTTGCGGAAGTTATGGCTTTCGTCAATCACGACAAGATCGTAGTTTCCCCAGTTGATGTGTTCGAGGTCGAGGCCGTTGCTTGTGCCGGATGTGCGCGACAGGTCGGTATGATAGAGAATATCATAACGCAGACGGTCGGCAACAAGCGGATTGTTGACGTAGTTACTGCGGTATGTTACCCAGTTGTCGTGCAGTTTCTTCGGGCATAGGACGAGGACGGATTTGTTGCGGTTCTCGTAATACTTTATGACCGAAAGAGCAGTGTATGTTTTGCCGAGACCCACGGAGTCGGCAAGGATGCAGCCGTTGTATTTCTCCAACTTATTGATGATGGCGAGAGCCGCATCACGTTGGAAATTGTAGAGTTTATTCCAAATGATACTCGACTTGAAGCCGGTGGCTTCGTTGGGCAACACATCCTCAGAAATATCTTCGAGAAATTCGCTGAAGATATTGTATAGCGTCACGAAGTATATAAACTCAGGCGAGTTCTCCTTGTAGGCATTGGCGATGCTGTCCAACACCTTCTCCGTCACCACCTGCATCTTGGCGTTGTCGTTCCAGACTTGATTGAACAAGGTCAAGTATTGTTCGGAATAAGGTGCCTGGAATTTGTTGATCATCGTATAGGCATTGTCGCCACGCTCGCATCCCAACTCCACGGTAGTAAATCCGGTTATGGGCATGTAAGCCTTATCATCGACAACGGCAAAGCCCATCATGTGCTCTCCCGTCTGATTAGACTTGAAGCAGGCTTTCTTGCGAATCCACTCGGCACACTCCTTGGCAATGGCCTTTTGGGAAAGTTCGTTGCGGAGCTTGATTTCAAACTCAGAACCATATAGGTTGCGCTCTCTGTTCAGACGAGGAATGTAGAACTCACGCTTCTGTTTATCTACTTTCTCAGTGATAAAGGTGGGGGAAGTGAAAATGAAACGAAGTTCATCAATATCCTTCAACTGTGCTTTCAACTCTTCGAAGGCATAGATGGAAAAGCATGAAGCGGCAATGGCGACCTTGCCACCACTGCTTAACTCCATTGCCCAATCGTTTTTTAGTGTCTTGTTTATGTTATCTATGAGTTCCATCTGCCATTTTCCGTGTTGTCTCTTGTTAAGAGATACTATATCCAATGCAAAGGTACACATTTTTATGAAAAATAGGCTGTCTTTCAGGTGATAAAGCACTAAATATCATCAACTGATAGCCTATTTGTTTTGCAAAATCCAACTCAAAACATTGAATATCAACATTGCCGGCACTCTTAACAAGAGATATTCTGTTTTACTAAACGGCACTTGCCTTATAACAACTCTCTTAATATCTGTATGTTTGCTCTGTCCACGACAGAGTTATCCAGCGAAGCCAGATAGATTTGCGTCGTCATTTCCGAATCGTGTCCCATACCTTCGCTGATAACCGAGATAGGGATGTTCTTGCTCTTGGCTAT
>OKRS01002208.1_pt1 | contig 11499 bp, 8 predicted proteins | sample 1601191 | NCBI WGS metagenome assembly OKRS01 (sample SAMEA3541509, study PRJEB24748) | human gut metagenome | biome: human gut; feature: human-associated habitat; material: faeces | place: China | collected 2012 | reverse complement strand
GCCTTGCACGACACTCCTGCCTCATACATCAGCTGCGCCACGGCGTCGGCCTGTGCGTCGGTATAGAAGCCTGCCTCATAAACATCGAGCATATTGGCCCAGTCGTAACTTATTTTTGTGAAATCAACAGAGATTTCCTTGTTGCCAACACCCTCGTTGACATATTCCAACACATCATAGCCCTTAGAGTTCGACTTGTAGTAGTTAAGAATCTGAGCCATCGCGGTGGCGGTGCAGCCCGTGAGCATAGGATTGCCGTTGTATTTCGGACATTTGCGGTTGAACGGAGCGCCCTGTCCCCATTTTGTCTTCAGCAACGGAGCCACCGGAGCCACTGTAGGCGTAGGATAAGAGTTGCTGAAATCAGAAGAGGCTGTGGCTGCCTTGTAAGCCACCATCCATTCCTGCAACGCTTCCGGCATATTGTCGAACGACAGCCTGGCATCGGTGGAGTAGCCCATCACCCGCAAATCGTCGCCGTTGGCCGACATAAGCACGAAACCGCCTTGCGGAGCGTTATAGGCATAGAACTCTGCCTTTTTCAGCGATTTGGTCTTTTTCACAGCCTTGTCGGATGTCGACATGACAGCCGCCGTCAGCGAGCCGCCATCGGCGGTCTTTCCGCCCATTTTCTGGGAGAGAAACTGTTCTGCCATAGCCGCTGCCTCTTCGGGCAGACTCGCAGCCGACGCGCCAGCCCCTATCGCAAGCGACGCCAACAAGATGTATTGAATCTTTTTCATGCAATTATTGTTTTTTACAATTATTTCGTAAAGGTAATGCAAATTTTTTCAACTTTCACAAGATATTATCGTTTTTATCTATAAAAGGACTCTTTTTTTTGCTTTTGAACCACAAACCACACGCAAAGCGGTAAGCCATAGAGCCGTAGCTTGCAGCCAAGGTGCGATTTTTCAATTCGGATGTGAGTTTGCGCAAGCTGCATCTAAGGCTGCCGAAAATCCGCATAACATAGAAAAGCGACCGCTCCGCATACTGTTTGTCAGCACACGGAGCGGTCGTTGTTTTTATCGGCAACCTTCTTGTTACTGCGGAATCTTCAGCGACTGTCCAATCTGGATGTTGTTGCCCTTGATGCCGTTGGCTTTTTTAAGTTTTGAAAGTCCGACACCGTATTTTTCTGCAATCTCTCCGAGCGTCTCGCCTCTCTTCACCTTGTGGGTTTTCTGCTTTTTCTTGCTCGTCTTGTCGGTTTTATCTGTCTTTCTGTCCACTTTCTTGTCGGAGTAGACCTTCAAATTCTGACCTGCGGCAATATTGTTGCCCTTGATGTTGTTCCACTTGCGCAGATCGTCGACCGTCACGCCATATTTCGTAGCAATCTGCCCGAGTGTCTCACCCCTTTTCACCTTGTGGGTCTGCTCTGCCGCTTCATTGTCGCGGCTGCGCGATGATGTCGACGTTTTGCCGTCGGCTTTGAGTTTCAGTTTGTCGCCCACACGGATATTGTCCGACTTCAAGTCGTTCCATTCGCGAAGGTTGGCAACCGAGACACCATATTTATCGGCGATAGCCGACAGATTCTCACCCGACTTCACTGTGTGGACTGCAGGAGCGGCAGGCGTGTCGTTTTTCTTCTTGACAGCCTTCTTGGCATCAACCACAAGCACCTGTCCAGCCATAATGTTGTTCGACTTCAAGTCGTTCCACTCACGGATGTCGGCGATTGTCACGCCATATTGTCCGGCAATCGAAGCCAACGTCTCGCCACGCTGCACCTTGTGACGCTCAGGATTGCGCGGAGCTGTTGTCGTGGTCGCTGTTTCTTTCTTTTTCTTCTCAGGAGCTGCCACTGGAGTTGTTTCAGCCACAACGGTTTTCTCTACGTCAACCGTTTCTTCCTCTTCGGTTTCGGGCTGCTCAACACGCACCTTCGTGTAGGTGTTGATTTTCAGCGTCTGTCCGCGTTTCAGCCTGCTGCTGCGCAGACCGTTCCATTTCTTTATCGACGACACCGACACGCCGTATTTGCGCGCCACCATCGAGATTGTCTCGTTGCGTCTCACCTTGTGATACTTCACCACAAGCTTCGTTGTCGTCTCGCCATCGTCGTTGCTTACTGTCGACGGATCGACAGGCACCACCACATCACGGCGGGCATAGAGCGCATCATTGTGGGCCACGATGCTGTCCTCGCTGACGATGTAGCTGTAGATTTGCTGCGACGGCAGTGTAAGCGCATACGGACGGATGTCGCCCGGAATCTCATCCTTGCGGTATTGGGGGTTGAGCACGCGGAGCTCCTCCATCGGGATGTTGAGCACCGCCGATATCTGCTCGAAATGCACTCGCTTGTTCACGTGGATTGTGTCGGTAAGAATAGGCCGACGTGCAAGCGATTTTCCGAGGTTGTGGTCCTTGTAATAAGTCATCACATAGTTTGCCGCGATAAACGCAGGCACATATCCGCGCGTTTCCTGCGGCAGATAGAAATATATGTCCCAGAAATCCTTCTTCTTGTCGGCAGTTCCTCCGGCGCGGCGCAAAGCCTTGTTCACATTGCCCGGACCGCAGTTGTAGGAAGCGATGGCAAGCGACCAGTCGCCATAGATGTTGTAAAGTTGCTTAAGGTATTTTGCAGCCATTTCCGATGAGCGGATAGGGTCGCGGCGCTCGTCGATGATGGAGTTCACCTCCAGCCCCAAGCCCTTGGCGGTGGTCAGCATAAACTGCCACAGACCGGTGGCGCCCACGCGCGACACAGCGTCGGGATTCAGCGCCGACTCAATCACCGGCAGATATTTCAGTTCCAAAGGGACACCCTCTTTCTCGAGTGCCTGCTCGAAAAACGGCATATAATAAAGGCTCAGTCCGAGCATTTCCTCCACCAGTTGGCGACGGCGCTGCGTGTACATATTGATGTAACTGCGCACCACCCCGTTGTATGGCATCTCGATTACTGTGGGCATCTTCTGTAGCCGTGCGATGAAATCCTTGTCAGACGTAGGCACATCGCTGAGGTTGGCTCCCGAACGGTCAACCACTGCGTAGTTCTGAAGATACCAGTTTTTCATCAGTTCCTGAGTGTCGGTCTCAAAACTTTGTGGATAGACGATAGTGCTGTCCTGAATGTTCTCCTTCAGCGAAAGCACGGTAGGCCGGGCGAACGACGTCAACGCCGCGCCGGCAATCAGGCACAATGCCAATATTTGTTTATTCATCTGTTTCCTTTCCGTTTTAGCGGTTCAACTTTTAAAAAGTGAAAGCACAGCCCACTCCAAAAGAAGGTTTCGTGTCGTTCTGCTCAATCGACGGGTAAATGCTCATCGAGAGGTCAGGCGAAATGTCGAAATGCGACAGCGAAGCGTCGACGTAGGCATCAATAATGCAGACGGCATAAAGTCCGACCATACCGATGATACACAAGTCGCGGTTACGGCGATAGAAGTCTTTTTTCGACTTCAGAGCCTTCGTAAGCCACGTTTTGTCGATGTCCTCCTCCTTTGTGGTGGATGGATAGAAATCCATATAACTTTTTGTGTTCGGATCGCTGTCCATGATGTCTCTATAAGCTTTCGTATAGTCAGAGAGCATCCTGTTGTTCCAAGATGTGGCGTATGCCAGACCGACGTATCCACCCACAACTATCGGCACTTTCCAATAGCGGCGGTTGTAAATCTGCCCCAGACCCGGGCAAAGGACAGAAAGCCACAGCGCGCGGTTGGGGTCGGGATTGAATATGCGCTTCACGCCTATCGGCGATGGCACGGAGTCGGCGGCTGCCACAAGAGTGGAGTCAGCAGCCATGTCAGTGCGGACAAGAGGCTCGGCTATCGACATCGAGTCGACAGCAACCACAGCGTCGGGAGTATCCGTCCCATCAACGGGCGCCATCCCTTGACCACCCGGCTGACTTTCATCAGCAAAGATAGGAAATGAGAATGAGAAAGCCAAGCATAGCGCCAATGCTATACTTTTTTTTAATATTTCGTTGCCTGTGAACGCGGCTTTTGACAAAAATTTCAATTTTGTTACTAAATTTTCTAATCCAAGTTACCTTTTACGCGGTCAAAGATAGTAATTAATCTGGCAAGTTCTTCCTCATTCTTGAAAGGAAATGCTATTTTTCCCTTGCCTTGCTTGTCGCAGGAGAACTGCACTTTGGTCTGGAACGCCGACGACAGGTGTTTCTTCAGACTTTCAAACTCCTTTGAGATGCTTGCCGAAGCCGCCTTCTTCGGCGCTTCTGTCGCCGAGGTCTCGTTGTATTCCTTTGCAAGCTCCTCAACCTGGCGCACCGACAATCCTTTCTTCAGGATTTCGTTGTAAAGGCGCAGTTGCCACTGCCAGAAGCGCACGTGCATGACCCATGTCAACGCGGCGGTCGCGCAGACCGAGCTGCACCTCTGCCGGCAGTTTGAGCAGACGCAGGAAGTTGGCTATCGTGGCGCGTTTCTTGCCTATACGCGTCGACAGCTGCTCCTGTGTGAGCCGATATTGGTCGATGAGTTTTTTAAACGTCAGCGCCACCTCTATGGCATTCAGGTCCTCGCGCTGAATGTTTTCGATGAGCGCCATCTCTGTCAGCTCGCTGTCGTTTGCCGTACGGATATATGCCGGCACCGTTGTCAGTCCGGCTTTCTTGGCGGCGCGGTAACGGCGTTCGCCCGAAATTATCTGATATTGGTCTGCTCCGAGTTTGCGCAGCGTGAGCGGCTGTATGATTCCAAGCTCGCGTATCGAAGAGGCAAGCTCTTCAAGCGACTCCTCGTCAAACCATGCACGCGGCTGTTCGGGGTTTGGAGAAATCTGCGACAGTTCAATCTCATTGATAGCCGACGAACCGCTGGTCTGGATGTTGTCCATCGAAATCAGCGAGTCGAGTCCACGGCCGAGTCCCATAAGTTTCTTTGACATAGCGGTTACTGTTTGTTGCGTTTGAGTAATTCTTTGGCGAGCTGCATGTGGCTTGTGGCGCCACGGCTTGTCGAATCATAAAGGATGGCTGGAAGCCCGTGGCTCGGAGCCTCTGACAGACGGGGGTTGCGTGGAATCACAGTGTCAAACACCATATCGCCGAAATGCCCTTTCAGCTCGTCGAAAATCTGGTTGGCGAGGCGCAGACGCGCGTCGTACATCGTCAGAAGGAAGCCCTCGATTTCCAATTGCGGATTGAGCTTCGATTTGATGATGCGTATCGTGTTGAGCAGTTTGCTGATACCTTCCAATGCGAAATATTCCGCCTGCACAGGGATTATCACCGAGTCAGACGCAGTGAGCGCGTTGACCGTGATGAGTCCGAGCGACGGAGAGCAGTCGATAATCAGGTAGTCGTAGTTGTCTCTGACCTCCTCAAGCAATCCTTTGAGCACCCGCTCGCGGTTCTGCTTGTTGATGAGTTCAAGCTCCGCGCCCACAAGGTCGATGCGCGAGCCCACAAGGTCGAGTTTGTCCACACACGTGCTGCATTCGGCGCCGCGCAGAGGATAGCCGTCGACAAGACACTCATAAATCGATGAAGACATTTGTTTCGGATCTACACCCAGTCCCGACGTGGCATTGGCCTGCGGGTCGGCATCGATGATGAGCACCCGCTTGCCAAGCGTGGCGAGCGAGGCGGCAAGATTGATGGATGTGGTTGTTTTTCCGACGCCACCTTTCTGGTTGGCGATAGCAATAATTTTACCCATAGTCTATTCGTTTTACGAATGCAAAGGAATTACTTTTCATTTCAACCACAAAACGAAAACCTGAAAAACTGCCGGAATTGTTGATAACTTGGCCTTTTTGTTAATAACTCCATTGTTCCACGCATTATCGGACAAGTTGTTAACAAGTTATGCCATGTGGAACATTTTCTAAACACCGCTAAAAAAGATAATACGTCTCGCAGGCTGCGGGACGTATTGTCTTTTTTTCAGTCTGTCAAACCGTGTGCCGACAGTCAGAAAATCCAATTATAGATGTAGCGCACGTTGACTCCGTCTTCGCCCGACGGCTCAACGGTGATATACCGTCCTGCTCCGCCGCCCTGCCCCGCCAGTTTAAAGTTGCGTGTGTCGCCACTGACACCGTCGCTGACGAAGCCAAGACCGGTGATTTTCTTGCACAACTCATCCATAAACTTGTCGCGCTGGTTGGCAAACTGCGGTCCTACCGATACAACCGCTTCCGCCATCATTGGTACAGACGACTTGTTGAACTCATAGCCCACGATATTCTCGTAGTTGTACCAATATCCATACTCAATCTCCTTGATCGGCGATGTGATGCCGTCGGTAAACGTGATTGAAGCCTCCACGCTACCAAGCATTCCAAGCTGGCGCGTCACGCAGAGCACCGATTGGTAACTGTAGTTGGACGCTTCGCCGGTGATGTCGGTCACTCCCGACGCTATCAGGTCGGCGGCAGTGACGCCTGCCTTCACTCCGAAGAAGCTGTCATTAGATTCGTTTATTTGTTTTTCATCTAAGTTTCTACAACATAAGAATGAGCAGCTGCGCGATAATCACGCGCACAAACATTCCCAAAGGATAGACTGTGGCATAGCTCACCGCCGGTGCATCGCCCTTGATGTTGTCGGAGGCATAAGTGAGCGCCATCGGGTTCGCCATAGCACCACAAAGCATACCGCACGTCTCTCCGAAGTTGAATTTGAACCATCGCATCGCCATTATGCCTACGATGATTGTCGGCACAACGGTAAGCACGGCTCCGAGCGAAATCCAGGCAAGTCCCTGCGGTCCGACAAGCGTGTCGAAGAAATGCGCGCCGGAGTCGAGTCCGAGGCATGCAAGATACATCGACAAGCCTATGCCGCGAAGCATCAGATTGGCAGAACGCGTGGTGTAGGTGACCATGTGCAGACGCGGTCCGTAGCGGCCCATCAGCAGTCCTGCCACAATAGGTCCGCCGGCAAGTCCGAGACGCACAGGCACGTCGGTCGACGGCAGGCTGATTGGAATCATTCCCAATGCGAGTCCGAGGAAGATGCCCACAAAAATCACCGCAAGGTTCGGCTCATTGAGCGAGCCGGCACGGTTGCCTATAAGTTTCTCGGCATTCTCTATGTCGGAAGCGTTGCCCACCATCGTGAGCCGGTCGCCCATCTGCAACACGAGGTCGGGGGTGGCAAGAAGCATCACGCCGCTGCGCAGCACACGCGACACCGTGACGCCGAACGTGTTGCGCAAACGCAACGAACCAAGACGTTTGCCGTTGATTTCCGGACGCGACACGATGATGTGGCGCGACACGAACTGACGGTCAAGCTTGTTCCAATTCACGTGGTGGTTCCAGTCGCGGTTCTCGCGTTCTCCGAAAAGGATTGTGAGTGCCTCCACATCTTTCTCCGTAGTGACAACGAGTATGCGGTCGCCTTCCTCAAGGGTGACACGCGACGTGGGCATTATCAGCTCTTTGGAGCGCCACAGACGGGAAATGATGAACTGCGACGTCGACGACCGCTGCACATCACCGATTGCATAGTGGAAGATTGCCGGATTCTTGATTACGAACGTGGCGATAAACGTATGGTCGGAATGATTTGCCTCGCGCTCTTTCAAGTCGCCGGGGCGGGTGAAGAACTTGCGCAGAACGATGATGGCGAAAATCACGCCCACCACACCGAGCGGATAGGTGACGGCACAACCGAGGGCTGCCGTTTCTGCCGGAAGCCCAAGCTGCACAAGCGTCTGCTGGGCAGCGGCAAGCGCGGGGGTATTGGTCGTGGCTCCGCACAGCACGCCTGTCATGTCGCCGATGCCGTATCCAAGTCCGAGGCTCATCGCCACGGCGGTGAGCGTGCCGAGCAGAATCAGCACCAGTCCGGCGAGGTTCATCTTCAGTCCGCCTTGCTGGAACGCGCTGAAGAAACCCGGTCCCACTTGCAGACCGAGGGCGTAGACAAACAACACCAATCCGAAACTTTCTGCATAGTTGAGCATCTGATGGTCGATCGACAAGCCGAGATAACCGGCGAAAATGCCCATAAAAAACACGAATGTGACACCGAGCGAAATGCCAGCCACACGAATGCGGCCGAGCGCCAGTCCTGAGAATATGATAAGAGCCATCACGACAACAGCCTGTATTGCCGAATGCTCAAAAAGCACACTGTTTATCCATTCCATGCCACAAAGGTACGACAATTCATCCAATTTGTAATAATTATTTAGACTCGGAGAGTCGCAGACTCCTTAATTATTGTGTGGCGGGCGAACGTTTTGGAGAAAGATTCATCGTTTGGAAGGGCTGCGACCGCGCCAATGAATGCCAGACATATATAAAAAAATAATCCGACTAATCTCTCGATCCGTCGGATTCCTTAACCTATGATTCACTTATTTGTTGTTGTTGCTTTTTCTAATAACAATAACGCAAAGATTTAGTTCATATTGTATGCTGATAAAAATTTTTTTTATCGGATAGGATGATATTCTACAAACGCCTCCATTGCCTCATAGGATGCAAGGCCAAGACTGCTGTAAAGTTGAGCAGTGGCACGGTTGCGGTCTTCAGCACGCTGCCAGAACAAGCGGTCGTCGTCGCCAAGGAACGGAGCGTTCTCCATCTGCGACTGGTGCTTGAGGATGGTGTTGCGTTTGAAGCGGAGCTGCTCAGGGCTCATAGGCACTGCCATCTCGATGTGGTCGATTTCCCATTCTGCCCATGCGCCGCGGTACATCCAGATGCGGCATTCTTTCATCCATTCTGCGCCATCGTCAAGAAGTTCGTCAATAGCGGCGAGAACAGCGTCGGTGCAGACACGGTGAGTGCCATGAGGGTCGGCAAGGTCGCCAGCCACGAAAATCTGATGAGGCTTGACTGAAGAAATCAAATCTTTCACGATCTTCACGTCGCGCTCAGAGAGGTCGCCCTTCTTGATTGTACCCGTTTCGTAGAACGGCAGGTCAAGGTGGTGTACGTTCTCTGGCTTAACACCCATCCAGTTGCAGGCTGTTTTTGCCTCCGCACGGCGGATGCGGCCCTTGAGCATACGGAGATCGAGAGAGTCAACGTCGCCAGGATGTTTTGCGGCGAGGAACTTCTTGATTTCCTCTGATTTCTGATTATAAAGTTCGGTGTCGAGACCGAATTCTTTCTTGATTTGATCCATAACGAGGATGTAGCGGAACATATCCTCATCACCCACTGCGATGTTGCCAGAAGTTTCGTAAGCCACATGCACATCGTGCTTCTGGTCAACGAGACGCTTCAGCGTGCCGCCCATAGAGATTACGTCGTCGTCTGGGTGCGGGCTGAACACAATCACACGCTTTGGATATGGTTTGGCGCGCTCCGGACGGTCGGTGTCGTCTGCGTCGGGCTTGCCGCCTGGCCATCCTGTGATGGTGTGCTGAATGTCGTTAAACACCTTGATGTTCACGTTGTATGCCGAGCCAAACTGTGCTGCCAGTTCGTTCAAGCCATACTCGTTATAGTCGTTGCTTGTAAGTTTCAAAATTGGTTTGCCTGTCTTCTCGCAAAGCCATGCGATGGCGCGGCGGATCATCTTGTTGTTCCACTCGCACGAAGTAACAAGCCATGGGTGACAGATGCGGGTGAGACGCTCTGCTGCCGACAAGTCGACAACAACCTTGGCGTTGCGGTGCATCTGAAGGAATGACGCAGGCACTGTCTCGGAAGCTTTGTCTTCAACGGCTGCTTTCACAATCTTGGCCTGGTTTTCGCCCCATGCCATTGCAAGCACTTTCTTTGCTGCAAGGATGTTGCCGATGCCGAGGGTGATTGCTGTGGCAGGGGCCACCTCAAGGTCGTATGCGCTCAACACGCTGCGGCGTATAACGCTGTCGATGAGGGTCATGCGGCATGCTGAAGAGAATTGCGAACCTGGAGCGTTGAAAGCCAAGTTGCCGGCAACACCGATTTCGCAAAGCACGAGGTCAAGACCTCCGCATGCGTCGATTTCTGCCTCATAAGCGCGGCAGCCTTCGTAAAGGTCGGCCTTTTCCACTTCCTGGTTGAATGAGTGCACATTCTCTGGCTTGATGTTGACCTTGCTGAGGAGCAAGTTGTTCAAGCGGTCGAGCGTTGAAGGTGCGCCAGCTTCTGTTGGATAGAACTCAAACAGGTTGAAAACCACAACATCCGCGAAATCAACCTTCTTGTTCTCGTAACGGTTGATGAGCTCCGTATACACCGGAAGCACGCTGTTGCCTGTGCCTAACGCAATAACACATTTGCCCTTTTTCTCGACATTCTTCTTGATTGTCGCAACAACCTCGTCAGCGAGCAGTTTAACACCGTCGTCGGTTGTCTCTGATATATGGGTAAACACTTTCTCTTCCCGGCACAAAGATGCATATTCAATCTTGTTTTCCGGTGCATAGTATCTCTTTGGAACGAGATCCAGTTTGATTTGTGAACTTAAATTAGTTTTCATTTTTTAAGACCTGTTTTCGGTTGATGCAAAGGTATATGTTCTATCAAAAACAACAAACGTTTTTTATAATGATTAACGTTTAATATCTTATTTTTTGGTTTATGCCGGTTATTTTACCGCACAAAAGTAGTAACATTCTGCGTAATCTCAAAAATAATGCCTACTTTTGTGCAAAAATTCTAACATAAATTTTAAAGATATGCGTCTAATTATCGAACCTGATTATGCAAAGGTATCTGAATGGGCTGCCAACTATGTTGCTTCACGCATCAACGAGGCCAACCCTACTGCCGAGAAACCTTTTGTTTTGGGATGCCCTACAGGCAGCTCTCCACTCGGAATGTACAAACACTTGATTGAGCTCAACAAGGCTGGAAAAGTGTCGTTTGAGCATGTTGTAACATTCAACATGGACGAGTACTGCGGTCTGCCGGAAGAACACCCGGAAAGCTACCATTCTTTCATGTGGAACAACTTCTTCAGCCACATCAACATCAAGAAAGAGAACGTAAACATCCTCAACGGCAATGCCGAAGACCTCGACGCTGAATGCCGCCGCTACGAGGAGAAGATTGCCAGCTACGGCGGCATCGACCTGTTCCTCGGCGGCGTTGGTCCTGACGGACACATCGCATTCAACGAACCGGGATCATCCCTCTCTTCTCGCACTCGCCAGAAGACGTTGACTCTCGACACGAAGATTGCAAACTCCCGCTTCTTCGACGGCGACATCAACAAGGTGCCTTCAACGGCTTTGACTGTAGGCGTCGGCACTGTCACTTCTGCCAAGAGCGTGCTCCTCATCGTTAACGGATACAACAAGGCCCGCGCATTGCAGCAGGGCGTTGAAGGTGCGGTTTCACAAATGTGGACAATCACTGCTCTCCAACTCCACCAGAAGGCTATCATCGTTGCCGACGAGTCTGCAACAATGGAATTGAAGGTGGGCACATACCGCTACTTCAAGGATATCGAAGGCAAGAACCTCGATCCTGCATCTTTGTTGAAATAACAAACCACAGCATCACCCCCAAAGCGGACACCATCTCGGCGTCCGCTTTTTTTGTCTGAAAATTTTCCATTTCGTGCAGTTTGAAGGGGCAAAAACTTTCCATTTTATGCAGTTTATTGTG
>OKRS01002207.1_pt1 | contig 11500 bp, 7 predicted proteins | sample 1601191 | NCBI WGS metagenome assembly OKRS01 (sample SAMEA3541509, study PRJEB24748) | human gut metagenome | biome: human gut; feature: human-associated habitat; material: faeces | place: China | collected 2012 | reverse complement strand
CAATTGTGTAATACGTGCGCAACCTGCCGGAATTTTTCCTGCCCGTCGAGAAAGGTCACGGCTCCGCATTTGCCGCATACTTACGGAGCCATGCAGATATTCCATACAAAATAATTATTTTTCAATTGATAAGTCAGCATTTTACCGTGCTTTTTTCAAAAGTTCTTCCGCTGTAATACCAAACAATTTCTTAGTTGCTCCACCCACCCGACACGGACAATCTCTGCTCTACACCTTGTGCTTCCAATATAAATGAAACCGACATGGTGAACTGATTAAAATGCTTCTGTTTTTTATAACTGATGATTGAAGAAATATAAACAAAAGCAAGGGGGTTGAGAGTAACCTCGAATCTGAAAACCTTATCTTTACCAGTTTGAGGTTTCGAATGATTATTAAGATAAAAAGATGTAAATAACATAATATTAGCAGTTGACTTTAACATTATTAAATGATAATATCAATAATATTAAAGAAAGGGGTTGGTAATGAGACGAAAAGCGCAAGAATGGATATACAATTTAAGTGATGAAGATATCACATTTATAAAAAATTTTGTTATGTCATCTGGCTCTTTAAAAGAGGTTGCAAAATTGTATCATATAACATATCCTACCGTGCGATTAAGACTTGATCGACTTATACAAAAAATGCAAATGAATGATCAAATAGAAAATGACGCTTATATTTCATTAATTAAAAAAATGGTAATAGATGATCAACTTGATTTTGACACAGCAAAAATATTGATAAAAAAATACAGAGAGCAAAAAGGAGAATAAATGAAATTTTCTACAATTTTATTCATCGTAATAATAATGGCATTAACCATTATTTGTGTACGTTTTTTAGAATCATATTTAAATAAAAAAAGAAGAACAACTACCGTATCATTAACACCAATTATTTTTCTTGTTCTTTCAATCGTATTAATTATAGTGTATCTTAATTTTGAACCAGAAAGTTTTGAACGCGTTGAGAAGCAGGGGTTATTGACACTCTCATATAGTTTCGTTTCCAAAAATCAGATGTCTATAAAGGATAAGATACATAATTGTATCATTATCTTTATACTTACAAATATTCCTACTGTTATATCAATTTATAATCGGATAAAAAGAAATAGAACGATTACGCGCAAAAAGAAAATAAATGAAATGAAATTGCGGGAATTATAATGTTCATCTCTATATATTATATATAGTTGTGATGCCGTTGGATATTATAGTGGAAAGCACTGGACAAATGCAAGTGCTTCTAATGCAAGCGTAGATTCTGACTTTGTTATATATACATATAAACTTTCTGGACAAAGTACTTTGGTAGGGGCGGTTATTTTTTATGGTTAGAAAAGATCATTACGATCAGATTGATAATAGCAACAATCAAATTCACCGCCTCCGGTAAAAACAATTCCGGCTGATTTGGAAAATTCCGTGGTGCACATTCACTTTATTTCTTATGTATTTTTGTGTATTTTAGTTGACTTTTGTGTAATATTGTGTATGATATAATTAAAGGAGGTACATAATGAATCCAAGGCAACAAACGATTAAACAACTCAGTGCTTCCGGTTATGAATTGAAACGCCACGGTGCTAATCACGACATTTACTACAATCCGCAGACACACAGCACCGTACCTGTCAAACGACACGATTTCAATGAAAACGACATGAAGTACATCTTCAAGGAAGCCAATATTAGCAGGATGCATTAAATATGTTTCCTGCTTCCAAATAGGAGGGTTACTATGAAATATATTTATACAGCTTTGTTTACACCTATCGAGGACGGATCCGGATACTACGCAAAAGTCCCTGATCTTCCTGGATGCATCACTACTGGCAATAGTCTTTCTGATGCAATTGACCAAATTACCGATGCAATGAGCGCATGGCTTGTTGTTGCAGAGGATGAAGGCGAACCGATTGCTCCTCCATCACCACAGGAAAAATTAAGTGTTGATGCCGGCACAATCTGTTCCCTGATTTCCGCAGATACCATTGAATATCGTGCCCAGACAGATACTCGCGCCGTTCGAAAAAATGTTTCTCTTCCAAGTTGGATGGTCCGTCTTGCTGACAAGCGCGGAATCAACTGCTCACAAGTCCTTCAGGATGCCTTACGAACACTTCTTGATAACTCCACTATCGCACATACTCATTAACATTATCCCTTAAAAACCAGTTATCTATATGGGTAACTGGTTTTCTCATAAAACAAAAACTGCCTCTCCATCAACCATAACACGGTTATTTATTGTCTTGAAATCTGGAGCATCCCTGCTTATTACCATAAAAATAAAAACGAGCAGCAAAACCGGATTTACACCAGTCTGCTACTCGTTTGATGAGTATAATATTTTCTTTTCTTGTGCCATTGCAACCAGTTATCGGACAAATGGCAGGAACGTAATGCTATACTTTATTTTCCAAACCGGCTGATTTCTTTCGCATATGATATTTCCGTTTTTCCTCATACATTTTCTCATCCATATGCATTAAAAAAGTTTCTGCATCATCTTCTGTCCCAAATTCCGTGTATCCCATGGAAACACTTAAACGAAACGGTTCTATCCCGGATTCATTAAACCGGGACAGATTATGGTTAATCTCCTCCATTGTCGCTAAGACACGCTCCGTATCAACACCTGACAGCAGCACAATAAACTCATCTCCCGCATACCGGATTGCCATACCAGCATCCGGTATGGATCTGATGAGTATATTTCCCAACGTACAAATAGCCTTATCGCCCGTACTATGACCTAAATTGTCATTAATACACTTGAAATCGTTTACATCCATCATGATTCCATATAAGGATTTCTGGCTTGCAATTTTCTTTTCCGCAAGCACCGCATTAAAATATCTCCGGTTGTATAATCCGGAAAGCTCATCCATATACAAACTCTCTGCGTATGACTGCATCTGCACAAATATCAATGCGACCGCAACCAGCACCCATGATGATGTAATTCCATAAAAAAGGAACTGGATAACTACACCTGCAAAACAAGGTCCAACGAAATAGATCACCGGGAAAAAATTCAGGTTAACCCCTTGTTTTTTGGAATGATACACCAGATAGATACTGTAAGCAAAATATATGACAAGCGAAATATATCCCACCAGCGCACCGGCAGTTCTCTGGTATACATTCTCCCCGGATATTTTAAACATAATCCCTGTTCCAAACAGATTACATAAAACCATAATTACTTCTACCAGCCAGGGAAATATCTCCACTCCTGCTTTTTGAACCATTCTTTTATAATTTCGATAGATACGCAATTCCACGTACATACACCAAAGCATACCCATACTGACTGTCCCTATAAAGCATATGCTGTTAGAGATATAATTAATCTGCCGGCTGCCAGTAAACTGTTTTCCATCTACGAGAAAAGCAATGGTTTCAGACAATGCCCCCACTAAATTTACGATTGCTATTCCATCATATATTTTATCTCCCACATGAAGGCTCTCTCTGTTCTTTCGTCTGCAAAACAAAAGGAACCACATCATTAACACGGTCAATCCGTTTGCCATTAATATTTCTTCTAAAACGATGATTGTTATCCCCTCCATCATTCACGGTATAAACTCATTTTTACTAAAATGAGTTCTATTATTATACCAAATCAAAACCGGTTTTTGTATTTTTCGACATGAATTACAGTTTTTTTAACGTGAACGATGATTTTTTATATTTCATCACTTTTCACAGCCTACTGCAACTGTGAAAAACCCACGGCTTACAAAGTTAACGGTCTTTGTATCGGAATCATAATAAGATCCCGGTATCTTAACTGCTGCACCGTGTTTATCAATTTTATATGCAAAAATCTTTTTGTCTTTTTCCTTTTTCGAAGCATTATAGGAAACAGCGACCCTGATCCGTCCCTTTTTCAGGACAGACGACTGCTTTTTCTTTATTCCTGTGACGGAAAAATCATAAACCGGACGTTTTCCAATAATTTTCCCTGCCCTGGCAGAAAGATTTTTCTTGTCAGCCTGTTTTATTTTGATAACCGCAGCTGTATTCATTTCTTTCTTTAATTCTTTTAATGCCTTCGAATCAAAGGTAAGATTTACATTGCCACCATTGACCTTCCATTCTTTTACATTCTTTTTGACAAGTAAATTTACCGCCTGCTTATCCATTTCAAGATGCAGATTCTTCCAATTTTTGGCTTTTCCCGTATCAAAAGTTATTTCAACAGACAGGTCTTTTATCCTGCCACCCTGTTCTTTTTCTGCCTTTGTAATTTCTTTTTTCAAAACTGCTGCAATATTCTTCACTTTGACCGTATTATTTTTAACTGCAGTTTTTGCTTTGACATTAATATCCTTAACAGAAACGGACGTATCTGCTGCGGGTGGAGGTGTCACATTCCCCGGTTCTTCTTTTGCATGATCCGGTGCCGGTAATGTACCGGAATCCGGTGAAACATTGCCAGATGATCCGCCGGAACTGCCTCCGGAACTTCCACCAGAACCGCCCCCGGTCTGGGAATGATCCGCCGTTACACGGACCTGACAATCTGCCTTACTTCCTGTATAGTTGCCATTCCCATTATAGCATGCGGTGAACGTATATGTTTTCGTTTCATTCGGAAGCGTTGCCATCCAGTGATCCGTTCCCTTTTCTTCTAATGTGATCCCGGAAACATCACAGGTTACTTTTATCCCGGCATCTTCCGGAATCCCCTGTCTGCAAAGCTGTAATTCTACAGTCCCCGCACCTTTGACCGTATCGGTTTTTGCAGTCAGCTGCATGCTGGTGGAAGCCTTTTCGATTTCCAGGACAGCCTCCCCGTATGTTGGAATAAAAGATGCCTTTTCCGCTTTAAAATAAATCTTATACTGGCCTGCTTCTGTGTAAAACGGCATCTCCGTTTGTGTATACGATCCGTTTTCTGTCAAACTGTAACTGATTTGTACACCATCTTCCTGTTTGATATCAAATGTATGGGGTTTTCCATCATAAGTTACGCGGACAGGTACGGTTTGTATTTCCGGCATCTCACTGTTTTTCCGGTAATAATAAGTGATCTCCTGGCGATCCTCTGTGATGTTTATTTCTCCCTGATTTGCACTGTTTCCTACACATGTATATCCATATAAATCCGGACTTCTTAACGTATACGCAGAATTCTTTGGTACATATACTGTCGCGGGTGCCGTATCAGGCACTGTTGTTTCGGTTCCGTCTTCGTTTTGCAGCATATAACGAATGGTTACGGTACTCCACGCCTGCCCTGCCGTCTGATTGTCAGCCAGAATTTTCCCAGTGTCCTCATCTATGATCTTTCCTTCCAGTCTGTCCCCGGAAACCAGACCAGTTACCGCAGGAAGTGTGACAGAAAGGGACTCTCTGGCAGCATCCGGATCATACCAGTTACTGTGTGGCGGAACGGTATATGTTTCTTCTTTTTCATATTTGACTGTATTGTCTGCTCCAATAATGCGGAAAGTAATCTTCAAATGCTGTTTGGCATCCACCATATTTTGTACGACTGTACGGAATTCCAGATCCTTTCCATTTGCTTTTGTGATATTTGTCTCATCGACCCGGTATTGGTCACTATCCCTGTCAAGTGTTCCTGTCCTGCTATGCGGAATTGTAATTTCAGGATCGCACACATAAACAGATGCCTGCCTGCTGACATAATCACGGTTATTTAATCTCCGCGCCAGTTCCATTTTACACACTTCACAGAAAGGATTCCCAAGATCCCGCATCATGCAGACGCGGCTCGGTGCAAATACCGTTTCTGTTCCTGCTGCCGTTATTCCGATTCCACGGAATCCCAGCATCTTATGCCATTTAATTTTATCCGGGTCCGAGGTATCGGAAATATTTTCTCCCTGCATCTTTTTATCGTATTCATCGCCTAATCTTCCGATGCTGTGGGAAATTTCATGGGTCATGACATCCCCCTGCGCATTCTCATCCGAATTTGCCGAAAAAGAAAAGAGTGCATTGGAAGAAGAACCAATATTCGCAGTCGTATTACAAATGATATGGATGGTTCCAACGGCTGCACCGGTATCCAGATATCTGCTCTCCAGCTCTGCCCTCAGTGCCCTGGCTTTATCTTCCCCGTCCTTTGCAAAATAGCAGGATTTTCCGAATGCCTGCACATGAAAATATGTGTCCGGGTTCGACTCCCCATACATCACGCCCACACCAGTTTCACTGGATACCGTCTGTACTGCATAAATATTGATCCTGTCGGAATACTCTTTATAAGGAGACCACTTTAGCAGCCCCTGTGCTTTTGCCGTTGCATCCTTCAAAAATTGTTCCTGTTGTTCCCGGGTATAGCCCTCACCCATGATAACAATCACAAAATTTTCCTTATCATCACCTGTCTTGTGAATGGCATAAACGGAAGCTGCCGTTGCCTGGTCTGCCACCGTCTGGTCTGCCATCACAGGATATGGAAGCACCATGGAAAGCAATAACATCAGGCTAAGTACGATTGCCCCAAACCGTTTTCCATCCTTCTTTTTTACATTCGTCATATCATCCTCCGTACTTTACATTACCAGAAATACTGGTGCTTTCCCTATTCTTCCCACAGACAAACTCCCGGGAAACCATCTGCCGTAAGGCTTCTTAAAGCACGATTACCGCAGCATCAAACCCCTCTACATTTCCATCAAAGGTGTTTTCGGTAAGCAGATTGTACTTCTGCGTGTACTCATTAAATTTTTTTGCACTGCTGCTGCAGTTGAAAATCATGGCAATGGTCTCCTCGCCATTTTTTCTGATCAGGACAATTGTCCCTTCCTCATCTTCTGTGACGCTCCCAGCCAGTTCGCCTTCTACAATGCATGCATGGCTTTTCCGGACCTGAATCAGCCGCTTATACCATTCATACATCTCTTTGTCCTGGTATTCTTCATCCCAGTACATACCCCGTCTGCAGTCCGGATCGTTTGCTCCCGGCATCGCATACTCATCTCCATAATAAATCATAGGCATTCCCGGCAATAACAACTGAAAAGCGGCTGCCAGATGCTGCTTTTTCTTATTGTCGTTACACAGATGTAAAAATCTTGCGGTATCATGGCTGTCGATCAGATTCCACATAAGGGGATAGCAGTTTTTGTTTAAGCGTCCCTTCAAATATCCAAGATTTTGTACGAACTGGCTGACCGTAATCTTTTCGTCTGCAAGCAGATCGATCAGGTTCAGGTAAAATGGATAATTCATGACTGTATCCCATTCATCCCCCTCAAGGAAATCTCCTGCATAATGCCAGATTTCCCCAATGATCAGCAGATCTTTCTTTACTGCCTTTACTGCCTTTCTGAAATTCTTCCAGAAGAAATGGCTGATTTCGTCTCCTACATCCAGTCTCCATCCGTCAATATCGCATTCCTTAATCCAGTAGCATGCAACATCTGTAATGTATTTTTCAACTTCAGGATTTTTCAGGTTTAACTTTGGCATTCCGCCATAATAACCAAAACATTTGAAGTTTGGGATCTCTCCCCATTCGCTTTTAAGTGGGAATCCATCAATAAAATACCAGTCCCGGTATTTGGATTTTTCACCATTTTCCAGGATATCCGCAAACGCAAAAAATTCTCTTCCCGTATGATTGTATACCGCATCCAGGACTACCTTCATACCACGCTCATGCGCTTTTTGTACCAGCTCTTTGAGATCCTCTGTTGTTCCAAAGGACGGGTCTATCTGGTAGTAATCCGTGGTATCATACTTATGGCACGAATTTGATTGAAAGATAGGTGTCATATACAGCACATCGATTCCCAGATTCTGAATATCATCCATATGTTCGATGATTCCCCTGAGATTTCCATGCAGATCATCCATAGGCGTAATCGGTGCTTTATACCACAGTTCTTTGTCTACCGGCTCCGTTGCTGCAAAACGGGATGGGAAAATCTGATACACGACCTTGTTTGCTGCCCACTCCGGCACCTCAAACATCTCTTCCTCCCGGAGGTTCTGCGGACAGTCAAACATTCTGTCCCTGTTTGTAATGCATTCCTTATCAAACTCATAATTTCCATAATATACCTTTTCTCCCTGCGTGTCCGTAAATTCGAAAAAGTAACGCAGACAGATCAAATGCATCTTTATCTGTGCTTCATAATAATCATGAAACTGTGAGACAGCAACCTTCTTCATCGGAATTGTCTTTCTGGTATCCTTACGCTCCATAGGTATATACTTGTCCTCATAGTGAAGGATTACCTCCTTCATATCATCCTTTTTTACCTGCACGCGTATCACGAATAAATCCTTATCAACCGCATAGCTAAACCTTTTATCCATATCATGAAAAATTGCTGAATATTCCATAAAATTTCCCCTTTACACTTGTTGTTTTCCTGTATTTTAACTTACTTTTTTCAACAATTCTAGCACTATATCCACGATATTTTTAACTTTTTCTACTTTTATGCTTTTTTGCGATGATATTACTGTTCATATAATTTAAAATGTGCGTTATCAGTTTAAAACCAATAACGCACATTTCCTCATTGCATCCTTTTCCCACATTTATATATGTCACAAGTCAAATTATAGTTCCTACCTGCGACAACTTTATATGTAAATTCAACATCGATAATTTTTTGCACCGTTTTTAATTTCTATTTTCTGCAACTTTAAATTTCTTGATCATTTCACGCAGATTTTCCGCTTCACTGCTCATCTCCTGACTGGCTGCTGCACATTCTTCAGATGTTGCCGAATTCGTCTGTACGACATCATTGATCTGTTCAATTCCATCATTAATCTGTTGGATTTCTGTTGCCTGTGTCTCTAACGTTTCTGCAATATTTGTGACTTCTTTTGTAATGATCTGGGAATTCTCAGCAACCTCCTGCAATTGTGATGCCGTCTGCCCTGCAATCACCATACCTTTTTCCACGGCTTTCACAGAGGTTTCAATCAATGTTGCGGATTCCTTTGCTGCCTGGGCACTCTGGTCTGCCAGCACATTGACCTGATTCGCTACCACTGCAAATCCCTTTCCTGCCTCCCCTGCTCTTGCAGCCTCAATGGAAGCATTCAATGCAAGCAGATTCGTCTGGGACGCAATTTCATTGATTGTTGCAATGATCTTGTCAATCTCTTTTGATGCCCCGTTGATCTCATTCATGGAATCAACCATATCCCTCATTTTACCATTGCTTTCCAGAATGGCATTTCCAAGTTCGTCTACTCTTCCACTGATTTCTTTTGCGGATTGTGAATTTTTTCCTACCTGTTCAGAAACACCTGCGACTGTTGCGGTCAGTTCTTCTACAACTGCTGCCTGATTTGTTGCTCCATCCGCAAGTTCATTGGAACTTGATGCTACCTGATCTGCGGCACCCGAAACTTCATCTGAAACATGTTGGATTCCCTTTATTGTCTCTGCCATGCTTTCTTCAAACAACATAAAGGAGTTTAAAATTCCAACGAAATCCCCTTTCCACTCTACTTCCGGCTGCACATCAAAATTTCCTTCTGCAAACATCTTCATTGCACGTCCAATATCATCTACATAGCTTCCCAGAATACGGATGGATTTACGCATACTGTGTGCCAGTCTTCCAATCTCATCATCCGAACGGTAGTCCAGCGTGCTATGCAGGTTTCCATCTGTTAATTCCTTTGCAACGGCTTCCACTTCATGTAATGGTACTAAAATTGACTCAAGTACTTTTTTGCCTGTTTTTATTGTCAGTTTCCATGCCAAAACCAGACAAATAATAATACACACAATTCCTGCCACTGCAGAAATAACCGTAATTCTGACTGCCTGGCTGCTTACCTCATCGGTCATTTCATCTAATCTTGTTGCAATTTTTACGGCTTTATTTAATGCCGGGGTACAATCATTCAGAATTGAATCAACTGCCTTATCCTTGTCACCGCTTTTGATTTCTTTCATGATGGAATAACCAATGTTTCCCCAGTCTGTAAGGGCAGATGCGTATTCTTCACAATCCGCATCCGGAATAACTCCGGAGTTCTTTAAATTTTTCAGTTGGGTATTAACTTCTGCAAGCAGTCTTTCTACCGTCTGCTCATAACCGTCATAAGAGGATGCATCATTATTTAATGCCATTTCCCTGATATTTCTCGCTGATGAGTTAACATTTATCCTGCAGATTTTCACCGCCCGGTCTGCAACAGTAACATTTTGTACATAATGCATCGTATTGGCAAATAGCATACCTATAACCACAATAGAAAACAGACCTGAGACTAACATCATAATAATGACTTTTCTGTAGCCATAGTTTATCCTTTCCTTCAGATGCAAATTTTCCAAGTTCTTTTTCATCATATTTTTCTTTGACGGCATAGTTTGCTATTTCCTTTCTCTTTTGTTCGATTCTGATATATCAAATTTTTTTCTCAAAGTCAATAAATTTCGGGAACAATTTTATTATTCTATTTTTCACACAAAATGTTGTACCCATCCGCCCCGAAAAATACAGCACTTTTACCAATTTTTTCTACAGTTACCTCTCCGATCGAACGTGATGTAATCTGGAATGTCGTGCCGGTGTTCCCTCGTAAGAGTCATACTAGTACATAACTGAAAATACTATTGTCTGAAACACCCTCTGTTTTCATATATGGCATCAGGTTCTTCCAAAACATTCTCTAATTGTCTTTGAAATATCTGAATCAATAAAATCTTTATGTGCCATGTCATCAAGGATATCACATGTTTTTTCATGGGACAATCCCTTTTTATAAGGTCTGTCTTCCGTAAGAGCCTGATAAATATCAACACATGCCATCATACGTTCCTGCTCATTTAATTCATCAGCGGTTTTTCCAAAAGGATACCCTTTTCCATTTAATTTTTCATGATGGAAAGCCGCCCAATCTCGTATTTCTTCAAAATCATTAACCTCCGATAATATAAGGTATGTATAACCAGCATGATTTTTCATTGTAGAAAATTCATCATCCGTAAGCTTATCCGGTTTTTCCAGAATTTCATTGCCTACCGCCATTTTTCCTATATCATGCAGTGCACCAGCCAAATACATTTTCTGTACCGTGATTGAATCATATCCCATATATTTGGCAAGCAGGGAGGCTTTTTCAGCTACTCCTATAGAATGCCTGCTTGTAAAAGAAGATTTATAATCTACAATCTTTGCAAAGAAATCCGCAACATTTTTACACATTTCCCAATCAAAAACCATTTTTTCTCTTGGAATAATTTCCCATAGCTTCGTTTCAAAAGAATCATCACTTAAACACATATAGGATTCTTTTGTGAATACATGAAGAAAAGCATTAACACATTCTGAATCAAATAGACTATCCTTTTTTTGGGAAAGATACTGACATATAAAATCCCATCTATTATCATCAGATTTAATACTATTTCCTATGATATCAACGGTATCTGCAAGATGAATAATTCTTGCAGGCAATGGGGTTTCATTCCACTTTTTTTGAAAAGGACCAGTTCCATCGGCATGTTCATGATGATA
>OKRS01002205.1_pt1 | contig 11504 bp, 9 predicted proteins | sample 1601191 | NCBI WGS metagenome assembly OKRS01 (sample SAMEA3541509, study PRJEB24748) | human gut metagenome | biome: human gut; feature: human-associated habitat; material: faeces | place: China | collected 2012 | reverse complement strand
CTCGGCGTGCCTCACGCTCCTGCTGTGGCGGATCGGCCTGCGGCACAAAAAGAGAGAGGAGGTTCCGCCGCCTTCTGCCTGCGACTATACAATAGGGCAGTGGCTCCGGAAACACGGTCCGGCAGGCGCGGCCGCAAGAGTCGTGCCCGCAGTCGGATGGCGCTTCAACGGCACCGTCGCGCTTGCCTCGCAAAGCGGCGGCAGGCCCGCCGTCTGCCTCTATGCCGTCCTCTTCACCGTGCTCTGGGTCCTCTTCTGGATTCTTGTCCTCATGCCTGCGGCCGAGCGGCTCATGGCTGCGACGACCACGCTCACGCACGTAAGGATGACGCTGCCCGGCCTGATGCTGCTCGCCTTCACGGCGGCCGTCGTGCTGAGGACCGCGCTCTGCCGCCTGCATCAACGATATCAAGAGAAAAAACATGAGAATTCTTGTCGCTGAAGACGATGACATGATCGGTGAAAGCCTCGTTGCCTTCCTTGAAAGCGAGGACTACGCAGTCGACTGGGTCCGTGACGGACAGTCCGCGCTGCTCGCCATGAAGACCACGCCGTTTTCCCTCGTCATCCTCGATCTGGGCCTGCCCGGCAAGGACGGCCTTCAGGTTCTCAAGGAGGTCCGCGCCCGACGCGACCCGACGCCCGTTCTCGTGACGACCGCCCGCGACACCGTCGACGACCGCGTCAAGGGTCTCGACAACGGCGCCGACGACTATCTGGTCAAGCCCTATGAGCTCGATGAGCTCTCGGCCCGCGTGCGCGCCCTGCTGCGCCGCTCCGCAGGCCGTGCGGACCCGATCATCGAACGCGGCGCCCTGAGGATCTCCCCCGCCACGCGCGAAGTCACCTTCAACGGTGAGCCCGTCATCCTCTCCTCCAAGGAGTACGCTCTGCTCGCAGCCCTCGCCGAACGCCAGGGCGTCGTCTGGAGCCGCTCCCAGCTCGAGGAGAAGCTCTACAACTGGGACAATACCGTGGGCTCGAACGCCATCGAGGTTCACATCCACCATCTGAGAAAGAAGCTCTCCGACAACGCCATCAAGACCGTGCGCGGCGTCGGCTACCTTCTCGAAACCTAGTCCATGCACTCCATCCGCAGGAAGCTCCTGATTACGCTGATCGGCGCGCTGCTCGCGGCCGGCTTCACGACGGCCGCGGCAACGTTCTTCTCCGCCCAGACGGAGTTCAACAAGTTTCTCGACACGCATTTGAAGGAAACGGCGGAATCGCTTGCGCAGTCCGTCACGCACTCCTTCCCGCTTGCCGATCCCGATCACCTGACCATCATCGGCGACGCGCAGTCCTACCACATCGTGGTCCAGGTCTACGACTCCGCGAACAACACCGTCTGGCAGCGCGAGGATCAGCCATACCTGCCGCTTCCCGACGCGCCGGGCTTTGCCAGAGCCAAGCTCAACGGTGTCAACTGGCGCACCTACTCTACGCCGGCTGGCCCGCTCATCATCACGGTGGGCCAGGACACGGCCGTGCGAACCGAACTTGCCGCCTCGTCCGCCTTCCGCGTCCTGCAGCCTCTCTGCCTGCTTCTGCCCTTCATCGCGATCGCCGTCTGGATCGTGGTGGGCAGCGGCCTCGCACCACTCGAGAAGACGGCACGCTCCGTCGCACGCCGATCGCCCACGTCTCTCGAACCCATCTCGACGAAGGGGCTTCCGCTTGAGCTCGCAGGCCTCGTCAGCGCCATCAACCAACTGCTGGACCGACTGCGCGAAAGCCTCTCCGCACAGCAGCGCTTCGCCTCCGACGCCGCTCACGAACTCCGCACGCCGCTGACGGCCCTCAAGCTTCAGGTTCAGCTCGCACAGCGCGCCAAGACCGACGAGGCGCGCGAGAAGAGCCTCATGCGCCTCAACGAGGGCATCAACAGAGCCACCCGCCTCGTGCAGCAGCTCCTCACGCTTGCGCGTCTCGATCCCGATTCGACGAAGCATCCCGCAAGCACGATCAAGCTCGACAGCCTCGCCCACAGCGTGTGCGAGGACATGACGCCCATTGCCTCCCAGAAGAGCATCACGGTCACGGCCGTCACGAAACCCGCCTCAACGGAAGGGCTCGAGGACGCCGTGCGGCTGATGATGACGAACCTCACGGACAACGCCGTGCGCTACACGCCTGAGGGCGGGCGCATCGAAATCCGCACCCGAACCGATGCGGACACCGACGGCGCAGTCATCGAAATCTGCGACAACGGTCCGGGCATCGCCCCCGAGGAGCGCGAACGCGTCTTCGACCGCTTCTACCGCGCGCTCGGCACCAAGACCTCGGGCACAGGCCTCGGGCTCGCCATCGTCAAGCGCATCGTCGACATCCATCATGGTACGATCGCAATCGACGACGGCCTTGACGGGCGCGGCACGACCTTCCGCATCCGCCTTCCGAAGCTCGGCGCAGCCGCTGCGGCTGTCTGACAGGGACTTCCCTTCTGTTACAAATTTAACCCCTGTTGCACAACCATTACCTGTAGCTGATACCCCGTCCATCCGTTTTGCGATAAAGTTGTTGGATCAATTGGGAAACAATGCGGCCCAGCCGCATCGTTTCCGGGACTCACACTCAGGAAAAAAGCATGTTTGCATCGAAAATCGCCCGCTCCGCGACGCTCTCTCTGGCGGTCGCGGCCGTCATCAGCTCCATCGCCGTTCCGGCCACTGCCGGCGTCACCATCTTCGGCGGCTCTGAAGACAAGCAGCAGGTGCAACTCCCCGACTTCGTGAAGCTCGTCGAGGACAACGGCCCCGGCGTCGTGAACATCCAGATGATCCGCAACGCCCGCACAGTTGAAAACGCCGGCATTCCGGGCCTTGATCCGCGCGGCGCAGAGATCTTCCGCCGCTTCGGCATTCCCTTCGACTTCGGTCCGCAGGAAATTCCCGAGCAGCGCGGCACGGGCTCCGGCTTCATCGTCTCCTCCGACGGCATCATCATGACGAACGCCCACGTGGTCGAGGGCGCCGATGAACTCATCGTCCGCCTCACCGACAAGCGTGAATTCAAGGGCAAGGTGCTCGGCTCCGACAAGCAGACCGACATCGCCGTCATCAAGATCGAAGCGAAGGACCTGCCCGTACTCAAGATAGGCGACTCCAGCAAGCTCAAGGTCGGTGAATGGGTGGCCGCCATCGGCAGCCCGTTCGGCCTCGACAACACCGTGACGGCCGGCATCGTCTCCGCGCTCTCGCGCAACCTCCCGAGCGACCAGTATGTGCCGTTCATCCAGACCGACGTGGCCGTCAACCCCGGCAACTCCGGCGGTCCGCTCTTCAACATGCAGGGGGAAGTGGTCGGCATCAACTCCCAGATCTTCTCGACGTCGGGCGGCTTCATGGGCCTCTCCTTCGCCATCCCGATCGATCTGGCCATGCAGATCAAGGACCAGCTCGTCAAGGACGGCAGGGTCACCCGCGGCTATGTCGGCGTCTTCATCCAGGAAATCAATCAGGAGCTCGCCGACAGCCTCGGCCTCAAGACGCCTGAGGGCGCCCTCGTGACGAAGACCGAAAAGGACAGCCCCGCCGAAAAGGCAGGCCTGCGTGAGCGCGACGTCATTCTTGCGCTCAACGGCAAGAAGGTCACCTCCTCCGTCACACTGCCCTCTCTCGTGAGCACCATCCGTCCGGGCACCGAAGTCACGATGACGGTCTTCCGCGACGGCAAGGAGCAGGAAATCAAGGTGACGGTCGGCTCCAACAAGGCGACCGAGGAGAAGCAGGCCACGGCAGCCAATGAAACCCGCCTCGGCGTGACGACCCGCCCGCTTACGAAGGAGGAGGAGAAGAAGGCTGAAACCACCGGTCTTCTCGTCACCCAGGCTTCCGGTCCCGCCGCCAAGGCAGGCATCCGTGCGGGCGACATCCTCGTGAGCGCCGACGGCAAGCTCCTCAAGAGCCGAGACGACCTGCTCGAGCAGTGCAAGGACAACAAGGTTCTCCTTCTCGTGCAGCGCAACGGCGGACGCATCTTCATCCCCGTCAAGCTTCAGGCCAAGAAATAAGATCCGTCACAAACAGGGGCTCCCTCAGGGAGCCAATCGGATAGGGGTGAGGACTTTCGGTCCTCAGCCCCTTCCACACCACCCACCGTGCGGATCCGCAGTGGGCGATTATCAATAACCTCAGAGAACATCCTACTTGTAAACGTCCCCTAGGCACGTCCATCCCAAGTTTCGGAGTCGGTCATTTGTCAGCGAGGTCGAGAGTATCCAACTGTTTGCCGTATGCCAGTACGATTTGCGGGTATTGGCCCACTCCCAAGCCACCCTGTCGTCTGCGCCCAGTTTCCTGAGCGCCGCAAACTTAGTCCGAACCTTCTTCCACTGTTTCCAGTAGATCTGACGGATGCGTCTGCGCAACCATTCATCGGTGCGTCTGACGAATTTCGCCATCGTCGACGCCGCGAAATAGTTGACCCAGCCACGGACGAAAGCCTTCATGCTCCTTTCTGTACTCTTCAAGGCTTCTGCTGACTTCTCACGGCAAGCTTTACTCCATCGCCCTGTTGGGGCGGTGTCCGTGAGATCTCCTCGGGTAGAACACGCTCTTTCCCCTCATATAGCTGCCTCATTTACACCGACGGTTCCGTGCAGTTATTGGACTTCGTCTTGCCTTGCAGACTTATCCACCGTCATATGCCTGATGAGGTTCTTGTTCATCAGCTCAAGGGCTTGCCTCCAGCTTCTTTCAGCCTACGCCTCGCGACGCACACCTTGCTTTTGGCTATGAGGTTGCCACTGCCGGCCCCTCTCGGGACTTTCACCCGTTAGAACGTGCCCATGCCGAGCACACCGAAGCAAAAAGGCTGCCCCTTCGGGCAGCCTTTTTCATTACCGGTATTCAGGAACCGTCCCTTCAGGACGCGTCCTCGTTCTCGTGATACTTCTTCTTGCTGTGCATCATGACTTTGAGCTTGTCGTTATCGACCTCCCTGCACCAGTGGCCGACCACGACACAGGCGATGCCGTTGCCGATCATGTTGGTGAGGGCGCGGGCCTCGGACATGAAGCGGTCGATGCCGAGAATGAGTGCAAGACCGGCGACAGGCACATGGCCGACGGCGGAGAGCGTGGCGGCAAGCACAATGAAGCCCGAACCCGTCACGCCGGCGGCGCCCTTCGAGGTGAGGAGCAGCACGGCAAGCAGCGTGAGCTGCTGAGTGAGCGTCATGGAGACGTCGCAGGCCTGGGCGATGAAGACCGCAGCCATCGTCAGGTAGATGGCGGTGCCGTCAAGGTTGAAGGAGTAGCCCGTCGGAATGACGAGGCCCACGACGGAGCGGGACACGCCGGCGAGCTCCATCTTCGTCATCATGCGCGGCAGCACGGACTCGGACGAGGACGTGCCGAGCACGATCAGGAGCTCCTCCTTGATGTAGGAGATGTAGCGCATGATCGAGAAGCCGTGGATGCGGCAGATGGTGCCGAGCACGCCGAAGATGAAGAGAAGGCAGGTCAGATAGAACGTGCCCATCAGCTTCGCCAGCGGCAGCAGCGAAGCGATGCCGTACTTGCCGATCGTGAAGGCCATGGCACCGAAGGCGCCGACGGGGGCCACGCGCATGATCATGCCGACGATCTGGAAGAGAACGTGTGCGGACTTCTCGATCACATCGAAGATCAGCGTGCCGCGACCGCCGAACTTGTGCAGCGCGAAGCCGAAGAGGATGGAGAAGAAGAGCACCTGCAGGATGTCGCCGTTGGCAAAGGCGCCCACGACGGTATTCGGGATGACGTTCATCAGGAATTCCGTCGTCGTCTGCATCTTGCCGGGACCCGTATAGGCGGAAACCGCAGCCTGGTCGAGCGTGTTCGGATCGACGTGCATGCCGACGCCGGGCTGGACCGTGTTGACGATGATGAGGCCGATGATGAGCGCGATGGTCGAGACGACCTCAAAGTAGAGAAGCGCAAGACCGCCGGTCTTGCCGACCTTCTTCATGTCCTCCATGCCCGCAATGCCTGTCACGACCGTGCAGAAGATCACGGGCGCGATGATCATTTTGATGAGGCGGATGAAGCCGTCGCCGAAGGGCTTCATCTGAGCACCGATCTCGGGTGCAAGAAAGCCCAGGAGAATGCCGATGACAATGGCGCAGATGACCTGAAAGTACAGCACCTTGTAGATCGGAGTTTTATGGTTTGCAGAAGCCGCGGACATTTATGAGGTCTCCGGGTTGGCCGACGGACGAATCCGTCTGCCGTGTAATTTTTTTCTGGATGGAGCCTCCGGGAAGGAGGCAGCGATCGTCATCAGAAACGCCCCCCGAAAAGGACGTTTTGAAGGACTCCCAATAATAAGGCACTTCTTGCATCCATAGCGGATTTTCTTAATGGTTATTCCTTATGTACCGCGAAATCCTTAGGGCGTTCACCTAATCCGACGTACAAAAACGCTCGTCTGCATACGACAAACCGCCCATGTCTTGCAAAACACCGCGCAATGTCTTAATGTGACGCATCCCTTTTTCGGCCCCCCTTTCCGACTAGGTGCCGATCCTCAGCTCAATCATGTTGGAAGCCATCCATTTTCAGTATTTTCTCGGCGGTCTGGTGTCGCTGCTCGTGATCACCAATCCGCTCTCGAAGCTCCCGCTCTTCGTCAGCCTGACGCAGGGCATGTCCGAGGAGCGCCGCCGCCAGCAGGCGAACTGGGCCGGCATCTATGCCGGCATCATCATGGCCGTAAGCCTCGTGGGCGGCAACATGCTGCTCGCGTTCTTCGGCATCTCCTACGGCGCCATGCGAATCTCCGGCGGCCTCGTCGTCGCAGCCATCGGCTATCAGATGCTGTTCGGCGGAAGCTCGCCGAACAAGGCGCCCATCGTGCGACGCGACAAGGACGACTACGCCTTCTTCCCGATTGCCATGCCGGGCATCGCCGGCCCCGGTACGATCGCCGTCGTGATCGGCTTCTCCACCGAGATCGCCGAGCTTTCCAACTATGCGGACATCGCCATCGCCTTCGGCTGGACGGTCCTTGCGATCATCTTCACGGCCATGGCCTCCTGGGCCGTCATGCGCTACTCCGACATCCTGACCCGCAGGCTCGGCCCCTCCGGCACGCTCGTGCTGGGCAAGCTCATGGGCTTCCTGCTCATCTGCATCGGCGTGCAGTTCATCGGCTCGGGCATCCGCACGTTCATGGCGGGCGGCTAGTCCGTTTCACACCTCCGAATTGAAAAGGCCGCAGCCCCTGATGGGTTGCGGCCTTTGCTTCTTGCTTCGTCTGCAGGGCGCGGTCTTATTCGACCGTCACGCTCTTGGCGAGGTTGCGGGGCTTGTCCACATCCGTTCCGCGGGCAAGAGCCGTGTGGTACGCAAGGAGCTGCAGCGGCACCACGTGAAGGATCGGCGAAAGACGGCCGTAGTTTTCAGGCATGCGGATGACATGCATGCCCTCGGACGACTCGATGACGGAGTCGCCGTCGGCGCAGACATAGAGTTCGCCGCCACGGGCACGAACCTCCTGCATGTTGCTCTTGAGCTTTTCAAGCAGGCGGTCGTTGGGCGCAACCGTCACGACCGGCATTTCGCGGTCAACCAGTGCAAGCGGACCGTGCTTGAGCTCGCCGGCGGGATAGGCTTCGGCGTGGATGTAGCTGATCTCCTTGAGCTTCAGGGCCCCTTCGAGCGCGATCGGATAGTGCACGCCGCGACCGAGGAAGAGCGCATGCTGCTTGGCGGCAAATCTTTCCGCCCAGGCGATAATCTGAGGCTCGAGCGCGAGCACGGCGCTCATTGCGGCTGGCAGATGGCGCAGGCGCTTGAGCTCCGTCTCCTCATCCTCCTTCGTGAGGCGGCCGTTGAGCTTGGCAAGCGTGCAGGCAAGCAGATAGAGAGCGGTAAGCTGCGTCGTGAAGGCCTTCGTGGATGCAACGCCGATCTCGACGCCAGCGCGCGTGATGTAGGCCAAACGGCTCTCATTCACCATGGCCGACGTCGCCACGTTGCAGATGGTGAGCGTCTGGGACATGCCCAGCTCGTCGCGGGCATGGCGAAGGGCCGCCAACGTATCGGCCGTTTCACCCGACTGGGAGATCGTCACGACAAGCGTCCTCGGATCGGGCACGGAGACGCGGTAGCGGTATTCGCTCGCGATCTCGACGTCGCACGGAATGCCTGCGATCTCCTCGATCCAGTACTTGGCCGTGAGAGCGGAATAGTACGACGTGCCGCAGGCAAGGAAGAGCAGGCGCTGCGTGTTGCGGAAGATGCCTTCGGCTTCGGCGCCGAAGAGCGTGGGGGAGAAGGCCGCCACGCCTTCGAGCGTGTCGCCGACCGCTCGGGGCTGCTCGAAGATCTCCTTCTGCATGAAATGACGGTAGGGCCCGAGCTCGACGGCGCCCGCATAGGCGTGAACCACCTTGACCTCACGGTCGGCGGGAATGAATTCACCCGCCTCCGTGCGCTCGTAGACCTGCCAGGAATCCGGACGAACGTCGACGACGTCGCCCTCGTGAACATAGACGATGCGATCCGTCGTGCCGCCGACCGCCATGGCGTCGGAGGCAATGAAGTTCTCACCGTCGCCGACACCCACGACCATGGGCGAGCCCTGACGGGCGGCGATGACGCGGTCGGGCTCGTCGGCGGCGATCACGGCAATGGCATAGCTGCCGCGCAGGCGCGTGACGGCTGTCATGACGGCCTTGAGCAGATCGCCGTCATCGTTGTCGTTGATGAGATGTGCGACCACTTCCGTGTCGGTCTGGCTCGTGAACTCATAGCCCTTGGCCTGAAGCTCGCGGCGGATCTCCTCGTGATTCTCGATGATGCCGTTGTGCACCAGCGCAATGCGGTTGCGCGAGATATGCGGATGAGCGTTGCAGACCTCGGGAGCGCCGTGGGTGGCCCAGCGCGTGTGCGCAATGCCGACGGTGCCCTTGACGCCGTCTTCGGCCACGCGCTCGACAAGCTCGTGCACGCGGGACACGGTGCGGGCCCTCTTCAGGACGCCCTGATCAAGCGTGGCGACCCCGCAGGAGTCATAGCCACGGTATTCAAGGCGACGAAGGCCTTCCAAAAGCATGGGCACGACATCGCGATGACTCGCGGCGGCGACGATACCACACATTTCTTTCTCTCCAAACGTTCTTCGGGCGGCCCTGCGGCCGCCCGGTTTCTTTCTGTCTTACTGCTTCTTGACCGGACGCGTCCAGCCCTCGATCGTCATCTGACGGGCGCGGGAAAGCGTGAGCTTGCCCGCGGGCGCGTTCCTCGTAAGCGTCGTGCCCGCACCAATCGTGGCGCCTGCACCGACCTCGACGGGCGCGATGAGCTGGGTGTCGGACCCGATGAACGCATCGTCGCCAATGACCGTGCGGAACTTGTTCACGCCGTCATAGTTGCAGGTGATCGTGCCTGCGCCGACATTGACGCGCGCGCCCACGTCGGCGTCGCCGATGTAGGTGAGATGGTTGACCTTCGAATCCTGACCGATGACGGACTTCTTCACCTCGACGAAGTTGCCGATGTGGTTGTTGCCCGTGAGTTCGGCGCCCGGACGAAGCCTCGAGTACGGGCCGATGCAAGAGTCCCTGCCGACCGCGGCGCCTTCAAAGTGACAGAAGGGAAGGATTTCGACGTCATCCTCGACCGTCGTATTGCGAATCACGCTGTAGGCGCCCACGCGAACGCCGTTGCCGAGCACGACGCGGCCCTCGAACACGCAGCCGACGTCGATCTCGACGTCCTGTCCGCAGACAAGCTCGCCGCGAATGTCGATGCGGTCGGGATCAATGAGCGTCACGCCGGCTTCAAGCAGGCGGTCGGCCTGCACGCGCTGCCAGGTACGCTCAAGGGCGGCGAGCTGCACCTTGGAGTTGACGCCCTCGACTTCATAGGCATGGTCAGGATGAACGGCGGAGATGCGCACGCCGTCGGCGGCCGCGAAGCCCACGAGATCCGTGAGGTAGTACTCCTTCTGGGCGTTGTCGTTCTTCAGGGCGTCGAGCCAGGCGTCAAGACGGGCCGTCGGGAGCACCATGATGCCGGTGTTGACCTCCCTGATCAGGCGCTGCTCGTCGGTCGCATCCTTTTCCTCGACGATGGCCGTTACGACGCCCTCGGCGTTTCGCACGATGCGGCCGTAGCCCTTCGGATTGTCCATTTCAATGGTGAGGAGAACGAACTCGCTCTTCTCCGCCTCCTCGAGCATGCGGCGGGCCGTTTCGGCGGACAGAAGCGGCACGTCTCCGAGGCAGACAAGCGTCTGGGGTTCGTTTCGGTCGAGCACGGGCCAGGCCTGCATCAGTGCATGCCCCGTTCCTTGCTGCGGCATCTGAAGCGCGAACTGCAGGTCGGTCCTGCCTTCGTAGTGCTTCTGCACCTCCTCCGCGCAATGACCGACGACAACCGTCTTGACGGCGGCAAAGCCCTCCACGGCATCAAGCACGTGATCGAGCATCGGTCGGCCTGCGAGAGGCTGGAGAACCTTGGGCAGTTTGGAATGCATGCGCTTGCCCATGCCGGCGGCTAGAATGATTGCTTGCATAATAAATTAGGTATATATATTGCAAAAGTAGTAATTAATTAGCATTTATAAGCGATGTTATTTATATTTGCCTCAAATTTTAAACAGGAATGGGTAAAATAACATTTGTACCGGTAGGAGGATTGGCCAACCGTATGCGTGCAGTGGCTTCGGCGGTAATGCTGGCAGGAAAGACGAAAAGTGAATTAAGCATCATTTGGTTTCAGGATTGGGCACTGAATGCACCGTTTTATCAGTTGTTTAAGCCTGTAGACAGGGAAGTGGCTTGTTTACGGGATGCTTCGCGGTTGGATTATGCATTATTAGACAGACCTCGTTCCAAGAATTTTCATTTCCCGCTTTTGTTTCAGAAACTGCTTTTCAAGTCTTGTCTGTACGAGCGTTCCATTACTCCTTTATGTAACCGGCATTTTGATTTTGAACGGTGGGTTAAAGAAGGTGGCTGTGTTTATATGGCATCATACACCGCTTTCCAACCTTATGATTATGCATGGATCAGTCGGTTGTTTGTTCCGGTAGACGAGATTATGGAAGAGGTAGAAAACCGTTGTCGGAATTTTTCGGATGCTATGATTGGTGTGCATATCCGTCGTACAGATAATCTGGCTTCTATCAGGCAAAGCCCTATCGAGTTGTTCTATCAGAAATTAGATGAGAAGATAAAAGAGGACGGCAAGGTGGCTATCTATTTGGCTACAGATTCGGAAGAGGTGAAGCGGGAGATGAAAGAGCGTTATGGCGACCGGATATTCTGTTCCGGAAAAAAGGCAGACCGTGGATCTTTGGAGGGAATAAGGGAGGGTATCACGGATATGTACACATTGGCTCGTACACAAAAAATATATGGTTCTTTTCAGAGTTCATTTTCGGATATGGCAGCTCAGATAGGAGGGACTCCATTGGAGATTTTGAAATTATGAGTTGCGGAAATAAATCATTGTTTTAATGATTATCTGCAAACATTTTTATTTTTGCTCCTCTTTTTTCTATGGCATTTGC
>OKRS01002202.1_pt1 | contig 11523 bp, 8 predicted proteins | sample 1601191 | NCBI WGS metagenome assembly OKRS01 (sample SAMEA3541509, study PRJEB24748) | human gut metagenome | biome: human gut; feature: human-associated habitat; material: faeces | place: China | collected 2012 | reverse complement strand
CTCATGACAAGGAGATGCGCAACGGTTTGCTGGTGGATGAGGCTGTGGCTCAGAAAACCGTGATGGTGCAGCCTAACATGCCTCGCTTCCTGCGTGAGGGCGACAAGGCTACCATCGTGGCTAAGCTCTCCAATACTTCCGACAAGAAGGTGAGCGGCAACGCCCGTATGCAGATTATCGACCCGGAGACCAACAAGGTGGTTTGGCAAAAGACCCAGGGCTATCACATCGATGCCAATGGTTCTGCTACCGTAGCCTTCGATGTCCAGGGACTGAAAGAAGGTGTATATATAAATAAGGTGGTGGCTGCCGGCAATGGCTACAGCGATGGTGAGCAGCACTATCTGCCTGTGTTGAGCAACCGGGAACTCGTTGTGAATACCCTGCCTATCACCCTGCATCAGCAGGGCGAGCAGAGCTTCGACCTGAGCAAACTTTTCCTGAACAAGGAGGGCAAGCAGGCGAAGGGTGCTGAAGATGCCAAGGTAACCATCGAATATACCAACAACCCGAGTTGGCTGATGATCAAGGCGCTGCCTGCCATCAGCAATCCGGATGAGGAGGATGCCATCTCGCTGATGTCTGCCATCTACGCCAATACCATCACCACCCATATCCAGAAGTATCTCTCGCTGGAAAATCAGTCAGAGAAGAATCTCTCTCAGGAGACTATCCGATTGCAGAATCAGGTGGAGAAGCTGAAGAAGTTGCAGAACCCTAATGGTTCCTTCTCCTGGTGGAAGGGAATGAAGGGCAGCAGATATATGACAACGTCGGTAGCCGAAATGATGGTTCGTCTGAATGCCGTTGCCGGTGTTCAGAAATCCACTGCCAAGATGCTGACTTCCGCCATTGATTATCTCTCCTGGCAGACCGCTCAGGAAGTAAGAGAAATGAAGAAGCAGGAGGAGAAAAAGCACAAGGTAAGTCCTAGCGAGCAGGCGCTGCATTATCTCTACATCCTCTCGATGGATGGCAGAAAGATGAAGCAGAATCTGGAAGCTGACAAGGCTTATCTGCTGGAAAAGATGTCGAAGATGACCGGCGATTTCACCATTTATGGCAAGGCGCGTGCTGCTGTGGTGCTCGCCAAGAACAGTAAGCAGAATGCTGCCTATCGCGAAAAGGCAGGCGAATATCTGCAGAGCGTGAACGAATATGCCGTTTACCGAGAGGAGATGGGCCGCTACTACGATACCCGCAAGGCACTCTACAGCTGGAGAAACTATAAGATTCCTACCCAGGTATCTGTGATAGAGGCGCTGCAGATGCTGAAGCCGAACGACAAGCAGACCATAGAGGAACTGCAGCGCTGGCTCCTGATGTCGAAGCGCACCCAGGTTTGGGATACGCCGGTGAACACCGTGGATGCCGTCTATGCCTTTATGAAGGGCAATGAAAGCAACTGGGACAAGAAGGCTGAGAATGCCGTGCTGAAACTGGATGGCAAGCTGCTTCCGATGCCGCAGGATTCCACTACGTTGGGGTATGTCAAGACCGAGAAGGCGGGAAAGGCATCTACGCTGAGCATCCGGAAGAAGAGCGATTACACCAGTTGGGGTGCCGTGTATGCGGAGTTTAAGCAGCCGCTTAGCGAAATAGCCTCTGCCGAATCGGGCATCAAGGTGCGCCGTGTCATCGTTCCTGCTGAATCGCAGGGCAGGGGCACGGCACAGGCGAAGGTGGGAGAGAAGGTGAAGGTAACACTCATCATCACTGCCGACCGTGACTACGACTTCGTGCAAATCATGGATAAGCGTGCTGCCTGCCTGGAGCCAGTCAACCAGCTGAGCGGCTATCAGTGGAATTTGGGCTGCTATGTTTCTCCAAGAGACAACACAACAAATTTCTATTTCGATCGTTTATCTAAAGGTAAGCACGTCGTAGAAATGGAATACTACGTGGATAGAAAGGGCGACTATCAGGGCGGAACTTGCACTGCAAAGTGTGCCTACAGTCCGGAATTTGGCGGTCGCACGGAGGGTTATGAGTTGATAGTTAACAATTAATAGTTAATAGTTAATAGTTATTAGATTGATAATTAAGAATAGAATAGTATGAAACGGATGAATATATTGATGCTCTCAGCGCTGTTGGCGCTGCCGGCATCGGCACAGAAGATAGCAACCCAGCACGAGGTGGTAGACTGCGGACAGGTGGTTTTTCGCCATCCCGTAACGGCTGAGTTCATGATGAAGAATGAGGGCAACAGACCTCTGGTTATCCACAACATGTTGAAAAGTTGTGGCTGCACCGAGGTGCAATACCCTAAGAAGAGCATTGCCGCAGGCGAGAGCTTCGTGGTAAAGGCGGTGTATGATGCCAAGCAGATGGGTACCTTCAACAAGCAGGTATGCCTCTACACCAATGCCGCCGACGAACCTTTCATTCTTACGATGCGAGGCAAAGTGGTGAGTAATGTGGTGGATTTCGCTGGCCCGTATGACGAGATGCTGGGAGAAATCAAGTCGGATGCCCAGGAGGTGGAGTTTGATGACGTGAACCGTGGCGACCGCCCTGTTCAGCGCATCCATATCTTCAACCCTACCGAGCAGATGATGGAGCCGGTGGTAATGCATCTGCCTAGCTACCTGCAGGCACAGGTGTCTCCATCCAAGGTGGCACCGCATCGTGCTGCTGAGGTCATCCTGATGCTGGATTCCAAAAAACTGCGTGACTTCGGTTTGAACCAGACTTCCATCTATCTGGGTGAGCGCCCTGGCGACAAGATTGCCCCAGAGAAGGAAATCGTGGTTTCTTCCGTTCTCCTGCCTGCTTTCGAAAACATGACGGCAGAGAAGAAGGAGATAGCTCCAAAGGCTGAACTTTCAACCACCGACCTCGACCTGGGCAGCTTCGGCAGCAAGAAGAAACTGAAGGGCGAGGTGCTGATTACCAACAACGGTAAGTCGACGCTCGAAATCAGAAGCATGCAGATGTTTACCATGGGCTTGCAGGTGAATTTGAAGAAGAGCAAGATTGAACCGGGAGAATCCGTGAAGATGAAGGTGACCGTGGTGAAGACAGACTTGAAGAAGTCGCGTGCCAAGAAGAATCCACGTATCCTGATGATTACGAATGATCCGGACAATGCGAAGATTGTAGTAAAGATTCATGTACATTAAACTTTAAAAAACGTGCAGATAGAAATAGATAACGGCAGTGGTTTCTGCTTTGGCGTGACCACTGCCATCAAGAAAGCTGAGGAAGAGTTGGAGAAGGGCAGTAAACTTTACTGTCTGGGTGACATCGTGCACAATGGTATGGAGGTGGAGCGCCTGCATGAGGCTGGTCTGACCACCATCGACCATGATGAGATGAAGGAACTCCACGGTGTGAAGGTTTTGCTTCGTGCCCACGGAGAGCCACCGGAAACCTATGCCCTTGCCGAACGCAACAACATCGAGATTATCGATGCCACCTGCCCTGTGGTGCTCCAGCTTCAGCGCCGCATCAAGAAGCAGTATGTCAACAATCCCGAGGCGCAGATCATCATCTTCGGTAAGAAGGGACATGCTGAGGTGCTGGGCTTGGTGGGTCAGACCGAGGGACATGCCATCGTGGTAGAGAAGTTGGAGGATGTGGAGCATCTAGGGGAGATAGGCAAGCTGGATTTCAGTCGCGACATCGCCCTCTATTCCCAGACCACCAAGAGTCTCGACGAGTTCCATCGCATCATCGAATATTGCCAGGAACATATTGTGGAGGGGGCCAGCTTCAAGAGCTTCGACACCATCTGCAGACAGGTGGCCAACCGCATGCCGAATATCGCCAACTTTGCCAGCAAGCATGATGTCATCCTCTTTGTCAGCGGCAGGAAGAGTTCGAATGGTAAGGTGCTCTTCAAGGAATGCAAGAGCGTGAATGCCAACAGCTATCAGATAGAGAGTGCTGATGAAATCAACATGGATTGGTTCAAGGGTGTAGATACCGTGGGCATCTGTGGTGCTACCAGTACGCCAAAATGGTTGATGGAAGAATGCAAGGAGAAAATCATCAACGAAACATTATAATAAGATATAGACAGAAAAAGTATAAAATAAAAAATAGGTGATAAATCTTCTCCCGAGGACTTATCACCTTTAAAAAACAGTAATTAACTCAAAATTTATAATCTATATCATTACTACCTTGTCATTGTGTTTGCAAAAATAAAAAATAATTTGGGTTTCCACAACACTCATTCTTTGAAATGGCATTTTTAAAGCACAAATATTTTATTTTAAGATATTTTTGCAAAAATATAACGCAGAAAGTGATTGTTTTGCGATAGCGATTGAATTCTCAATCTTTTATTCTGCGATAGCTTTCTGATATTGCTCCATGAGCCATGCCTTCTGCTCAGGAATCGTCATCTCGCTATTGTCCAGCGTGATGGCATCATCTGCCTTGCGGAGTGGGGAGGTTTCACGATGGGTATCGATGTAGTCTCTTTCCTCCACATTCTTCAGAATGGCGTCGAAGTCGGCTGGCATGCCCTTCTCCTTCAGTTCGTCGAAGCGGCGCTGTGCTCTCACCTGCGAACTTGCCGTAACGAAAATCTTCAGTTCGGCGTTAGGGAATACGGTGGTGCCGATGTCACGGCCATCCATCACGATGCCCTTGTCTTCGCCCATCTTCTGTTGCTGAGCCACCAGCGCCTCTCTTACGAAAGGAACGGCTGCCACAGGACTTACGTGGTTGGAAACCTCCAACGAACGGATTTCCTTCTCCACCAGTTCGCCGTTGAGATAGCAGTCTGGGCGACCGGTAGTAGCGTTAAACTTGAACGAGATTTGGATATTCGGCATCTCGGCTTCCAGTTCCTTCACCTTCACCTTGCCATCCTCCTCAAAGAGGTTATGGCGCAGGGCGTAGAGGGTTACCGAACGGTACATGGCGCCTGTATCCACATACACATAACCTATTTCCTTGGCAAGATCCTTTGCCATCGTACTCTTTCCGCAGGAAGAGTAACCGTCTATTGCGATTGTAATCTTCTTCATTATTATTTATAGTTTATAATTTATAGTTTATAATTTACAGTTTATAATTTACAGTTTATAGTTTATAGCTTACGTTTATCAGCAGACTGCTGCTACTTACATGATATTTTCCGTAAGCCACGTTCAGATGGAAGCGCTCCAGGTTGATACCGCCACCAAACGAGAAGCCGGCTCCATGACTGCTTTCCTCGCCTTCGGTGCCGTTAGAAATCTGCATCTCGTCGGCTCTGCGGGCATTGTAGCCGCCGCCCAGCCAGAGGTTGTCGCCCAGCAGCAGTTCGGCACCTACTACAAGATGGTTCTTCAATCCCTTGTCCCAGTGGTTCAGGTTCACCAGTGTGCCCGATACCCTGAACGGCATGTTTTCGAATCCCTTGGTCACACCCACCTGCAGGTCTATCGGCATCTTTTCGTAATCCTCGTTGTAAGCCTTCAGCTGTCCACCCAGGTTCTTTGCCACGGCAGAAAGCGACAGCTCCTGGTCGGGATCGTAATAGTTCAGACCCAGGTCGAAGCCCACGCCGATGGAATTGTAGTCGCCGATGTATGAAGTGATGAACTTTGCCGTGATACCACCCACGAAGTTCTTGCCCAGCATGTAGGAGAAATGGCCTGCCAGGGCAATATCCTTCGCCGAGAATTCACCCATCTGGATGTTGTTCTCATCAGTCTGCTTCATCTTTCCGTAATCCACATAGTTTGCCGAAACCGCCCACGACGCCTTCTCCTTCACGATGCGGTTGAAGGAAGCCGATGCCACGTTCACCCCCGACATGTAGTTCATGTAGTTGAGGTTGATGGTCTTGTCGCTTACCGAAGCCAGCAGTGCCGGATTATGGAAAACGAGGGCCTCATCATCTTCTATCAAGGTGATGTTGTCGCCTCCCAAGGCTGCGGCATGAGCACTTACAGGCAGTCGGAGGAAGTTATATCCAGTTTGGCTCTCTTGAGCACCCATTTTTGTCGCAAAAAGCGTCAATATAATGGAAAAAACGATTTTTTTCATTTAAATACTTTAATTCTTTGGCAAAGATACTGCTTTTTTGAGAAATAAGACGTAAATTTGCATTGTTTTCGTAGAAAATAACGAAATGAATCGATAAATATTGCAGATTCCGGCTGAAAAAGCAGCTGCGGACATGCAATTAGGTTAAGTTAATGACGATTGAAAAGTGGAAATAAAAAAATCAAATAATGCACAGTTGGAGGACAAGAGGCTTACCTTCTTCCTCATCGGATTGCTCATCGCATTCACACTCCTCTTCGTGGGACTCCAGTATCAGAGAGGACCGCAGGGAGAGGAAGACCTGACCGAGGACTTTGAGGACTTGGCACAGGACCTGGATATGCAGACGCCACCCGACCAGAAGGATATGGTGAGTGCTGAGGTTATGTCGAAGGCTCCTGCATCGGAGGCTATCACGCAGGAAGTGAAGCCCACCGAACAGCAGCAGGTACAGAAGGCTTCCGAGAAGATAAGTACCACCACCAGCGAACTGGTGATTGGCGACGGTTCGGGAGTGGTGGAAGGTGCCGATGTAAAGGAGGCGGCTCCTGAAACGGCAGTAGACAACGCCGCCGGACAGGAACAGCCCATCAAGTTTACCGTGGTGCAGAAAATCCCGGAGTTCCCTGGTGGCTGGTCGGCTTTCATGCAGTGGCTTACCAAGAACCTGAAATATCCTGAGTCGGCACGTAAGGACAAGATTCAGGGCACCGTGGTGGTTTCCTTCATCGTGAACAAGGATGGCAGCATCGCTAGCACCAAGGTAAGCACATCGGCTGACCCCGTGCTCGACGCCGAGGCGCTGAGGGTGATGAAGATGATGCCGAAGTGGAAACCGGGCATGGACCGCAACAAGGTGTGCCGCACGATGATTGCCGTCCCAGTGGTATTCAAACTATAAATTATAAATTGTACATTTTATACATTATAAATTATATATTCTAAATTATATTTGATTATGAAGACATCTGATGAATTCTTAAGCATGGTGAATGAGTTCCTGGCTAACTTGCCATACGACCGCAAACCATATTCTCTATATGAGCCAGTGAAGTATGTTCTCTCTCTGGGAGGCAAGCGTATTCGCCCGGTTCTGATGCTCCTGGGCTACAACATCTTCAAGGAAGACCCGGAGAAAATCCTCATGAACGCCATCGCTTTGGAGACTTATCACAACTATACCTTGCTCCACGACGACCTGATGGACAATGCCGATCTTCGCCGTGGTCATGAAACCGTTCACAAGAAGTGGAACGCCAATACCGCCATCCTTTCGGGCGACAGTATGCTGGTGCTCGCCTACGACCGCATGGCGCAGTGCGACGACAAGCATCTTGCCAAGGTGATGAAGCTCTTCACCACCACAGCCCTGGAAATAGGAGAGGGACAGCAGTATGACATGGAGTTTGAGACCCGCAACGACGTGAAGGAAGAGGAGTATATCGAGATGATCCGCCTCAAGACCAGCGTACTTCTGGCTTGTGCCCTGAAGATTGGAGCCATCCTGGCTGATGCTTCTGAGGAGGATGCTGATAATCTCTATAAGTTTGGCGAGCAGATTGGTCTGGCTTTCCAGTTGCAGGATGATTACCTGGATGTCTATGGCGATACAAAGGTATTTGGCAAGGCGATAGGTGGCGACATCACATCGAACAAGAAGACCTTCATGCTCATCAACGCCTTCAATCATGCCAACGATGCCCAGCGTGCGGAACTTCAGAAGTGGGTGGATGCCCAGGAGTTCGACCGCGAGGAGAAGGTGGCTGCCGTAACCCGTCTCTACAACGAGATTGGCATCGACAAGTTGGCGCAGGATAAGATAGCCTACTACTTCGAGCAGAGCAAGAAGTATCTGGATGCCGTGAATGTGCCTGCCGATCGCAAGGAGGAGTTGGCAAAATATGCACAGAAAATGATGAAGCGCCAGTACTAGTTAATAGTTTAAAGTTGATAGTTAATAGTTGACAGTTCAATGTTCAAAGTAATAGATACGCATACTCATCTCGATGCAGAAGAGTTTAATGAGGATAGAGCGGAAGCTTTCGCTCGTGCCAGAGAAGCGGGGGTAGGCAAGGTATTCTTGCCTGCCATCGACGTGAAGACTACGCACGCTGTGCTGGCCCTGAGTCGGGAATATCCGGGCTACGCCTATCCTATGATTGGTCTGCATCCCGAAGAGGTGAAGGCTGACTGGAAGGAGCAGCTGGCAGAACTCAGAAAGATGCAGATTTCCGATTTTATCGCCATCGGCGAAATCGGACTGGATTATTACTGGAGTCGTGAGTTCGAGCACGAGCAGCTGGAGGCATTCGAAGAACAGGTGAAGTGGGCGGTAGAAACCCGTCTGCCCCTGATGATTCATTGCCGCAAGGCACAGAACGAGATGGTGCACTTGCTTCGCCAGTATCAGAAAGACCTGCCTGGCGGCGTGTTCCACTGCTTCACAGGCAATCAGAAGGAGGCAGAAGAACTCCTCTCGTTCGATAACTTCGTGCTGGGCATCGGTGGTGTATCCACCTTCAAGAGCAGTCATCTGAGAGAAGATCTCCCTGCCGTGGTGCCGATGAACCGCATCGTGCTGGAAACCGACAGCCCTTACATGGCTCCCATCCCATTCCGAGGCAAGCGTAACGAGAGCGCCTTCGTGGTAGAAGTACTTAAAACCTTGGCGAAAGCCTACGGCGTAAGTGAAGAAGGATTTGCCAAGCAAACCAATGAAACCGTAGAAAGAGTATTCCATATAGAATAAATATAAACTTTTAAAATATAAATCCTTAACCAAACTATTCATTATGACTAGAAAAATGTTGATGGCAGCCCTCCTGATGGCTGCATTTTCACAGGGCACTCAGGCACAAGACCTGAGCGGCCAGCGTTCTGAAAAGCAGGACGTGAACATGATTCCGGGCAAGAAACTGAATCATCACGGACTCATCGTGAGTCCTACACCACATCTCCTGAAAGTGGATGCTGCTAACCGACTCGACCTGCAGAATGGAGTCAAGGTAATCGACAAGAAAGGCAAGTTTGCCGACGACGTGAAGTTCCTTACCGCCAACGCCAAGGGCGTTCGCCTGACCATCGATTTCGGTGGAAAACTGGCAGCCAAGGCTGGCGTTAAGCCTGTTTCCGGTGCCTACAGCCTGAAGGCTGATGCCAAGGGAATCCAGATTGTGGGCTACGATGAGCGTGGTGCCTTCTATGGTCTGCAGACTCTGCGCCAGATTGTAAACAGCGAGATGGCGAAGGGCCAGATGCCTTACACCACCTGTAATGACTACCCTGATCTTCCAAACCGTGGTGTGGTAGAAGGTTTCTATGGCGAACCTTGGTCTCATCAGGTGCGTCTTTCCCTCATCGACTATTACGGAAAGAACAAGATGAACACCTATCTCTATGGTCCGAAGGATGACCCATATCACAGTTGTCCTAACTGGCGCTTGCCTTATCCGGAGAAAGAGGCTAAGAACATCAGCGAACTCGTTCAGGCTTGTCGCCGCAACCGAGTAGACTTTGTGTGGGCTATCCATCCGGGACAGGACATCAAGTGGAACGAGGAAGACTATCAGAACCTGGTTCACAAGCTCGATTTGATGTACGACCTCGGTGTGCGTTCTTTCGCCATCTTCTTCGATGATATTTCCGGCGAGGGTGCCAACCCGGTAAAGCAGTCGGAACTTCTCAACCGACTCGAAAAGGAATTTGTAAAGGCTAAGGGCGATGTTGCTCCGCTCGTGATGTGTCCTACCGATTACACCCGTCTCTGGGCGAATCCAAAGCCAACCGGTTCTCTCGCCATCTTCGGCAATACCCTCGACCCATCCATCAATGTATTCTGGACGGGTGATGTGGTTTGCAGCGACCTGACCCGCGAGACTCTCGACTGGGTGAATTCCCGCATCAAGCGCCCGGCTTACTACTGGTGGAACTTCCCTGTAACCGATTATGCCCGCCATATCATCATGCAGGGTCCTACCTACGGTTTGCAGACCGACCTGACCAACAAGGATCTCTGCGGTTTCGTCAGCAACCCGATGGAGCACGGAGAGGCATCCAAACTGGCACTCTACGGTGTAGCCGACTATACCTGGAACATCGCCAACTATAATCCGCTCGACAACTGGGAGCGTGGCTTGGTAGATCTTACTCCAGAGGCACACGAGGCATATCGCACCTTCGCCATGCACTCTTGCGATACCGAGACCGGTTATCGCCGCATAGAATCATGGGAGACCAAGAGTTTCCGCATCGATAACTTCACAGATGCAGAGTTCAATGCCCTGCAGAGTGAGTTTGTAAGAGTGAAGAATGCGCCTGCCCAAATGGAGGCAAACTGCAAGAATACCCTGCTGATGAAGGAACTCCGCCCATGGCTCACAGAGTTTGGCAAGTTGGGCGACCGTGGCTTGAAGACCATGACTCTCATCAAGGAATACAAGGCTGGCAACGACCAGGCATTCTGGGATGGCTATGTCAACAACCGCATGAGCAAGGAAGATGTGGCTGCCTACGAGAAGCACAAGTCTGGTACCATGGTATTGCAGCCATTCTACGAGCAGTCGATGGATGACATGGCATCTGGCTTCTTCAAGAAGTTGACCGGCAAGGTTCCTGCCTTCTATAAGGGCATTGGTACTTATGCCACTTTGAGAACCACCCAAAGCAAGGCGATGTTCGACAACGATTCTACTACCTATTATACATCGGGCAACGGTCAGAACACAGGCGACTGGATTGGTGCCGACCTGGGCTGCGTGCGTCAGGTATCTGAGGTAAGAATCCTCCAGGGCCGCAACTCTGTGGATGATGTGGATTACTTCGACAACACCGTATTGGAGTATTCTCTGGACAGAAAGGAATGGAAGGCACTCACAGGCGAGTTGAAAAAACAGTATATCATCATCTGGAAGACCGACACCCCTGTTGAGGCTCGCTATATCCGCATCAAGAAGTTGAAGTCAGACAAGCGCAACTGGGCTGCTGTCCGTACCTTCGAGGTGAACCCAACCACCCCAGAGCGTCTGAGCTTCCCTGTTGAGGCTGGCAATCTGCAGGCAGCGATGTATGGTTTTGATGAGAATCCATGCACTTCTTTCACCAACGATGGTGTACTTTCGTTTGGTGTAGAGAAGGATGTAAAGGGTTACACCCTGCTCTTGAAGTTGGCTCCAGGCAAATCATTGGTATGTCGCCAGCTGAATGCCAAGGGCAAGGTTTTGGCAACAACCCTCATCGACCAGTCGTTCTGCAAGATAGAATTAGTGAAGAAGGCAGCGAAGATTCAGCTGGATGGTTCAGCCGAAATCTTCGAGATTATTCCAGAGAAATAGGATTATTATATAACAAAAATGATGATCTCGCATTTTGCCAGGTCATCTTTTTTGTTTTGATAAGGGGTTATATGCCACAAAATGGTGGTGTATAGCCCCTTTGTTTAATTTGAAAAACGCAGAAAAAGAGGGGGAAATTTTGTTTGTGGGGGAGGCTGTCCGAAAATTTAATTAGGGAAGCAAACAACTGAATTGAGCATTT
>OKRS01002183.1_pt1 | contig 11604 bp, 8 predicted proteins | sample 1601191 | NCBI WGS metagenome assembly OKRS01 (sample SAMEA3541509, study PRJEB24748) | human gut metagenome | biome: human gut; feature: human-associated habitat; material: faeces | place: China | collected 2012 | reverse complement strand
TGAAGGTGTATCTGTTTGATGCGCTCCGCCCGACACCGGAGCTTTCATTTGCAGTCCGTGAACTTGGCTGTGTTTCAGGAATTGTGATCACAGCAAGCCATAACCCAAGAGAATATAATGGATACAAAGTTTACTGGGAGGATGGTGCACAGATCACACCGCCTCATGATAAAAATATCCTTGCAGAAGTTGCAAAAGTAACTTCTTTTACACAGGTTAAGACCATGACAAAAGAGGATGCCGTGAAAGCCGGACTTTTTGTGACAATCGGAAAAGAAATCGATGACCGTTATATGGAAGAACTGAAAAAACAGTCCATTCATCCGGAGATCATCAAAGAGATGGCAAAGGACATCAAGATTGTATACACACCGCTACATGGAACCGGAAATCTCCCGGTGCGCCGTGTGTTAAAAGAACTTGGATTTGAAAATGTCTATGTTGTAAAAGAGCAGGAACTTCCGGACGGAAATTTCCCGACCGTAGCATATCCAAACCCGGAATCTCCAAAGGCATTTGAGCTTGCCTTAAAACTTGCAAAAGAAGTGGATGCAGACATCGTACTTGCGACAGATCCGGACGCAGACCGTCTTGGCGTATACTGCAAAGATACTAAGACCGGAGAGTATGTGACTTTCACCGGAAATATGTCCGGAATGCTCATCGCAGAATATATTTTAAGAGAGAAAACAGCAACCGGAACGATGCCTGAGAATCCTGCGCTTGTAGAGACTATCGTTACAACGGACATGGCAAAAGCGATGGCAGCTTCCTACGGCGTGGCACTGATCGAGGTACTGACCGGATTTAAGTATATCGGAGAGCAGATCAAATGGTTTGAACAGAACCACTCCCACAACTATGTATTCGGTCTGGAGGAGAGTTATGGATGCCTTGCCGGAACATATGCAAGAGATAAAGATGCCTGCGTGGCAGTCATGATGTTGTGCGAGGTGGCTTCCTGGTGCAAAAAACATGGAAAAACATTGTGGGATGCCATGATCGACCTGTATGAGAAATACGGTTACTACAGAGAGGGACTTTCCACGATGACCTTAAAAGGAATAGACGGAGCCGCCCAGATCCAGCAGATGATGAGTGATATGCGGAACAATCCAAAGAAAACACTCGGTGGATTTGAAGTGCTTGCAGTCCGCGATTACAAAGAGGATACAAGAAAAGATTTAAAGACCGGGGAAGTGACAAAAACAGGACTTCCGGCTTCCAATGTTTTATATTATGAACTTTCTGACAATGCATGGTGCTGTGTGCGCCCGTCCGGAACAGAGCCTAAGATCAAATTCTACTATGGAGTCAAAGGCACCTCTTTGCAGGATGCAGAGGAAAAACTGGAAGCATTAAAAAAGGATCTTGTGGAAGAATAGATAAATGAATATTTGCAGAAGTTGTGATTGCCTCTGAGAAGAAGTAAATATATAATTTAGATTTAATATTTATACCAAATAAAAAACAAGAATCAGAGACAGAGAAGGAGAATCACATGTTTGATGACAAATTTGTCTGGGGCGTGGCAAGCAGCGCATATCAGGTAGAGGGAACTGACCCGGATGACGGAAGAGGAAAGACGGTCTGGGACACTTTTACGGAGCAGGGACGCATTTTTCAAAATCAGAATGCGTACACAAGCTGTGATCACATGCACCATTATAAAGATGACTATGCATTAATGAAAAATCTCGGAATCAAAGCATATCGTTTTTCCTTAAACTGGGCGCGGATTCTGCCGGAGGGCACCGGGCGTGTCAATGAAAAAGCGATTGCGATGTACCGCGACATGATTCTTACAATGAAGGAAAATGGCATTACACCATATATTACCCTGTTTCACTGGGAGTTTCCACAGGCGTTGCAGGAAAAGGGCGGCTGGCTGAATGAGGAAGTGGTAGACTGGTTCGGGGAATATGCAAAAGTGGTGGCAGAGAATTTTTCGGATCTCTGCGAGTATTTTATCACGATCAATGAGCCACAGTGTGTGGTAGGACTTGGGCATTTAAGCAGTGTCCATGCACCGGGATTGAAATTGTCGATTCCGGAGACTTTTCAGATCGCGCATAATCTGTTGAAAGCGCACGGACAGGCAGTGATCAATTTAAGAAAATACGCAAAACAAAAAATCCGGATCGGCTTTGCACCGACTGGAGGAGTGGCTTATCCATACACGGACAGTGCTGAAGATATCGAAGCTGCCAGAAAAGTTTATTTTGGTTTTTACAATCCGATGGATAACTGGACCTGGAATATCTCATGGTTTTCAGACCCGGTCTTTTTAGGTCATTATCCGAAAGAGGGACTGGAAAAATTCAAAGAGTATCTGCCGGAGATCACAGAGACAGATATGCAGCTGATCCATCAGCCACTGGATTTTATGGGACAGAACATATATAATGGCTATTACGTGCGTCAGGGCGCAGACGGCGAACCGGAGTTTGTGGACCGGGAACCGGGATTTCCAAAGACGGCGTGCAACTGGCCGGTAACACCAAAAGCATTTTATTATGGAATCAAATTTTTGACGGAGCGGTATCCGCTTCCTTTGTATATCACAGAAAATGGTATGTCCTGTCATGATAATGTGAGCTTTGACGGCAGAGTACATGACAATGATCGCATCACGTTTTTGGATTCCTACATCGGAGCCATGCAGAGGGCATATGATGAGGGAGCCGATATCCGGGGGTATTTCCTGTGGACATTTCTGGATAATTTTGAATGGTCCGAGGGATACAGGGAACGTTTTGGCATGATTTATGTGGATTTTATGACACAGCGGAGAATTGTAAAAGATTCTGCGTTTTGGTATCAGAATGTGATTGGGACAAATGGAGGCAATTTATCAACAAATCAGACCACGAAAGAAATTTTATTTTTAGATCCGGTATGTACACACAACATCTGGGGCGGTACGCGATTGAGAGAGGATTTTCATTATCCGGTCGAAGGTGATGATTTATGGGAGTGCTGGGGAATTTCTGCACATCCAAATGGAGACGTAACTTTAAGAGACTGTGGATTCCGTGGAATGAAGCTGTCCGAATTGTGGAAAAAACATCCGGAAGTTTTCGGAAATGTGGACAGTGACCGTTTCCCACTCCTGATCAAAATTATCGATGCGAAAGATGACCTGAGCATTCAGGTACATCCAGACGATGATTATGCAAAAGTCCATGAAAATGGTTCACTTGGAAAAACAGAGTGCTGGTACATTCTCGACTGCAAGGAAAATGCAACGATCGTTATCGGACACAATGCAGGGACAAAAGAGGAATTAAGCCGGATGATCCATGAGGGAAAGTGGAGTGAATTTATCCGTGAGATCCCGATCAAAAAAGGCGATTTTCTTCAGATCGATCCGGGAACAGTTCATGCGATCAAAGGCGGAACACTCATTCTGGAAACACAGCAGAACAGTGATATTACCTACCGCGTTTATGATTATGGCCGTCTCTCCAATGGAAAGCCGAGAGAGCTACATATCGACAAGAGTATTGACGTGATCACTGTGCCTGCAAAATCGGCTGCAGACAGTGTGAAATCGGTGGCAGATCTTCCGGTCAATACGTTAAATGAACTGTATGCCTGCAAATACTTTCATATCTATAAAATAGATGTTTCAGGTAAAATGACTTTTGAGCAGAATGCACCTTTTATGAATATGACAGTTACGGATGGCAATGGAATCGTCAACGGTCAGCCGGTGAAAAAAGGAGATCATTTCATACTTCCAAATGGCTTCGGAAACGTGGAATTGCAGGGCAGAATGCAGATCATTGCCTCCACGATATAAACCAAAAACCGTTGATTATTACGGCGTGCACTGCGGGGTAGAAGCATGTAGATCAAAATTCCCCAGAGAGGAAATACACAGATGAATCAGGAAGAAAGACGAGAGAAACGAAAAAAAGATACACAGAGTGCGGTCATAGTTGTGGCAGTATTTTTTATAGTACTTGCAGTTTTGATCGGAGGAATTGTGTTTGCAGTCCATAAATTTGTAAAACCGGGAGCAGATAAACCGGAAAAGAATACCGAGAGCGTGACAACAGAGGCGACAGAAGAACCGGAAACAACTCCGGTAACCGAAGTCAGCGATCCGTTGATGGATCAGGCAATGCAGATTGCTGCCGGCATGACCTTAGAGCAGAAAGTAGCGCAGATGTTCATGATCACACCGGACGCACTGACCGGAGTGGACGGAGCAACGATGGCAGGAGATTCCACAAAGGCAGCCTACACGCAGTATCCGGTAGGTGGTCTGATTTATATGGCAAAGAACCTGACCGGAACCGACCAGACGACACAGATGCTTACCAATATGAAGAGCTACAGTCAGGAAATAGTAGGAATTTCAGTGTTCCTCGGTGTGGATGAGGAAGGTGGAACGGTAGCAAGGATCGCATCCAACAGTGCTTTTGGAGTGACAGATGTTGGAAATATGAGTGATGTAGGAGCGACTGGGGATTCCCAGAATGCATACAATGCAGGAAGTACGATCGGAACGTATCTGAACACACTTGGTTTTAATATGGATTTTGCTCCGGTTGCGGATGTGCTGACGAATCCGGATAACACCGTGATCAAAGACCGGTCATTTGGTTCAGACAGCCAGCTTGTGGCGGATATGGTCTGTGCTGAGATGCAGGGACTGAACGAACACCAGATATTAAGCGTGGTAAAACATTTTCCGGGACAGGGAGCTACAGCAGGGGATTCCCATGACGGGGCAGTTTCTACAGATAAATCTTTGGATGACCTGCTGGCAAATGAGCTTGTTCCATTCCAGCAGGCAGTGAATAACGGAGCATCTTTTGTGATGGTAGGACATATTTCAGCACCAGCTGTTACAGGGGATGATACGCCGGCTTCGCTTTCCTCTGTCATGGTGACAGATGTGCTTCGCAACCAGCTTGGCTTCCATGGTGTAGTGATCACAGACGCAATGAATATGGGGGCGGTCACCGGAACATACAGTTCTGCTGATGCGGCAGTGACGGCAATTCAGGCAGGTGTGGATATGATCTTAATGCCGGAGGATTTCCAAAGTGCATATCAAGGTGTGATGGATGCAGTGACTGGTGGAACGATCACAGAGGATCGTATCAATGAATCTGTTGCAAGGATCATCAAGGTAAAGCTCACAATGTAGTATAATAACACTTTACTTTTTGAAATTGTTATGTTATTCTGTGACTATGGTGCGGTAAGTGTACCATAGAAATATTTTTTGGAGGTACTTTTCAATGAACAAAGGTACAGTAAAGTGGTTTAACAACCAAAAAGGATACGGATTCATCTCCGATGAACAGGGAAATGATGTATTCGTTCACTACTCAGGTCTTAATATGGAAGGTTTCAAATCCTTAGAAGAAGGCGCTGCAGTAGAATTTGAAGTTGTTGAAGGTGCAAAAGGACCACAGGCAACAAACGTAACAGTAGTAAGATAATTTTATTATCGCTTGTTACTACAGTCTAAATCAGTAGTTTCATGTACCTTTTTCTTTATTAAATAGAACTTGTTTTATTTTTCTAGATTAAGATATTGCAAACAATGGATTTGAAAAAGAGTGTCGGTTTTCCGGCACTCTTTTTTGTATACATAACTAAAAAATCCATGCAAACAGTCTTGAAGAATCTGGAGGGGTTCTATATAATAAAAAGGAGATAGATAATGCCAAATTTCCGAAATTAACCAACCGTGTGCACTATCTGAAACATGAAGAGGGAGGCGTAAACGCAGTGTGTGAAATAATGAGAAAATATTCAGAAGAAGTCGCAGAAAAAGCATATCAGCAGGGCGAGGAAGCCGGCAAAGAAATCGGTCAACGCCACACCGCCATCGCCGAACTCCAGTCCGAATCCAGATAACAGAAAAACATAATGAAGCATGACAAAGAAACCATTTTTTAAAGGATGGTTTCTTTTTTTTAAGTTCATTTAAGGTTCGCCTGATAAGATATGCGCAAAGGAAAGGAGACACTTATGGCAGATCAGATGATATTTAAAAGGTGTGAGATCAAATATATGTTGGATATCACGCAGGCGGAACTGTTAAAAAATCAAATGAAACAGTACATGACCGCAGACGAGCATGGAGTGAGTACAATATGCAGTCTCTACTTTGATACACCGGACTATCTGCTGATCCAAAGATCAATGGAACACCCGGTTTATAAAGAAAAACTGAGATTGAGAAGTTACGGCACGGCAGACAAAGACACGACCGTTTTTGTGGAACTGAAGAAGAAGTATGAGTCTGTTGTATACAAAAGTAGAATTGCAATGACGGAGGACGAGGCAGAACGTTACCTGCTTTTTCATGAAAAAGTAAAAGACACACAGATCACCAGAGAAATCGATTACTGTCTGAAAAATTATAAAAAGCTGGCTCCGGCAGTGATGCTTTCCTATGAGAGAGAAGCTTTTTATGCGAAGGACGATCACGAGTTCCGGATCACGTTTGATCAGAACATTCTCTGGAGAAATTACGACCTTTCTCTTTGTAAAGGAATTTACGGAGAAGCAATTTTAGATAAAAATAAAGTGCTTATGGAAGTGAAAACGGCGGGCGCAATACCGCTCTGGATGGTTCATTTTCTGACAGAAAATCAGATTTACAAAACGTCATTTTCCAAATATGCGACCGCCTACCGCACGATTTATGCGAGAGAGCAGAGAAGAAGCTGTCCACCGGAAAATTTCTTTGTGTTTACCGGAGATGAGGTTGTGCAGCAGGCAATAAAATGTTAAAAAAGAAATGGAGAAATTAATATGTTAAACAATTTATTTACAGGAATTTTTGATACAGCAGGTGCGGCGGTGATTTCCGTGCCAGATTTTTTGCTCTGTATTGTGGTGTCACTGCTGATCGGGGCATTCATCACATGGGTTTACACTTATAAAAGCCGCTATACGACAAGCTTTGCAGTGACACTCGCAATGCTTCCGGCAATCGTTTGCATTGTTATCATGATGGTAAACGGAAATGTAGGTGCCGGAGTGGCTGTGGCAGGAGCATTTTCGCTTGTACGTTTCCGTTCTGTGCCGGGAACTGCAAAAGAGATCGGAACCATTTTTCTTGCAATGGCGGCAGGACTGATCGCAGGGATGGGGTATCTTGGATTTGCAGTATTGTTTTCACTCATTATGGGAGCCGTGATGTTTGTGTTAAATGTGACCGGATTCGGTGTAAAAAAAGCAGAAGTAAGAGAAAAAACACTTCGTATCACAATCCCGGAGGATTTAAATTACGGAGCAGCATTTGATGATCTTTTTGAAAAATATTTATCATCCTGTGAAGTAGTCGCTGTGAAAACCTCCAATATGGGAAGTCTTTACAAACTTACCTATCATGTGACGTTAAAAGACAATGCGGAAGAGAAAACATTTCTCGATGAATTGAGATGCAGAAACGGAAATCTGGAAATCAGTATGATGAGACAGGAGGCAAATGTCAATGAGTTATAGAAGAAAAAAACTGCTGGCATTGTTTTGTGCTACGGCATTATCCATGACGGCAGTGGCAGGCTGTACAGGGACAAAGAGCAGTACTGGCAATGTTGTTTCCTTGGAAACAGAAACAAATGCAGAAGAAACATCAGCACAGAGTGAAGCAGGAACTTTTTCAAGTGCAGATATGTTTACTGAGCGGGATCTGGCAGGAACCTATGAGGAGAGTGGGGCAGTTTATGTCACACTTTCCGATGATGGTATCACAGGGGAAACGGATGGCGTTGCAATCAATGGACAGACGATGACAATCACGGCAGAAGGGACATATATTTTTTCCGGAACACTGTCGGAAGGACAGATTGTGGTGGATGCAGATAATGCGAAAGTGCAGATCGTATTTGATAATGTGGACATTACCTGTGCTTCAAGTGCAGCAGTGTATGTAAAAAGCGCAGAGAAAGTATTTGTAACGCTTGCAGAAGGATCGCAGAATACACTTCGCAATACGGATGAGTATGTTGCGATTGACGACAACAACATTGATGCCGTGATTTTTGCAAAATCAGACCTTACGTTAAACGGCACTGGAAGTCTGACGATCGTATCAGCAGAAGGACATGGAATTGTATCCAAAGATGATCTGAAGATCACAGGCGGTACATACGATATCACAGCAGCAGGGCACGCATTATCGGGAAAAGACAGTGTGCGTATCGCAGATGGAACCTTTATTTTAACCGCAGAAAAAGATGGCATTCATGCGGAAAATGCAGATGATGAAGAAAAAGGCTATATTTATATTGCAGATGGTGATTTTACGATCACAAGTGATGGCGATGGCATGGACGCTTCCAATATCGTGCAGATCAAGGATGGAACACTTGACATCACAGCTGGGGGCGGCGCTGCAAACAGTCTGAAAACGCATGAGTCAGATGTGCCGGGTGGCGGAATGCCACAAAACGGCGACAAACCGGACGGAGAAAGCATGCCACAGATGGGCGAAAAGCCGGACGGAGAAAATATGCCACAGGATACCACAACCGACGAGAGCGGCACCAGCACAAAAGGAATTAAGGCAGGTGGCGGCATGTACTTAAATGGAGGAACTTACCAGATTGATTCCGCAGATGATTCCATCCACAGCAACGCAAATATTACGATCGCAGATGGAACATACACGCTTGCGACAGGCGATGATGGTGTGCATGCAGATGATGCACTGATAGTAAATGGTGGTACGATCACCGTGACAGAGAGTTATGAAGGTCTGGAAGGCCTGACGGTGACGATCAACGATGGAACGATTGATATCACTGCAAGTGATGACGGTATCAATACAGCAGGCGAGAAAATGGAATTAAACGGTGGATATATCCACATTCTGGCAGGCGGCGACGGCGTGGATTCCAACGGCGATCTGACGATCAACGGCGGTGAGATCTACATTGACGGTCCGTCTGATAACGGAAACAGTGCGATCGATTACGGCGACCGGTCGTCTGCGTATGTGAACGGCGGAACGCTTGTGGCAATCGGCAGCAGCGGCATGGCAGAGGTGATGAGTGATTCTTCCAAACAGAAGGTTCTTATGGTAAAATTAGGAGAACAAATGGAAGCCGGCAACGTTGTGCTGACAGACAGTGAGGGAAATGTGATCGTAAGTTACACGGCATTAAAAACCTATGACTGTGTGATCATCAGCACCGCAGAGGTGGAGAGCGGAGCAACGTACACGCTCACAACATCGGGAACGACGACAGAAGTGACCGCAGAATAAAAACAGCTGAGGGCAGGAATCGGTATCACTGTGAAATAAACGAAAGGCATGGGATTTTGTATGAGGTTATTGCTTGCAGAAGATGAAGAGGATTTGAGCCGTGCGCTTGTCACGGTGTTAAAACATAACAATTACTCGGTAGACGCTGTGTACGATGGTGCAGAAGCCTTGGACTATCTGGAAAACGGTGGCAATTATGACGGTGTGATCTTAGATATCATGATGCCCAAAATGGATGGTATCACCATATTAAAAACAATCCGCAGACATGGAAATTCCGTTCCGGTCCTGCTGCTCACAGCAAAGGCAGAGATTGATGACCGTGTGGAGGGTTTAGACAGTGGCGCAGACGATTATCTGCCGAAACCATTTTCCATGAAAGAGCTTTTGGCGAGGATCCGGGCAATGACAAGGAGGCAGACGGACACGACCGATAATGTGCTGGCATTTGGCGATATTGCACTGAACCGTTCTACCTATCAGCTCACAGGACCGGAGAATCCAGAAGGTATCCGTCTTGCTGGCAAGGAATACCAGATGCTTGAAATGCTCATGTCTAATCCAGGACAGGTCATTTCCCCGGATCTTTTTATGGATAAAATCTGGGGCTACGATTCAGAAGCGGAACAAAATGTCGTATGGGTATATATTTCCTATTTGAGAAAAAAAATAACCTCCATTGGAAGTCAGGTGAAGATCAGGGCGGCCAGAGGACTTGGATATTCATTGGAGAAAGACAATGCTTAAAAAATTAAGAAGAAAATTTATTGCAATTGCAATGCTGTCTGTTTCTATCGTGCTGATCGCAATTGTCGGTACGATCAATATTGCAAACTATATCAGTACCAATCAGGTGCTGGATGCAAGACTCTCCCTGATCGCTGACAACGGAGGTACTTTCCCGGATATGACACCCGGAGATTTTGGGAAAAAATTGGAACCTAAGTCAGATCAGCCACCGGCAATGAATGACCTGCAAAAGCATGGGATTTCGCAGGAAAGTCCGTTTGACACCCGGTATTTTACAGTGACGATCGCACCGGACGGTACGGTGGAATATGTGGATACCGGAAAAATTGCTTCCATCTCAGCCGGAACAGCGGAGGAATACGCAGCGGAGCTGTGGAAAAAAGGAAAGAAAAAAGGCTTTTTCGCTGATTATAAATACCTTGCAACGGACAGTGCCGGCTCGACGATGTATGTATTTTTAAACTGTCAGCGGGAAATCTCTACCATAAGAACATATGTTCTTGCCAGCGTGGGAACAGGAGCACTCGGACTTGTCATTGTGTTTGTCATGATATACTTTTTCTCCGGAAAAGTGTTAAAACCGGTGTCAGAAAGCTATGAGAAACAGAAACGCTTTATCACGGACGCAAGCCATGAGATCAAAACGCCGCTCACGATCATCGATGCCAACACCGAAGTCATAGAGATGATGGAGGGGGAAAACGAGTGGACGCAGAGTACGAGAAAACAGATCGCAAGACTGACTTCCCTCACGGAAAAACTGGTGTTTCTCTCCCGCATGGATGAGGAAGGGACAAAGCTGGAAAAAGTGTCATTTTCACTTTCGGATGCAGTGCTTGATACCGCAGAGGGATTTCGCTCTGTCGCAAAAACAAAAGGAAAACAATTTGAGATCAATGTGGCAGAGCATGTGGAATATGTCGGCGATGAAAAAAATATCCGGCAGATGATCTCCCTGCTTTTGGACAATGCAATGAAATATTCCTCAGAGCAGGGCATCATCCGCATCGCACTAAAAACTTCCGGAAAAAACAAAATCATCACTGTGTGGAATACCACAGACCAGATCGAAAAAGGAAAGCTGGACATGCTTTTCGAACGTTTTTACCGTATGGACGCTTCCCACAATTCCAAGACCGGGGGCTTTGGAATCGGACTTTCCGTCGTGTATGCGATCGTGAAAGCACACAAGGGCAAGATCACAGCCAAAAGCGAGGACGGAAAATCAATCTTATTTACCGTGGCATTGTAGCGTCTGGCTTCCCCCTCTCTCCCGGCTTTTACTTGGTTTTCATTATGGAATAGATAAAAGGGTTTCTTATAAAACTTGCTCGAATTGCGGCTTTATCAGTGTTCACATTTTGACTTTTTTGATTGTTTATATTCATTCAGAAATGGACAGTCCGCACAATGTGTTCGTCTGCGGCCACATTGCGTGGACTGTCCATTGATGAATGTACATAAACTTAAAGTCAAAATGTGAACACTGATAAAGCACTCAATTCTCACAAAAGTTTTATAAGGAACCCTTTTATCTATTCCATAGCTTTACACTTTGACAAAAGCCGGGAGAGATGGGGAAGCCAGACACTACAATACCACGGTAA